>Ga0105044_10006696_pt1 | contig 15856 bp, 12 predicted proteins | sample MAT01_FD_78092 | JGI IMG/M metagenome (GOLD analysis project Ga0105044, IMG submission 78092) | Freshwater microbial communities from Lake Fryxell liftoff mats and glacier meltwater in Antarctica - MAT-01 | ecosystem: Environmental > Aquatic > Freshwater > Ice > Liftoff microbial mat | place... | reverse complement strand
GATCCATATTCCGCCGCTTTCTCGGGCAATAGAAGAGCTATTACCCTTCAAAATCGACGAAATCTGGCTTCGCCCAGTCAGATTTTCGCTTCGATTCTTCAAGTCCGACAGGCTGCTAGGTTGCTCGGACGCGCGGTGGGCGCAGCCTAAGGACCTCTGGCCGTGGCTTATGCTTCAGACTTTGGGTTGACAGCGCTTCGAATTTGAGTGAACGTATGTTCACTGAACTCGAGGTGCTTCATGCCGATTTCCTCATCGCCAGCACGAAAAGGGTGGTTACGACGCGTAACGCGCAGTCGCTGGCTGCGTCCCTTCAACGATGCGCACGCCTGGGAAAGCGTACTTAGCGGCCTGAATCCGATGTGGAGTCGGCGCGGATTTGCCGCGCGCGTTATCGGAATTGTCGACGAAACCGAAGACACCAAAAGCTTTCTGCTACGGCCTTCGCGGCGCTGGCCGCAGCATTTGGCTGGGCAGCACGTGGTTGTGGAGACGGAGATCGAGGGCCGGCGTCTGCATCGGAGCTTCAGCATTTCCAGTGCTCCCTCGGCCACGGGGACCATCCGCATCACTGTCAAGCTGCACGCGGAATCGCGTGTGGCGCGTTGGATGCACGCGCAACTCGCTATCGGTGGAATCGTGCGATTGAGCGCACCGGCTGGCCAGTTCATCGCCCCAGAAGGTGCCAATCCACTGCTCCTGTTGAGCGCTGGCAGCGGCGTAACGCCCATTGTCGCAATCCTGCAAGATCAGAAGCGCCGCAATCCTGATCGCGAAATTGTGCTGATTCATTCTTGCCGTCGGCACAGTGATTGGATCCTCAAAGACGAGATTCGCGCCTTGGCCGCGGATTGGCCAGCACTTCGCGTGCATGTGCAGTTTTCATCTGAAGGCGGCCGACTCGACGTGACGCGACTGCGCTTATGGGCGCCGCAATTGGCCGCAATGCAGGCAATGGTCTGTGGTCCCACTGCGCTGGTGGACCTGCTGCATTCGCCAGGTGCACCCGCAGGGCTGCCTCAGGTTGTAATGACGGAAAGCTATTCTGGCCGCGTCTTCCCGAGCGCCTCCGGTGGCGAGCAATCGCATCCTGTGCATTTCGAGCTCACTGAACACTTGTTCACCGCGCGCGGCGATCGTTCACTGCTTGAGCAGGCTGAGTTGGCGGGGCTCAAACCCGCCCATGGATGCCGTATTGGCATCTGTAAGAGTTGCCAATGCCTGAAGCGCAGCGGCAGTGTGCTGGATTTGCGTACCGGAAAAATCTCGTCAGAACCCGACGAGTTAATCCAATTGTGTATTTCGGCGCCGAGATCCGCGCTGAACCTGGCTCTGTGATTTAGGATCTTTATGTCCAAGACAATATTGAACGAAACCGAACTATCAGCCTTGCAGGCTGAGCTTGATGGCGTGCGCGACCGAATCTGGGCGCGCGTGGGGCAGCAAGATGCGGATCATATTCGTAAAATGGTTCGGCGCGCGCGCGGCAGCGCAATGACTGGCCGCGGATTGCTCATGTTCGGTTTCGATCCATTCACCTGGGTCGCGGGTGTGCTGGCACTGGCACACGCGAAGATTCTGGAAAATATGGAGATCGGACACAACGTCCTGCATGGGCAATACGATTGGCTCAACGACGAGTCGCTGAACTCCCAGACCTATGAGTGGGATATTGTCTGCACCAGCCAACACTGGCGCCGCACGCACAATCAAGATCATCACAATCATACGAATATTGTAGGCGTCGATGATGACTATGGCTATGGTTTGCTGCGGCTTACGGGCAGCCAGAAGTGGACCTGGAAGACATTATTTCAGCCGATCTGGTATGCACTTCTAGCGATTTACTTTCAATGGGGTGTCGCGATCCAAGACCTGAAGCTCGGTCGCTGGTGGAAGGGGCGCATGAGTAACCAAGAACTCGCCCAGCGCGCCAACCCATTTATGGTCAAGGCGCGCGCGCAGTTAGTCAAAGACTATGTGCTATTTCCAATTATCGGCTTTTGGAACTGGCCGCGTATCGTTGTAGGCAATGCGGCTGCAAACTTGATTCGTAGCCTCTGGACCAATGCGGTGATCTTTTGCGGTCATTTTACTGAGCACGCACAAACTTATACCAAAGCCGAAGCAGCCAATGAGTCACGCGGCGGCTGGTATCTGCGACAGATCCAAGGGTCAAGCAATTTGGAGGGTGGTCGTTGGTTTTATTTGATGACCGGTCACTTAAGTCACCAGATTGAACATCATCTATTTCCGGATCTGCCCGCTCCACGCTACCCAGAAATCGCCGCAGAGGTAAGGTTAATTTGCGAAAAATACGGGATTCACTACAACAGTGCGGGATTTTGGCGGCAGTATTCGAGCGTACTGTGGCGGATCCTCAAGTACGCTTTTCCGGTCGAGCGCCGCCGGGTCACCACAACGCCCCAGATCGCGTAGCGTGAATGTGGCGCGGATGGTTAATTCATCCGCGCCAAGCACTGATCAAAGCGCGTCTTTGATGTCATCTTTGACGTCGCCGTATGCGGTCTGCACCTTGCCAACGGATTTTTGCGCGGCACCGCGTGCTTCCAAGCTTTCGTTGTCGGTCACTTTGCCGGTGACTTCCTTGACCTTACCTTTGACCTGTTTAATCCGGCCATTCACTTGATCTTTATTCATGGCTAACTCCTGGTGGCGAAGGTCCGTCGCGAATGCGCCGGGTCATGTCCATGCTCTGCGTAGTCGGACGAAGTCTTCTGTACGCTTGCCCACACTCGCGTGATCCACATGACGGGCGTTCAGAGTGATCTACGCTGCGTGAGTGACCTCGGGGCTGCACCGCGCCCTTAAACACCACCCTGCTGCGTAACCGTGACCGGTAGTCAACGACAGAAAGCGAAAGATCCGTTGCCGGATCAGCTTGCCGGTGACCTCTGACCCTATGGCTCTGCGCGAGAATTCGCTAGTTTCCGGCGTTCGCTGATGAGCAATCAGATCACCCGCACGGGCGCTAAGCTCGCGCCAAATCCAGGGAGAGTGTTATGAGGATCAAACCAATCACAGCCGCGCTTGCCACGAGCCTGATGCTTTTGGCCGGCTGTACGGACCGCGCCGCACGCTCAGACGCGACCGACACGCGTGGGGTCGCAGGCCAATCGACCACTGGTACCATCGCGAGCGCCAATAATCCATTATTGGCTACATGGGTTGGTGATTATCAGGGTGTGCCGCCTTTTGACCAGATGAAAATCGAATTGGTTAAACCGGCCATGCGAGCGGCTATTGCCGCACACCTCGAAGAGCTGGATGTCATCGCAGCGCAGACCTCAGCCGCGACGTTTGAAAACACGATTCTTGCGATGGAGCGCTCGGGTGATCTGATTGCGCGTACCCAGGTGTTTTTCGGTATTTATGCCGGAAATCTGTCGTCGCCGGAATTTCGGGTGGTGCAGGCCGAAGTCACGCCGATGATTGCCGATTACCAAACGGCGGTGGTGCAGAACCAGAAATTATATGCCCGGATTGAAGCGGTGCGCACTGGCCCGGAATTTTCGACACTGTCACGCGATCGGCAGCGGGTCGTGGAACTGACGGCTGCTATGTTCAAAAATAACGGGGCGCAGTTGACTGGCGCTGCGCGTGAACGTTATGCCGCGATCAATAAAGAATTGGCGAGTTTGTATACGCAGTTTTCGAATAATGTACTCGCAGACGAGGAGAACTACGTCACTTATTTAAGCGCGGCGCAGCTCGGCGGTTTGCCGGAATCCTTTACAAAATCCGCGGCAGCGCTGGCGCAGGCGAAAGGCCAGCCCGGAAAATATGCAGTGCTGAACACGCGATCGTCCATGGATCCGTTCCTGACGTATTCCACCGAACGCGCATTGCGCGAAAATGTCTGGCGTACGTTTTACAGCCGTGGTGATAACGCCGATGCCAACGACAACAATGCGTTGATTACGCAGATATTATCTTTGCGGCATGAGCGGTCGCGACTCTTGGGTTACGAGAACTATGCGGCTTGGCGTTTACAGGACCGAATGGCGAAAACGCCCGCGCGCGCGCTGGCGTTGATGGAATCCATATGGCCGGCCGCCACCTTGCGTGTGAAAGAAGAAGTGGCCGACATGCAGAAGATTGCGGATGCATATGATCCTGGAATGACCATCGAACCGTGGGACTATCGTTTCTACGCCGAGAAAGTGCGTACCGCTCGCTATGCTTACGATAGCGAGGCGGTCAAGAAATATCTTAACCTTGAGCAACTGACGCAGGCCATGTTTTACGTGGCGGGCGAGCTATTTGATTTCTCGTTTGAGCCTGTCGCTGAGGGCAGCGTTCCAGTATTCCACCCCGACGTGAAAGTCTGGGAGGTGAAGCAACGCAGTACCGGAACGCACGTGGGCTTGTGGTACTTGGATGCCTTCGCGCGTCCAGGCAAAAGATCTGGCGCGTGGGCGTCAAGCTATCGGAATTTCGACCGTTTACATGGCACGCCGAGCGTGCTCTCGAGCAATAACTCAAATTTCATCAAAGGCGCGCCGGGCGAACCGCTATTGGTGTCCTGGGATGATGCGACCACCTTCTTCCACGAGTTCGGGCACGCCTTACACTCGTTGTCGTCTAATGTGGAATACCCGAGCCAGAATTCGGGGGTGCGCGATTACACCGAATTCCAGTCGCAACTATTGGAGCGCTGGCTGCTCACCGAGCCCGTGGTGAAGACCTATTTCCGGCACGTTGATACTGGCGAGCCGATGCCGGCGGATCTGGTCGACAAACTGAAACGATCGGCCAGTTTCAATCAGGGATTTGGTACGACGGAATATCTCGGCAGCGCGATGATTGATCTTAAACTGCACATGATCGATCCAACCGGACTCGATCCTGATGCCTTTGAGCGCGACACGCTGGCGGCGATGGGCATGCCGCAAGAAGTCGTGATGCGTCACCGCACGCCGCAGTTCTCGCATGTGTTCTCAAGCGAGGGCTATGCGGCGGGTTACTACGGTTATCTGTGGGCAGAAGTCCTGACGGCTGACGCAACCGAAGCCTTCGCCGAGTCGCCGGACGGTTTCTACGACAAGGCGCTGGCGAAGAAGATGGTCGATGAACTATTTGCGCAGCGCAATAAGACCGATCCAGCCGACGCCTATCGTGCCTTTCGTGGCCGCGATGCCACGATCGACGCACTGCTGCGCGACCGTGGATTCCCGGTGCCGGTTGCGCGTTGAACCTAGAAACCTCAGTTGACCGCTCATCGACGCTGATAGCTTGCTGATTTCGATAAGTTTTTTGCCGCTGGGTGGCCTCGCCAATCGGGTGAGCGCCTCATTGCGCCTTGCCCTGCGCGCCCATAACTGCACACTCTACCCCGTCCAACTGAGGTTTCTAGGTTGAAATGAGGCGGGGAATGGTGATTCGCGGACCGTGCACCGGTCCGTGTCCGCACGCGGCCCTAGCCTGCAAGCAGCGCATGCAAGGTCTCATTGATTCGTCATTGCGAAATCCTAAGTTCCGGTCATAAATTGCACACGGTCCATGAAACTTAGATTGGTCAGTTTGAGACAAGGCGTATGCGGCCCTTGGCTCGCCGTTTACAGCCATTGGGAGGTCATGCGGGTGCGAAACGTAGATCTGTCGAGCGTATCCACATAAGTCCAGACGGCGCTAATACTCAACGCAAAAGTCGAGACGGAATGGAAGCTTCGGTCGAGAAGAGACGACCTTAAGCGAAGTTGCTTCAGCGCTTTCGGGGCTTGCGCATGGCCGGATCAATGCGCTGTCCTTCAACCTCGATCCGGATCTCAATCTCATCGCCCACGCTGCCGCTGGACGTGGTCAGCCCAAAGGCCGATCGCTGCAAGCGTGCGGTGGCGGTGAAGCCAACGGTTGGCTTGAAGGTCAGCGAATGCACGCCGATGTCGTTGAGATGTACATCCAGAGTCACCGGGCGCGTGATGCCAAGTAGCGTTAGCTGTCCGATCACGCGTGCATCGTCTGCGTCGATCGGCTGCACGCGCTCGCTAATGAAGCGCATATCGGCGAATTTCTGCGCATTCAGCCACTGCGCTCCGAGGATTTTGCGATTCCATCCGTCATCGCCCAAATCCAGCGTGGCCACAGGAATAGTCACATCCACAGTTGCACTCGACCAGTCTTCAGGATCGAACCGAAACTGCCCCGTCCATGCCGAGAAGCGGCCAATCGCGTGCGAAAACTCCAAGTGTTTGATGAAGAACACCAGTTGTGAATGCACCGGATCGAAGCGGTAGTTCGCCGGTTTGGCGGTGACGCCGCCAGCGATGCTCCATAGGCTGAGACAAACGAGCAGTCGTTTCATGATTTCTCCGATGCGGAAGTTTCGCTGCGATGCGAAGAAGAGTCCAGCGCGAGTTGCAGCATGGCGGGTGCCATCTTCAACAAACGACTGCGGTCATCAATCGCTGAGCTGAAGTTTGCCAGCGCGGCGCTCGAACTGAAACCGTGGCCTTGTTCCAACGTATCTGTGACCGCGCGCCCGAGGCTGTCGAAGATCATCGCGTACGCCACCGCGTGGACCAAGCCGCCGCTGACGGTTCCAAGCCCCGGGAAGGCCTTCAGCGCATTTCCGGCGATCGCAAGCACCAAGGCGCTGGTGCCGCGCAAACGTCCGCCGGCCAAATCGACGAAATTATCCAGATCAATACTGCGCAAACTGACCCCATACAACGCGGTCAATTCGCTAAGAAGGCGTGTTGCCAATATGCCCTGGATGACCAGATCGCTGCCGGGTGCAATGGCCGCCATCGCCATCAGCGCCGCCTTCCGAGCGTATTCGCGCACCAGCGCTTCCGCTTTGGCGCGCCGCTGAGTGGCTTCCAGTGCACTGAGCTTAAGTTCGACAGCACCCAGCACGGCGCGCTCGCGTTGGGGTTCGAAGGCACCAATACCTTGGCGCGCCAAGGCATGCAGTGCCTGACGTAGGGGACTGATTTCGGCGGGACGCTCACGCATTTCTAGCGCTTCCCGACCATCGGCATGGCGTAGGCGCACACGCTCGCTGCTTGCCGCACTGACCACGATCGCCTTGAGCCCGGTTTGCGCCAACAGGGATTGCCGCAGCGCCAGGCGCTCGTCGTCGCGATAGCGATCGGATTTGTTCAGCACCAGCAGCATGGGTTTGCCAAATTCGCGCAGCCATTGGAATTCCTCGCGCTGGCTGCGTGTCAGATCGCTATCGCAGACATAGAGCACCGCATGCGAACGCAGCGCCTCTTCGCGCGCGGCGACAGCACGCTGTTCGCCCAGCCATTCGCCCGTCCCCGGAACATCCGCCAGGGTAAGTTTCAATCCGGCGCCATCCACACCTGAATAATGACGCACCTCGCGTGTGGTGCCGGCGCGGATGTCCACCGCGATTGTTGCATCACCCACGAGTGCGCGCGCCAACGAGGATTTCCCCGCACTGACCTCGCCGAACAAAGCGATATACAACTCGCCCGAGACTGCGCGGCGATCCGATTCGTGTAACTCGGCCTGCAAAGACTGAGCTTCCGAAAGCGCAGCCACATCTGCGAGTCGCGTTTGTACGCTGCTGCGATCAATTACCTTTGGTCGCGGATTCGCGCGCACGCCAGAAGGGCGTAGCAAGCGCCAGACCAAGGCAATTGCGCCGATAAAAACACTGCTTATCAGCACCACGATCGCGACATTAAGCCAAGTCGGCAGTCGCTCCAATCGCTCGATGATCGAAAGCGCTGCATCTGTGACGTAGACCAGGCTTAACATCGTACCCACAGCAACTGCGAGAACGATTGCAGCCAGTAATCGACGCACAGGCGCTGCGGAGGACGATTTATTCATGACCTGGAAGATCGCACGACAGTGGCTGATGTTCCCGGTCCTGGGCTGCGCTTGGCAAGTCGCCAATGCACTGATCCCCGCGGCAAGCCCTGTGTTTCGCAGTTACGGTATGGATCAAGGATTGCCGTCCAGTCAAATCCAGGCGCTCGCGCAGGACAAAAGCGGGCTCTTGTGGATTGGCACGAGTAGCGGATTGGCCAGTTTCGACGGGCAGCGCTTCCGCAGTTATGTCGCGCAACGTGATCGCCAGAATGCCTTGGCAAGCGGCGGAATCGAGGCCTTGTTGGTCGATTCCAATGGGCGATTGTGGATTGCGAGCGAAGGGGGTCATTTGGCGCGCTTTCGTCCCGAAACAGATGATTTCGAGCGGCTCTCGCCGAATCTGGGCGATATGGCACAGATCGAGATCTGGTCGCTCGCGCAGGCGCGTGAACGTGTGTGGATCGGCACCTATGGTGCGGGCTTAGTTGAGCTGAGTATGGACGGTAAGCTAGTCGCGCAGTTTGGATTGTCGGCGGGTCTGAGTAAGTTAGACGTGATCGATGTATTGCCCGATCACGCCGGTGGCTTGTGGCTTGCCGATCTGGATAGTGGCCTGTCGCGTTTTGATATTAAAGGTTCGCGCGCCATTGCGATGCCTGCGCAGGCTGACCCAAGCGCGCTGACTCCGCTCGGCCTGGCGATACGCGACCATGCCCTGCATTTCTCGACGCGTGAAGGCATGCGTTGTCGTGTTCAAGCGGCGCAAGCGCCTGTTTGCGAGCAGATTCCTGCACTCAACTTACCAGGCCGCGCTCGCATGTTGCTGAGCAGCGTGCATGGGGATTTTTCAGGTGGCAATGGCGAGTTGCTGTGGGAGCACGCGGGTCGCCAAGCTCATTTGACGTTCAGGCCCGGTAGTCTCGGGGGTGTTCCTAACCATAATTTTTGGGTGGGAATGGCCGATCGCGAGGAAGGCTTATGGATGGGCACGACAGGCGGAGGTCTGTTGCATCTGCCGCGCGAGGCATTTCAATTCCAGGTATGGCAGCCCGATCCGCTCGCGACCAGCGGTTTACTGGATGGCCGCGTGCGCAGCGTCGCGAATGTCGGATCGCGCGTCTACATCGCTACGTTGGAATCAGGCTTGTTCGCGCTGGATCCGGAGTCCGGCGAGATTAAGGGCGTCGCCACGCCAGAGCTTAAGGCGCAGCGACTGTGGGCGCTGCTGGTTGACGCAGATGATCGGCTCTGGATTGGTCATCAAGGCGGGCTCGCACGCTATCGCATGGATGCGCAAGGCACCCTGATTGCAGATGCGCAATGGTCTCAGTCAGAGCTTGTCGGACCGCGCGTGGACCTGCTGCACCGCGACGCGGTTGGCCGCATCTGGGCCGCGTCGATGGCCTATGGCATCACCCGCATCGACGCGACTGGCCAACGGGTTTTGTATCCGTTCAATACGAACGGGCTGGTCGGAAGTGAGATTCAGCAGCTTCTCACCGGTGCAGATGGCGCGGTGTGGGTGGCATCCGACCTCGGTTTAATGCGCTATCGAGAAGCGTGCGAATGTTTCGACAGCCTGATTCAAGGCGCGCGAGTTGAAGCGGTGGCCTTAGCCTCAGCGGGGCGCGTTTATGCTTTTGTGGATGGCCAACTGGTCAGCTACCAGTGGCGCGAGGCGCTGTTCCGCAACGCCGAGATTGCACCGCGCCGCTTCGACGAATTTCAGACTGTCGGCGGCATGCGCATGGCGGGCGATTCGCTATGGATGGCCAGCGCGCAGGGATTGTTTCGATACACGCCGGCCACGGATGCCTTGAGCGCCTTCGATGCGCGCGACGGCTTGGTCACGCGCGAGTTCAGCGATCGCCCCTTCCACACTGATGCGGCCGGACGCTTCTGGCTTGGCAGCGAGGCCGGCGTGGTCAGTTTTGACCCGGCAAGTTTTGAGAAGCTGCCGGCAGCGTCTAAGTTGCGATTCGCGGATCTTGGCATCGAAGACGCCAGCGGACATCGCGATCTTGATCCTAGCGTTCCGGCAGAATTTGCCTTTGACGAACGCGACCTCTCGGTTTCGGTACGCCTGGAAACCCTGGCGCGCGCGCACGCGCAGCGATTTAGTTTTCATCTTGTTGGCTCGGATAGCGATCGCGCGGATCCAGGCGCGGCCAGCGAACGCCGATTTGGCGCGCTGCGGCCGGGCCATTACCGCCTGCAAGTTCGCGCCTGGGACGGCTATGGACAAGCCGCTGCGAATGCCTTGGAGTGGCGCTTTCGGATTGATCCGCCGTTCTGGCGCAGTGCGTGGGCGTTTTTGATCTACGCGCTCAGCACAGCCTTAATTTTAGCGTGGCTAAATGCGCTCCGCCGCCGCCGCGTGCGCGCGCAATCGATACTGGCGCAAGCTCGCCGTCAGACCGAATGGGCAGAACGACTAGCGGCCGAGAAAAGCCAGTTGGTCGCCGAACTCAGTCACGAGATCCGTAATCCGCTGAATGGCCTTCTCGGCATGAGCCGTCTGCTCGGATCAACCGAACTCGACACCCAACAGCAGCGCTATGTGAGGTTATTGAGCGACGCCGGCAAGCAGCTAACCACCTTGCTCGATGACATTCTCGACTGGAGCCGAATCGAAGCCGGGCATGCGCCGCTGGAAATGCAGAGCGTTGCGGTCAAGCAACTGCTCGAGCCCAGTTTTCAACGTTATGCGCAATTGGCGGCCGCTAAGCCATTGGCTTTCCATGTGCACTTTGTTGGCGAACCGGTGGTCGCCGCGGTACCCGCACGGCTGATTCAGATCCTCGAAAATTTGCTGGCGAATGCGATCAAATTCACGCGTGTTGGCGCCGTGGATTGCTGCATCCGCCCCGACCCCTTAGACATGAATTGGATCAGTTTCGAGATTTGCGATACCGGCCCTGGCCTTAGCGATGAGCAGCGCGCGCGCCTATTCAAACCCTTCGAACGCGGCGAGGGCGAAGCGCTGGCGCCGGGCACCGGACTAGGGCTCACGATCAGCCGCGCGCTCGCTGAGCGCATGGGCGGCAGTCTTGTGGCCGAGGCCAGTGAGCGCGGTGGTGCCCGCTTGGTGCTGCGCCTGCGTCCATCCACTGGCGTGCCGATGTCAGCGACCGTTGCCGTGCCGACAGCCAATAGCCGCGAATCACTCAAGGGTTTGCAAGTTCTGGTGGTCGAAGACGATGCAATCGGGCGCGAGGTTCTCGAAAGCCAGTTGCGCGCATGGGGCGCTTCGGTCACGGCCGAAGACAACGCAATGGATGCTTTGATCAGTTTGAATCAGCGCCCGGTTGATGCTGTGCTGCTGGACTGGGATTTGCCCGGATTATCCGGACTGGAGCTTGGCCGCACCTTGCGTGCACAGTACCCGCGCGCTTCGCTTTGCCTAATCGCCGTCACCGGCCGGGCCACCCCCGCCGATCGCGCATTGGGCGAGCAAGCAGGCTTTGATGCGCACCTGACCAAGCCCTTGGATCCGCAAGCCTTGTGGCAAGTCTTGTCGGCGCTATCGACACAAGGGGCGCGTTGAGTGCGCTCCCATCTCCGGGTGTTTTTTGGACGAGTCGGCAGTGCTTTGCTCGCCTCTCCCACGCTTTTTTGGGCGAGGCTTGGGGATGAGGGCGTGTGGCGATCTCGCAGCCACGCCCGGCAGTGCAAAGGCGCAGCGACAGCCGCCGCACTTCATGCAAATAGCGCTTTCGAGCGACCAAATTCGTGCACGGCGTCGACCAATACCTTCATTTGCTCGGGCGCGACATCTGGCGTGATGCCATGCCCCAAGTTGAAGATATGTCCAGGACCAGTGCCGTAGTCGCGCAGTACCAAATCTACTTCCCGGCGCAATGCGGTGGGCGAGGACAGCATCGCGGTTGGGTCGAGATTTCCTTGCAAAGCAACGCGATCACCGGTGCGCGCACGCACATCGCTCAGTGAAACGGTCCAATCTAGGCCGAGCGCATTCGCGCCGGTTTGCGCCAACGCCTCAAGATGAGAATTGGCACCGCGACTGAAGACGATGATCGGCACGTTATCAGGTCCACGATCAATGCTCGATGCCAGTTCGTGCAAGGACGGCAGCGAGCACTGTCGATAGTCGCCGGGTGCCAGATTTCCACCCCAGGAATCGAAAATCATCACCGCCTGCGCACCCGCGCGAATCTGCGCTTCAAGATAGAGCTTCACCGAGGCGGTCAACACCGCCAATAGCTGTTGCAATGCGCCCGGCTCATCCCACATCAAGCCCTTGATGCGCGTAAAGCGTTCGCTAGGTCCGCCTTCGACCATATAGCAGGCCAGTGTCCACGGGCTGCCGGCGAAACCGATCAAGGGTACGCGTCCGCCAAGCTCTTTGCGCACCAGTGATACGGCATCGGTGACATAGCGCAGATCAGTGCCGGGATCAGGCACGCCGAGTTGCTTGATATCGCTGAGGGTTCGCACGGGGCGCGCGAATCGGGGGCCTTCGCCCTCGACAAAATCGAGGCCTAATCCCATTGCATCAGGAATGGTCAGGATGTCGGAAAATAAGATCGCTGCATCCAGATCGAATCGATCAATCGGCTGCAGCGTCACCGTACACGCCAATTCGGGATTACGGCACAAGTTCATGAAGCTGCCCGCGCGCTGGCGCACCGCGCGGTACTCGGGCAGATAACGGCCGGCCTGGCGCATAACCCATACCGGTGTGGTGTCTACCGGCTCGCGCGCCAGTGCACGCAGGAATCGATTGTGGCGGCCACAGGATAGATCGGTCATGAGAGATTCGCTTTAGGGATTAGAGATTTGCAGAGCCGGCATGAAGCTGTCGGACGGTCACAGCAATGGGGGTTCGCCACAGCTACGGCGTTGCGCGAACTTCGGCTTTCAGCGGCTCCAGATTCCGCGCCCAGACTCCTTTCGAATCCGGCAACTGCGAAATCGCGGCGCGCGCGGAAGCCAGATCCGCAAAGTCGCGCCAGAGCATCAACCACAACCAATCGTCGCCGCGTCGCACACGAATCACGTAAGTGTCTTCCACCGCCAGACCATACTTCTGGCGCAGCGCCACGAACCCCGCCACACCGCGCGCGGCCGATAACTGCACGGTGTAAGCCGAGTCAGGCAGTGCCAAAAGCTCGGCAGTTTCGCGCGCGACGCTGGAAATCACGCGCTGCGGGCGCAAGCGCGTTTGACCAGAATTGGCCGCACTGTTCGCGGCTTCCGGCGCAGTAACGCCCTCGGGGGCTGTTTGCGCCGAAATTGGGACTTGGGTCGAGCGGTCGGGCGTGGGCGCAAGCGGCGGCGCGGTCGTCGCCACGCTGTTCTCGGCTGCGTTGGGAGGCTCGACGTCGGTCGGGCGTGTCGGCTGTGTCCCGATGGCAGGCCTCGCTGGCGAGACAGTCGGGGCCGCCTGAGTAGGTTCTACGGTGGCTGCCAGTGACTCCGGCGCGGGTTCCGCGGCCGGTATGGCTGCGACCACCGCTGCTGCAGACTGCGTCATCTCGTTCGCCGCAGCGGGCGGCACGGGTGCGCGGGCTGCAGGCGCATTGTCGCGTTGCGGGGATAGATAGCCGCGATCCAGCGATTCACGCGTCACCATCGGCCGGCGCGAGGGATCCATCAGATACGGTGGCGGCGCGCTGGTGCGCGGGGCACTCTGCAGCACGCTTGATGGAAGTGCGCGTGGAAGAGGCGCTTGCGCGCCTTTTCCGCACTCCCAGCCGCCATAGTCGTCTGGCACGCAGACTGTGCGCTCAGCGTCTGGCGCGGCGGCTGCTAACAGCACGCTCAACGCAAGACTAGCCAAGGTCTCAGTCATAGTGGAATAAAGCGCCCGGTTCCTCGGCACCCTGACTAAACATCACGCGGAAACCTTTCTTGATCTGCTGGTCACGCGCCTTGACGAGCGCCGACTGCGCGCCCTCCAGATCAAGGAACTGCTCGCTCTTCAGGGTGGCGCGCAAACCCAGACTGCCGCTTTCACGGATCAAGATCCACCCGCCGAGCAAATCCTGTTGCAGGATCAACTGGAAGTACTTTTGTGGCTCCGCAGCCGCGGGCGGGGTTTGCATGAAAATTCGCATGCTCGAAGTCTACATAAGTCGCTGAATTTGCGCCGTGTAAAGCGTTTGCCCGGTCACAGGTTCGCCGCGATCGCGGCGGCGTCCACATCGTCGGCTATCTCTGCGCGGCCGACGTCCCGCCAAAGAATCAGACGGAGGCGATCGCTCAAGGTTTTCTTGTCCAGTCGCATCAACTCGACCACGCGCGCGGCCGGCATAAACGCTGGTCTTGTAGTTGGCAGGCCGAAGCGCACGAGTAATTCGGTTAGCCGGTCGCGTGCAGAAATGGGGGCCATTCCGAGTTGTGCGCTCAAATGTGCCGCCTGCACCATTCCGATGGCGATCGCTTCACCGTGCAGTAGCGTGCGGTAGTCGCCAAGCGTTTCAAAAGCGTGGCCGTAGGTGTGGCCGAAATTGAGCAAGGCGCGCTCTCCGGTTTCGCGCTCATCTCGCGCCACGATTGCCGCCTTGTGCGCACACGAGCGCTCTACCATCGTTGTCACGATCTCGGCATCGCGTGCCAGGATGCCCTGCGCGTGCGTTTCCATCCACGCAAAGAAATCGGCATCGATGATCGCGCCGTACTTCACCACCTCGGCCAATCCCGCGCGATATTGGCGCTCATCGAGCGTATTTAGCGTATCGATATCCGCAAATACGGCGCGCGGCTGCCAGAAGGCGCCAACCAAGTTTTTGCCGTGCGCGAGATTGACCGCCGTCTTGCCGCCGACCGACGAATCGACCATCGCCAGCAAAGTGGTGGGTAGTTGCACGAAGTCGATGCCGCGCATCCAGCAGGCGGCCGCGAAACCGCCGAGATCACCGACTACGCCGCCACCGAGTGCAATGAGGCAGGCGTTGCGCTGTGCGCCGAGGTCCGCCAGCGCTTGCCACACGCGCTGCGCAGATTCGATGGTTTTGTGGTGCTCGCCGTCCTCCAGGATCAGCGTGTGCGTGCGCAATCCTGCCAGCGCATTCTCCACGCGATGTGCATACAGCGGCGCGACCACGCTATTGCTGAGCACCAGCACCTGACGCCCGCCAATGGCCGCGCGCAGACTTTGCTGGTCATCCAGCAGTCCCTGGCCGATGACGATCGGATAGCTGCGTTCGCCTAAACTGACTTCAAGTTCGCGAGTCGACAACGGCAAGCTCCGGAAAAATAACGGGGGCGAGTGGCCGCCAGATATGTCGCAATGCGGCTACTGCACGCTGCATTGTTCGGCCCGGCCCGACACGGTCGGCGGGGATGGTCAACTCCGCGATCTCTCCATAAAGCGGATTTCGCGTCTGCGCCAGATCACACAAACGGGCCACGCGATCCGGCGTGCGTAGCAAGGGCCGCGAGCGGTCACGTGCCAGGCGTTCCAATTGCATGTCGATGGAAGCCTCCAGGTAGACCACGAAGCCGCGCGCCTGCATCAGTTGCCGGTTCGCTGGATCGAGGATGCAGCCACCGCCAGTTGCCACCACGGTGCCGCCGACGCGCGTCACATCATCTAGCGCGCGGCTCTCACGCTGCCGAAATCCGGCCTCGCCTTCGAGCTCGAATAGTAAGTGAACACTGGCTCCCGCCGCCGATTCGATCACCTGATCGAGATCGGCAAAGGCCATGCCCAAAGCCCGCGCCAGACGCCGCCCGACCGTGCTCTTACCCGCACCCATGGGCCCGATCAGGATCAAATTGGAAGAAGGATTCATGTCCGCGATGCTAACCACATGTGACGCCATCGCGTGCGGCTGCTTGTGCGGACGGTTCTGAATGCTTACCACAGCGTTCGCCCTGCGCAAAGCGACCCCACGAGTCGCTGGGTCGAAGGGTGAGTCGTGGGCGGAGAAGGGAAGCTTAAAGAAACCTAAGCCAAGCGGTTCGAGTGCGAGGCGCACGGAGCTGGGTCGCTTCCGGCATCCTGCCTTACGCGACACTCGCACATCCATGGTGCATCGGAACCGCAGTGTACAAGGGGGTACATGAGGTGAAGCGGGCT
>Ga0105044_10006692_pt1 | contig 15861 bp, 12 predicted proteins | sample MAT01_FD_78092 | JGI IMG/M metagenome (GOLD analysis project Ga0105044, IMG submission 78092) | Freshwater microbial communities from Lake Fryxell liftoff mats and glacier meltwater in Antarctica - MAT-01 | ecosystem: Environmental > Aquatic > Freshwater > Ice > Liftoff microbial mat | place... | reverse complement strand
TGCATCTGCGGGATGGGGAAGTCGGAGTTGTCGCCCGCGGTGTCGGCGTAGCGGACGACATCGAGCCAATGGCGGCCCCAGCGTTCGCCATAGCGCGGGCTGGCGAGGAGACGATCGACGAGCTGTCCGTAGGCTTTGTCGGCGGATTTCGACTCATTGACGAACGCCTCCACTTCCTCCGGCGTCGGCGGGAGGCCGGTGAGGTCGTAAGTTACGCGGCGGATGAGCGCGCGGGGCTCGGCGTCGGCGGCGGGTTGCAGGCCGGCAGCTTCGATCTGGGCGAGGATGAAGCGGTCCACGTCATTCGCCAGCCAGGCGTTGTCTTTGACCGCGGGCGGGTGTGGTGCGGCAAGCGGGCGGAAGGACCACCACTCGCGCGCTCGCGTCCAGTCGATCGCGGACTTCGCCTGGACCGCGGCCACGGTATCCGTCGTGCGCGGGTCGGGCGCACCCATCTTCACCCACGTCTCGAGCGCGGCGATGGCCTCGGGCGGGAGCTTCTTCTTCGGCGGCATCGCGGTGTCCTCGTCGGCGTGGCGGACGGCTTCGATGAGTGCGCTGGCGTCGGCATCGCCCGGTGTGAGGACCGCGCCGTTGTCGCCGCCCTTCTGCACGCCGGCGCGCGAGTCGAGCACGAGGCCGCCTTTGATCTTCTTCGCGCCCGCGCTGTGGCACTCGTAGCAGTGATCCGCGAGCAGGGGGCGGATCTGCTTTTCAAAAAACTCCACCTGCTCCGCGGTCGGCGCGCTGACAAACTCCGCGCCGTGCGCTGCCGGAATCGCGCCTTCGCCGGCCCAGACTTCGAGGCCGGAGAGATTCGCCGCGCCGTGGCTCGCCGCCCGCGTGGAAACCGTGATCTTTCCACCTTCCGCCCGCGCCGGAAACGGCCCGAGCTTTTTCCACATCCCCGCGGTGCCGCTCTCGAAATTCTCCACCACCACCTGGCCATTCACGAGCACGCTGAAGCGCTCGTTGTGATTGTCCTCCCACACGTAGAGCACCACCTGATACGCGCCGTCCGGCACCGCGCGCAGTTCGAGGTCCACCTTGTCGCCCCAAACGCTGCTGCGAAGCATCTGCGTGCGCGCCGCGTCGGTCGTCGGCTTCAGTGTCACCTGCTGGTTCGCGAAGGTCTTCCCGCTCGCTTGGAAATCCGGCGCGTCACTCCCCGCCCACGCGTGCCCGTCGATCGTCACCGCCGGCCCGCCGAGGTTGATGCCGCGGGAAAATTTTGCGTCTTCCGCCGCGAGTATCGCAGGCCAGGCGAACGCGCTGAGCAGGACGGAGCGGAGGGTGGGAGCGAAGTTCAAGGGGTGCGAAAGGCGCACCGGAACTAACCGCGGCCCGGCGGGAAAAACAAGCGAATCATCCTCCGGCTAGCCGCTGAAGACGCCGTCGAAGACGAAATCTGCCGGGCCGGTGAGGGTCACATTCGCGTAGCCGTCCGCCGTTTTCTCGAAGCCGATGCGGAGCGTCTCGCCACCGCGCACCTGCACCTGCACGGGCGAGGGTGCGCCGGTGCGTTCGTGAAAGATGAGGGCGCTGGCGACCATGCCGGTGCCGCAGGCCAGCGTCTCGTCCTCGACGCCGCGCTCGTAGGTGCGGATGGCGATGGTGTCGGCGGCGCGCTGCTGGACGAAGTTCGCGTTCGTGCCCCGCGGTGCGAAATGCGCGTGGTAGCGGAGCGTGCGGCCGAGGTGGCGCACGTCGGTGTTTTCGAGGTCGTCCACCAAGACGACGGCGTGCGGGACACCGGTGTTGATCGAGTGGACGTGGAGCACCTCGTTGTCGGCGTGGAGCCGGTCGTCGAGGCGGAGCGAGTGCGGGGCGCTCATCTGGATCTCCACGAGGTCGCCGAGAAACCGGGCGGTGATCACGCCGGCCTGTGTTTCAAAGGACAGGTCGCCGGTCTGGCCGCTGACCTTTTGCGCGAAGCGGGCGAAGCAGCGCGCGCCGTTGCCGCACATCTCGGCTTCGCCGCCGTCGGCGTTGTAGTAGCGCATGCGGAAGTCCGCGCCGTTTTGCGCGGGCTCGACGGCGAGCAGGCCGTCGGCCCCGACGCCGCGGTGGCGGTCGCAAAGCCGGGCGATCTGCGCGCCGGTGAGGGCGGTTTGGCCGTCGCGGTTATCGACCATGACGAAATCATTTCCGGCCCCGTTCATTTTCGTGAAGTGCAGCATACGGGCGGCGAACTAAGCACAGCGGCAGCCGGTCAGCAAAGCCGCAGCCCATCGACGTGCTGGAAATGCGCGTCGGAACTGCACAAATCCACGTCGTATTGCCGCGCGAGCGCGGCGATCCAAAGGTCATTGGTCGGGATGCCCGCGCCCTTTTTGCGGAGTTGCAGGAAAATCCGCGCGTAGTGCTCGGTCGTCGTCTCGTCTGGCGACAGCACCGACACCCGCGGGCTGGCGGGGAACTTTTGCAGCGTTTCGAGATTCTCCTGCTCGCGGCTGCCCGCCGCAAAGCCCGCGCGCAATTCGCCGAGCACGATCAGCGGCACAAAGATGCGCTCCGCCGTCCGTACCACCCGCACCCGCTCCGGCACGCCGCGCATGAAGTCGCTGGAGGCATTGGTGTCGAGGGCCACGGTCATTTTCACACCGCCTCATCCACCTGGGAAAACGCGCGGATGGCGGCATCAAACGCGGCGTCCTCCTGCCAGGAGCCGATCAAGGCATCGAGGTCGTGGTATTCTCCGGCGCGCGGAACCGCGCGGCGCTGGCGCAAGCGATCCAGCCACCCGGCCAGTTCGCTGACCTGCGGCTCGGGCAGTGTTTCGATGGCCTTTTCGATTTCGGCGAGCGTTCCTTGTCGATCTTCGTAGCGAGGATGGGTGAGCGCGAGCGAGAGGTCGCCACCGCGGGACGGTCAAGAATCGGCGCGTCCGGAGCGCTCGGCGACCACGTCAGACGGGTTCTTCGACGTGGAGTTTCATCACGCCGGTGTCCTCGAAATACCATACCGAACAGGCGAGTCGTTTGGTCTGGCCGGCGGGAGAGTCGGGGCCGGTGAGCCAGTCGCGGAGCAGCGGCAGGCCGGTGGAGATGAGGAGCGGCTGGATGACGGCGCGTCTTTCAAAAAGGACGGGGAGGATATCAAAATGCCAGCGCTCGCCGCCTTGGCGGCGCGGGCGCGCGGTCGCGGATTCGGGGCGCGGTGTGTACTCGGGGTAGTTTGAATAGGTGAAGCGGATGAGCGGGTAGCCGGGGACGCGCAGCGGCGGGTGGAGGAGCGGCGACTGGCTGGAAAAGCTGAGCGTGAACCTGTCGTATTGGGGAACGGGGGCGAGAGCGTCGGCGACGGCGCTGGCTCCGAGCGGATAGCTGAAGCCGCGCGGCAACTGGGACTTCCCCAGCGTAGGGATGGGCGGGAGTGCGCCGTCGGGGATCATAAGATGGGGACAATACGTGTACGTTCTTCCGCCCGACGCCAAGTCCCGCTTTCAAAGATTTCCGATTCTTGACACCTCGCGCGATTCGCGAGCGTAATCCCGCCCCTCTCCCATGATCATTTTGCGCTCACCTTTCGCCGTCGCGTCCGCCGTTTTTCTCAGTCTCAGCCTCGGTGCCGGAGCGCAGGAATGGACGCGGTTCCGCGGGCCGAACGGCTCGGGGCTGGGTGTCGCCCCGAAGCTGCCGGCGGAATTTTCGGAAAAGGATTTCAACTGGAAAATCGAGCTGCCGGGCAGCGGCCACGCTTCTCCGGTGGTGTGGGGGGAGCGGGTCTTTGTGAACGTCAATCCCAAGGGGACGACGAAGCGGGTGATCGCGTGCGTGAATGCGGCGGATGGAAAAATGGCGTGGCAAAAGGAATACGCGACGGGTGGCTACAAGCAGCACGCGGATAACAGCTACGCCGCCTCGTCGCCGGCGGTGGATGCGGAACGCGTGTATTTTCACTGGGCGTCACCGGAGAGTTCGGGACTGGTGGCGCTCGATCAGAAAGATGGGCGCGAGATCTGGAAGGTCGATCTCGGGCCGTTTATCTCGCAGCATGGGCCGGGGACGTCGCCGATCGTTTTCGAGGACATGGTGCTCTTGAATTTCGACCAGGATCTGCCGAAGAGCTTTCTCCTCGCGGTCGAGGCGAAGACGGGCAAGGCACGCTGGCGCTGGGAACATCCCGGAACGAAGCACAGCGCGTCTTCACCGTGCATCTTCACGCCGAAAAGCGGCGCGCCGCAGGTCATCACGCAGAGCTTTGACACCGGCCTGGTGGGGAATGACGCGCGCACCGGGGCGGTCGTCTGGCAGTTGCCGGGGCTGATGACGAAGCGCTGCATCTCCACGCCGTTCGTCACGCCGGGGGGACTGGTCATCGCGCAGTGCGGGGAGGGACGGGCGGAAAGCTTCGTCCAGATCGTGAGGCCTGGGGATGGGAAGCCGGCGGAGAGAGTCCATGAGGTCGTGCGCGTGGGCGGCTATGTGCCCACGCCCATCGCGGTGGGCGAGCTGCTTTTTCTATGGAAGGAAAACGGCCTCGTGACCTGCCTGCGCGCCGCGACCAATGAGCAGCTCTGGAGCGAGCGCGTGGAAGGCCCCTACTACGGTTCGCCGGTCTGCGTGAACAACCGGCTCTACAACATGACGACCCGCGGAGATCTCGTCGTGGTCCCGGCCGGTGAAAAATTTGCGCCGCCGGTTCGCATCGCGCTGGGCGAAGGCTCGCACGCGACTCCGGCCGTCAGCGGCGGGCGGATGTATCTGCGGACGTTCACGCATCTGATCTCGGTGGGGCGGTGAGCCTCTTTACGCGGTCAGGGCGCGGTGGATGCAGTCGCCGAGGGCCTGGATGCTGTAGGGCTTGAGGAGCAGCTCGCGGAAGCCGATCTCCCGGGCGCGGGGGGAGTCGAGGGTGGCGCTGTAGCCGGTGGTGAGGATGACGCGGGTGCCGGGGCGGATTTCCCAAAGCCGCCGGGCGAGGTCGATCCCGCTCAGTTGAGGCATGGTCAGATCGGTGATGACGAGGTCGAAGGGTCTCTGGCTGAAAAGCGCCAGCGCGGCGTTCGCGTCACTCTCGATGACGGAGGTGTAGCCGAGCCGGGTGAGAAAACGTTCGCCGAGCGTGCCGAGCACGGGTTCGTCGTCGATGAAGAGGACGCTCTGGCCGTGGCCGCGGCTGAGCGATGCGTCCTGTGGTGCGGCGGGTGGCGTGTCGAAGTCCAGTGCGGGGAAATAGAGATGGAAGGTGGTGCCTTTGTTGGGCGCGCTGTAAACGCCGATCGCGCCGTCGCAGGATTTCATGATGCCGTGGACCACCGAGAGGCCGAGGCCGGTGCCGCGGCCCGGTTCCTTCGTGGTAAAAAAGGGCTCGAAGATGCGGCTGGCGGTGGCGGCGTCCATGCCGGAGCCATTGTCGCAGACGGAGAGGCGGACGTAGCGTCCCGGCGGGAGATCGGGGTGGGTGCGGGAGAAATCGGCATCGACGTGAAACGTGCTGAGTTGGACGCGGATCTGGCCTGGACGGTCGCCGATGGCGTGCCAGGCGTTGGTCACGAGATTCGTGACGACCTGGTGAATCTGGATGCTGTCGGCGAGCACCTGCGGCGTCTGGGGTTCGATGTCGGTGACGATTTCCACGGACACCGGGAGCGTGGCGCGGAGCAGCTTGAGGGTGTCGCGGACATCGGCTTCGAGATCGAGCGGCTGGCGGTCCTGCTCGCGGTGGCGGGAAAAGGCGAGGATCTGGCGGACGAGATCGCGCGCCCGTGCGCCAGCCTTGAGGATTTGCTGAAAACTCGCGGTGGTGGCGACCGGATCGCCAGCTTCCTGAATGCCCAGATCGGCGAAGCCGATGATGCTGGCGAGGATGTTATTGAAGTCGTGCGCGATCCCGCCGGCGAGCGTGCCGATGGCCTCGAGCTTATGCGCCTGGCGGAGTTTTTCCTCGAATTTGACCCGCTCGACGGCGGTGCGCTCGCGCTCGCTGATGTCCTCCTGGAGGAGCCGGTTGGCGGCTTCGAGATCGAGCATCTTTTTCTCGAGTTTGGAAATGAGACGCGCGTTGTATTCCTTGAGGTAGATCTGCTCATCCTCCGGCTCGAGGACGGGGGAGGATGACTCCGGCACTTTCCTCCAGACGACATCCTCGATTTCCTTGATGAAGGCTTCGGGCTCGAGGGGCTTCACCAGGAATCGGTCGGCGCCGAGGCTGAGCGCGAAGGAGGCGTCCCGCGGATCGGTGTAGGTGGCGGTGTAGAAGATGAACGGGACCTGGCGCAGGCGGTCGTCCTTTTTCATCTCCCGGCAGAGCTGAAACCCATCCATGCGCGGCATCAGGATGTCGGAAATGACGAGGTCGTAAACGCCGCGCTCAGCGAGATGGAGAGCGTCGAGCCCATTGCTCGCGGAGTCCACGGCGTGCCCGTGCCCGCGCAGGAGAGCTTCCAGCATGTAGAGGTTTTCGGTCTGGTCATCGACGCTCAGGATTCTCATGGGGTGCGTGCCTTCCTCGGGATGAAACGGGATATTTCGGAGATGAAAGTCTCGGTGACGATCGGCTTCTCGATGTAGCCGGCAAAGCCAATGGCAACGGCCTTCTCGCGGTCGCCGGCCATGGCGTAGCTGGTCACGGCGACGAGTGGGATGTGTGCGAGATGCGGCTCGGCTTTGATGCGGCGCGCGGCCTCGTAGCCGTCCACTTCGGGCATCTGGATGTCCATGAGGATGAGGTCGGGCATCTCGTTCTGCGCGGCGAGGACGGCTTCCCCCCCGTTGGCTGCCTGGACGACAGCGAAGCCGCTATTCTCCAGGAGAAAGGTGGCGAGATAGCGATTGGCGGCGTTGTCTTCGACCAGAAGAATCTTGGCGGTCATTGATTAGCTGGAGGTCTGGGGATCACTGGGCAGCGTGATGGCAAAGCGCGAACCTTTCCCGGCTTCGCTTTCCGCCACGATGCTTCCGCCGAGCATCGTGGTGAGTTGTTTGCACAAATACAAGCCGAGTCCTGTGCCTTCATACACGCGGCGCGCCGAGCCATCGACCTGGCGGAACGCCTCGAAAAGATGCGCCATGCTCGCGGGCTGGATGCCGATGCCGGTGTCGGTGACGGAAACCTCCACGCCCGCCGCGGTCGTGCGGACGGCGATGCGGACGCGGCCCGTGTCGGTGAATTTGACGGCGTTGTTGGCGAGGTTGAGCAGGATCTGGAAGCACTTCTTCCGGTCGCTGCCGATGGTGAGCGTGGGGTCATCGATCGCCGTTTCCAGCGCGAGGTTTTTCTTCAGGACCATTGGCTGGAGGCTCTGCACCACCTCGGCGACGACATCCGCGATTTTGAAATCCTCGCGGACGAGTTCCATCTTGCCGGACTCGATGCGCGAGAGGTCGAGCAGGTCATTGATGAGGCCGAGCAGATGGCGGGCGGAGAAATGCACCATGCCGAGCTGTTTTGCCTGCTCCTGATTGACCGGGCCGGCGAGGCCCTGGCGGAGGATTCCGGTGAAGCCGATGATCGAGTTCAGCGGGGTGCGCAGTTCGTGGCTCATCGTGGCGAGGAACTCGGATTTGAGGCGGTCGAGTTCCTGGAGTCGTTCGTTGGCCGCCGCGAGGGCGCGGGTGCGCTCGGCGACTTTGAGCTCGAGGCTGGCATGGGCGTCGCGGAGCGCTTCCTCCGCCTGCCGGCGCTGCGCTCCCTCGAGGCTCAGCGCGACGAGATCCGCGACGGAGCCGGCAAAGCTCTCCTCATCCGGCTCCCAGATTCGCGCCGGCCCGACGTGCTCGTGGCAGACGACGCCGATCATCTTTCCCCCGGCGCGGATCGGCGCGTCGAGCATCGAGGTGATGCCGAGAGGCGTGAGGTACGCGGGCTTGAATTCGCGCGTGCGCGGATCGGTGGCGGCGTCATTCGCGGCGATGGCGCGCTCTTTCTCCAGTGCTTTGAAATAGGCGGGGTAGTCCGCAGCGGCCAGCGCGATGCCCGCGGAATGGCGGTCCGTGTCGCGCTCGTAAAGCTGTGCGCAGGAAAGCTGCGTTCGGGTGTCGTCGTAAAACCAGATGGTCGTCCGCGCGATTCCGAGCGTCTCCGCAGCGAGCCGGGAGATGGCGCGCAGCGAGTCTTCGAGATTGCCCCCGCGCAAGGCCGGGCTGCGGGCGTGTTCGGAGAGCGCCGTGTTCTGTTTCTCCAGCCGCCGCATGCTCTCGAGCAGAGCCGCCTCGGCGATCAGCCTCGCCGAGATGTCGATGCCGATGCCGAGCATGCACGGCCGCCCTTCCACCTCCAGTCGCAGGCCGGTGACGTAGTACGGCGACTTCCGGCCGTTTTTGTGGAGCAGGTTCACCTCGATGTCCGTGGAACCTTCCTCAAAGCACTTCAGCATCCGCTCATGGACGCGCGGCTTTTCGTCGTCAGGGAAATAGGAGAGGGGATCGAGCGTGGCGATTTCGCCGGCGCTGTAGCCGGTTACGGTTTCCAGGGTTTTGTTCCAGCGGAGGATTTTGCGACGTGAGTCGTAGAGGTAAAAAATTCCCGGCATCGAGTTGACGAGCGTCTCGGTGAATTTCAGTTCGCGCTCGACGCGCTCCTCTCCGGCGCGGCGCTCCGTGATGTCGCGCGCCACGACGAGGACCTTTTCCGACTGGCCGCTGGCGTTGCCGATCACGCTGCCCTCGGATTCCAGGTAGAGGATGCTGCCATCCGGGCGGATGAGGCGGAACTCGGAGCGCTGTGGGAGGCGGGTTCGGACCATCTCGTCGAAAAGCGCGCGGATTCGCGGGATGTCCTCGGGATGCATGTCATCGAAAGCCGAGCTGAGATAGAAATTCTTCTCCGGATAATGACGGGAGTAGGAGCGGCTGGCGTAAAGGCGGCGGCCTTGCAGATCGAGGACGGCGATCAGGTCGGAGACGTGGTCGCTGATGAGGCGAAACATTTCCTGGCTCGCGCGGAGAGCCGCTTCGCCGAGCTCGCGCTGCGTCACGTCGTGAAAGGCGAGGGCGGCACCGACGAGCGCGCCATCGGCATCGCGAATCGGGGAGGCGCTGCCGGTGACGAGATGTTCGAGGCCGTTCTTCGCCACGATCAGGCGGGGATCGGGCGCGGCGACGATTTTACCCTCACGCAGCGCGGGGGCGATGGGGCTTTCCACCGGCTCGCGGGTCTCGCGCCGCAGCGGAGCGAAAACCTCGGAGTGGAGGTGTCCGCGAGCCTCGTCCTCCCGCCAGCCGGTGATCGTCCGGGCGGTTTCGTTGAGGAGCGTGACGCGGCCCGCGGCGTCGGTGGCAATCATCCCGTCGCCGATGCTGCGCAGCGTCGTGGCCAGCCAGCGCTCGCGGGCGCGGACGGCCGTCCACTCCCGCCGCAGGCGGCGGGCGGTCCAAACGACGAGGCCGATGAGCACCAGCGCGGCCCCCATGCCTGCGAGATTCGCGAAGACGAGCGCGGCGCTTTCGCCATCGGCGATGTGAATCCGCTTCCGGACTGAACGGAACGCCAGCCCGCCGACGCCCGCCGTGGTGCCAAACATGGCCGCGATGAGCAATGGCAGCCCGGTCTTGCGCTTGGGAGATGAGCCGTGCCCTTTCATCAGGCCGCAGGTGTAGCCGGGAGAAAGGCGGCGCGGCAAGCCCGGTGCGCGGACGGTGGCAGGTTCGCTGTCCCTCGCTCTCGAAAGATGAGAGTCCGGCGTGAATGCAAGTTGACCCCGGCTGCGCTTTCGGTCAAAAGCTGCGCCGCGCGTCCGACGCGGGCTGCTCGTGCTTCCCATCTCACCGGCGCGCGTCCTCATTTTTGACCGCCATCTTCGTATGAAACCCGAGGTACTCCACGCGCTGAGCGTGGTGATTTTGATCTTTGGGTTATTCGTCTCCGCGGTGGGAATGGTTGGCACATTCTTCTTTGGGCAGGAAGTGGATCGCTCGCAGGACCGGCAGCAGTTGGTGGTCTTGCAGGGACTGACGGACCGCGTGGCGGTGATGCAAAGCGACCAGGCCGGACTCCATGAACGGGTCGCCTCGCTCAACCGGAAAGTCAGTGAAGCGCCCCCTCCGCCATCCGCCGGATCAGGGGTTTCGACGGCAGTGGCCGCGGTTCCTCCCGTGGCGCATCCGCCGACGAGCGCGGAACCGGAGACGCTGCCACCGATCGCGGCGGGGCCGCGCCAGCGTGACCCGGTGCCACCCCCCGCCAAGCCTGCGGTCCAAATCGCCCGGCCCGTGCCGGCTCCACCCCCGGTCAAGCCTGTCCGCCAGCCGCCGCGGCCGGAACCGGCGATTTCCAAACCTCCATCCGAACCGTCACGACACGTCGCGGAGGGGAAGCACCCGCTGACCGAGATGCAATCTGCCCGGCTCATCAAGCGCCTGCGTGCGCATCCGCGCCATTCCATCGTCATCCGCGCCGAGGCGGGCGACACCCACGCGGTGGAAATGGCCATGGCCTTGCGTGCAGCCTTTCGCGACGCGGGCTGGACGGTGGCGGCCGTGCAACTCGACTCGAAGCGCGCCCCTTTTCCCGGCATCTCGCTCTCCACGGGCACCTTTCCGCCACCGAAAGAGTTCATCGCCGCGTTCGGCGCGCTGGAGGGCGCGGGACTGCGCGTCTCGAGCGACCTCGATCCGAAGCAGTCCGCCAGCTCCGTCGTCCTGTCGGTGGGCGCGAACCGCTGACCAATTGCCGGTCCCCGGCGGTTTGCCGGGGCCGTTGCGAGAAGCGCCTTGGCAATCACCCGCGGCATCCTCTTTCCTCCCGCGATGCAATTACTCCCTGGCTTCCGCGACTTCTTTCCCGACGACTGTGCGCGGCGGAACTACCTCCTCGAAACGTGGCGCGGCGTCGCGCGGCGCTACGGCTTTGTGGAATACGACGGCCCGGTGCTGGAGCCGATCGAGCTCTACAAAAAGAAGAGTGGCGGCGAACTCGTCGGCCAGCTTTTCGACTTCACCGACAAAGGCCAGCGCCACGTCGCGATGCGCCCGGAGATGACGCCCACGCTCGCGCGCATGGTCGCGGCGCGGGAGCGGGATTTCAAAAAGCCGCTGAAGTGGTTCTGCGTCCCGCAGTTTTTCCGCTACGAAAAGCAGCAGCGCGGAAGGTTGCGGGAGTTCTATCAGCTCAACTGCGACATCCTCGGCGAAGCCTCGCCGTCGGCGGATGCGGAACTGGTTGCGGTGCTCATCGACACGCTGCGCGCCTTTGGCCTGGGGGAGAAAGATTTCGTTGTCCGGCTGAGCAGCCGCACCGCGTGGCAGGAGTTCTTCGCGCAGGCGGGCGGCAACGCGGAGGATGAATCCGAATTCTTTCAGATCGTGGACAAAGCCGAGCGCAACCCGCCGGAGAAGACCGACGCCGCGCTGGCAAAATTCGGCATCACCGCGCAGCAGGTCCTCGACTTCATGCGCAGCAAGGCGGCGACGGCGGAACTCGCGCCGATCCTCGCTGATCTCACCGCCCGCGGGCTGGGCGGTTTTGTGGAAATCGACTACGCCATCGTGCGCGGGCTGGCCTACTACACCGGTGTGGTTTTCGAGGTTTTCGACCGCAGCAAAGAGGAGCGCGCCCTCGCCGGCGGGGGGCGTTATGACAAGCTCCTCAGCCTGATGAGCGACGGCAAAACCGACCTCCCCGCGCTCGGCTTCGGCATGGGCGACGTGGTCCTCGCGAACCTCATTAACGACACGCCAGCCGCAACGGCGCAGCTCGACGCGTGGCTCGCGCGCGAGCGGGCGGCGGACGTGTATGTCGTCATCGCGAAGGAAGAGCGCCGGGCCGAAGCGCTCGGGGTCGTGCAGCAGTTGCGCGCCGCGGGGCATCGCACGGATTTCCCGTTCACGGCGGCAAAGGTCGGCAAGCAGTTTCAGACCGCCGAGCAACTCGGCGCGCGCGTCACGGTCCTCGTCGGCGACGAGTGGCCGCAGGTGAAAGTGAAGACGCTCGCCACGCGCGAGGAGCGGCTCGTCGCGCAGGACGAACTGCTCGCGCTGCTCACCCAGCCCGGCTGACGGGTGGGCGTGCCTCTTCCAAAAACCGGCCGTCATCCTGAACGGAGTTTCGCCGTGGGCGCAGGCGGGGGCGAAACGCAGTGAAGGATCGCTGACAGAAACGCGGGCGGAGGCGGTGGGAGTGAAAGCGGCCACATCTCACCAGCCCCCTCCGCCCATTACTGTCAGCGATGCTTCACTCCGCCATTGTCGCCAAGCCTCCAATGGCTGCGTTCAGAATGACGGCAGGTTTTTGGTTTTCCCGCTGCCGCGCCGCTCATCACCGCTTCCGCCGCGCGCCGAAGCTGTATCCCTTCGCCGTGCGCACTCCTTTGCCCACGCCGCCTTGCGGGATCGCGTCCTCATTGAAAAGCGCCGTGTAGAGGTAGTCGAACTTCTCCAGCTTCGTCCGCTGGATTTTCGTCCCGATAAACCGCTCGATCGCCCGCACATGATCCACTTCCTCCGCCGTGAAAATCGTCACCGCATCCCCCACCTGCAAGGCGCGGCCGGTGCGGCCGATGCGATGCACGTAATCCTCCGGATGCTGCGGCACGTCATAATTCACCACATGGCTGACCCCCGCGATGTCCAGCCCCCGCGCCGCGATGTCCGTCGCCACCATCACCTCGTACTTCCCGCTCTTGAAGCCGGCCAGCGCATCCTCCCGCTCACTCTGCGTCCGGTTCGAGTGGAGCACGGCCACCGAGTGCTTCAGGTCTTTGAGCTGATGCGCCACGCGATCGGCCATCACTTTCGTGCTCGTGAAAATAATCGCGCTGTCAAACTGCGTGTGCTCCAGCAGCGCGATGAGCAGCGCGAATTTCTGATCCTTCGCCACCGGATAGAGCGCGTGCGTCACCGTCTCCGCGGGCGAACGCCGCTGGCCGATCTCCACCTGCTCCGGATTGGTCAGCAGCCACTTCGTCATTGTCTCCAGCTCCGGCGGCAGCGTGGCGGAGAAAAAGAGCGTCTGACGCTGCTTCGGCAGCCGGTCCACGATCCGGCGCACCTGTGGGAGAAATCCCATATCCAGCATCCGGTCCACCTCATCGAGCACGAGATACTGGATGTCCTTCAAATTGGCGGTGCCGTCTTCGAGGAAATCCAGCAGCCGCCCCGGCGTCGCCACCAGCACGTCCACGCCCTTTTCCAGAAACTCGCGCTGCTTCCCATAGCCCACGCCGCCATAGACGAGCCCCACCGTCAGATCCATGAACCGCGCGAAATCCCGGAACGCCGTTTCCACCTGGGCCGCCAATTCCCGAGTCGGCTCGAGGATCAGCGCCCGCATCTTGCCGTGGGTGCCGAGCTGCGTGAGGATCGGCAGCCCAAAGGCGGCGGTCTTGCCCGTGCCTGTCTGCGCCGAGCCCATCATATCCCGCCCGCTGAGAATGATCGGGAAAGCGCGAAGTTGAATGGGCGTCGGGTCCGCGTAGCCCATGCTCTCCACGCCGCGGACGACTGCTTCGTGTAAACCAAAATCCTTGAAAGACATCGGCGGAAGCTAGGGAGGGGGTGCGGGAGCGGCAATGGATTTGTTTTCACAGGCTGGGAGCTGGTGCGAGACGGAGTCCGGGCTTGGCCACGCGTTGCTTCATGGTTCGCAAACGCCCGGCTGGCGGCATTTCCGGTTGCACGCGAGCTGCTTTGCCCCTATTGCTCCGCTCCTTTAACCCCGCCTCCGAACCACCCCAACCATGTTCAAAAACATTCCTTTCGCCCGAGTCAACTGGGTCACCAGCTCCTTCCTCATCGGCACGCTTTTCCTCTCGCTCACGGCAGTGCCGCTCTATTTGTGGAAGTTCGGGATCGATTGGTTTCAGCTCGCGCTCTTCTTCGTGATGCTGTGCGCCTGCGGGTTCTCGATCACGCTCGGGTATCACCGGATGTTTTCGCACATCGCCTTCCGCGGACACTGGTCGGTGAAGCTTTTCACGCTGATCTTCGGCGCGGGGGCGTTTGAAAATTCGGCGCTGATGTGGTCCTGCGAGCACCGCACGCATCACAAGCATGTGGATCACGACGACGACCCCTACGACATCAGCAAGGGCCTCTTTCACGCGCACGTCGGCTGGCTCATGTTCAAGCTCCGCCCGGCACTGACGTACGAAAACGTGGCCGATCTCCAGAAGGACAAGCTGGTCATGTGGCAGCATCGCCACACGCAGACGATTGCGGTGATTGTGGCTTTCCTGCTGCCGGCGGTGATCGGGTATGCGTGGGGCGGATGGTCGGCGGCGCTTGGGGCTTTCCTCATCGCCGGGGTGGCGCGGGTGGTTTTCCTCCAGCACTGCACGTTCTGCATCAATTCGCTCTGCCACTGGATCGGCAAGCGCCCGTATTCCTCACGGTGCAGCGCGCGGGATTCGTGGATTACCGCGATCGTCACCTTTGGCGAGGGCTACCACAACTATCACCACGAGTTTCAGCATGACTATCGGAACGGGGTGAAGCCGTGGCAGTTCGACCCCACCAAATGGATCATCTGGACGCTGAACCGGGTCGGTCTCGCGGATAATCTGCGCCGGGTGCCTTCGGAGAAAATCCTCCTCTCGGAACTCGCCGAGGCGCAGCGCTGCATGGAGACGAAGCTCGAAAGCCCGCAGCTGACCGAAGCCGCGCGCGCCTACCTCACCCGCACCTATGAGCGCCTGCAGGCCACGGCTGCGGAGTGGGCGCAGTTCAAGGCGGCGCAGATGGAGATCACGCGCGAGATGCTGGCGGAGCTGAGAGCGGAGACCCGCCGGGCGGTTTCGAGCCTCAAGCTGCGCGATCACGAACTGGCAAACACCGCGTCTGCGATCTGACCCGGCGGCGGCTTCGCCGCGAATGTCCGAGGCCGCGCGCGGATCGTTGGTTTTCCAATGAGGTCTCGCACTTCCACTTTGGGCCGCTGGCTCGAGCCGTTCGTGTCCGGACTGTGGATCTTCTTTCTCATCTGCACCGCGTGGATTGCGTGCGTGTGGACCTTTGGCGTTGGCGACGCTGCGCTCGCGCGCTGGATTGGCAATCGCGATCTGCGCGCGGTGATCGAGTGGCTGATCGGGATCGGTGACATCGCGTGGATCACGCTCGCCGCCGCGAATGTCCACCTGTGGCTCGCGGAAACGGAAGGTCTGTCCACGGCGCGGCGCTGGGCGCTCATCGTGGCTGGCGGCGTGGCCGCGTTCGGGGTGGCGAGCGCGCTCTCGGGTTGGCCGCTTGGCGAGATCCAATACTCGCGCCAGCTCGGGATGAAGGTGGGACCGCTGCCCATCGGCCTGCCGCTGCTGTGGTTCGCGATCATCATCGGCGCGCGGCAGGCAGTGCTGTGGTGCTGGCCGGGAGCGGGGCAGGGGAGACTCGCCCTGGGAACCGGCGCGCTCGCGCTGCTGGCGGATGTAAACCTCGAGCCGGTGGCCGCGAAGCTGCGCGGTTTCTGGTTTTGGCGCGCGCAGTCGCCGGATCAGCCGCCGCTCTTCCTGCCGGCATGGACGAACTACGCCGCGTGGTTTCTCGCATCCACCGCGCTCACGTATGCCCTGCGCGAAGAGCGCGTGGCCGTCGGGGCGCGCCGCGATGCCTTCCGTCCGATCTCGATCTACCTCCTGCTCAACGCCGTCTTCCTCGCCGCGAACATCGGCCGTTTTGTCCGCGGCTAAGCGGCCGTCTAAAAAATCGGGTTTCGCCTGTCTCTTCCTCTTCCTCTTCCGCTTCCGCTTAATCTTCCTCATGCTCCTCTGCCGGAGGAAGATTAAGCGGAAGAGGAAGAGGAAGAAAATCGCTGGCTCCGACTTTTTAGACACCCTCTAAGAATCCGCCGAGCGCCGTGATTGTCAGCGGCAGCATGTCAGGGCAGCTTCCTCCGCTCCCGCGACACGCGCTCCCAATGAAATTTCCGCTTCTCCCCATTGTCGGCGTGCTCTTCGTCTGCGCGGGAACGTTTGTGGCACCTCTGGCG
>Ga0105044_10006688_pt1 | contig 15864 bp, 17 predicted proteins | sample MAT01_FD_78092 | JGI IMG/M metagenome (GOLD analysis project Ga0105044, IMG submission 78092) | Freshwater microbial communities from Lake Fryxell liftoff mats and glacier meltwater in Antarctica - MAT-01 | ecosystem: Environmental > Aquatic > Freshwater > Ice > Liftoff microbial mat | place... | reverse complement strand
TGCGGGCTGGGATGCAACCCGGGGTTTCGGATAGTGCGTTCGCTGGTGTGCAGGCGCGCGGCCAGCAGGCGATGGGCGTGGACCAGAACACCTCGACCCACCACTTCGATGCGCTCCCCGATGGTGGCCGTATACAGTTGCAACGGAACACCGACGATCCTGCCGGTACGGCACAGATCCGCACGCATCTGCAGGAGATCGCGAAGGCATTCGGGGCCGGTGACTTCAGAACGCCGGCGTTCGTGCACATGCAGACCGTGCCTGGTGCACCGATGATGGCAGCGAAGCGCGCTGGTATCAGCTACACGTTTACCGCGCTCCCACGCGGCGGTGAACTGCTCATCACGACGAAGGATCCGGAGGCGATCGCCGCGATTCATCAGTTCATGGAGTTTCAGCGCATGGACCACCGAGCGCACTGAGCGAGCATGGGGACAGAGTCCATGCTCGAGCGATGACGTGAGCAGCGTCCCTGACCCGAAAAGCCGGGTATTTTTGACATTGCTCAGCTATTCGGTTGTTCTGCCGTCGAAGTGTTCTGAATTTGCCTCTGCCACTGCTCGCGTGTGGTGCACGACACCATCGTGATGATTGGGCGGAGCGTACAGCGTGTAGAGCTTCATCGGAGTATTGCCCGTGTTGATGATGTTGTGCCTCGTGCCAGCCGGAATGAGGATCGCGAAGCCGGCCGTGACGTCTGTGCGCACTCCATCCAGCACGGCGGCGCCACTGCCCTGTTCCACCCGGAAAAACTGGTCGAGCTTGTGCACTTCCTCACCGATGTCGGCCTGCGCGTCCAGTGACATGACGACCAGCTGACAGCTTGCTGCCGTATACAGCACCTTACGGAAGTCGTTGTTGCCGACAGCAATCTCTACGATGTTGCGTACGAAGCCTTTCATGAAGATACTCCGGATGTTGGGGTTGCGTACGGTGCTCGTCGATCGCGAGCGGGCTAGAAAGTGGTCATGTACCGGCGTTGCCGTCAGCGGCAGGAGTTGCCCAGATTGTGCTTCAACCTCATGGTCTGCGCGCGGTGGAAACGGGCCTCGTAAGCACCTGCCATGCCCGAACTGCGGTCGACGACGATAAACGCAAGTAGTGCAGAGCTACGGCGCCAGAACGCCGACGTTCCTCAGCTCCTTGCCGAGCGCGGTTGCAAGATCACGATTCACGTCTGTCGCATCCGAAGGATTCAAACTCTGTTGCCGACCCACAACAACTTCTCCTGCTCGAGCGAATAGACACGAGTTTCCACCATCACGTCGACGTCGGTCCGAACCGTCTCCGTATCCCACATCGCGTTCCATCCGCGTCCCCACGCGCCCCACGGGCGTCCGTAGTACGGATCCGTGCGCCTCTGGTTCATCGGCCGAGGCTCGATGCGCACCGTCCGCTCGCGTTTGGTGAAATGCATCAGGACAATACCGGACATTCCGGCGCTTCTGGCACGAGCCTGCGCTGCGTCCTCGTTCTGCTGCCTGCCGTTCGATGGAAATAGCGTATACGACGCCACGCCAATGCCGCCGCGCCTGGTAATCTCCTCGGCCAACTGATCTTCGCCACGACGCCGGCGCGCTTCATCCCGGATCTGTACCACAGCCAGCACCTTCTTGCCGGCAAGCGACACAGGTGCGGCGTCAGGATCCTTCCACGACGAGTTAAACGATGTGGAGGAAGCACATGCCGTTGCAGAAACAGCAACAGCGATGCTGATGGCGGAGCGTAGTGTTCTCATCAGTTCCCTGGAACGCGAACCGTCGGTGAAGATGTCGTGGATATCTGACACGTTGATCCAGTGTGCTCAGTGAAGCGAACACAGAGCTGCCGTCAGATCGAACACTTCACATGCCATTGATACCTTGTAATACTGCTCGACGGCGGTGTCTGTCGGGAGTCACCTGACACACAACGCGCCCGCACACAAAACCAAATAGTTCGGAATGATCCTTCGGTTTGCGTAGAAATCGGGCGACCTGTTCCATATGCGCACGCTGACAACTGAGTCCCCTGAGTGATGGCTGTTGCGATTTCTGCGACACGCCCGACAGGACTGCGTGATCGACAGTTTCGTTTGCAACGCGAGATCAATCCCAAGCTTGGCAGTAGTGCTGGCAGACTCCGCCGCATGTCGCACGATGCATTACAGTGATTGACATAGGTTTCATACACCTGTCGTCAGAGTGAGTGATTGATTACTCGTCGCTGTCACGGCGTCTCTCCCACAGATCTCACACTATTCCCGTGTCTGATTCCGCCGCCACGCGTTCTGTAATCGTTCCGTGCGCACACTGTGCGCGACTCAATCGCGTCGATCTCGCGAGAACCGACAGCGTCGCCAGGTGCGGATCGTGCCAGACGGCGCTCGCACTCGATGCGCCACTGGTGCTCACGGATGGCAACTTCGACCGGGTCATCGAAGCCAGCGCAGTCCCCGTGATCGTGGACTTCTACGCCGACTGGTGCGGTCCGTGCAAGGCGATGGTTCCCGTGTTCGCCGACCTCGCGCGACGTCAGCGGGGGCAGGCGTTGGTGGCGAAGGTGGACACGGACCGCAACCCCGCGATTGCGGCGCGCTTCGGCATTCGGAGCATTCCGACCATTGCCGTGATGCGTGGTGGAAAGGAAGTCGCGCGGCAGGTCGGTGCGTTGACGATACAGGGACTCGAGCAGCTGCTGCGTAGCTGATCTAACGAATGCCTGACGCGCCGTAGGGGGATATCTGACGCTTCCGGATTCGGACGCTCGTATCCTCGTCTCGGGTACACGCGCACATGGAACTGGGGAACACATGTCATCCACACTGCGGAATAGATCGCTTATCGTCACTACGCTGCTCTTGCTTGCCGGTTGTGCATCCATCAGGACAGGCTCCGATTTCGATTCCGGTCTTCACATGGAGCAGTACCGCACCTTTGACTGGGGTGGCGGCGACAGTCTGCCCGTCGGTGATCCGCGACTCGACAACAATCCATTATTCAATTCGCGTGTTCGGGCCGCCATCGAACTCGAGCTGGTGGCGAAGGGAATCACGCGCAGGAACACGAAGCCTGATCTGCTCATCCACTAAAACGCCAGCATCCGGCAGCGGGTCGATGTCGTGCGAGCGGACGATGTTCGCGGCTACACCTTTCTTCCCGACATGCAGTCGGAGCGCGTGCTCGAGTTTGACGAGGGCACGCTGATCGTCGATGTGGCCGAGTCTGGTGCGAAACGCATTCTCTGGCGCGGCTGGGCGCGGACCGACGTCGAGGGCCTGCTCGATGATCCGCGCGCGATGGAGAAGCGCATCACGGAATCGGTACGCCGACTGATGGTGAGTTTCCCGCGCTTGGCAGCGGGCGGTTCGGACTGACAGAGAGGCGATGAGGTCGGGCCATGCGGTCCGATCATGGGGTCAGAGTCCTTGAGCGATCCAGGACTCCGACCCCATGATCATGCACCCAATGACGTTGGACCCCAGAATCGTGGACAAATCGGCGGCGGCCCATGACGTACTCGGGGCCGAGGGAGTCTGAGCGGGCGTCGTGCGCCCGTCGACGGCAATTGCCGCATCTCACGGCTCCGTGCATAATGTCGCCCACTCTGCACCTGGGTCTCAATACGTCACATGACGTGGCAGGCCCGCGCCGGCGATCGGAGCGCCGTCACCCGGATATCCTGGCGTGAGTGATTGCGACTCGTGACGGAGAAGATCCCATCGGTGTTCAGTACTATCACGCGCCCCTCCTGAGCGCCGCGTTCAGTCCTACTTTGCAGCCGATTGCACGCTCCACGCAAACGGCGCCGACGCGTGGCCACGCGCTCGAAGACAGGAACCGATTCGAGTTTGACGTCCTTGGCTCAGTGTACGACTTCTGGAGCGAGATCTCGCTCACTTGTAGCTGCAGTACTCACACTGGAGTTCAGGAATGTTGGCAATCACTGTTGCACAGTTCGACCTGGTGTACAACGCGTTTTCATTTACGATTGCTGTGATGGGAGCAGCAACTCTCTTCTTCATTCTCAGCCGGTCGCAGGTCGCGCCGGCGTACCGCACTGCGCTCGCCGTGACCGCACTCGTGACGGGCATTGCGCTCTATCATTACGTGCGAATCTTTGCCAGCTGGGAATCTGCGTTTGCCGTGACTAACGGAACGATCGTTGCGACGGGTGTGAAGTTCAATGATGCCTATCGGTATGTCGATTGGCTGCTGACCGTGCCGCTGTTGCTCGTCGAATTGATTCTTGTGATGCGCCTCTCGGCGTCGGAATCTGCACGGAAAGCGATCAAGCTCGGCGTGCTGGCGGCCGTCATGGTTGGACTGGGCTATCCAGGTGAGATCGCCACTGATTCATCGACCAGGTGGCTGTGGTGGAGTCTTTCGATGATCCCGTTTCTGGTCATCGTGTATGATCTCTCGGTGGGCTTGAAGGCGAGTATCGCGTCGCAGCCGGAATCGGCGCAGGGGTTGATTCGGTCGGCGCGCACACTCACCGTGTTGTCATGGTGCTTCTACCCCCTGGTGTTTGTGCTGCCAATGATCGGCGTGACAGGTGGAGACGCCACGATAGCCGTGCAGGTTGGTTACACGATTGCCGACGTCGTAGCGAAGGCTGGCTTCGGTGTGCTGATCTACATGATCGCTGCACGAAAGTCGGACCACGAAAAGTACGTTGCTGCATGATTGGCATCGCTGGCGGCGTGGGATACGTCGCCAGCGACGCGGCAGTCTCGCCTCTTTGACTGGGTGCTGGCGCGAATCAAATCGTAGTGTTGCGGGAGGATGACATGGGTCCTGATGCAGATGTGATTGTTCTCGGTGGTGGATGTGCGGGGCTGAGCCTCGGCGAGCGACTGGCCGAAACGACAGGATGGTCGCAGCGGACAATCGTGATCGAGGCACGCGACGCTTACGTCACAGATCGGACCTGGTGTTTCTGGAGAGCTGCGTCGCATCGGCACGATACCCTGGTGACGAAATCCTGGTCGCGTCTGAGGTTGCGATCAGGGGGTCGGACGGTCGCTGTCGACTGCCGTGAGGCCCCTTACCAGATGCTCGACTCCGGGGTTTTCTACGAGCGTGCCGAAGAACTGATTCGTCGCTCCTCGTCCGTCGAACTGCTCCTTGGAACGAAGGTTGTGGCTGTTCCGGAGCGGCGCGGAGATCGCTGGTTTGTGAAGACGTCGCGCGGCGAACTCTCGGCGATGCAGATCATCGATACCCGCCCTGCAAAGGCTCCAATGGAAGGCGATGCAACTTTGTGGCAGTCGTTTCTGGGGCATGAAGTAGAATGCGACGCGGCGCATTTCGACGACTCCGTGGCGACATTGATGGACTTCGCAGGGTGTCTGGAAGACGGAGTTCTTTTTCACTACGTCTTGCCCGTCTCGCGGACCAGAGCGCTCATCGAAACGACTGTGTTCGGCCCACGGCCTCTCTCTGCCGCCTCCCTTGCGCGGTATCAGGAAGCCGCGTTGGAGAAGTTCTCTGGTTCGGCTGCTCGGACCGTGCTGCGATGCGAGAGCGGCATTCTCCCGATGGGTTCAACGTCTGTGGTCCCACCGCTCGGCGACGGGTACGTCCGCGCCGGCGTGATGAACGGTGGTGCACGTGCGAGTACGGGCTATGCGTTTCAGCGGATACAGCGTTGGGCGCGTGACTCAGCGCGCGTCATGGGGAGCGGTGGCGTTGCGATGGGGCATCGCGCAGATCCGCTGATACACCGCCGGATGGATCAGCTCTTCCTGCGAGTGGTTCGCAATCATCCAGAACGCGCCGCTGAGCTCTTTCTCAGCATATTTGGCATGAAGGATCCTATGCGTGTCATCCGCTTTCTGACGGACTCGTGTTCGATCGTGGATTACGCTGCCGTGATCGCTTCGCTCCCTACCGGTGAGTTTGTCCGCGAGATGTGGAGTGGGATGCGGTCACGCTCCGACCATCGGCTGGAGTTCGTATGAGCAGCGCTCTGCGCACACAGGGGCTGATGTTCTGTTGCCTGTCTGCCGTCGTAGTGCTGATCTCCGTTCTTCTTCCACCGCTTGCCGGGCGCGTCGAACTGGCAATGGTCGGTGGATTGATTCTCGCGCTCGGTGTACCTCATGGCGCACTTGACGCGATCTTTGCGCGGCAGGTGTATCGGCTGCGGTCGCCGAGTGCATGGTTGTTGGCGGCGCTCCTCTATGGTGCGCTCGCTGCCTGCGTGGTTGGCTTATGGTGGATCTCACCGACGCTTTTCCTGACGGGGTTTCTGTTGATTTCCATTGCTCACTTTTCGGGTGATCTGGAGTCCGGCGTTGGCACGATCACACGTATTCTGTATGCCGGCACGGTGATCGTCGTACCCTGTCTGCGATTTGAATCCGATGTCGCGCGTCAGTTCGGCTTTCTTGCCGGGTCGGGTACTGGTGCTTCACTGGCCGCCGCCTTGTCCCTTCTGGCGTGGCCGTGGCTTGCATGTTCGCTTGCAGCGGCAGCGCTCGAATCGCGCCGAAACGCGCTGGTCGCCGCCGTGATGCTTGCAGTATCACTGCTCGCCACTTTTGTACCCCCACTGATTGCTTTCACCGTATTCTTTTGCGGTATGCACAGTGCGCGCCATGTCATCCGGACGTACCACTATGCACAGCAATCATCAGTACGCCTGTTGATCAGCGCCGCAGCTCTGCCGATGTTACTGGTTATGGTTGCGGCGGCCATTGGATGGTTGTTCCTCGATCGCAGTGCACCCTCCCAGGGTGTGGTCCAGTTCGTTTTCATTGGATTGGCTGCATTGACAGTGCCGCACATGATTCTGGTCGAACGGGTTCGGCTGTCCGGCTGGCGACTCGGCGCGGCTCCTGCGTGATGCGGGGAAGTCTGGGGCCAGTGCAGTGCGGAAGCGCAGACTGTGTCTGGTGTTGTGTCGCCGAAGTCTCGTGGTAGTCTGGCGCGTCTTTTGACGCGAGCCGTCGCTGCGACTTCTCACGATTCAGCTGGTATCGTTTCGGGTTGCGCCTGGCCTGGCGCCAAAATCCGTCACCCGCCTTTTGCCACGAAACTTCGGCGACACCACACGAGCATCAGGAGAAGGTTTCCACCAGGGAGACGTAGATCTGATGCGCGGATCCAGTAATCGGACGTACATCTTGATGTACGCACGGATCAAGATCTACTTCTCCCTTGTTCACCCGCAGTCTACCTGCAGGCCTTCGGCTCACTTTGCGCTGGAAGCCGGTTCAGCGTCGCATCGAGGAACATCGACTTGATGTGCAGTGTCGCCGGTCGTGCGCCACCGCTGAATCCGACGACGTAGTTTATTCCAGGAACGAAGAAAGTATCGGGGGCAATCTGGAACATGTCGAACGTCAGACCGCAGTCGAGACGCAGTGCAAGGCCCGCGGCAACCGAATCGACGCGCGCATTCCCGATGCCGTCGGCAGAATACGTCCCGACTGCACCTGATAGTGTCTTTTCATTCAACGCACCAAACGGGGGCCGCGCGTCGGCTTGCACCGGGCGGCCAGCCAACGCATTCATCAGATCGCGCTGCAATGTGATGAGTTCCCATGGCGGCATCGTGCTGTTGGAGACGAGTGAAACGGATTCGTTTCGCTCGCGGTCCCAATAGACCAGAGTATGAAAGGCGTTATAGTCGCCGGTGTAGTAGCAGCGTGCCCCGGTGGTGTCGCAGTACCAACTGAGTCCATTTATCGCAGATGGCTTTCCGTCGATCACACTGGGCCGCATTCCGGCGGACATCACTGTGACCGGAAGTGCGGTTCCTGCCGCGTGTGCGTTGGCCCAGCGCGCAAGATCCGTCGCGGAAAAGTACATGTTGGAGGCGCCGAGGAACCCCTCCATGTCGAAAACGTCGAACGACTGCCAGAGCGAGTCGCGCCAACGATACCCCTGCGTGCGAACGCCCCGCCAATCCGCCAGCCGCGCCGGACGCGCGAAGGAATTCTTCATTCCCAATCGCGAAAAGAACCGATCCATCAGGAAGGTCTCGTAGCTCTGCCCTGAGACCTTCTCGATAACGAGTGCGGCTGCGTCGAATCCCAGATTAGAATACTCGAATCGCGTTCCAGGCTGGAAGCTTGGGATCGGTGCCTGCTTTGCCACCACGCGAAGCATCGCCTGTGTGGTGCGCACTTCTTCTTTCCTGAAGTACGGGTCGAAGAACTCGTAGAATGGCGGCAGACCGTTGCTGTGTGCAAGTAGTTGCCGCACCGTGGTCTTCGCGTGCGGATACCCTTGCACATAGCGCATCACGGGATCATCGAGCCCGATCCGCCCCTCCTCGACGAGCAACCACACGCCCGCTGCAGTGAACGTCTTTGCCAGTGAGCCGCCGTCGGCAGGTGTGTCGGGTGTGAAGGTGAGTCTGGCGGCGTGGTTGGCCATGCCGAATCCGCGCTGATAGAGCACACGCCCGTTACGCGAAAGCACGATCGCGCCGCTGAACAGATTCGCTGCACTGAGAGGCGCCACGACTGCGTCAACCCGACTCGTCAGGTTTGTATCCATCTCGGTGGCCGCGCAGCCGGCGGAGCCAGCTGCAACGACGGCACCGATCAGAGTCCACATGCGTCCGCACATGTCAGGCACCCTTCGACAACGTACTCACTTCTTCGGCTCGTCATCATCCAGAGCATCACGAAGAAAGAACCGCAACAAAAGAAACACCGTCAGCGCCACGATCGTGAAGTGCAGCGTCGCTTCGAGGAGATGCCCGATCTTCAGCTTCGACTGGCCGACCATGATCACCGCAGACTCCCACGACCCGGAGGGAAGCAACGGACTCAGTAGCGGCATCACGACATCATCGATGAGTGCTTTCTCGAGGTTGTTCACCTGCTCGCCGAGCAGGACGCCGACGGCAAGTGCGAGGACTCCGAACTTCTTCAGAAAGACGAGGAATTCACGGATCAGGGGCACACGATCTCTGGGCTAGGGGTTGGCGTCTGCGCATATCGGAGCGCTGCAACAAAATGCGCCATCCCTGAGCGTTCGCAAACCGGGACCGCACGCCGCCCGGCAGTGCGACGCGGCAAATGCCCCACCCTTGTCTCCCGCGTCCGCCTGGAAACGCGCTGCCCCAGCTCAGTCCCGCACCGGCGTCGGCTTCGGAAAATGGATCAGGCTCTTTCGAAAGTTGAGGACCGTGCCGGTAAAAACATTCGACACCACGAACACCAGCGGCAGCCCCGGCTCGACGTCGAGCACCACGTCTGCCGTGAATCCACGTTGCCGCAGGAACGCTGCAGCCGCGTTGGCGCTTACGACCGGATCATCCGCCACCAACCCGATACTCGCAGCTGCAGTGCGGAGGCGTTGATTCGTCGCGGAATCCGAGGTGTTGATGATCGTGCCATCCCAGAAGATGGAGCGCTGCACGTTGGCCGAATTAGCCTGAAACCGCTCGCGGAGGCCGTTCTCATTCAGCAATGCGACGACCGCGGCCTTCGCCTCCGGCGATGGTGTCGTGAAGATCCGCGACCCACCGTCAGGGAACGGCAATGGATTCCGTCCGAGCAGAAATGACGTCAGCCACGCCGCAACGATCAGGAATCCCACGACGACAAATGCGATGATCCATTTGGGGACGAACATTGCTTGCTCCGGTAAGGGTGAGATGTCGATCAGGACTTTCGGCCTATGGAATCAAGGGGACGGGAATCAAGGGGACGTAGATCTTGATCGGGGAATCAAGGGGACGTAGATCTTGATCGTGGGGGAATCAAGGGGACGTAGATCTTGATCGTGGGGAATCAAGGGGACGGGGGAATCAAGGGGACGGGGGAATCAAGGGGACGTAGATCTTGATCGTGCGTGTATCAAGATCTACGTCCCCTTGATCGCCCAACAAAATGCGCCATCCCTGAGCGTTCGCAAACTGGGACCGCACGCCGCCCTCAGTGCGACGCGGCGAATGCCCCACCCGTATCTCCCGCGTCCGCCTGCACACGCGCTGCCTCGGCTCAGTCCCGCAATGACGTCGGCTTCGGTAAATGGATCAGGCTCTTTCGAAAGTTCAGGACCGTGCCGGTAAAAACATTCGACACGACGAACACAATCGGCAGCCCCGGCTCGACGTCGAGCACCACGTCTGCCGTGAATCCACGTTGCCGCAGGAACGCTGCGGCCGCGTTGGCGCTCACGACCGGATCATCCGCCACCAACCCGATACTCGCAGCTGGAGTGCGGAGGCGTTGATTCGTCACGGAATCCGAGGTGTTGATGATCGTGCCATCCCAGAAGATGGAGCGCTGCACGGCGGCCGAATTGGCCTGAAACCGCTCGCCGAGGCCGTTCTCTTGCAGCAATGCGACGACCGCGGCCTTCGCCTCCGGCGATGGTGTCGTGAAGATCCGCGACCCACCGTCAGGGAACGGCAATGGATTCCGTCCGAGCAGAAATGACGTCAGCCAGGCCGCAACGATCAGGAAGCCCACGGCGACAAATGCGATGATCCATTTGGGGACGAACATTGCTTGCTCCGGTAAGGGTCAGATGTCGATCAGGACTTTCGGCCTATGGAATCAAGGGGACGGGAATCAAGGGGACGTAGATCTTGATCGTGGGGAATCAAGGGGACGGGGGAATCAAGGGGACGTAGATCTTGATCGTGCGTGTATCAAGATCTACGTCCCATTGATCGATCGGACCTTTCAAGATCTACGTCCCCTTGATCGGACCTTTCTGGAATCAAAGGGACGGGAATCAAGGGGACGTAGCTCTTGATCTGATCAAGGGTGATAATGGCCGGATCACGAAGGCGGGATCAAGGGGACGTAGATCTTGATCGTGCGTGTATCAAGATCTACGTCCCCTTGATCGCCCTTGATCGGACCTTTCAAGATCTACGTCCCCTTGATCGCCCTTGATCGATCAGACCTTTCAAGATCTACGTCCCCTTGATCGCAAGATCTACGTCCCCTTGATCGATCGACCCTTTCAAGATCTACGTCCCCTTGATCGCGTCCCCTTGATCGCGCGTCCCCGTGATCGCGTCCCCGTGATCGCGTCCCCGTGATCGCCCAAGATCGGATCCGCAGCCGATCAGCGCAGACCCCCTACTTCGGCAACAACGCCTCGAACCTCGCATTCCCGCGCAGCGGCGCCCAGAGCGGATCGTACTTCAGGTACCACTTGGGATACGGCGGCGTGATGCGCTGCGTCTGCTCGAGGAACTCGATCGCCTGCGCCGGCTGGCCGAGCACGAGCTCGATGCGCGCGGCATTTTGCACCACATAGGCGTAGAGCGCGAAGTCCTTGTTCGGTGGCCCCGATAATGTCACCCCTGCACGGGCAAACCGACGCGCCTCGTCCGCCTCACCGGTGAAGGCCAGCATCATGCCCAGTAACACCTGTAACTGGGCATCCTTGGCCGACTCCTTCGCCTGCTTGCGCGACTCGGGCAGGGCAGAATCCGCATAGGCACGGGCTCGTGCCCGGTCTCCCGACTGCCAATACGCGGTCGCGAGCGACTGCCCCCACCAGGCCCGATCGTTTTCGAACGACGAAGGGGTGAGCCGGAAAACGAGCGCGCGATCAGCATCGGTCAGGGCCCACGTCATCTCCTGGCGGCCTGCCAACTCCGCTGCAATTACCGGCAGCGACCCACCGGCCGCGGCAAAGCTGCGAATGGATTCGCGCGCTGCGTCCATCCGCCCCTGCGCAAGCTGCAGGTTGATGAGCGCACTCACGGCGGTGATGCTCGGATTCAATGCAATGCGGGTCGCGAGCACCTGCTCCTGGTCGCGAGTACGGGAAAGCCGGCCATATACAGTTGCAAGGCGGTCGAGTGTCGTGACCGACCGGGGATCGCGCAGTCGCGAACGTTCCAGGCGCGCCACGGCCGAGTCCAACCGGCCCGTTTGCACGTCCACGAACCCGACGTCCGAGAGTACGTCAGGATCGTCCGGTGCTGCGCGCAGCGCCATCGCGGCCTCCTGCTCTGCTCGCGGCAGATCCTTCGCGACCCGGACGTAATAGCGCGCTGCTGCCATGCGCGCACGAGGCGAGTTTGGCGCGAGGGCGAGTGCGCGATCCAGCGCCTCTTTCGCTCGCGATGCGCGCTCCTCCTTCGGACTGGACTGGTACAGATTCGAGTAGCCGTGGCTGAGATCACTCCATGCATCCGCAAAGTTCGGATCGGCAGCGACGGCCTGCTCCAGAAGTGCAACTCGTTCGGCCATCCTCTCAGGCTCTGAACTTGGAATCGCCCGCGCCCGCAGGTAGAGTTGGTAGGCGCCGAGGTTCGCCGTGGGGCTGCTCGCAAGCTGCTCGCGTTCCCTCGGCGCCAGCGCCACACCCAGCGCACTGGCCACACGCGAGGCGATCTGCGCCTGCACGCCGAACACGTCCACGACATCGGCGTCGTACGACTCCTGCCAGCGGACCTCGCCGGTCGCTGCGTTCAGCAGCGTCGGCACCACCTGCACGCGGCGAGCACCGTTCGCGCCAGCCGCCCAGCGTACGGTACCCGTCAGCAGGTAGGTGACGCCCAACTCCTTCGCGATCTGCTCCGGCCGCTTGGCGGTGCCCTTGTACTCACCGGCGCTGGTGGCAGCGATGACGGCCAGCCCGCGCACCGACGCCAGCTTGCCGCGCACCTCATCGGCGATCCCCTCGGCGAAGTACGCGTCACTGGTCGCGCCGCGGTTCTCGAACGGCAGAACGGCCAGCCGCACCGACTCGGCGCTGGCCACACTCGTCACCGCGCCCGACGTTCGACCGCGCAGCAACACGGCCGCCGCCCCGATCACGGCGACGATGCCCGCCGCGACCGCCCACTTCAGCGCGGCTCGCGGCGAGCCATTGGCCTTGGCGGGAGCCGAAGGCGGCGGCGACGTCGGGCGCACACCGGTGGTGCGCGCAGCGTCGAGCGCCTGCGCCAGTGCGTCCGCGCTCGCCGTGCGCGCGGCGGGGTCGCGCGCCATGGCCTGCTGCACCACCGCATCGACCTCGGACGACACGCCCGGGCGCAGGCCTGACAGCAGCTTCGGTGATTCGGTGAGAATCTTCGCCAGGACGATCCGCGCCGTATCGCCCGTGAACGGCGCCGCCCCAGACAGCATTTCGTACAGCACTGCGCCCACGGCGTACACGTCGGCACGGCCGTCCATCGTGCGCTCGCCGGCGGCCTGCTCCGGTGCCATGTACTGCGGCGTTCCGATGGCGAGGCCGGTCTTGGTCAGATCGCCGCGCTCGCCACTCTCCTCGAGCGCGCGCGCGATGCCGAAGTCGGCGACCAGCGCATGCCCCTCGTTGAGCAGGATGTTGGCCGGCTTGATGTCGCGATGCACGATGCCGCGGCGATGCGCGTACGCGAGCGCCTCGGCGATCTCGCGGCCCAGACGGAGCGCCTCATCCACCGGCAGCGCCCCCTCGCGCTGCAACCGGTCGCGCAACGACTCCCCTTCCACGAACGGCATCACGTAGTAGAGAAAGCCCTCCGCCTCACCGGAGTCGTACATCGGCAGGATGTTGGGATGCGTGAGGCGGGCCGCGATGCCCACCTCGCGCTCGAAGCGCTCGGCGCCGAGTGTGGCCGAGAGGTCTGGTCGCATGACCTTGACCGCCACCTGCCGCTGGTGCTTCAGATCCTCGGCGAGATAGACCGTCGCCATGCCGCCCTCGCCGATGATCCGCTGCACGCGGTACCGGCCGGAGAGCGCGCGCCTGACGGCGGACACCTCGGTGACGGCGGTGGCACCGGTCCGTGCCGGCACCCCGGGTTCGGTGGGCGTCGGCGCGCCGCACGAGAGGCAGAATTTCGCTTCTTCGGGAAGGCTGGTGCTGCAGGCTGCGCAGATACGCGTCGATGTCGACAAGCGATGGCCGGAAGATCGGAGGATTTACGCTCGTGAGCGGCCGAATCGCCGGTGACGGCGTGTCGTCGGGCCGCGCGCGTACCAGCAAGCAAAATTGCGGCGGAGTCAGAGCGGCGGCAAGGCCGATTCCGAGCATGGGGTCCGACCATGGGGTCCGACCATGGGGTCAGAGTCCTTGATCGGGTCTGCGCGTGCCAAAACGAATCAAGGACTCCGACCCCATGACCGGACGCCATGAACGACCCCATGAACGGATCCGATCGAGATCCGTTCAAGATCTACGTCCCCTTGGTCGCGCTTGATCCGTTCAAGATCTACGTCCCCTTGATCGCGTTCGTCCCCATGAACGGCGTTCAAGATCTACGTCCCCTTGAACGCCGATCAAGGACTCTGACCCCATGAACGACCCCATGAACGAGCCTCCAGGAACTGCGATGCGATTCACCAACGCGAGCGACTCACCACCAGCTGGTCGATCAGCACGGGATCAAAGGGACGTAGATCTTGATGCACGCACACCTCACGATCTGCGTCCACCCTGCGATAGCATAAAGATCGAGGGGACGTACGATCTTGATGGGATCAAGGGGACGTCGATCTTGATCCCGTCCGTTCAAGATCTACGTCCCCTTGATCGCCGAGTCCTTGATCTGTTCTGCGTGAATTTGGATCAAGGACTCTGACCCCATGAACGGATCAAGGACTCTGACCCCATGAACGGACCCCATGAACGGACCTCATGAACGGGCCCCATGAACGAGCCTCCAAGAGCTGCGATGCGATTCACCGACGCGAGCAACTCACCACCAGCTGGTCGACCAGGAACCAAACGCCGACGCCCGCGACATAGCAGACGAAGTTACTCCAGAGAAAACCCTGGCCGAGAACGAGCGCACCCAGCGTGGTACCCCGCACCGCGTCAATCCATAGCGCACGATACAGCTGGCTGACTTCCACCGATCAAGGACTCTGACCCCTTGATCGACCGGTCGTTCAAGGACTACGACGGTACCGCGCGACTCGGTGAGCTGCGGCTGCCGGTGCTGTGGATGGCCGGCGAGTTCGACGAAACGTCACCGGCGGCGGCGAAGGATTTTCAGCGGATGGTGCCGGGGAGTGAGTACGTGGAGCTGAAGGGCGCGGGGCACCTGACGATGTGGGATGCGCGGGGAAAGTATCTGCGGGGGGTGCGGCGGTTCTTGAATGCCCATGAGGGACGAACGAGATAGTGAATGCGACGGGTTGCGCCTGCTCGTCAGTTCAGCGCCGGTGCTGCTGCCCGCACTTGCGCGATCTTCCACCCACGCATTAGTCTCATATGTGTACGACGCGGCGATTTCTCGCGATTGCTGGCCGCGCAACAAATTCAGCTAAACCGCCACCCGACAAGCATATTGGCCCGGGAGCGGATCGTCGCTCACCGGGCTTTTTCGTTGTAGTCACGCTCTCCACCTCGCCGTACACAATGCCCTGCAGGACGTCGCGATTTGAAAGGCCAGCTTGTGGCGCGACGCTAAACAAGACCCACTAAAGCGGACCACCGATCGGTCGCCGGCCAGCGACTGGTCACGCCCTGCACCTTCCCGGTGCGGAGGTTTGTGCATGACTGCCACTGCCCTCGAGTCGACAGAGGAAATCGCGCGTCCCCGCTCTCCCTCGACGACAAAACTGCCGCGCCGATCGCTGCTCCGGCCACTCGGCATCGTCGGATACGACGCCGTCGAACCCGCCCTGCTCGCCGCCCTCGCCACCGAAGAACCGCTGCTGCTCGTGAGCGATCACGGCGCCGCGAAGACAATGCTGCTGCTGCGTCTGGCCGAGTCGCTTGGACTGACACTCCGGCACTACAACGCCAGCATCCTGCAGTTCGACGACCTCGCCGGATTCCCGATCCCCGACGATCGCGGCACCATTCGTTACGCCGCACCGCCGGGCGCGATCTGGGATGCGGAGGTCGCGTTCTTCGACGAGATCGGCCGCTGCCGTCCCGACGTCGCGAACAAGCTGTTCCCGATCATCCACGAGAAACGCATCCAGGGAGTGGACATCGCGAAGCTGCG
>Ga0105044_10006686_pt1 | contig 15865 bp, 11 predicted proteins | sample MAT01_FD_78092 | JGI IMG/M metagenome (GOLD analysis project Ga0105044, IMG submission 78092) | Freshwater microbial communities from Lake Fryxell liftoff mats and glacier meltwater in Antarctica - MAT-01 | ecosystem: Environmental > Aquatic > Freshwater > Ice > Liftoff microbial mat | place... | reverse complement strand
GGCGTTCCAGACCCGCTCGGCCGTACAAGGCATGTCGATGTGCTTCACGCCGAGGTGGCTGACCGCGTCCACCACGGCAGACTGCACCGCCGGTGTGGAGCCGATCGTGCCGGACTCGCCGATCCCCTTGGCCCCGAGCGGGTTCACGGGCGTGGGGGTCTCCATGGCCACGAGCTCGAACGATGGCAGCTCCGCGGCCGAGATCGCCGCGTAGTCGGCCAGGTTGGACGTGATCGGGTTGCCGTCGTCGTCGTAGCGGACCTCCTCCAGCAGTGCCTGCGCGGCGCCCTGGGCGATGCCTCCGTGACGCTGGCCGTCGGCCAGCAACGGGTTGAGGATGCGGCCCGCATCGTCGACCGCGATGTGGCGCACCAGGGTGACCTGGCCCGTCTCCGTGTCCACGTCCACGACCGATACATGCGTGCCGAAGGGGAACGTGGGCTGCGACGCCTGGAAGTCGGTGATGACCGTGAGCGGGTCGGCGCTGGCAGCACCGGCTTGCGCCAGCTCGGCCCAGGTACGCCCGATGGTGGGCGAACCCGCGATGTGGAAGCGACCGGCGACCTTGTCCAGGATCACGTCGTCCGGGTTGGCCTCGAGGGAGTGGGCGGCGATCTGCTTGGCCTTGTCGACGATGCCGACCGACGCCTCGTGCACGGCCGAACCACCGAGCTGGAGCGACCGCGATCCCATCGTGCCCTCGCCACTCGCCACGAGGTCGGTGTCGCCGTGGACGACTCGAATCTTGTCCATCGGGATGCCGAGCTCCTCGCTGGCCAACGAGGCGAAGGCCGTGTGGTGCCCCTGCCCGTGCGACGAGCTGCCGGTGTAGATGGTGGCCGAGCCGTCGGCTTCCACCTCGACCTTGGCGAACTCCTTGCCGGCCGTGGGCCCCGCGGTGACCTCGACGTACATCGCCACGCCGATGCCCATCTGCACGACGTCGCCCGCCTCCCGGCGTCGCCGCTGCTCGGTGCGTAGGGCTTCGTAGCCCGCGGCCTCGAGGGCGAGGTCGAGCGACCGCTCGTAGTCGCCCACGTCATAGGTGGTGCCGGTGGCGCTGGTGAACGGAAAGGCGCCCTTGCCGATGAGGTTGCGGCGCCGTAGCTCGGTGGCGTCGAGGCCGACCTCCGTGGCGAAGAGGTCCATGGCCCGTTCGATGGCGGCCGTGGCCTCCGGGCGCCCCGCGCCTCGATAGGCGACCGTGGGCGTGGTGTTGGTGATGACCGAACGGCTGTTGAACTCGACCTTGGGGATGTCGTAGGTGCCCTGGGCCATCATCCGGGTGAGGTACGGAAGGATCGAGCCGACCTCGGCGTAGGCGCCACCGTCCTGGAGCACCGTGAGCCGGTAGGCGAGCACCGTGCCATCGCGCTGGCCCCCGATCTCGATGGTCTGCTGCTGCCCTCGGCCGTGCCCGAGACCCACCATGTTCTCGCTACGGGTCTCCTGCCAGCGCACCGGGCGACCCACCTGGCGAGCCAGCCAACCGAGCAGCAGCTCTTCGGGGTAGGCGCCGATCTTGGCACCGAACCCGCCGCCTACGTCCGGGGTGATCACGCGGACCTGGGCCGGGGTGAGGCCGTAGACCCGGGCCAGCACATCGCGCGCTCCATGGGCGTGCTGGGTGCTGGCCCATTGCACCAGCCGGCCGTCGATCCACGCCGCCGCCGCGGCGCGCGACTCGAGCGGCACCGCCGCGAGACGCTGGTTGATGACGTCCTGCGTCACCACGATCTCGCAGCCGTCGAAAAGGTCGTCGGTGCGACCGAAGGCGAGGTCGACGACGATGTTGGTGCCCGCCGCCGCGTGCACCACGACCTCGTCGGTCAGTGCGTCGGTCGGCGCGACGACGGCCGTGAGCGGCTCGTAGTCAGCCCACGCCAGCTCGGCGGCGTCGGCCCCCTGGTCGGGCCGCTCGCTCAAGATCACGGCGATCGGCTCCCCCACGAACCGCACGGTGTCGCCGGCCAGGAACGGACGGGTCATCGCCGCGTTGAACATCGGCGAGCCCGCTGGAAGGTCGGCCAGGTCGACGTCGGCCGCGGTGAACACCCCGACAACGCCGGGGGCCTGCCGCGCGTCGTCCGCCTCGATGGCCGAGATGCGAGCATGGGCCATCGTGGACCTCACGTAGGTGACGTGCACGGCACCATCGAGCTCGGGGATGCGCAGGTCGGCGACGTAGGTGCCGCCCTCGGTCAGGAGCTTCGGATCCTCGACCCGCACCACTCGATCACCAAAGACGCTCATGCCTGCGATCGACCCCCTGGAAGCACCCGGATCGGCGCACCCTATATCGGCGGGCCTCGGCTACCCCGCGGGGCTGGCGTCGGTTGTGTCGCCACCAGTGGGCGGCACCATGGGACCGAAGGGCCAGACGACGGGGAGCTCGAGCGGGGGCAGGGGCGCCGGCAGCACGGCGTAGGCCTCCTCGCCGGGGAACACGAGGTTGTACTGCTCGCGGGCGAGCCGCTCGATCTCCTCGACCGTCTGGAGGCGTTCGATGCGGGCTTCGTAGGCGACGTTCTGGTCGCGCAGCACGCGGAGGCGCTGCTCGGCTTCGCTCGTGTCGCGCCGCTGGTCGAGATAGGTCTGCGTGGGGAACACCGCGACAGCCAGCAGCCCGAGCGCGGCGACTCCCCCGCCCACGACGCCCAAGGCGCGCCCGGCGCGACGCAGTCCACGCCGACGGGGGACGTCGTCGGGATCATCCTCCGGGGGTCGGGCCATCAGTCCTGCCCACCGCCTCGAGCCAGCGCGGCGGCGCCGCGATACGCCGCCGTCTCGCCCAGCTCGGACTCGATTCGAAGCAACCGGTTGTACTTGGCCACCCGGTCCGAGCGAGCCGGGGCACCGGTCTTGATCTGGCCGCAGTTCGTCGCGACCGCGAGGTCGGCGATGGTGACGTCTTCGGTCTCCCCGGAGCGGTGCGACATGACGGAGGTGTAGGCGGAGCGCGCCGCCATGGCCATCGTCTCGAGCGTCTCCGTGAGCGTGCCGATCTGGTTGACCTTGATCAGGATCGAGTTGGCCACGCCGGCCGCGATGCCCCGCTCCAGGCGCTCCACGTTGGTGACGAAGAGATCGTCGCCCACGAGCTGCACGGAGGACGACAGCCGCTGGGTGATGAGGCTCCAGCCGTCCCAGTCCTCCTCGGCCATGCCGTCTTCGATCGACACGATCGGGTAGGCCGCGCACAGTCGGGCGTACTCATCCACCATCTCGGCGGGGGTGAGGGTGCGCCCCTCGCCGGCCAGCACGTAGGCCCCGTCGGTGAAGAACTCAGAGCTCGCGGGATCGAGGGCGATGGCGATCTGCTCGCCCGGGGTGAAGCCAGCCTTCTCGATGGCCTCCACCAGGAGTCGACAGGCCTCCTCGTTGCTGGCCAGATCGGGCGCGAAGCCGCCCTCGTCGCCGACGGCAGTGGACAGGCCGCGATCGTTCAGGAGGGCCTTGAGGGCGTGGTAGGTCTCGACGCCCCAGCGCAGACCCTCGGAGAAGCTCGCCGCTCCGATCGGCATGACCATGAACTCTTGGAAGTCCACGGTGTTGTTGGCGTGCGCGCCACCGTTGAGGACGTTCAACATCGGCACGGGGAGCACGTGGGCATTGGCCCCACCGACGTAGCGCCAGAGCGGCAGCCCCACCTCCTCGGCGGCGGCGTGGGCGACCGCGAGGCTCACACCGAGCATGGCGTTGGCCCCGAGGTTGGCCTTGTTGGGCGAGCCGTCGAGATCGATCAGGAGAAGGTCGACCGACCGCTGATCGAGCGCTTCGAAGCCCTCGAGAGCGTCGCCGATGGTGCCGTTCACGTGCTCGACCGCCCGCAGCACCCCCTTGCCCCCGAAGCGGTCGCCGCCGTCTCGCAGCTCCACGGCTTCGAACTGTCCGGTGGACGCCCCCGACGGGACCATGGCCCGACCGGTGGCGCCGGAGGACAGGAAGACCTCCACCTCGACGGTGGGGTTGCCGCGCGAGTCGAGGACCTCTCGTCCGTGCACGTGCTCGATGGAAGACATGGGGCTGGTGTGGCTCCTGTGACAGGTGGGGCGGATGGTACTCCTGGGGACGACGCGATCAAGGTCTATGGCGTCGCTCAGGGGAGCGGAGGCTCCTGGTCGACGTAGGCCGCGCGCAGCCGACCGGTAGCCATTCGCAGGGCGTGCTCGGGATCGACGCCGGTTGTGCGCGCCTCGTCGACCAGCTCGAGGAGGCGCACGGCCAGCGAGCCCGGCTCCAGGCCGGGCAGGCCGCGCCAGTCGACCCCCTGGGAGGCGGCCTTCTTCTGCACCTTCAGCGCGTAGGCCAGCGCCGGCAGCGCGGCGGGGATGCCGTCCATGACACTGGCCCGGCCCTTCTCCACCACCTTGCGACGTTCCCAGTCCACCGTGAGCTGGCCCACGTCGGTCGGGGCGGCCTCAGGGTCGAACACGTGCGGGTGGCGGGCATGGAGCTTGTCGTGGATCCCCCGAGCCACATCGGCCAGGGTGAACTGCCCCTCCTCGGCGGCCAGCACGGAGTGGAACACCACCTGGAAGAGCAGGTCGCCCAGCTCCTCCTCCAGCGCCTCGAACCCCGCGCCGGTGGCGTCGTCCACATCGTCGATGGCGTCGAGCACCTCGTAGGTCTCCTCGAGCAGGTGGCGGGTGAGACTGGCGTGGGTCTGCTCGCGATCCCACGGGCACTCGGCGCGCAGGGTGCGAACCAGCTGGTGGAACCGCTCCACCTCACCGGCCACCGGATCCCCCAGGTCCGGGATCCAAAGCGACGTGAGGTGGTCGGGCACCACCTCCCGATCGAGATCGTCCCAGGCCACGGTGCGGACTGACTCGTCCGGCAACCCGAGGCGCTGGAGCACGACCACGTCGGGGCCGTCATCCAGCGACAGCTTGATGTCGGAGAGGACGTGCACGCGGTCGCACTGACCGACCAGAAGGGGGCCGCGCTCCCCCGCCGCCTCGATGGCGAACCGCCGACCATCGACCAGCCGCGCGCCGAGGGCAACCGGGTCGATGCGCAGGCGCGCCCACGCAAGGTCGAGGAACGAGAGCGCGGGCACCACCTCCACCGCCACCCGCTCGTCCTGCACGAGCAGCTCGACGGTCCGCTCGGCCACCACCGGGGAGCCGGGCACCGCGTACAACACCTCGCCGTGCTCAGCGGCCGCCGCCACCACGGCCTCGACGATGTCGCCGTAGACCTCGTCGAAGGAGGCGGCCGCCTCGTATCTGGCGTCGAAGTCAGTGGCGTTCGAGAGGGCCGAGGCCGCCGGGTGGCGGCGAGTGCGTAGGAACTGGACCGGAAGGGCCTCGATGGCGGCCAGCGTGCCCGCCGTCAGAAGGTCGGGGCCGGCGGGGCCGAGCCCCACGATCACGACCCTCGGGAGCCCGCCCACCGAGGCGTCAGGTTCCGGCAGGACCGGGCAGTGGGGCAACGGGAGGCCGCGCGCCGGCTTGTGGATCCCAATCGCCGTAGCGCGGGTTGATGTCGACCCCCGTGGTCGCGAACGCATCGGCGGCCCACGCGTCGTACCCGTCGCCCAGTGCATCCACGACGGCGCTCTGCCTTGCGATGTCGGTGAGCAGACGGTCGACGAAGCGCTCGCTGACCTCGCTGAACACGGTGGCCGCAACCTGCGGGTCCTCGAAGATGGTGGACCGGAGCGCCTCCACATCACCGTCCGCCAGCTCCAGGCCGAGCGTCTCGAACTCCTGGTTGTGGATCGCGAACCCCACGCGGAGGTTGATGATGGCGTTGGCGAAGGCGGTGGAGTACGACCCCGGCGCTCCCCCGACTGACGACGAGATCCCCACCTGGCTGACGAGCGTAGGGCTGGCCGCCCAGTCCGCCAGCTCGTCCTGGAACTCCGAGATCCCGATCTCCGTGTCGCCCACGCGCAGCGCGACCGCGCCATCGTTGGCACAGCCGGTCGACAGGACCATGACGAGCGCGAGAGCGATGAGCGTCAACGGCAGGCGGGGCACGGGCGCTGAGCCTAGTGATGGGTCAGGCTGGTTCGGGAACCGGGTCGAGGAGGCGCAGGAGGTCGACCAGCGCGTCCGCCGGGTGCTCCCGGTGGGGCACCTTCACGATCACCAGCTGTTCGACCTCCTTGTAGATCGCCGTGGGGTGCAGTCGCTTCAAGCGGATCTGCTGGCTCGTCTTCAGCGGCAGGGGCGACAAGCGAGCCGTGGACGGCTGACCGCCGAACCCGCTCGGCTTCACCACCGTGACCTCGCGGAGGCCCGTGCGGGAGGCCTCTGCCCGTAGGCGAGCCACCGAGAGGAGCTGTTCGGCCTCAGGCGGGAGGGGGCCATAGCGGTCCTCCCACTCGGCGCGGATGTCGGCCACCTCCTCGTCGGAGGTGACCGCCGCCAGGCGTCGATAGGCCTCCAGCCGCAGCTCCTCCTTCTGCACGTACTCACGGGGAAGGTTGGCCGCCAGGGGGAGATCGAGCTTGATCTCGGCAGGCTCCTTGGTGGGCTCGCCCTTGAGCTCGGCGACGGCCTCGCTCACCATCTGGCAGTACAGGTCGTAGCCCACCGCCGCGATGTGGCCGGACTGGCCGACGCCGAGCAGGTTGCCGGCCCCGCGGATCTCCAGGTCGCGCATGGCGATCTTGAACCCCGACCCGAGCTCGGTGGCTTCGCCGATGGTCTTCAGGCGCTCGTAAGCCTCCTCGCTGAGCACTCGGTCGGGCGGCAGGAAGAGGTAGGCGTAGGCCCGCTGGCCCGAGCGGCCCACGCGGCCGCGCAGCTGGTGCATCTGCCCGAGGCCGAGCAGGTCGGCGCGCTCGACCACGAGCGTGTTGACCGTGGGCATGTCGATGCCGCTCTCGATGATCGTGGTGCAGACGAGCACGTCGTACTCGCCCTCCGAGAACGCCAGCACGAGCTGCTCGAGGGTGCCTTCGTCCATCTGGCCGTGGGCGACGGCCACCCGCGCCTCGGGCACGAGGTCGCGCACGTGGTTGGCGGTTCGCTCGATGTCCTGCACGCGGTTGTGCACGTAGAAGACCTGGCCCTCGCGCAACAGCTCGCGGCGAATGGCCTCGGCGACGGCCCGGTCGTCGTACTCCCCCACGAAGGTGAGGATCGGCATCCGGTCAGCCGGCGGCGTGTTGAGCAGCGTGAGGTCACGGATCCCGGTGAGGCTCATCTCGAGCGTGCGCGGGATCGGGGTGGCCGACAACGTGAGCACGTCCACGCCGGTCTTCAGCTGCTTGATCTGCTCTTTGTGGCCGACGCCGAACCGCTGCTCCTCGTCCACCACGAGCAGACCGAGGTCCTTGAACTTGATGTCCTCGGAAAGGAGGCGATGCGTACCGATGACGACGTCGACCTCCCCGCTCTGCACGCCCTTGGCCACCACCTTGGCTTGGGCGGCGGTGAGGAACCGCGACAGCACCTCCACCCGGACGGGGTAACCGGCGAAGCGATCGGAGAAGGTGGCGTGATGCTGCTGGGCCAGGAGCGTGGTGGGCACGAGGACCGCGGTCTGCTTGCCGTCCTGCACCGCCTTGAAGACCGCCCGGATGGCCACCTCGGTCTTCCCGAAGCCGACGTCACCGCACACGAGGCGGTCCATCGGGTGCTCGGCCTCCATGTCGGCCTTCACATCGTTGATCGCGGTGAGCTGGTCGGGTGTCTCCTGGAAGGGAAAGGCGTCCTCCAGCTCGTGCTGCCATGGCGAGTCCTGGGCGAAGGCGTGGCCCGGCGCGCTGATGCGCTTCTGGTAGAGCACCACGAGCTCCTGGGCGATCTCCGAAACCACTGAGCGGACCTTGGCCTTGGCCTTCTGCCAGCCATCGCCGCCCAGACGGGACAGCGCCGGCGAGTCGCCGCCGGTGTAGTGGCGCACGGCGTCGATCTGGTCGGACGGCACGTAGAGCTTGTCGTCGCCCCGGTACTCGAGAAGGAGGTAGTCGCGCTCCACGCCGCCGATGGCGCGCTTCACCATCCCCGCATACCGGGCGACACCGTGCTGGTGGTGCACCACGTGATCGCCGGACTTCAGGTCGTCGAAGAACCCCTGGGAATCCCGACGGGGGGTGCGGGCCTTGCGGTGCGCCCGCCGCCGGCCGGTGAGGTCGTGCTCGGCGACGACGGCCAGCTTGATGGCCGGGAGGATGCAGCCGCGCTCCAAGGGGGTGACGTCGATCGTGGGAGCGAGGCCGTGCTCGGACAGCAGACTGCGCAGGCGACCGGCCGAGCCCTCCCCGTCCGCCGCCACCACGATGCGATACCCGTCGGCGGCCAGGCCGGCCAGCTGACGGACCACCCGCTCAGGGTCCCCCGCCATGGCGTCGATCCCCATCGCATTGATCGTGGCGACGTCGGGTCCTTCGGGGGCGGTGGTGACGGTCCACGCCGGCGCATCGGTGTGGGTGAGCAGCCGGTCGAAGGGCAGGTGCAGGCGCGGAAAGCCGTGGTCCTCCCCGGCCTCGCTGGCCCCCCATGTCTGGGCCAGCGAGCTGGCCAAGTCGGCCTCCTCGGCGAGGAGGTCGGCGGCGCGGTCGCGCATGCGGCGCGGCTCGAGGAGCAGCACGAGAGCGTCGGAGCCGACGAGGTCGAACAGCACGTGCTCCCCGTCCGTGAGCCACGGCAGCCACGACTCCATGCCGTCGAAGGTCTGCCCTTGCGCCAGGCGCTCCCACTGCTCCCTGCCCCATGGCTCCTTGGCGATCAGCGCCTCGGCCCGCGCTCGCACCTCATCGGTGGGCAGCAGCTCCCGGCAGCCGAACGCCTCCAACCGCTCGAGATCGTCCGTGGAGCGCTGGTCGCTGACCGAGAACTCGGTGAGGCGATCAACGTCGTCGCCCCACAGATCGATCCGCACAGGGCGGTCGGCGGTGGAGGGGAACACGTCGATGATCGAGCCGCGCACGGCCACCTCGCCTCGGTGCTCCACCACCTCCTCGCGGCGGTAGCCCGCCTCCACCAGCCCCCGCACGAGATCGTCACGATCTCGTCGCTCGCCCCGGACCACGACCAGGGGCTCGACATCCTCGACGTGCGGGCCGAGGCGCTGCACGAGCGCCCGAACGGAGGCCACCAGCACCCGCGGGGCCCGCTCCGGGTCGCGAAGGCGCCACATCGTCCGCAGGCGCCGGCCCATCGTCTCCACCGATGGTGAGACCCGCTCGAAGGGCAGCGTCTCCCACGCCGGAAACGTGTCGACGGCGTCGGTGCCGAGGAAGGCCCGGAGGTCGTTGGCGACACGATCGGCGTCGCCGGTGGTGGGCGCGGCCACCACGATGGGCCGACGTGACGACAGGGTGGCCAACCCGGCGATGGCCAGCGCGCGCGCCGGCTCGGGGATCGCGAGGACCGCGGCGGAGCGCCCGAGCGCGGACGCGAGGCCGGGCTCCTCGCGCAGCAACGGGGGGAGGTCACGGAGCAGCATGGAAGGCCGCCAGGCTACCGGCGCATACGCTTGCGGGATCAGTACGCCACCCGACGACCTCTCCCCCCGGCTCGAACGCTTGCTCGACGAGCCGCCTCCCGACAACGCGATGCGCGAGCCGCCCGCATCCGACCCAGTGGAGCCTCCGGCCCCCGACCCGCCCGACCTCGTCGTGGTGCTCGAAGGGACACAGCAGGCGATGGAGGATCAGCTCGACGAGCTGCGCGGCCAGCTCGACGACGCGTTCAACGAGATGGCCGACCGCATCACCCGCACCGATGCGAACCTGGCCGCCTTCCGCTCGTCCATCGAGGAGCACGCGGAGGCACAGGCGGCGGCGCGCGCCCGGGCGGACGACGCCCTGGCGGCCCATCTGGCCACGGACCGCCTGCACCTCGAGGCGGGCCTCGACCAGCTTCGACGCGACGTGGTCGCCTGGCGCGTCTCTCCCGTCTCCCTCGACACTCGTCCCGTCGAGGACACGGTGCACCAGGAGGCGCTGCGCACGGCGGCCGACATCGCCACCCTGGCCCACGAGGTCGAGACTCTCGGGTCCATCATCCGCCGCCAGGACTCACGCCTCGCCGAGCTGCACGCCACGCTCGATTGGATCAAGCAGCGCCTGCTCAACCGCTGAGCGTCAATCCTGGGCGGCAGCGCGGAACCACTCCACCGTGCGCCGGAGACCGTCCTCGAGGCCCACCGGCTCGATGCCCGGCACCAGCGCCCGCAGGTTGGTCTGGTCGGCCTGGCTGTCTCGCACGTCGCCCGCCCGGGCGGCGGTGTGGACGCGTTCGATGGGGTGGCCGAGGATCGCCTCGAGGAGCTCGAGCACCTCCAGCAGCGTGGCCCGACCTCCGAAGGCCAGGTTCACGGGCCGTTCGCTGACGACGCCGTCCCGCACGACCGCCGCCAGCACCTCGCACACCGAGGTGACGTAGGTGAAGTCGCGCGTCTGGCCCCCATCGCCGTGCACGACCACGGGCTCGTCGGCCAGAGCCCCTGCCACGAACGACGGCACCACCGCGGCGTAGGCGTGCCCCGCGGTCTGGAGCGGGCCGAACACGTTGAAGAACCGGAAGGCCAGCGCGCCGAAGCCGAAGCACGCGGCGTGCGCCAAGGCGTAGGACTCGGTGGCCAGCTTCGACACGGCGTAGGGCGAGGCCGGCATCGGAGTGAGGTCTTCCCGCTTGGGCAGGGTGGGGTTCTGCCCGTACACCGACGACGACGAGGCCACCACGATGTGCTCCACGTGGTGGCGCCGCACGGCCTCCAGCACCTGGAGCGTGCCGGTGGCGTTGGCGTGGTGGGACGCGAGCGGATCGGCCAGCGAGCGCGGCACCGACGGGCGAGCGCCGAGGTGCACCACCGAAGCGGCCCCGGGCAGCACGTCGTCGAGCACATCGGGGTCGACGAAGTCGCCGATGACGAGGCGAGCATCCACCGCCTCGAGGTTGGCGGCGTCTCCGCTCGAGAGGTCGTCGAGGGCGACCACCTCGGACACTCCATCGGTGACGAGCAGCTGGCGGCAGAGGTTGGCGCCGATGAACCCCGCCCCTCCGGTGACGACGACCTTCACGGATGTGCCTCCACGACGTCGAGGATGCCCTCGATGACCCGATCCTGGTCGTCGGCGGTCAACGAGCTGCCACTCGGCAGGCAGATGCCGGAGGCGAACAACCGCTCCGCGGTGCCGTCGAGCCGAGCCGGGCAGGCCGCGAACACCGGTTGGAGATGCATCGGCTTCCACGTGGGGCGCGCCTCGATGTCCAGGGTCTCGAGGTGCTCCCGCAACCGTTCGGGCGTGCACCCGGCGATGGTCGCGTCGAGGGTCATGCAGGTGAGCCAGCGGTTCGACCGACCGGTGGGGGCCTCGGGCATGAACCCGATCCCCGGCCGATGAGCGAGGGCGGCGGCGTAGCGGTCGAAGACGGCCCGCCGCCGCTCCACCCGCCGCTCGAGGTCGGCGAGCTGGGCCCGACCGAAGGCCGCGAGGAGGTTGGAGAGGCGGTAGTTGTAGCCCACGTCGAGATGTTCGTAGTGGGCCACGGGCTCGCGAGCCTGGGTGCTCAGGTGGCGCACCCGGTGCGCCACCGTGGGGTCGTCCGTGACGAGCATCCCCCCGCCCGTGGTGGTGATGATCTTGTTGCCGTTGAACGACAGGACCGCCGTCTCCCCGAAGGACGCCGCCGGACGGCCCGCGTAGGTGGCGCCCAGGCTCTCGGCGGCGTCGGCCAGATGCAGCACGCCGTGCTCGGCGAGCAGCGGCGCGATGGCGTGATGGTCGGCGACCTGCCCGTAGAGGTCGACGAGGATGGCGGCCTTCGGCGGCGCCGCTCGCCGCTCGACCAGCTCCTCCGCGACGAGATCGACCGAAATGTTCCAGGTGTCCGGATCGCTGTCGATCAGCACGGGAATGGCCCCGACGTAGAGGATCGGGTTCACCGAGGCGGCGAAGGTGAGATCCGATACCAGCACGTGGTCGCCTGGGCCCACGTCGTGCACGATCAGGGCCAGGTGGAGCGCCGCCGTGCCGCTGGTGAGGGCCACCGCGTAGCGCCGACCGACCACCGCGGCCACCTCCTCCTCGAACGCCGCCAGCTCCGGGCCGGCGGGAGCGAGCCACCCCGAGTCCAGCGCCGCGAGCACCCGCTCCCGCTCGGCCGCCCCGGCTTCAGGGGGCGAAAGAAAGATGCGTGACACAGTGTCCCTTCCAGCGGAGGCAAACGGGTGGATAAGATGCCGGCCTGTCTCCTGAGCGCGGGCGTTGTTCAGGATGCCAGCAACGACACTTTGCACACGACATTGCCCACGGTCCTCCCAAGGACCTAAGGATGGAAACCACAGTGGAGCGGGACCACGCTGAGCAGCGAGCAATGGGGGAGCACGACGCCAGTGGCGGCGCGCCTCCCACCCCACGGGCGGGCTGGACGGCTCTGGTGGAGCATCGGTTCGCCTGGCTCGCCCTCTGGGATTCGCTGAGCTGGGTCCTGGCCATCTGGGCGGCCACGTGGGTGCGCTACGAGTTCGACGTGAGCAGCATCGACGTAGCGGGTGTGTGGACGATCCTGCCCATCGTCATCGCGGTGCAGGTGCTGGTGGGCCTCTGGCAGGGCCTCTACCTCGGCCGCTGGCGGCTGGGCTCCTTCGAGGAGATCGAGGCGCTCCTCAAGGCGGTCGTGCTCTCGGCCGTCGTGCTCTTCATCGTCGACTATCCCACCCGATGGGTGCCGATCAGCGTGCCCTTGGCGGCGGTCTTCATCGCCCTCGTGAGCATGGCCGCCGTCCGCTACTCGTGGCGGGTGCTGATCGATCGCGGCCGCCGCCCCAGCGGCGACGGGGCGGCACGGGTGCTGGTGTTCGGAGCCGGCGACGGCGCCGACCAGGTGATCACCGCCATGCTGCGCGACCCCGCCAGCCCCTACCTGCCCGTCGCCATCCTCGACGACGACCCTCGCAAGTCCCACCTCCGCATCCGCACCGTGCGGGTGCAGGGCACCAAGGCCGACATCGAGACCCTGGCCGTCGAGCTGCGGGCCGACGTGCTCCTCATCGCGATCCCCTCCGCCGACGGGCCTCTGGTGCGGGAACTGGCCGAGATCGGCGAGCGTGCCGGACTCCGGGTGATGGCCGTGCCCGCGGTGAGCGACCTCTTCGCCGACAGCATCGGCGTCGACGACATCCGGCCCCTCACCACCGCTGACCTACTCGGCCGGCGCGAGATCGATACCGACATCGGCGGCATCGCCGACTACCTCACCGGCCGGCGGGTGCTTGTCACCGGGGCCGGTGGTTCGATCGGGTCCGAGCTCTGCCGCCAGGTGCAACGCTACGGGCCGGCCGCCCTCGTGATGCTCGACCGCGACGAGAGCGGACTCCACGCCGTGCAGCTCTCCATCGAGGGTCGGGCCATGCTCGATACGCGCGACCTCGTGGTGGCCGACATCCGCGACCTCGAACGCATGGCCGCCGTGTTCGACGAACACCGGCCCGACGTCGTGTTCCACGCCGCCGCCCTCAAGCACCTACCGCTCTGTGAGATGCACCCGAGCGAGGCCGTCAAGACCAACGTGTGGGGCACCGCCACCCTCCTCGACCTCTCCGTCGCTCACGGGGTGGACACCTTCGTAAACATCTCCACCGACAAGGCGGCCGACCCCGTCAGCGTGCTCGGCGCCACGAAGCGGGTGGCCGAACGGCTCACGGCCTCGGCCGCCCGCCGGGCCGAGGGCGACTACATCTCCGTGCGCTTCGGGAACGTGCTCGGCAGCCGCGGCTCGGTGCTCGGTGCGTTCCGCGCCCAGATCGAGATGGGCGGACCGCTCACCGTCACCGACCCCGAGGTAACGCGCTACTTCATGACCGTGGAAGAGGCCGTGCAGCTCGTGATCCAGGCCGGCGCCATCGGCGAGCACGGCGGGGCGATGGTGCTGGACATGGGCGAGCCGGTGCGCATCGCCGACGTCGCCCGGCGCCTCATCGCCGAGGCCGACCGCCGGATCGAGATCGTCTACACGGGCCTCCGCCCGGGCGAGAAGCTCCACGAGGTGCTCTGCGGCGACGGTGAGGATCCGCGACCGTCCGCCCACCCCTTGATCGCCGTGGTGGACGTTCCGCCCCTGTCGACGGCCGACATCAACGGCCTCACCTCGTCGAGCCCCGACGTGCTCGTGCTCGAGCTCGAGGAGCACGTGTCGCGTCCGCACCTCAGCAGCACCACGGACTGACCACCGCCCAACCCCTCAGCCCAGCGAGCGCGCCGGAACGCCGCCGACGATGTCACCGGCCTCCACGTCGGTGAGCACCACCGCACCGGCTCCCACCACCGCCCCGGTGCCGACGCGCACCCCCTGGCGAAGGTTCGCACCGGTGCCGATGCACACCCCGGTGCCGAGGTGGACATCGCCGCTGACGGTGGCCCCCGGCAGCACGGTGACGTAGTCGGCCAGCGTGGTGTCGTGACCGATCGTGGCATTGGGCCCGACGTACCCATGGCGGCCCACGGTGATGTGCGTGGTGAGGCGGGCCCCTGCGCACAGCACCGAACCGATCCCGAGGTCGACGTCGCTGCCGCAGGAAGCCAGCGGGTGCACGAGGGCGGCGACCCAGCGAAGGGTGCCCAACGCCTCCCCCACTCGACGGCGGGTGGCGCTGTCGCCCAGCCCGAGCACCACAGCGGCGTCCAGCCCCTCGAGCGCCTCCCGTCCGCCGAGCAGCGGCACCGATCGGCGGGCGAGGGGCTCGAGGTCGGGGGAGCCATCGTCCACGAAGCCGAGAAACGCTTGACCGCAGGCCTCCACCACATCGAGCACCTCGCGGCCATGCCCGCCGGCCCCCACGATGACGATGCTCATGTCGCACTCCCCTGGAACGGCGTCATGGTGGCCTCACCCTCACCGCTGATGCCCTGGCGACGGAGCACCGCTCCCACCGTGCGGGCGATGATGCGCAGGTCGAGCGCGAGGGAGCGAGTCTCCACGTAGCGCACGTCCAGCTCGAAGCGATCCTCCCAGGCCACCGTGTTGCGGCCCTCCACCTGGGCCAGGCCCGTGAGCCCGGGTCGGACCTCGTGGCGGCGAGCCTGCCGGGGCGAGTACCGGTCGAGGTACTCCATCAGCAGGGGTCGCGGGCCGACGAGGCTCATATCGCCCACGACGACGTTCCAGAGCTCGGGAAGCTCATCGAGGCTGGAGGCGCGCAAGAAGCGCCCGAACCGAGTGAGACGGGCCGCGTCATCGCCCGGCCCCGACCGCATCGTGCGGAACTTCACCAGGACGAACGGCTCGCCACCGAGCCCGGGGCGCCGCTGTCGGAACAGGACCGGCGCGCCCATCGTGAGCCGCACGGCGAGCGCAATGCCGGCCATCGGGAGGCACGCCACCACGAGACCCAGGCCCGCGCCCACCAGATCGAGTGCTCGCTTGGCCGCCATCAGGTGGTGGCCCCGGCGTAGCGGCCGCGGTTGAGCAGCTGACGGGCGGAGTCCTCGAGGTGCATCCCCCCGCTCGCCTTGCGGCGGAACCAGCGCATGCCGTCGGCCACCTGGATCGGGGTGCGATGCAGGCGATGGACGTCGGAGCCGACGGGGTTGGCCCGACTCCCGGCCACGGTGGCGGAACGGAACCGGGCGCGCACCTCGCCCTCGGCGGCGGGCGAGCCGAGCAGCGCCTTGGGATAGGCGAAGTGGGCGCAGTCCACGCCAAGGTGCTCGCCGATCAGCTCGATCGACCGATCCAGCTCGTCGGCGGCGCGCGTGCCGTCAGAGCGATCGAGCAGGGCGTGGGTGTGCGTGTGGGAGCCGACCGTGGCGAGGCCGGAGGCGAGCAGCTCCGCCAGCCCGAGCCACGAGATGGGGGCGCCATCGCCGGGGAACGCCACGCGCCGCTCGATGAAGTCGGTGGCGACGTAGAACGTGGCTGGCGCGCGGTGGCGGACGAGTACGGGCAGGGCTTCTTCC
>Ga0105044_10006679_pt1 | contig 15872 bp, 9 predicted proteins | sample MAT01_FD_78092 | JGI IMG/M metagenome (GOLD analysis project Ga0105044, IMG submission 78092) | Freshwater microbial communities from Lake Fryxell liftoff mats and glacier meltwater in Antarctica - MAT-01 | ecosystem: Environmental > Aquatic > Freshwater > Ice > Liftoff microbial mat | place... | reverse complement strand
ATTCCATGTAGAGGGACAGCGACGCCGCTGGTTGTAGCCGCATTCTGGCGAATGCGGCTACAAACAAAGAACTAAATCGGTTGATTGATCTTCATATGGCAGTTCTTGTACTTCTTGCCGCTGCCGCACGGGCACGGGTCGTTGCGGCCGACCTTTTCGATGCGATTGCGGATCGGTTCTTTCTTCTTACCCGTGTCGACATTCGCGGTGCCTTCTTCAGCCTGCTGCTGTTGCTGGGTCGCACTCTGAACGTACGTGCGGGCCTGCTCGTGCTGAGCGGTCTGCCCTGCCCACAGAGCGTCCTGAAACGCTTCCTGGCCGGCATCTTCCATACGGAAGACGGCATCGGTAACGCGGTCCTGCAGGTTCTCCCACATGACGTCGAACTCTTTCATGCCCTCTTTCTTGTAGACCGTCTTCGGGTCTTCCTGGGCAAAGCTGCGCAGGCCGACCACGGACCGCAGATGGTCCATTGTCAGCAAGTGTTTCTTCCACGACGAATCGAGATTGTCCAGCAGCAGGTTGCGCTCCATGCTGTTCATCTCGGGCCGGAACTTGCGGTCGAACGCATTCCACAGCGTCTGCCGCACGTCGTCGGCCACCAGACCAACGATCTTCTGCTGCTCGAGATCAATCTGGAAGGTTTCCTTCATCCAGTCGCACAGTTCGCGGGCATCCTCGGCCTCGGCGGCACTGGACCCGGAGAGCGATTCATCGACTTTGGCATCAATCGTCGTCTGGTCGATTGTCGGGTACGCCTTGCGGCTCAATTCGAGGAGCATCTCACGAAGCCGTGAGCGCGCTTCGGTGCGGAAATCCTGCTCGGGCAAACTGTCCGCCAACTCACCGTACCGGCCCTTGGCCCAGCGCAGCAACCCTTCGCGGTCGTACTTCTGCTGCCCGGCAGCGTTGCCCGCCACACGCTCCGCCATATGCGCGGCCACCGCGAGTTCCACCGGAAAGGTGATCTCCCGTTCGCGGTACAGTTCCCGCACCTTCGTGCCGATCTGTTCCTTGATTTGCGTTTCGCTCCGGGTGCGCAGTTCTTCGATCGGCAGCAGCACCTGAAATTTCTGGCGAACCCAATCGATCAACGAGTTGAAACCATAGTCCGGGTCGAGGTATTTCTTACCGTCCGTCAGGTCGATCTCGTTGATCGACTTCGACGCTTCCTCGAGCAGATATTCCGGGAGCTTTTCACGGCCGACCTGCTTCAACTGGCGATCGTTGAGCTTCAGGTTGTAGCGTGCACTGATCATGCGCGCCATTTCCTGCCACTTCCAGTCTTTCGGGTCGTCGTCCTCGGCCAGGTTCTCATCCATGCCTTCCTGGACGATGGATGGCACATTCCTGATTGCCTTGTCGCGGGCCAGCGAATCAGCCTCGTCGAAGCTGAGGTTGCGGAACTCGCCCTCTTCAAAGTCGACGCCGAGCCGATTGGAGACGAACTCCGTGAACGCGTCGGCCCCGTAACTGCCGCTCAGGAATCGATCCACCGCGCCGGAGATCTGTGCGACGATCATCGCGATGATCTCCGCCTTGCAGTTCCGGTCTAACAGGATCTGGTTGCGCTTGCCGTAGACTCGCTTTCGCTGGGTATCCATCACCTCGTCGTATTCGAGAAGGTTCTTGCGCTGGTCGAAGTGATACTCTTCCACCTTCTTCTGCGCGGCTTGGATTCGTTTGCTGACCATCCGGCTTTCGATCGCTTCGCCTTCTTTCATGCCGAGGCGAGACAGCACGCCGGCGACCCACTCTCCGCCGAACAGGCGCATCAGTTCGTCCTGAAGCGACAGGTAGAAGCGCGACGAGCCCGGATCGCCCTGCCGACCTGCCCGGCCGCGAAGCTGGTTGTCGATGCGGCGGCTTTCATGCCGTTCACTGCCGATGATGTGCAGGCCGCCCAGGGCCGCAATCTCGCGCCCGGCCTCTTTCATCCGGTCGCGTTTCTCGATCGAGTCGACGACCGCTTTCCACTCGTCGTCCGGTACGTCCAGGCGTGTGGCGTACTTGTCCTTGAGGACGGCCCACGCCATCGTCTCCGGGTTGCCGCCCAGGATGATGTCGGTACCGCGACCGGCCATGTTGGTGGCGATCGTCACCGCGCCCTGCCGGCCCGCCTGTGCGACAATCTCCGATTCGCGGGCGACGTTCTCGGGCTTGGCGTTGAGCAGTTCGTGCTTGATCCCGCGGCGGTTCAGCATGCCCGAGAGTTTTTCGGACTTGGCCACATCGGTCGTGCCGATCAGAATCGGCCGGCCGGTGTTGTGGATCTCGACAGCTTCGTTGATCAGCGAATCCCACTTGTCCTTATCGGTCAGGTAGACCAGGTCGGGCGAGTTGATGCGCTGCAGGATCTTGTTGGTCGGAATGGCGACGACGTCGAGCTTGTAGATCTTCCAGAATTCGCCCGCTTCGGTCATGGCCGTACCGGTCATGCCCGCGATCTTGCGGTACAGGCGGAAATAGTTCTGCAGCGTGATGGTCGCCAGCGTCTGATTTTCCTGCTTGATGGCGACGCCATCACGCTTGTGCTTGGCTTCCACCGCCTGATGCAGGCCGTCGCTCCATTGCCGGCCGTACAGGGCACGACCGGTGTGCGTATCGACGATGACGATCTTGCGTTCGCCTTCGTGATCCATCACCAGGTAGTCTTTATCGCGATGGTACAGCGTGTGCGCCCGCAGCGAGTTGTCGAGCAGGTGCGGCCATTCCATGTTGCCGGCCGTGTAGAAGCTCTCAACCCCGGCCAGTTCTTCAGCCGTGCGGACACCCAGCTCCGTCAAATGGCAACTGCGTTCCTTTTCCTTGATTTCGTAGTAGAAGCCCAGGAACGGCTTCTTCTCGCCGTCTTTGTTGACGACCTCGAGTTCCAGCGACAGTTCGCCGGCGGCAGCGCGACGGGCATTCTCTTCGCTGCGCATCTTGCGTTCAAGTTCGAGCAATTGAACGGTGATGCCGTTCGCCGTCTCGTAGCGTTTGAGGTCGCTGTGCGCCGGGCCGGAGATGATCAGCGGGGTGCGCGCTTCGTCGATCAGGATGTTGTCGACTTCGTCGATGATCGCGTAGTTCAGCCGGCGCTGTACTTGCCGTTGGTACGGGGGGAATTTCTCGTCATCGAAGCGGGCCGGGCGCATGTTGTCGCGAAGGTAGTCGAAGCCGAACTCGCTGTTGGTGCCGTAAGTGATGTCGCAATCGTACGCCTTGCGTCGTTCGACGGGGTCCATGTCGCTTTGGATGTAGCCGGCACTGACGCCCAGGGCGCTGTAGATCGGCAGCATCCACTCGCAGTCGCGCCGGGCGAGGTAGTCGTTCACGGTGATGACGTGGACGCCTTCACCGGTCAACGCATTGAGATACGCGGGAAGCGTGGCGACCAGCGTTTTCCCTTCGCCGGTCACCATTTCCGAAATGCCGCGGCGATGCAGGATGATGCCGCCGATCATCTGCACGTCGTAGTGGCGCATTCCCTTGGCGCGCTGGCCCGCTTCACGGCAGGCAGCAAAGGCTGCGGGCAGGATTTCCTCAAGGATGCGATCCCGGGCCTCGAATGATTTGGCTTCGGCCAGGCGTGTTCGCCATCGGACCGACTGGGCTTTCAATTCGTCGTCCGTGAGGACCTTCGTCCGTTCCTCGGCCTGGTTGATGCGATCGAGCATCGAACCGGACTTGATGGCGTACGGTTTGGCGGGGTCCTTGGTGGCGAGATAGCCGGAGTCTTTCACCTGCCAGTCAGCGCTGTAACCGAACAGCCGGCTGATGAACTTTGTGAATCCCTCGACGAAGCGGGCGAAACCGTCCCCCAACTTCTCCAGAAAACCGGCTTCCATCGAGTTTGCTGCCATGTCGCCGTCGCTCCGGGTTCCGCCGTGGCAAAGAGTCAATCCTTGCGGTGCCAGTTGCTCAGTCTAAGAGGGGGTCTGATAGTGGTCAATACAGACCGCGTTCACGGAACAATCGGCAAGACGAGACTTTCCGCTTATTCCGCCCCTCTCCACTGGACGCGCGGACAGTTGAATCTCGGCCGGTGGACAAACGCCGACGCATCGCGAACAATAGTGTCGAGCCTTCTGCCTCGCATTGTCCGGGAAACCCGTGCTTTATGCCTGATGCCGCTGTCCGCTGCCCGTTTTGCAATACGCCGGTGCCGACTGCCGGCACTGAGCGCATCCGCTGCCCGCGTTGCGGCGACTACTTTGTTCCCTCGACCACGGCGAATCGTGCCACAGGATTCGACGGTGAGCTGCAAAGGCAACGCGATGCCCATTCTGCAGGGGCGTCACGTTCCGTGAAACGGATGCTGCTGATCGCGGGCAGCCTTGGCGTCCTGGGACTGATTGTCGGCTGGGTGATCTCGAGCAACCGCGAACCGTTGCCGCCCCCGCCACCCGCACAACCAACCGTGGAAGCAGCGGTGGCCCCTTTGGCGATGCCGGTCCTGAGCTATCTGCCGGCCGGCACCGATTCGGTCATCGCCCTGCAGCTTCGCGCCTACATCGAATCTTTTCCTGAAGGCGATGACCGCAACCCGCGCAATGCCCTGCTGCAACTGGGCATCCCCGACGAACTGCTGGGCAGCGTCGAGCGCATTCTCGGCCTGCCGCTGGATCAGATCGATCAGTTCGCGGTAGGCGGCAAGTTGAATGCCGGGTTGCTGGCCAGCCAACCGGTGATCGTGGTGCGAACGCGCACGCCGTTCTCGATGGAGACGATCGCGAAGCGTGCCAAGGCCACGGCCGACAAGCGCGGGGAGCGCATCTACTACCGCACCAACAGCGCCAACCCCTTCGGCGAGCGCTTCTACTGGTGGGCACCGAACGACAAACTGCTGATCATCGCCATGCAGGGGTCGGTTCTCGACGGCATCCCGGTGGAAGGCCGGGCCGGCAGCGATCATCTCGATCAGCGGTTGCGCGACAATGTGGCGGCACTGCTGACTGCCGATACGCCCTGCTGGGCCCTGTTTGAATCGGACGACTGGCAAGGCATCGCCACTCTTGCGATGCTGGCGGGCAAGAAGAAAAATGGTCTCGACGGGCTGAGCGACTCTCTCACGGACCTTCAGACGGTGATCCTCGGCGTGCGCGTTGACAACAAGCCGACGCTGACCATCTGGCTGGAAATGAAGTCGGACACGGCGGCCGCCGGCATCCGCGATGCGAGAGCCGGTTGGTTTCGCAAGGAGCAGAGCGACATCAGCATCGGCGGGGCCGGCAGTCGAATCATGCTGCTTATGCCGCCACGGGGGGACAACGTGTCGAAAGTGCTGAAAAGGATATTCTTGGAGGACAATCGCTGAGGGGCGACCCGACGGGTCGCCCGCTAAACGGCAAGCGCATTACGCCTTCAACATCTCGTCGTGCCGCATGCCGCTGGGCGGCACGTCCGCCTTGCGGCAGTTGGCGAGGGCGCTCTTCGCGCCGGCATGCTGCTCGGCATCGTTGTCTTCCCATTCGATGCTCACCGCGCCGTCGAAACCGACACGGTTCAATTCAATGAAGATCTCTTCGAGGCTGTTGGCGTCGCGCTGCGTGCCGGCCGTCACGAAGTTCCAGCCGTTGGTCCAGTGGCCCATCGGCCGGTGCCCGCCAAGGCGACCCGCGCGCACATGCTCCTTCGCGACCCAGACGCCCTTCACATGGGCGCAGTGGATGAATTCCTTAAACTCGCGGATGAAGTCGATCACACTGACGTTCTGCCACTCCATGTGCGAGCCATCGAGGTTGAAACCGACGACCCCTTCATAGCCCTTCTTGCACAGGAAGTTGATGTAGTCGCCCGCGCTTTCGAGATCGCCCATGGCCCGTTCGCTCGGATGGCACTCGAGGTCGTACGTCACGCCGTACTGCTTGCACAGGTCGAACACGGGCTTGAAGCGCTCTACCAGCAGTTCCAGGCTGACTTCGCGAACGTCCGGAATCTGGTGCCCGCCGATCTCGGTCGGCAGCGGCGGAAACAGGAACCAGTGGCTCCAGCACGATGCCGGTGACCCGACGAAGCCCGGCAGTGCCACCTTGCGGCCCTGCAGCTTGCTCAGGTGCCCCGCCAGGCGCACGCTGGCCAGCAGGTCCTTCTCCGCCTGCAGGTGGATCAGCTTGCCGACATGTTCGGGCACGAAGTACGGGTCGGTCCGCGGCGGGTTGTTCCCTTTGGCCCGCCAGTCGGCATAGGCCTTCACCGCTTCGCCGCCGCAGAACTGCAGCGTCTTGGCGCTCGGCTCATCGCCCAGGGCCTGCCCCTGCAGGTGCGTGGCCACGGTGAAGATCTCGAGGCCATGCGCCTTGGCGATCGCGACGCGCTCCTGCGCATACGCGGCCGCGCCAGTGTCGGTGTCACACTTGCGGAGGTCGAGTTCCCAGCTTGCTTCTTCCCAGCCATCGAACCCGGACGTCTGCAGGAACTTCACCCATTCGGCGAAGTTGACATTGCCGAACTGCCCGCGAACCAGGCCGATCTGATGAAACGACCCTTTGCCGTTCCGGTGAACCGGTGTCTGCTTGAAACCCATGGGAGAGTGATCCTTCGAATTGGAAGTTGAGGGGGTGGCTTGTTGGAGAAAGTGTATGAAATGCGGAACGCGGAACTCGGAGTTCGGAATGAAAACCAAGCCCCCGACGCGATGGCTTCCGAGCGTCGGGGATCGTTCCATCGTTCATCGATAATTCCTTCTCGTTCCACTGAACTTCTCAAGTGCGGATTCCCGCACAACCGATACATCCGAAAGAACCGTTCTCTCTTCGGAGAGAAAACGCGGGTCCCGGTAAACGGGGCAAGCCTGAACGACCAGGGAGATGAGCAAATGGGCCTTGGCACACTCACCATGCTGACGATGATCTGTGCGCCCGCGCAGGCACCAACGGACGTCTATCCGTTCAACCAGGCCAAGATGGAAATCCCCATCCGCTATGACCCGGCCAAGAAGGCCGGCATCCGCGAGATGCTGCTGATGGTTTCGCGCAATCAGGGCGAATCCTACGAGCAGTACGCCACCGGTTCGCCCGATCGCGACACGATGTTCATGTTCAGTGCCCCGAACGACGGCATCTACTGGTTCCACATGGTCATCGTCGACAAGCAGGGCAAGCGCGACCCGGCCGACCCGACCAAGGCACCCACGCCACCCATGAAGGTGCTGATCGACACCAAGTCGCCCATGATCACGATCAAGACGTTCGAACGCATCGGCGATGAAGCCCAGGTTTCGTGGGACATTCAGGAAGCCAATCCCGACTGGTCGCGTTTCCAGTTGGAATCGCGCACCGGCGAAGGCAACTGGCAGACCGTGGAAGCGAAAGGCACGCCTTACGGCAGCGCCCGCTTCCGCATCGGCCAGAGCGGCCCGGTCACCGTGCGCCTGACCGCGCACGACGCTGCCGGCAACCGCGCCGAGGCAACCAGGGACATGGCCCCGCCGGCCAACGTCGCTTCCGCCCCGCTGATCAAGGATACACAGTCGATGCGGATGGGCCTGCCGGCCGATGTGCCGCCGCCGTCGTTCGGCAACGACAACGCGACCATCGCGCCGCTGCCGCCGGTCGACCCGCCGCTGATGATGACCCGGCCCACCGAACGGCCGACACCGCCGCCCGCAGTCGAGCCGATCCGGCAGGACACCCCGCTGGCGGTCAGCCCCTACTCGACGCATACGCCGTCGGGCGTGCTGCTGCCGGCCCCGCAGATCATCAACGTCTCCCGCTTTGATCTGGCTTACGATGTCGACCAGAAGGGCCCGTCCGGCATCAGCAAGGCCGAAGTGTGGGTCACCCGCGACGACGGCAAGAACTGGAACAAGTGGTCCGTCACCGAGAAGACCGAATCGCCGGTCACGGTCGACCTGGCCACTCGCAACAACCCGCAGATCGAAGGCGTCTACGGCATGAAGATCATTCTGTTGAGTGGGGCCGGCCTGTCGAAGGGCCCGCCGATCAACGGCGACGCGCCGGACATGCGCGTCGATCTCGATCTGACTCCGCCCGTCGTGAAGATCTACGAACCGCTGCCCGATCCGAACCAGAAGGACACCATGATCCTGCGCTGGCAGGCGGTTGACCGCAACATCGCCGCCGACCCGATCACGCTGGAATGGTCGGAAGCACAGGATGGCCCGTGGAGCCCGATCGTCGGCCTCGACGGCAACACGCCACTGGGCCAAAGCACCCCCGCCACGGCCAAGCGCCTGCCCAACAGCGGCCAGTACTCGTGGCGGCTGCCGAACAACTTCCCGACGCACCGCGTTTACCTGCGGGTGATGGCCCGCGACGTGGCCGGCAACGTGGCCGAGGCCCGTACGCCGCACCCGATCCTCGTCGACATGAACAAGCCGGTCGCGAAGATCCAGGGAATCATCGGGGCTGCGTCTTCGTCATCAGATCGTCGTTGATGAATTCGGAATTCGGAATGCGGAATGGAAGAACAAGCGTCTTCCACTCCGCATTTCTCGTTTTTGTCTTCAATTCCGAACTCCGCATTCCGAATTCCGCATTCCGCATTGAGAATTCCGCATTCCCGACCCGACATTCCGCATTCCCATTCGTCATCAGTTCCCGACAATGACATTATGGAAAGGCTCAACAAGATACTTGCACACGCCGGCGTCGGTTCGCGACGGTTCTGCGATGAACTTATTTCCACGGGGCGCGTGCGCGTCGATGGAAAGATCATCCGCGAACTGGGGACCCAGCTCGACCCGGCCGCGCACAAAGTCATGGTCGACGATAATCCGATCCATGCCGAGAAGTTCGTCTACTGGGCTGTCAACAAGCCTTGCGGCTACCTGTGCACCAACAACGATCCTTCGGGTCGGCCGCTGATGCTCGATCTGGTGCCGCACATCGAACAGCGCGTCTACACCGTCGGCCGGCTGGATGAAGACAGCGAAGGCCTGCTGCTGCTGACTAACGACGGCGATCTTGCTCACCAGTTGATGCATCCGCGTTACTCCGTCGAGAAGACTTACGAAGCACTGGTGGCCGGGTCGCCTACCGGCGAGGACATCAAGCAGATTCTGACCGGCGTCTGGCTCAGCGATGGCCGGGTGAAGGCCAGCCATGTGAAGCGCCTGAAGCGGCAGGGCGACAGTGTCTGGCTGCGCGTTGTGCTGCGTGAGGGTAAGAACCGCGAGATCCGCCGAATGCTCGCCAAGCTGGGTCACAAGGTGATGCGCCTGCGCCGCACCCAGATCGGCCCCGTACGGCTCGATCGGCTGCCGAAGGGTAAGTCACGCAAATTGTCGATCGCCGAGATTGAACTGCTGCGCAAGTCCGCCGCCCGTAATACACCGACTGCCTGACCCATGATCCAGCGCACCGTGCCGATCATCGAGAATGTCCCCATCGCGGAACGCACGTTCCGCGTGCGGTTGCACGCGCCGGAGATCGCGCGCACGATCCGTCCCGGCCAGTTTCTGATGCTGAAACTGCCCGGCACCAGCGACCCGCTGCTGGGCCGCCCGTTCGCGATGTACGACATCGCGGAAGACGCGATCGATGTCGTCTATCTCGTCGTCGGCAAGATGACCGGGCTGCTGGCGAACATGCAGCGCGGTGAATCAATCGACATCTGGGGTCCGCTCGGTAATGGCTTCAGGGACTATCCGAATGCCGCATCGGTCACACTGATCGCCGGCGGCATCGGGCAGACGCCCTTCATGGCATACGCCCGGCAGCTGTTCGCCACGGGTGTGAAGAACGTCCGTCTCTACTATGGCATCCGCGCCGCGGCGCTGGCTGCAGGCGTGGCCGACTTCGAGAACGCCGGCGTGCAGGTGCATCTGGCCAGCGACGACGGCAGCGTCGGCCACCGCGGTTTCGTCACCGATCTGCTCGACCGCGACCAGCCGCCGGGCCCATGGGTCGCCTGCGGCCCGGAACCGATGCTGCACGCCGTCCGGCAGCGTGCTCTGGCGCGCGGCGTGAAGTGCGACATCTCGCTGGAAACCCCGATGGCCTGCGGCTTCGGCATCTGCTTCAGTTGCGTCGCCAAAGTGAAAACCGCCGACGGGTGGGACTACAAACGCGTCTGCGTCGACGGCCCGGTCTTCGACGCGGCAGACCTTTGCAGCGAGTGAGGGGAGCCGCTGACCGCATGATTCTCACGGTCTGGCGGCATGAGGCGACAATCATATCCAACCGTGAGAATCACGCCGACTCGTGAAAATCAATCGGCCTGCCGCACCGAGGTAGTCCGGTTGCTCCGCAACCGGTCCCTCATTTCCCGGTATGTCAACCGCCCGCCGTCTGATACCCTTCTCTTCAGCAACTGAATCGGTTCACCCGACACAGGGGATTTTCATGCAACGTCGAAATCTGATCGCGGGAGTTCTCGTACTGCTCATTGGTGTGTCAGTGTCACCGGCGCAAGACATCGAAGCACCTGCCAAGTTGCAGCCGGCACCCGAGGGCGTGACCATCGAGCGCAACATCGCCTATCTGCCGGTCGACCGGGCCGAAAAGGCCGACCTGTACCTGCCCGCGAAGCGCGCCAGGGATGTGCGTTCGCCTGCCGTGCTCATCATTCATGGCGGCGGCTGGACCAAGGGCGACAAAGGGGCCAGCCGCGAGTTCAACATCGGCACGACGCTGGCCATGAAAGGCTACGTGGGCCTGAGCATCAACTACGTGCTGGCCACCAAAGACAAAGCCACCTGGCCGCAGAACCTGCACGATTGCAAGACCGCAGTGCGCTGGCTGCGCCGCAATGCGGAGCGCCTGCAGATCGATCCCGATCACATCGGCGTCATCGGCGGTTCCGCCGGCGGCCACCTGGCAGCCATGATCACCCTGACCGGCCCCGACGACGGTCTCGACCCGGCAGCACCGGATGGCAAAATCTCCTGCAAGGTCCAGTGCGGCGTCAACATGTACGGCCCGGGCGACCTGACCGAGTCGCGCGGCCTGGAGACGATCGGCAAAAGCCGCGAGTCCGCACCGGAAGTCTACAAGGCCTTCTCACCCGTCACTTATGTGGACAAGAACGACGCGCCCCTGTTGATCCTGCACGGCACCGCCGACAAGATCGTGCCCGTGAAGCAAGCCGAGATGCTGGCCGCGGCCATGAAGAAAGTAGGTGCCCGCCATGAACTGCTCATCATCGAAGGCGCACCGCACACCTTCGACCTGCAACCGAAAGAGCGCGACCTGCGCCCCGTGGTGGTGGGGTTCTTCGACAAGTACTTGAAGCCGGGGAAGTGACCGAGCGGGTCATCCGGTCACGCTGCGGCCTGGCTTTCGGGGTCGTGCATTTCGATCGAGGGCTTGCGGCGCAGCTTGTCGAGATAGATGTAGATCAACGGCGTGATGTAGAGCGTCAGGAACTGCGACACCACCAGGCCGCCGACCACGGCCAGACCCAGCGGTTGTCGCGATTCCGCCCCCGCACCCAGCCCCAGCGCGATCGGTAAGGCACCCAGCAACGCGGCCATCGTCGTCATCATGATGGGCCGGAATCGCACCAAAGCAGCCTCGTGAATGGCCTCCGCGGCGGACTTGCCGCGCGTTCGTTCCGCGTCGAGCGCGAAGTCCACCATCATGATCGCGTTCTTCTTGACGATGCCGATCAGCAGGATCAAACCCACCGCGGAATAGAGATTAAGCTCCGAATTGAACAACTGCAGTGTCACCAGCGCCCCGAATCCGGCCGACGGCAATCCCGACAGGATCGTGATGGGATGAATATAGCTCTCGTAGAGCATGCCCATGATCAGGTAGATCACCACCACCGCGGCAATCAGGAGGACGCCAAGACCCGTCGCGGATGCCTGAAACGCCTGCGCGGTTCCTTGAAAGCTGGTCGTGACGGTCGCGGGAAGAACGTCGCGCGCGGCAGCGTCCACTTCCGCCAACGCACCGCCAAGCGACGCGCCGGGTTGCAGTGCGAATGAAATAGTCACCGATGGCAATTGCCCCGTGTGATTCACTTGCAGCGGACCGACGCCACGATCGACTTTGACCAGTGTATCGAGCGAGACCAGGCCGGCTTCTTCGCTGCGAACATAAAGTTGCGTCAGATCGCCAGGATCACTTCGGTACTGCGACTGGAGTTCCATGATGACCTGGTACTCATTGTTCGGCGTGAAGATGGTGGTGATCTGCCTCGCCCCGAACGCATAGGCCAGTGCGTCCTCGATGGAGCGGGCGTTGACACCCAACGCCGTGGCCCGGTCACGATTGATGTTCACGGTCAACTGCGGGCTGTTCAACAGCAGATCGCTTGTGACGTCGCGGAAGTCCGGAAGGGCGCGAAGCTTCGCTTCGAGGAGTGGTGCGACCTTGTAAAGTTCCGCGGTATCAGGACTGGATAGCGTTACCTGGTAGGGGCTCTTGCTCAATCGCCTTTCCAGGCGGATCGGCGGGGGCACCTGCAGATAGACCTTCATTCCCGGCACATCGGCCAGTTTCCGCCGCATTCGCGACATCACCTGATCGGCCGACAAATCGCGCTGGTCGCGCGGCTTCAAGCGAATGAACATACGGCCCGAATTCCCCGTGAGGGTCGCGCCCGATACGCCGATCGACGACGAAAACGCATCCACGTTCTCATCCTGACGAATGATGTCGACGACCTGGCCCTGCGACTTCACCATCGCTTCGAACGAGATGCCCTGGGCTCCCTCGGTGGTCACGTAGATCTGTCCGGTATCTTCGCTCGGCAGAAAGCCTCTGGGCAGAACGTAGAGGTAGTAGCCGGTGCCGGCGACCATCGCCAGCGTCAGCAGCATGCTGATGAGCGGCCGGCGCAGGTTCAATCGAAGGGTGCGGTCATACTGGCGGGCAGTCCATTCAAAGCCCCGTTCGGTGATGCGATACAAGTATCCATGCTTCTTGTCGCGTTCCGAACGAAGCATCAGTGCGCAAAGCATCGGCGTCAACGTGACCGATACCAGCCCGGAAACGATGATCGCCACGCTGATCGTGACCGCGAACTCGTTTTGCTGAAGGATGAGGAGACCACCGAGAAACAGGATCGGGATGAACACGGCCACCAGCGAAATCGTCATCGAGAGAATGGTGAACCCGACTTCCGCCGAGCCGTCCAATGCCGCCTGCACGGGATTCTTTCCCATGTCCAGGTGGCGGACGATGTTCTCGAGCATCACAATCGCATCGTCGACGACGAAGCCGACCGCAAGCGTCAACGCAAGCAGGGAAAGGTTGTCGAGGCTGTAGCCGAGCACGTCCATGATGGCAAACGTGGCCACCAACGAAACCGGCAATGCAAGCGCGGGGATCAAAGTTGCCCTGAAGTTGCGCAGAAACAGAAAAATGACTCCCACGACAAGGACGAAGGCCAGCATCAGCGTGATTTGAACGTCGTGAATCGATTCGCGAATTGCTCCCGAGCGGTCGATCAGCACGTCGAGGCCAACTGTCGGAGGGAGTTGCGCCCGGAACGTCGGCAGCAGCGATTTGATTGATTCGGCCACCGCGGCCGTGTTGGCACCTGGTTGTTTCTGAATGCCCAGCACGATCGAACGTTCCGGGTCGAGTTGCTTACCGTCTGCGCCGCGGCGGATGAAGAAGGCTGATACTTCCTCGTTCTCCACGCTGTCCTTTACCTGGCCGAGTTCCTCAAGCCGCACCGGGTTGCCGTTCCGGTAAGCGACAATCACTGGCCTGTAAGCGGCCGCGTTGGTGAGTTGGCCAGTCGAGCGAATGGTGAACGCCTGCTGCTTGCCCTGCAGGGCCCCGGTCGGCAGATTGCTGTTCGATTGGCGTATCGACTCCGCGACCTGATCGATGCCGACGCCGCGCCCCGCCATCAACTGCGGATCGAGCGACACGCGCACCGCGTACTTCTGTGAACCGAAGACGTTGACCTGTGCAACCCCTTCCACCATGGACAGCCGCTGCGCCAGCGACGTCTGCGCGTACTCGTCCAGTTGATAGATCGGCAGTGTCTTGGACGTCAGGGCAAGGATCAAGATCGGCGAGTCGGCCGGGTTCACCTTGCGAAACGACGGCGGTGCCGGCATGTCGGGCGGCAAACTGCGCTGCGCCTGCGAGATCGCGGATTGCACATCCAGTGCAGCACCGTCGATGTTGCGGTCGAGCGAGAATTGCAGCGTGATCGACGTGATGCCGAAACCGCTGACCGAACTGATCCCCTCCAGGCCGGGAATCGCGGTGAACTGTTTTTCCAGCGGCGTGGCGACTGCGGACGCCATCGTCTCCGGGTTCGCGCCGGGCAGGGTGGCCGTGACGGAGATCGTCGGAAAATCGACGTTCGGCAAGTCGCTGACCGGCAGCGAGAAATAACCCAGGATACCGATCGCGGTGATGCCCACCATCAACAACGTCGTCATGACTTTGCGACGGATGAACGGAGCGGAGAAATTCATTGTTGCGTTTCCGACCCCCGCACGGCCACCTTGGCATCAGGGGCGATGCGAAGATGACCGTCAGTGACGACTGTCTCGTCGCCCGTCAACCCCTTGGTCACCACGGCTTCGCCGTTGATGGTGAAGGCCACTTCGATCGGCCTCATCTCCGCGGTACTGTCCTTGCGAACCACATACACGTAAGAGCCATTCTGCCCATCCTGTACGGCCGCGGACGGGATAGTAACGCTATTGGGTCGTTGTGACAGCGTCAGCACCACATCGACGAATTGACCGGGCCAAAGACGCCGATCCGCATTCAGGAACTTCGCCTTCAACTGCACCATGCCGGTCGTTGAATCGACGGCATTGTCAATGAACGTGAGTTCGCCGGTGATCGACGACGAGCCACCGCGTAAAGAAACCTCCACCGGAAGAGTGCCACCGTTCTTACTCAGACTCTCTTCGATGTTGGCCAGATGCTTCTCCGCCACTGCGAAACTCACGGAGATCGGGGAGATCTGATTGATGACAACCAGCGGGGTCAGTTCGTTGGCGGTCACCAGATTGCCGGGCGGGATCAACAAGTTGCCGGTACGGCCCTCGATGGGCGCTTTGATGGTGGTGAACTCCAGTTGCAGTTCGGCCGTATGCTGCGCCGCCCGGTCAGCGGCAAGTGACGCACGGGCGATGCCGACCTCGGCCCGAAGCCGATCCATCTCTTCCGCGGTTAGGGCGGAAGGACGGCTCTCGCTTCGCTTAAGAATCAACTCGGTGCCGCCAAGTGTCGCCAGATCGCGTTCGACGATGGCCTTCGCCTGGATCAGGGCCGTCTGATACGGCCGGGGATCGACGGTAAACAGGTCCTGCCCCGCCTTGACGTACTCCCCTTCATTGAAGTGCACGGCAGTCAATTCACCCGTCACACGCGGGCGGACGGCCACCGTGGCAAAAACGCGCACCGTGCCGATCGCATTCAACTGCACCGGCACCGACTTGACCGCCGCCTTCGCCACGGTGACAGCCGCCGGAGATGGAGGCGGCGACGCCGGCTTCTCATGAACACACCCGGTCGTCCATAACGCGATCACGAAAAAGGTGACCAGAGAACCAACACGCCGCCGAACAGTTCGAGTCATGCTTCAGACACTCATGAAAAGACTGAAGGGAGAGAATCACTGCGGAGGGAGCAAACCGGTCGCTCGACTCGGGCGGGGGAAAATCAACGTAACTCAAGGACGATCGATCTACCAGCAAAATTCGCACCTCAAGGTTGAATTGGCCAAACCGGCTCGCATTGCGGTACGCTCCACGCAAGACGGTCCGCCGCCTTCGCGAAAAGCCGCTGTCGGCCCACGGCCCGGTTGAGCACATGAAACACGTAGCCGCCGCACAGAATCGGAGTCGTGGTGGCATGCCCTGGATCTGCACCGTCAACGGGCCGGCGACAAGCCGACAGGACTCCTGACCCATTTTTCCCTCCCGCTTTCTCTGCGGCTAAAGGTGAGGCCCGTCCTGCCAGCCGCCAAGCCTTGGAACGACTCAAAGCGTTGCCGTT
>Ga0105044_10006677_pt1 | contig 15873 bp, 6 predicted proteins | sample MAT01_FD_78092 | JGI IMG/M metagenome (GOLD analysis project Ga0105044, IMG submission 78092) | Freshwater microbial communities from Lake Fryxell liftoff mats and glacier meltwater in Antarctica - MAT-01 | ecosystem: Environmental > Aquatic > Freshwater > Ice > Liftoff microbial mat | place... | reverse complement strand
CGTAGCCTTTCCAAATCGGGCGGTTTAACGCGTCGTAGCTATAGACTTCTGAAATATAGGTGTCGCTCCCTTCTGTGCGCGCCGTGGACGTCAAGGTTCCGTATTGACCGCTGGTCAGCCCATTGTTGTAAGCAAAAGTATCTGCCAAGGCCACTGTCGTCGCTGCCGTAACCCGACCCGGCTGCATCCAATTTCGGCCGGTCATGCGCCCCAAGACATCAAAATTTTGCGCCAGCGATAAAGGCCGTGCATCAGTTTGAGTCTTTAACTCGCCAAAACCATTGTATTCATAGCGCCAAGTGCCGCGATTTGGGTCGTTAACTTCCGTACGATGCCCGACGTTATTGTAGTAGGCCAGCGTTTGCCCATTCTCCGCATCCAGCAAACGCACCGGGCTGTGTGCGGCGTCATAAAAGAATGTGGTGGTGCCGGGCGCAGCCGTACCCGTATCCTCATTCGTATTCGCATCCGTGGTTTCGATGACCGCACCCGACTCATCAAATTCCCGCGTCATGGAAAGCACTAGGCCTTGCGTATTGGCCGTGCCGCTACAGCTGGAAACCCCTGCGGCCAAAGCACAAACTTTGATGCTGGTTTTAAAACCCGTGTGGACGTATTCCGAGCGATAGGTTTGCGCTTGCCCGTAGTTCAGGCCTTGCCGCGATAAACGCGCCGCCATTTTTACGAGCGGCCTTCCCAACTGATCGTAGCTAAAATTGGTCCGAATCGAAGTCGCTGGCAGCAACGGGGTGCTAGCCAAATCGCGTCTAGAAATGCGCTGCGGTTCGCTGCTACTGCTGAGCAAACCGCGGGTGGAATAGACGCTGTCCACCACGTCCCAATTTTGCACCGTGCCGACATTATCAGTCTGATTGAACGCCGCTTTCGCCACCCGCAAGGTGCGCCCGAGCGCATCCATGTAGGCAATCTGGCGCGGCGTGCCGCGTTGATCCGATACCACCCGCATCACGGTGCCGGCTGGGCAGGCACCTGGGTCACAGCGTTCGTAAGCGATGTACTTCGGCGGGGCCAACTGGTTGTTTACCGGCAAACCGGTGCCGGTAACGATGGCTTTAACGGGGAAGGTCATGCCAATCTCGCGGCCCATGCCATCGAAAGTGGTGCTGCTGGTCAAGCCATTTGGGTCGGTGATCGAATTCGGCTTGCCGAAACGATTGTCAAAAACGCTGGTGGTGCTAGCACCGAGTGCGTCGCTGACGCTGATGGGAAAATAGCCGTTAGTGCCGTAATTGCTGCTCAGCGTGCGGCTAGCCGCTTCACCGCGCGCTAGGGTGGTGACGCCGGTGACGTTACCAAAGCCGTCATCAAAGGTCGAGCTTGTGCGCCGCTCGACCAAACCGTCTTGCGCGGCGGCGCCGCTGGCTATGGCTGCGTTGGCGCAATCTGTGGCCGCAGAAATACCGGGAATCATCGCTTCGCAGTTGACTTGGCGATTCGCGTGATAGCCATACAGCATCGTGCTACTGCGCGCGGGGTTGAGCAAACCGGTAAGCGCACGGGTGCCGGTCAAGGCGTTAGCGGTGCTGGATTGCTTGAGTAATTTATTCACCCACCAGTTTGTGACATCGACACTCGCATAGTTGCGGCTAACCGACATCGCGCGCGTTTCAGTCTTACCTTCACTAAAGTTACTGGTGTTGCTGGAGGATTCTGCACTGACATTGCCGTACCGATCGATGGTGCTAATGGTTTTGCTGCTGGTACGCATCAAACTTTGGTTAACCAAATCAAATTGATAGCCGGTGCTTAGATTGGGAAAAGCAAAGCCATAAGTGGCCGTTGCGCGATTAGCCCAGGTTGTGCACTCCTGCAATGTCGGGCTTGCGGCAACACCTGTCACCACGCACTGATAGTTATTTATGCTGCCGGAAATCAGTGTGGTGCTGGTGCTTATGATTTCCGCACAAGTATTGAGCGATACACCCAGCTGGGTGGTGCCCTCGCAATCCACCCTGCCCGTCAGAGGAAACTTTTGATGAAAAATGGTGGTGCTACGCAAGCCGAATTTCGTGGATTGATCCTCCGTATGGTCTTCGCTAATCACCTTACGAAAGCCCTGAAAGCCTCGGCCCTGTTGGTTATACATGGCCTCTTCATAGCCATAGCGGGTTTCGTTCATACCGGTTGCTATGGTGGTACCGTTGCGCGTGAACATCTCCGCCACCACCTGCATGCTGGAGGTGAAGTAGAAGTGCTTGGCGTCGATGTAGCTTTGGCCGCTGGCGCGATTGGGAATGCGATACAGCGGCAAACCGGTAGTGCGTGCGCCAGAACTGCTGAGCGCATCAAAGATCCATTCGATAGACTTGCCGTAGGCATCACTGACGGTGGATAAGAGCTCTGGCGTTAATGCCGCGCGATTTGTACGAACGCCAGCGCCATTGTTAACAAAAAACTGGCTATTAACGACGCTTTGTTGCGGCGTGCCGTCAATAGTCCTGCAGGTCGTCGCGTTCTGAGTTGGCCAATTCATCCGACAACCGCTGGATGCAAACACATCATTCAGGCCATCGCCATACAAATCTAGGGAAGTTGGTTTATCACTGGCAATCTGGCGTGTCAGCGAATCCGGCAGATCTGCACTGACCAACTCAAAAGAGCCATCCGCTTTTGCCACTGGAATTAACCGGGCCATTTTGTAAGACGCGCTATCTAATTCTGGGCCCGAGACCCGGCCTTGATTCAAAACGCCCGCGTGATTTGGCGGAAATACACCGTTACGCGCGCCAAAGTTGTAACCGTCAAAATCGGCCAGATTGAGTATATTTTGGCCTAGGTCTGTCACCGTGTTAACGAGTCGTGGTTCGGGTGGACAAGCACGAATGACTGGCATCAGTTTGTCCGCCTGAATCACCTCAACCATGGTGCAAAGCCTTGCTGCAAAGCCGCGTGGAATCACGATCTCGACGCGGCCATCACCATCTAGATCTTCAAAGCTAGTTAGCGATGCCTGATACGGGTCCCAATCACGCGCCACACCTTCGCAGCGGTTGCCATTGACCGCCTCCTCAAGGCCGGCGGTATTGCTGCCGGAAAACTCAGCAACAGCGCCAAAGCTGCCGCCTAAATTGAGGCGATAGACCCATCTGGAGGTGCAGGCCAACCCAGCAGATCGTACCGCCATAATCAAGTCGTCAAGGCCATCGCCATTTAAATCGTTAAAGCTATACCGGCGTGAAGTACCCGGCCTGATTTCGTTGCCCGCTACTGTTTGCAAGCCAAAATCTTCCACCGTAACCACCATACCATTCATCCGATGCACCCGATTTGCCGCAACCGGAATATCCCGCGCAGGCGGCGCGGTGACCGCGTTCAGGCGGCGTGAAGTAAAGAACTCGACGATGCCATCGCCGTCCAAATCCAGCGTGTTGATGACCACTTCGTCAAACCGGGAATCGCTCGAAGGCCGCAGCAGCGGTATAAAAATGGGTGTTGCGCTAAAACTCGTCGATGTAATTACCCCCGTCGTTGGTGTCGTATTGAGATGGATATAAATGCCATAGCCACTGCCGCACGCAGCATTGGAGCGCACCACCAAGTCGGCTAATCCATCGCCATTGACGTCGCGGGCTTCGTAGCCGAGCACACCAGTGCCAACGCCGATATCTGTTAGCGAACACAGCCCTGCTGCGTTAGTCGGGGGTGTGATCACCGTAGTAAACGCATTCGCATTCCACGCTGCATCAAAAGTGGTTGCGCTCCAATAATTGATGTTTACCCTGCCTGAGGTTTGCCCAAGACTTACCGACCAGGGATCAACCCGGCCGTCGTTGTTAAAGTCAGCAAGGCCATCGCCATAACTGCCGGACAAGGGCACAAAACCGCGTGAAATACGATCAGCCGAAAAAGCAACTAGATAGGACTGCAACGTCCCGTCCGCAGCCGACACTGTGCGGCGCAGCTCGGTAGTGCCATCGCCATCAATATCACCCACGGGCCTTACATCATCAACAGATTGTTTAAAGCTAGCGCCGGTAAAAGGCACCGGCATCAAAGGCCACGCAATCGGCGTAGCCTCCAAATTCGGCCCTGCGTTGGGCGTATCCAACCAACTCAAAAGCGTAGGCTTGAAACAGTTGTCTGCCGCGCATTCAGTAATCCGGGTCAGCTGCGCGCGGCCTGTGGCCTTGCTCACGCCAATCACGTTGGGCACTGAACCATAATTCAGCGTGTAGCTGCGCACCAAAACGTCAACGTTAGAATTATTAGGCGTTCGCGTTTCAATCTTCGTCAACACCTGCGTCTGGCGGCTTAAAAAACCGCCCAGGCCAGATGAGCTTAAATCTGGGCGCGCGACATAGCTAAACTTCACCGTGCGATTTCCTTCCCCCGCGAGCGTGCCGGTGTAATTAATCTTCTTCAGCAAAAGCTCGCCAGAGCCATAGTTAACGCCGTTATCGCCGACGGTGCTGTAGCTATACAACACCGTGTTGTTACTGCGATCCGAAGATTCGCGCAGCATCCAGGAAAGCGGTTTGACATTGCCAGTCAAAAGCTGCTGCGCATTGCTGTCCGCGCTACTCACGCCGTTGGCTGAAGCACGCGCACCGTAAAAATCGCGCATGCCATCGGCCCGATACACCACAAAATAGGTCGCAGCTGAGGTCAAATCCCCGCCCAACTGCAGCACTTTCGCCTGCCCATCCTGTTCGGTGCGGTATTCGGTATCCATCGCGCCATACGTGGCTGACTCAACGACTGGAATCAAACGCTGCCCGTCCAAACACAGGCGATCTTCCATAGTGAATTTCACGACCGAACTGACACCGTCTTGATCCCGTGTTTTCGGGCAGCGATGTAGGGACGATGCTGCCGATACACTCCAGCCCATACCGGCGACGCCATTCCCGGCGCGGCTGGAATAATTCAAACTGACGCTCGGCTGCATGCCATGTCGGCCCGGTGCCATCTGAATTGGAATGCTATAGCTGGCTTGACCGCCACTGGTGCCGCCCGAGCCGCCGCCGGTACCCGCGTAGGTAACTTGTGCAGCGGGAACGTAGTCCACCAGGCCCACGTAGGACGGGTCCGTCAAACTGGGTGAAAGCGCGCGAATTTCGCTCGAAGAGGCAATTTCAACGCCATTAGACGTGCGCAGTACAAACTTTACTCGCTTGCCAATGTTCAATGGGTAATTGTAGGAACCCGAACTCGTCGTTCCAATCTGCTGCACCGAAAAGGGCGATTCCAGATCACGCATGAACGGCAATGCATCATAGCTTGGATAAGGGCCACCTATGCGCACTGCCCAGGTTACGGCTACCCGGCAAAAGCTGGCATTCGGATCGGTCGGCAAGCAATTGGTAGGGCTAGCGATAATGTTGGTTGGTTGCGTCAGCTTTAGACTTGCATACAAAGTGCTGGGCGATGCATTCGGCGGCCGCGTAAAACTGACCGCACGCGTGTTTGTGCCACTGACGTAATTGCCGAGCACTTGCACCCCAACAGTACCGGTCGCTGGATCATTATAGCTACGCCAAAATCTAGCTATGCCGCCGGAATTTATCGGAACTTCTTGCGTGCAATTACTGACGCAGCTGACTTGCGCTGCGGTTACATCATAAGTTGCCCGCACATATTTGAGGCCCATCTCGGTCAAGGCGAGCGGCGGCGGCGTAGCGCTCCATTGGCCGTTGCTGCCAACGCTGTCGGTGGCAAACCAAACCGGCAAACCGTTCGCGTCATAAAGGGAAACGATATTGGATTCACGAAATTCTGGCACTGAGCCGGTGGCCACCGGGCGTGAATCAATCAAGGCCTGATAGCCCCAGCCGGAATTTGCTGGCGCATACCACAGCCCAGAATACGGCGGGCCGACTTCTTGCACCGTGGTGCGGCTTGGATTGGGATTGCCGTCACTACCTAGGCGTTGAATGCACTCGGTTACCGGTGTGCGCATCGTGTTTAATTTCCAACTGACCGCCATGTGCTCGGGTTGACCGGGCACGAAGCTGACTGCGATGCTGCCTACCGTTTCAGCAACCGCTGAGCTGCCGCCTGCGGTTTGGAGCGCACGATATAAAGGCGCCTGCCAGTCTGGATTTGCGTTGCTGTATTGCACTGAATGGCTGATATACCAAATCGGATCACCGGCAGTGATCTGATTCGGCACCGTCGTTGGCGCAAAGCCGTACCAAAGCGCGGTCAATGTGCCGCCTGTGTTTGAAGCATTTGGATTAAACGTAAAATCCCAGCTCAAACCTGGGCGATCTGGATTGCTCCAACGCCCCGGGTTGCTCGGCGTGCTGCCCGACTGAAACGGTGGCAGCGGGCCGTTTAGGCACACGCTTGGGCCGGGTGGCGTTACTTGGGCGTGGACGACAAGGGATGCCAACAACGAAAAAACTAGGGCGACGAGCGTGCTTGAATGTCTAAACATTTTGCCCGCCCACGGTTTGGCTAAAGGGTGAGCGGTGAGCGGTGAGCGGTGAGCGGTGAGCGGTGAGCGGTGAGCGGTGAGCGGAAAAATGTCATAAATCGCCTAAAGATTGTAAATTTTCGCGAAGACTAATCGTGCTTCACTAAAATGAACATCCCTTAGTTTAATTTCGTTCAGCGAAAAATTCGCTCCTAGCGCCTATTTTTTAAAATCGTCATCCGCCCATCGCCGCCGAACAAGCATCGCTAAGGAATCATCATCGGCCGTTGATTTACATGCACGTCGCTACGAGTGCGCGTTGCCTTGCTCGATCAACGCCTATCACCGCTGCAATCCCTTTTGTTGATTAGCAAACCGCCTCGGCATTCCAGACCAACTAACGGCAGTTTTTAGGCTGTCGCTGGACTTTGACAAGAAGTGGGTGTCGGGCGCTTGCCAGAGTCAAGCGCTAGTCAAGCGCTAGTCAAGCGCTAGTCAAGCGCTAGTCACGCATGCCCACCCACCACTGGCGTTTCGCGTTCAAGCTTTTCGAGCTTGTGCGCTACGGCATCGGGTGAGCGCGTGTAGGGTGCCAACAGTGCATAAAACGCTGGCACCACGAACAGCGACAGCACCGTGGAGAAGGCCACGCCGAAAATAATGACGACGCCGATGGTGCCACGGCTGGCAGAACCCGGGCCACCCGCCAGTACCAGCGGTACCGCGCCCATGATGGTGGCGATGGAGGTCATCAAGATTGGGCGCATGCGCACCGAAGCGGCCTCGACTATGGCGTCGCGCACGGACATCCCTTGATCGCGCAATTGGTTGGCGAATTCGACGATGAGGATGCCGTTTTTAGCCGCGAGCCCCACTAGCATGACGATGCCGATTTGGCTAAACAGGTTGAGCGAGCTGCCAAAAAGCCAAAGGCCGATCAATGCGCCCAGCACCGCCAACGGCACGGTGAGCATAATGACGAGCGGATGCAGGAAGCTTTCGAACTGCGCGGCAAGCACTAAGTACACGATTAGCAGCGCCATCGCGAAGGTGAAAATCACCGCGCTGCCAGCGCTCTGATACTCGCGCGATTCGCCTTTGTAGTCGATTTGAGCGCGCTCGGGCAGTTCCTCGTCGGCAACCTGTCGAACCCAGGCCAGCGCTTCGCCCAGCGTGTAGCCCGGCGCAAGGCCTGCGGAAATTGTGATTGCGCGCAGGCGGTTGAAGCGGTTGTACTGGCCCGGCTCCGCCAGCTCGGTGAGTTTCACTAGGCTCGCGAGCGGCACCAAGGTGTTACTGGTGCTGGTGCTGGATCGCACATAAAGATTATTAAGATCCGACGGCGAAGCGCGGTCTTGTTTCTGCGCTTGCAAAATGACGTCGTACTCCTCGCCATCCTCCACATAGGAAGTGACCCGACGTGACCCCATCATGGTTTCGAGCGTGCGCCCGACTTCCTGCACCGAAACGCCCAGGTCGGCGGCGCGGGGGCGATCAATCTCTACGCGCAGCTGCGGACGGGTTTCTTTGTAGTCGGAATCGGCTGAGAACAGCTTTGGATTGGCTTCCATGCGCGTCAACATGCGGTCGCGCCATTGCGCCAGCTCGGTGTAGTCCGGGCCGCCCAACACGATCTGCAGCGGCTGGCCGCCGCTTCGTACTAGGCCGCTGCGCACCTGCGGCCGCGCCACCACGCCAGGCAAGCTCGCCAGTTCGCCGCGGATCTTCTCGACTAAATCGGCGGTGCTGATGTCGCGCTCATTCCACGCCTTAAGCAGCACGATCGCCTGCCCGGTATGCATCTCGCCGCCGGCGCCGAAACCGCCGGGCACGCGAGTGTTGGCGCGATCAATCGGTTGACCATCGCCGATGTATTTGAATAACTTCTGCTCCACCTCGTGCATTTGCGTGACGGTGTAGTCGTAGCCCGCCCCTTCTGGCCCGGCCACTGACACGAAGAAACTTCCGCGATCTTCCGGCGGTGCCAGTTCGGCGGGAATCTGATGCACCAAAAACCACGACAGGCCCAGGCTGGCCAGCAGGACGCCACCGAACAGCATCGGTCTGCCGACGGTGCGCTCGACTGCACGCCGGTAGCCATTGCTAAGCGATGTGAGGCGGCGCTGCACCCAGCGATTGAAACCCTTGGGCTCGGTGTGCGGGCGAATCAGCAGCGAACACATCATCGGCGTCAGTGATAGCGCAACAAAGGCTGAGATAATCACTGCAGCCGCCAGCGCCACGGACAGCTCGCGGAATAAACGACCGGTATTGCCTTCCATGAAGCCCACCGGCAGGAACACAGCCGCCAGCACTGCGGTCGTGGCGATTACCGCAAACGCGACTTGCTGTGTGCCCCGGCGTGCGGCCACCAACGGCGGTTCGCCTAAGTCCGCACGCCGCTGCACGTTCTCCAGCACCACGATGGCGTCGTCCACCACCAGCCCAATACAAAGCACCAGCGCCAGCAGCGTCAGCAGGTTGATGGTGAAGCCAAATGCCCATAGCGCGATAAATGCCGCCACCAAGCAAACCGGCACGGTCACCGCCGGAATCAGCGCGGCGCGGAAACTGCCCAAGAATAAATAGATCACTACCAGCACCAGCAATACCGCTTCGATCAGGGTCATATAGACGCGATCAACCGCCGCGTCGATGAAGCTAGTGCTGTCGAAGGCGACGAAAATGGAAGTGCCGCCGGGTAGCGTCGCTTGGATGCCCGGCAGCGCCGCTTTCACGTCGCGGGCGACGTCGAGGCTGTTGGCGGTGGAAGTCTTGATGACCCCCAGGCCTACATTCGGCTGGCCGTTGCCACGGAAGTAAGCACGGCGCTCAGCCGATGCGCGCTCGACTTTCGCGACGTCACCCAGCCGCACTAGGTAGCCATCGCTGCCCTTGGCAAGGGTAAGCGCCGCGAAGTCATCTGCTTGTTGGTATCCGCGCATCACGCGCAGAGTGAAGTCGCGTTGCTGCGACTCTAAGCTACCGGCAGGCAGCTCTACGTTCTCACGCCGCAACGCGTTCTCGACGTCGTTGACGGTCAGGCCACGGGCAGCAAGCGCCTCGCGGTCGAGCCAAACCCGCATTGAATAGCGCTGCTGGCCGCCGACGCGGACTTGCGCAACGCCGTCGATGCTCGACAGCCGGTCCACCACGTAGCGTTCGGCGTAGTCGCTCAGGCCCAGCGTATCGAGCTGATCGGAGTTCATATTCAGCCACAGGATGACCTCCGCGTCGCTGGCGACCTTCTCGATCTCCGGTGCGTCGGCCTCGTCCGGCAAGCGGCCACCTACTCGGCTAATCGCATCGCGCACATCGTTCGCGGCCGCTTCAATTTCGCGCGCCAGCGAGAACTCAATGGTGATGCTGGCCTGGCCGTTGCGGCTGCGCGATTCGATCGTCTCGATACCCTCAATACCGCTCACCGCGTCTTCTAAAATCTGGGTGATACGTGTTTCAACCACGGCTGCTGAAGCACCGGGGTAGGACACAGACACTGACACAATTGGAGGATCGATGTTGGGCAGCTCGCGTAGCGTCAGGCGCGTGAATGCGATCACACCCAGCACGACCAGCAGCAGGCTCATCACGGTCGCAAAGACCGGGCGCTTGATCGAGATGTCGGAAAGGATCATCGTTTTGCCTCGTCCACTGCGGCAGTTGCTGGCGCAGGTTTGGAAGCTTCGACAGGTTTGGAAGCATCGACAGGTTTGGAAGCATCGACAGGCCTGGAAGCTTCGACAGACGTGGAGCCCTCGCGGACTTTAGAGCTCTCGACGATGATGGAGCCTTGGCGCAGCTTCACGGTGCCGTCCACCACAATGCGGTCACCGGCGGACAGGCCTTCAATGATTTCCACCTCCCCGAGGCGGCGTTGGCCAAGCTTCACACTAACTTGTTCAACTTTGTTATCGGGCAATACGCGGAACACATGCGCGCGCTGCGCGACTTGAATCACGGATATCTCTGGCACCACCAGCGCCTGGCGTTCCGGCTGAAGTACTCGCAGTGTCAGCAGCATGCCCGGGCGTAGCAAACCATCGGGATTGGGAATTTCGGCGCGCACGGTGACCGCACGAGTCACCGGATCCACCCGCGAGCCTACCGTCATAACTTGGCCCTTGAACTCGCGCCCTGGATAGGCACTGCTAAGGGCCATGATCGCCTGACCAGAAGCAAGTGCGGCCAGATAAGATTCGGGCACCGCGAAGTCAAGTTTCATCAGTGACACATCGTCCAGGCTGGTGATGGTAGTGCCTGGCGTCACCAGAGTGCCTGGGCTGACTTGGCGAAAGCCCAGCACACCTGCAAAAGGTGCCGTGATCACTCGATCCGACAGACGGGCGCGCGTGGCGTCTAGGCGCGCGCGCGCGGTGTCCATCGCCGCACGCTGGGTGTCAAGCAGGCTTGCCGGGATGAGCTTTTGCTGGGTCAGCTGCTGCTGGCGCTTGAACTGCTGCTCCGATTCGCGAAACGATGCTGCGGCCTCGGCCAGCCCTGCGACCTCGGCGCGGCCCGAAAGGTCTACCAGCACGTCTCCGGCCTGAACCAGATCGCCGTCCTCGAAGTTCACGCGCACAACGGTCTCGGTTACCTTGGCAGTGACCATCACCGACTCATTGGCCCGCGCGGTTCCCAGCGCCTCGATCGCATCACTCCAGGGCTTACTGGCAACCGCAGTGCTTGTAACGGTGGCAGGTGGCGCCCCTCTAGCTGGCGGTGGCTCGACGCTGCACCCAGATAGGAGCAAAAGACCGGCCAGAAAAGGCAGGAATTGGCGTGGAATTGGGGTCATTAGGCTAGGTATCCTTTAGCGAGGATTGGGAGGCATTCTATTTTTGACCCACAATTGTACGGGCCAGTTGTCATGCCCATGTGCATTACGCGCCAAGTATGACTATCCATCTATATACGCCATCGACGCCATATATTGGCCTTTGGTTGCATATTCCGGGTTCGCGCGCCCGATATCGGGATCTGAGATTGTATTCATAAGTCGGCTCAATCCAGCGCGTAACACCCCCCGCAACGGGTCGGCATTTACAAACTTGACGATCAACACTTATAAACAACAAAACGTTGCTCAATCAGATGCACAAAAGCGGCGAATGACTGACTTTTCCGAGCAGCGCCACGATTTTTGCGGCCGGGCTACGATAAACTATTCATGCACAACCCGTCATCGCCAAACAAGCATCGCTAGGGCATCATCGTCGGCCGTTACATGACCTGCGAGTTGCTATGGATTTTGCCGCCTATGACCGCGTGCGAGCGGTGCGTTTCAATGAAAGCACTTTGACACTGCTCGATCAACGCGCATTGCCGCTGCAAACGCGTTTTGTTGAATGCCAAAGCGTTGCGGACGTGGTCGAAAGCATTTTTAACTTAACTGTGCGCGGCGCACCCGCTATTGGCATTGCAGCCGCCTATGGTGTTGTGCTTTCCGCGCTCAATGCGCGCGGCGATGACGCGCAGCGCCGTTTGCAGATTGAGCAAGATTGCGCCACATTAAATGCGGCACGACCGACCGCCGTCAATTTAGCGTGGGCCTTGGCGCGGATGCGCGACGGCGTGCAGCTTTACGGCCCTGATCCTGTGCAATTACTGATGCTGGCGCGCCAAATTGAGGCCGATGATCTGGCGGCCAATCACCGCATGGGCAAAATCGGCGCAGATTTGATCGCGCCGGGCAGCGGCGTGCTGACGCACTGCAATACCGGCTCACTCGCAACCGCCGGCTTTGGCACCGCGCTCGGGGTTATCCGGGCAGGTGTCGCGATGCAAAAGATCGAGCGTGTTTACGCCAGCGAAACCCGCCCGTGGCTGCAAGGTGCACGCCTGACCGCGTGGGAGCTGCTACAAGACGGCATTCCGGCGAAGCTAATTGCAGATGGTGCTGGCGCTTATTTGATGGCGACAGGCGCGGTGCAATGGTTGATCGTCGGTGCTGACCGCATCTGCGCAAATGGCGATACCGCCAATAAAATTGGCACCTTAAGCCACGCCGTGGCGGCGAAGTATTTCGGCGTCAAGGTGATGGTAGTCGCACCCAGCTCAACGTTCGATATGCAAACCGCGAGCGGCGCGGGCGTCCACATTGAAGAGCGCAACGCCGCCGAGCTGCTCGAATATTCCGGAACACGCGTCGCAGCACCTGGCGTGGACGCGTGGAATCCGGTGTTTGATATCACACCAGCGGCATTGATTGATGTGATCGTCAGTGAGCTCGGGGCATTCGCGCCGGGGGCGATTTTTTGCTGAAGATGCGCTATGCCGTTCAGCGGGTGGCGCGCGTCACCCTAATTACTAATTCCGCCATTTCGCCCCGTCCAGGCCCGTCCAGGCTGGTAGGCGTTAACCGAAATCGCACTTGCGAAACCGATGGAAACACCGCAAATAAGCTTGTATTCGTGCGGGACTTCGAACGCTTGCCGGCCCGCTGCGCCGCCATGGCTTTATCGAAACGGCGCGTCAGTTCGGCCTGTAGTTGATCGCGCAGCACGCCATCGGCGATAGCGATCGGATGGGGCTGGGTGTTGGACCAACTTGGCGCGTGGTTGGCATCGGCCAGAACCGAGTCCAGCAGTGCTTTTGGGATCGGCGTCGCTAAGAACTGCCGTGCGCTACGGCGTTGGCGAATGATCTGGGAAAGCATGTGTGCCGTATTCATGGCGCGGCCCGATCAATTGCTGCGGGCGAAACAGTGTGTTCACCAAACCAACGCAACACCTCGTGCCACAGCGGCTGCGACTGGCGACGAAAGTAGCCCATATGGCCCACCGCCCCTAGGCCGCTGCGCTTAGGGTCAATATCCAGCGCCGTCCAGGCGGCGTTTCGATAGCCAGCCATAAAAGCATCGCGCGATGCGGGTGGCGCCCACAGATCGTCGGTGGCGTTGGCGGCGATGATCGGTGTTGTGACGGCGTCGAACCGGCTCTGGATGCCTGACATCGCTGGGTCATCAAAGAAGAATCGAGGGAATGCGCACCAACGCTTCCAGTCCCGGTAAACGCCCAAAGGCAGATCTTCACCCATGCCAAGTTTGCTCCAGGCAAGGAAGCCCTTCCAACGCGTGAGCAATGGCCCAATCACGCGCCACATCATCAACACCTTAACTTGCTCAGCCTTGGGCATCCAGCCATGCCATCCAGCGCCGGTGGCAAAAGTGTAGAAGCGGGCGACTCGATGGTGGTTGGGCAGCAGGCCAAAAGCGTGGCCACCGGAGGAATGCCCGACCATAAAAAGCGGCACCTCATCGCTCGCCATGGCTTCAACGGCGGCACTCAAATCATGATGCGCCCAATCGAGATACTGTATATGAAAGCCGCGCAGGCTTTTCGGTTTGGAAAGACCGATGCCTCGGTAATCTAGCGTTAGCACATCAAAGCCCTGCTCGGCGGCAAACCCGGCAAAATGGCGGTAAAACTGCTGCGGCACGCCGGTTGCCCCGGCCACAACTAGATGCCCGCGCTTGGTGCCTAGTGCGTCATAACGCAGTGCGATTAGCGGATAGCCGTCGCCGGCGCGCAAGTTAATCCTACGTGCAGTGATGGGCTCTGGAGTCACAAGCTTTCGGGATTAACAGTCAGTGATGTTTTTTTGGGCAGGGTCATGCGCACCAGGTCCAGCAAGGCGGCGGCGGTATCGCTCATTGCCTCCACGCTGCCGGCCACGCGCGCTTGAACTAGTGCGCCTTCGTACGCTGAAACAATCAGTGCCGACAAATTGCGCGCGCGATCCGCTTCGATGCCCGCCGAATGCAGCGTCTGCAGCAAAGTTGCGCGAATAGCAGCGAACCCGTTCGCTAGAGCCGCGCGAATAGCGCCATCCTCGGGCGTGGACTCCAATGCAATCGCGGCCAATGGGCAACCTTGCTCAAAGCCGCTGCCTGCTAGCTTGTTCTGTGCGAACGCCATCCACGCCTCTAGCGCCGATGCTGGGTCAGCATGGCGCTGCAACAGCTTGCCGAGGCCCGTCGTGATATCACTGACCACGGCGTCTATTGCGGCAACGGCCAATTCCGACTTCCCACCCGGGAAATGGTGGTAAAGCACGCCTTTGGGTGCCTGTGCCGCCAGCAACAGCTCGGTCAAGCCGACGCCGTGGAAACCCTTGGTTCGCAGGGCATCGACCATCGCGGCGATTAAACGTTCGCGGGTCGAGGCGGGGTTGATGTTGACGGAGTTGGTGGCCATGCTGAGCACTCTATAGACCGGTCAGTCTATTGTCAAGTCAGCGCACACCGTCATGGTCACGCCCCAGAAGGGTCAGGATTATTCTGCAGTTACTTGGACGCTGCTGCCCTTAGCTGACCACTTTTTTCGCCACTTTACTTTGCAACCGTCTTTTTAACGGCCTTTTTCTTAGCGCCTGCTTTCTTGACACCTGCCTTTTTCGCAACCGGCGTTTTCGCGGCGGCCTTTTTGACAACTGCCTTTTTGACAACTGCCTTTTTGACAACTGGCTTTTTGACGGCTACGCCAGCTAAATCGGCTTTCGCAGTTTTGCTCGCCACCTTCTTCGCAGTTTTAACCGTGGCGCTTTTCCCACGGCTGGCTTTAATATCGCGTTTCGCGCGTTCAGTCGCACTCTTTGCCGCTGCAGCGGAGCTTTTTGGCTTGCCTTTAGGCGCAATTTCTAACGCCGCTAAACAGTCTTCCAGAGACAGATCAAGCGCTTCCATGCCCTTAAGAATTTTGCCGTTTTTCACGCCATCAGTAATGTAGGGGCCGTATTTGCCCTGCAAAATTTGGATCGCGCCATCATTAAAAGTCTTGATGACGCGCGCGGCCAGCATCGCTTCTTTCTCTTGAATCAGCTCAACCGCGCGGGCGTGGGTAATTTCGTACGGATCATCCGTTTTCGCGAGTGACACATACATTGGCCCGACTTTCGCAAATGGCCCGAAGCGGCCAACTGCAACGGTAATCTCGCGGCCCTGATGATCAGGACCCAGCTTGCGCGGTAGCTCAAACAATTTCAGCGCATCATCCAGTGTGACGAAATCCATCTTCTGACCGGGCCGAAGCGAGGCAAACTTTGGCTTATCTTCGTCGTCCTTGGTGCCGATCTGCGCGAATGGCCCGAAACGGCCAATCCGCACGCTAATTTCTTTACCAGATACTGGATCCACGCCCAAAACTCGCGCGTTCGAGGCTTCTGCACGCGTCAAATTTTCTGTTAATGCGACCAATTCGGTCAGGCGCTTCCAGAATTTTTCCAGCAGCGGAATCGGCTGCTTTTCGCCGGCCGCAATCTCATCCAGCTCATCTTCTAACTTCGCGGTAAATTCGTAGTCCACGTAATCGGGGAACGACCCACTCAAAAAGCGAATCAGCACGCGCCCAACATCGGTCGGCGTAAAGCGCTTATTTTCCAAAATCACGTAGTCACGCGCGAGCAGCACTTGAATAATGCTGGCATAGGTAGACGGGCGACCTATGCCAATTTCTTCGATTTGCCTGACCAGCGTCGCTTCCGAATAGCGCGGCGGT
>Ga0105044_10006674_pt1 | contig 15878 bp, 25 predicted proteins | sample MAT01_FD_78092 | JGI IMG/M metagenome (GOLD analysis project Ga0105044, IMG submission 78092) | Freshwater microbial communities from Lake Fryxell liftoff mats and glacier meltwater in Antarctica - MAT-01 | ecosystem: Environmental > Aquatic > Freshwater > Ice > Liftoff microbial mat | place... | reverse complement strand
CGGTCGCATAACCAAGAAGGCAAGATTAGCAGGCGGTTTCTGACCTGTTCTTCAAAGAAAGGTAACAAGGTATCCTGGTACCCACGTTCTCGCCAAGTCGTGCATACCGCGATACCGTAGTCGATGAGCGCGGTGTCGCATCCCCTCCACATACTAACAGCAGGGTGATTTTGCCAGCCGTAGTTAGGCTGACGGAGGGCGGTTAAAATCTGCTTTGTCTCTACGCGCTGCTTACCGAGCCGACGCATATCGAGGACTTTCGCGCTTGTATAAAAGTCCGCATCCGGGAGCAATGTTTGCATGTCAATCTCCTTACCGGCCCGGGAACAGGCCATCAATGCACTGGATGTAGAACGTCATGTCACGCCAACGAAACATCGGCAGACCAGGAAAGTCCATATCCAACATTAGGTTGCTACCGTCGTCTTCGCACGCAGCGCATAGTGCGTTATGCTCGGGGACTGATAGCCGGGTATCCCAGTGCTCTTCGAATCTAGCGACGAGTTCTTCCCAGGTGCTCGCTTCGCACAAAATTACAGGAGAATTGCCTAAATCCGTGCTCAGCATAAAGTACATGGTCAGATGTCCACCAGTGCGCCGTTGACCCAACGGTAGTTGACGGGGTCCGGGGTTTCTACAACGCGAGTAGCCGTAACAAGCATCCAGCGACGTTCCAAGTCTTTTACGTTGGCTTCTGCTTCTTCTCTGGTCGCGAAACGTAGGCCGTTACCGGCAAAGTTACCACTATGGTCGGCTACAACTTGGGGTGCGAATGACATGGTCTGCTCCTTGGGTTATGCGGCCTAGCACTGCGCCAGCCACGACCCAAAGTTTACACTATTGCAAGTAAACTGCAAGGAGCCATTAAAACATGGAGTTATGCGATCATACCTAGTCTTGGTCCACGTATGCGGGCGTGGCAGCGCCTAACGGGGCAAAGCCGTCGGCGATAGAATGACATTCATGCGTGGCATGCGGGTTACTGTGTGGTGGGCAAGTGAAGTGCGCATTGCATTCTCGGCAAGTAAACAAAAAGCCTTCCGCATAGGCGCCTTCAAACGTAAACTGTGCCCATCCAGTTGGGAGGATTTGACCGGGCGTGTACCAATTCACGTTAACCGGTCTACTGTCGGGGTGGCCAGTATCTGGCTGCACGAAAATCTTAGGCATAGTTTTCTGGTGCCCAGCGAAGTCCGCGATCAAATCCCCATGATCAACAATAGACTCTGCTTGGTAGTGGCCGGTCGGGCTGGTTTCGAGTTCGATAAGTTTCTCCAAAAAATGCTGGGACTTTTGCAGGTCCTGCAAACCATTCTTGCTCCGGTAGCGTTCTACGTACTTGGTGATGCATCCGATAAAATACCCCGCACCGGACAAACGCCACTGGCGGTCCCAGTGTTCTTCACCCCCATCAGGTTGCTTGTAGTGGACACCACCGAATTGTTTCTTGTTTGCTTGAGACATAGTTCACCCTTTCTGTTTGGCTACCCTTTTTCCCAACTTACGCAAGTATCTGACCACTTTATCCAACTTGGCCTGAGTTGATCTAGCCCTTGCTTTGGGCACTACCAGCATGGCATTTTCGTCTACTTCGATTATTACCACGTTCGGGCTTACCACTTAGGCGCTCGATCGTCTAGCATACCTAGCAACGAAATAACTCGGTCTACGTGTGGGAAACCGTCTTTCATCAGATGTGCGGCTGCATCACGTGTGAAAACGATAGCTCGGGCTAGCATAGATAGCATGCGTGGACTTTGATTGCCCATGTCGTATTCTTCTAGGGCGTACATGGCCAGATCAGCACGGTCACAGAATTTGACCACCATCTTTTCTTCGTCAAATAGCGCGGGCATATCTATACCTAAGTCGCTATAGATTTTGTCTTCAATGCCCTCAAACAGATCGCCTATCCGTGGGTCGTCAGCCTTTATATCTCCAGGTAGGTCGCCGGTTCGTAGTTCTGGTACATCGTGCATCAGCAGGGTGTAGGTCATAGCTGTTGGCGGCTGCGTCGGGGCGTATAGCCAATGCAGTAGAACCAGTGTGCGCCACGTATGCAAGCCTACGGTCGGACGGTTTAGGCATGGCATGGTATGGCATCGGACGACGTCCCCTGCGGCCAGTATAACGCCGAGAGCGTTCTCGTTCATGTTTGTCCTTTAGCCACCGAGATAGCATGCCGACGGCGAATCCAATCACTACAGGCCATCTCCCAGTCTTCGGCTTTGATATAGCCACATTGGGTCAAAGCACTCGTCCATTCACGGTTACGGTAATGCCGATGGGCGCGCTGCATCGGTTTCGCCACTTCTTCGAAAAATGGCACACGGACTGTACCCTTTGCGCCCCCCATGAAGTCATGAAGTCCTGTGTCCCACCGTGGGTCTTCTGCCCCCATAGGGTACGGCATCACCGCGTCAAACCCGCAATCGGTCATGCTATACATATCAGTTAACGGTGTATCCCGCGACAAGACACGAATAGCTTTTGGATGATCAGGGTATATATGCGCGTTATTACTGATCTGGCAGTACCAACCTACCTTGGCGTTAACGAGACCAGCCACGTACTCTTGTACCATGCTGAATTGCACTACGTTGGCTCCGTAGGCACCTAGAATCATATCGTTACTGCGGTTGAACACTGTCATGTTCAGCCGGCCATTTTGCACGCCGAAAGCGATCGTGCAGTTACACGTCATATCCTTACCCTTGTAGTCACTATCTTTCGAAGCGTCGTACAGGGACACCACAGCGCGGGTAGTATTTTTCTCGTTACGCAGTCGGTAGACCACATCATTAAGTTGATTGTAGCGCCGCATGCGCTCGCCATAGGCACCATAAAACGTAGCACCATCATCGCTGAAATCACGGATGCGCGGCAGCCATTGTTCCAACCACGCAACGTCGTTACGTCCGGCGATAATCCACAGTGATTCCATAAAGTGGAAGAACGGGTTGGCATCGCGCACTTTGTCAAACAAAACCCGCTCGCAGGGTTGTTTGTAGGTGGTCGCGATCGGCATGGGGTACTGCAAACGGCGCTCCCCACGTGGGGCAGATTCGATCAAACTATTATTGCCCTTGAATAGCATCATGGTCTTGTAGTATGCTTCGTTTACATTTGCTGCGACAATACTCAGCATCGGTATTCCTCTCAGGGCATGTCTTCAGTGGACGGATGGTACTGGGAACGGGGCTTGCCTTGGTTATGCAGAACTCGTTCGTACTTGTCGAACTCGCACAAGCAATTCTGCAAATCCTGTGCGTGGAATTGGGCGATGGGTCGGTATAGTTTAGCAGCCTTACTCCTCAAGTTATAGACGGCGGCGCTAAACTCTTTGAGGTTCCACTGGCTGTCCAGTGGGCGAGTATACAACCTGTTCAGTCCACGCTGGCTACCAGGGCCGGGGGCAACGAAATCCATCCAGTCGTAGCAGTCGTCCAAGTGGCGCGTGTACTTTAGATCAGCTATTACTTGTGCCGCCATGAACGAACCAATACCATTAACAGATCGTAGTGCCTCGTACCCACCTTGACAGGTCTGTTGATCTTGTATTTTGCCATGCAGTTGATCCCAAGCCCGGTTGAACAGATTCAACACATGCTCTACTTTGCTGCCAGTAGCCCCATTCGTGCTGACGATATACGCGCCTGTGAAAATGCGTGCACCATTCTTTTCCATCAGGCGCAGTTTGCTGCTGAACTCATCTCCGTCTACGGACCACGGTTCCGGATATCCGCAATACTCCAGGGTCGGGGGCCAGTTGAGAAATCTTGCTACGATCAAAGCGTGCCATACATTGATGTCATCATATGGACGATAGTTCTTAGCGACCCACCGCGTTACCCGATCATCCTCACGATGCACATTGCAGAAGCGGTATTTTTTGAGTATTGGGTCCGTAGTCAACACCTTCTTGTGGGTCTCTTTCTTATTGCGGATACTTTCCCGCTCACTGATCCAGTAAGCGAACCGCTCCAGTGGCGTTGAGTTGGTATGCGGATAGGCAGAAATCACGGGCTTCCTTCCAGTTGATGAAACCGTAGATGGGTAGGTGTGCGGCGGCGATGCGCGTGAACCATGCGTCAGCGCTGGCTTGCTTCTTGCGTAGGTTGGTCGGGTCAAGCGGTTTTTCGTTGCCGGTCAACTGGCGACGACGTAGCACGTTTTGCTGTGACTGGTAGAACCCAATGTCTAGTTTGATGTACCTGAACTCGACATTTGGGTTAATTTCGCGTGCTCCGTCGTACAGGTCTGCACAGGTTTCTACGCCGGGGGTCATAAGACCCTCTATGAACACACTTTTGCCGTTGCGTAGCAGGGCCAGTGCAGTCTTAGGGACGGACGAGTAAGGTTGTACGCCATCTGCTCCTCCCGTGGGCGTTGTGTACTTGCCAAGCAAGGTTAGCCCCGCATGGGTGTAGGTCACATTGGCTTGGGTTTTAGGGTGGCGTTTAGTTTCTCGTATACCACCCGCGCACATGATCAAATGACGTGCAAGTGTACTCTTGCCACTACCATTCGTGCCATGCACGTAGATCAAAGACTGGTGAGGATGTTTTGCTGCCATTGATCCATGTCCTTTCGTTGGATACCTGTCTTCTGGTGCAGGGCTTCTAGCATAATATCGCCTACGCTACTTGGAGTCGCTAGCAGACTACGTGTTGCTTTTGCCGTGCGACTGTACGGCACCCACTTGTGGTGACGGTACTGTTTGTAGACACAGCACACAGTTTCGGCTTCTTGCATGTTATAGGGACGGTCGTATCTCGGGGGCGCTTTGTCTAACACTTTGTTCAAATGCTTAGAGATTAGGTCGTATGTGTCAGCTATCTCCATGTAGGGCTCGATCATACGTGCGCCTTGCTGCGGCACCTTGGGGCTGAACTTGGCTGCTTCGCGCGGGAAATGACACGGCAGCCGGAACACGCGCTCTTGAACATCTGCCAGTTTCCAGATGAAGTAGTCACCGATTTGAGGCACTGACTTGGCCTTGGCCCGTACTTCGAAATAGTCTTTTCCGAACATACTTTGGGACATACGTTCTGGGGCAGGGAACATCAATTGCCATCTACCTAAGGCTTTGCGACCAGCAGCACCGCGAAAGTGCCTACGTTCACTGGCACGCTTGGCCGTAGGGTATTGCTGTTGCAGGTACGTCCAGAAGTTGGACCCACTGTACTGACAAGCCTTGGCGGCGATACCGGGGTTATAGAACGTAACCCACGCTGCAAGAAATCTCTGCTTCTGGTCAGTGCTGATCGGGGCGCGTTCTAGTAGCATGTAGCCAGGATCGGCATCCTCGATCTCAAATACTAACTTGCCGAAGTCTTGCCATGTCATCGGTAGCATTACTTCTTCCTTTGTGCTCTATCCATTAACCTACGTGTCCCGCCGTATAACGTGATGCTTTCATACTTGATATACGCTCGTAGCTCTGGGCAGTGTGCCGGTTGCTCTAGGCCATCTACTACCTGGCAACCTTCGTCTGCGAAATTTATGCAGCTATCGCAGTCACTACGTTGCGGACTGTAGAATCGATCTACCCAATTCTGTAAGCTGCATCTGCCACCGAACTGTCTATGCGGAAACTTGTAAGCACCGCAGCGGCAGACTACGTCGGTCATGTATTCTTTCTCATACGGTACGCTTTCAATGCTTCGAACAACGCAGCTTGCCCACGTAGCCGCCTGTTCCTACTGTCTGAGATTACTTCGTCTACGGTGTTGCGTGCAGTAATGCAACGACTGATCACGTGTGGCGCACGTTGGTCAGGGCGTTTCAGGCGCGCGATTATCTGGTGGTACTTGCCACCGCTCCAGATTTGTGCGAACCAGATAATGATATGCCCGCCTAACTCAAAGTCGTTAAGACCGTGGGACACAGATTGCGGGTTGAGAAACAAGATGGGTATCTTGCCTTTAGCCCACAGTGGCCGCACTTCTACTACATTGTTCTTGTTCAGGAACGTGGCCTTGGGGTACTCCCGTTCCAGCCGTGCTCTGTCATGTCGGAACCAGTAGGGCACAATGACTGGCTGACCTACGGCTTGGTCTATCTCGCGGCGCAAAGCTTCGAGCTTGACCGTATGTATCTCCGTCCAGCTATCCCGTTCTTCCGGGTCGTCGTATATAGCACCATTGGCTAGCTGCCAGCATTGCCCAGACAACACGGCGGCATTGGCGGCTTCTACTTCTTTCATGTTATCCAACTTTGTAAACATGTCGTTCTCGTGCTTTCGGTACAGCTTCATAGCACGCGCAGGCAAGTCTACGTAGACATCCTCTTCTACAACCTGCGGCAGTTCTAGCCAGTCGTCGCCGTCTAGGCGTATAACCTTATCTCCGATCAGATCGTAGATTAACTTTTCTGCACCCTCACGTGGAGTAAACGCAAAACCGTTGTAGTCTGCTTGTTGGAAGAATCGGCTACGGTAGCGGTCGAAAGCACTGCCTAGTCTCCGTCCTTTGTCTAGTACGAACATCTGGGGCCACAAATCAAAGAGACTGTGGGCTGCGGGCGTGCCGGTCTGGATGATACGATACGGGGTCCATTTGAGTACCTTGTAACGCAAGACCTTGAACCACGCACCACGACCCTTGATATTCTCGGACTCATCGAGGATCAGCATCTCAGGCATCCATGGCGGGCGTTGATTGCGTTTCCAATATCTAGGATCGAGAATACGCCCTAACCACGGGAGCATTGTGTAGCTGATCACGTGTACGTCAGCGTGTTCTTGAAGTTGCTTGATACGTAGTGCTGGTCTCTTGCCGTCTACCAGCACGAATTTCAAATTCTTTAGGTGCGACCATTTCTTAGCTTCGTTCTGCCATGTTTCTTTCGTAACAACAATAGGTGCCACCACCAGCGCTCCGCGAAGCACTTTGTTACGTTCTAGTAAGGTCTTCAGCACTGTCAAAGATATGACTGTCTTGCCTAGAGACATGTCTACGAACAGTCCCAGGGTACGCTCCTTGACCGCTCGCGGGATAATGCGAGCTTGGTAGCCGCGTAGGTCTTTACGAGTACGCACGGAGACCCTTGATCGTGAGTTGTTCTTGCGCCGTGAACCATACCGGGGACATACGTTTAGTCCAGGTCATGCGCGTAGTCTTGGCTTTTGCGTTGTAGTACTTGCGGTGAGACTCTGTGAGAGAGCGCCCCGTAAGAAAGACCTTGGGTAGGATTGTCGGCATTCGTGTCATGGGCCTACCGCCTTTTGCCAGCCTAAAAGGCACGTGTACCATGCGGGCTACGTCTAGGTGGAATGGACTGGTTTCGCCATAGCGGTGAATGTACTCCATGCATAGAAATACGGTCAACTCCGTCGACCACTTATAGTTCCCAGCACTTTTGGCGCACCAAGTAGGTAGTGCATGGTAGTGATATTTCTCACGAGGTTCCACAATCAACCCGGGAGGTATGCCTTCGCCGCAATGCGTATGAGCAATCGCCAGCATCTCTGTTAACTGTTCGATCTGGCTCTTTACGTGTTTGTCACAAAGAGATTTGGCGATCGCGGCGGGATTACTGTCTACTACGAAGATTTGCATAGCGGCTCCGATCAGTGGCGGCACTGCGCATGCCACCCGCTATTGTAGCCATTCTATGCAAGTATGTAAATACTTGAGTCCAATTAGTACCGTCAACTATCAGTACTTTATGGCCTCTGCGCCGGAGCCATGCGTGGACACGCTGTTGGTCCTTACGTGCCCGCTGGCCGGGGCGCTTGCACTCTGCCCAGACCACTATGCCCCCCGGCAGCACAAGTATCCGATCAACATCGCCACGGTGCATAGTGTTACGTAACTTTATGGCGCGACCGCCGAGCCCGCGGACGTACCTGAATAGCTTGCGTTCTACGGCAGACTCACGCATCGAACGTGGTCAGGCACAATTCGGTTGGCAACGTAGAATCATAGTATGGACTGAAAGGTAGCGGGCATGATTTTTTGCACTGTGTCCAGTCATCGCCTGACCGAGCGTTACATTTACCACAAATAACTGGATAATTTCCGTAGCCTGATTCTAGCATTAGCGCACCTTTATACGCTCTTCGCCGATCGAACCGATCGTGGTCACTCCGATATATCTACCCAGTGAGAGTGGTCGTACTGCGCCGCAACCGATGCACCTGCTGTCAGTAGCCGGTGGGTCCAGTCGTCCGCAGTAGCTACAACCGTGTTTGAATTTGCGCGGAACAAGCGAAAATATACCGTTATAGGACATTAGCCCCACTCCTCATCCGTCTCTTCATCGTTTACACCAAAAACTTTAGTCTCCAAATGGCTCAGAATTTTCTCCTGCTTAACGGACAGGAACGTATGCTCTTTGATCTTCTCTAGGAAGTTACGCTCCCAACCAGTTACACCACTCTGTGCCCATACCCCGGCACATTCTCTACATATACGTTCTACTCGCTCGCGGGTAGTGATTACAGACATAGTCAGCCCTCTGCTGCCAGCTTGCTGAATAGTAGTTGGTCCTCCAGTTGCTTGCGCATGGCTATGAATCGGGACCGCAACCGCGTAACGATCTGCACGTTACCCCTCGTGTCAATCTCTACGCTCATCATCTTGCGCAGCTCTAGCATGTTAACTTCCGTAGTCTCCATCTGGCGAATATAGGCGTGTGTCTTAACCCAATTGGCAAGGTGCGGTTGCAGACGGCTCAAATCGGCCTTGTTGTATTTCACTACGAGTTCTAGACTAGACATGATCAACCTTTCTGGTAGCGTTCAACTACGAAACCTTCTGCTTGCAATGGTATGTCTTTAGCCCATCGGGGCATGCGGCATACCGCTATTTCCAATTCTTCCTCACTACCCTCACCGATGCGCCGGATGGTTAGGTCTTCATCGTGGATGCTAGCCAGTGCGGGGTACCCTGCTTCTTCACCAGATAACATTCCTTCCATCATAATGTCACGGGCCATAGCTTGCATCAGGTTCTCGATCAGCTTGCCGCCGTAGGTTGTAACCCGACCGGCGATGCTACCTTTCCGCTCGCCGAAATAGGAAAGCTGCTGCTTCGGCTTGTGGAAGCGTACTACGGTTTGCACCTTAGGCGCGTAGTAGTGTAATTTGCGACCCGAGGGTAGCACCATCAATAGCCAGTCCCGCCATTTCTCGAAGTACACGTCACGGTCTGGCAAGCCTTGTATTTCCCCTCCGCTGACAACCGCCTGTACTGCGGCAGCTTCCATCAAGCCCCATGATCTAACAATATTCTTGTTCGTATTGCGAAATGCTGCGATAGCTTTGCGCGCGAATTCCAAGTCTATGATGATTTCTTCTTTAGCACAGTGTTCGACCAGCGTCGGAGCTCCTAGCTGGTAGCCTGCACCTAGTCGTAAGTTCTTGCCGATGCGGCGTTGTTCTTTGTTGACTTCTTCGATCGGTATCTTGTACAGATCACTCGCCATCATCTTGTACGTATCAATTTTGTTGCGGTAGGCAATCAACAACTTTACTTCGTTAGCCATGTAAGCCAACAACCGCGCCTCTATGGCTGCATAATCTGCGACGTAGAAGGTGTACCCTTTCGGGGCACGTATAAACCCGCGCATGCTCTGGGCCAGCATACTCATAGGACCCTGCATGGCAGACTTACCACTAGGTTTGTCTGCGGGTTGGTGCCAGCAGATCATCCGGACCACGTCTACGTCGCCAGCAGCGAAGAGGTCTAACACCTGTCCTTGTATCCGGCCTTGTTCTACCGCGCTATCCCCTAACAAACCGCGTGTGAAGTTATGAGGCTGTATCAACTTGCCAGATAGTCTACCCGTAGCGCCAGCTCCATAGTACAGAATACAGCCGCGTGCTCTACCGTCATCGCACACTACATTTTGCATGGATTTAATTTTCTTAGTAGACGCCTTGCTGGCCTCTACTCGTGTGTTCAATACCTCACGTGCCGTCCTAGGTAGCTCGCCGCGTAGGGCAGTTTCGATAGTCTTGAGTTGCAGGTTAGGCAGCTCAGCTCCGTTATCCGCCAGCCAGTTACGTAGCTTCTCGACTTGAGTGGGAGCAATACCGCCGGTTAATTTCACTACCCGTTGGACCGCTTCTATTTCCAGCGCGGCTACTACCTTGGCGGCTCCAGCCAGTGTTTCTCGGTCTAACGGCAGTCCCCTGTCGTTGACCTTCATTATGTAGTGGTAGAACTTCCACTCCTTACCAGATAAGTCAGGTACTTGCCGATCTACCTCCATCTCGGCCACTACGTCTTGCTTGTTGTAGGCCAGTAGGGTCGCCCATGCCACTGGATCGTCGGCAGGGTATACCCGCACCCTGTCGTCGTGCTTGGTCGGCTTGCGTGGGCGGCTAAACTTGCGTAGAGCGGATGCGCCTTTGGTGTCCTTGCGTATGGGGCTGCCTAGTGTCTTCAGTGCCCCGTCCAGAGAGCGGGGTAAGCCAGCGGCGGCGGCGCGGGCGGCGGTGCATCGGTACCTTTCTCGCGGCAGGTTAACGCCCATAACCTCAGTGAGTATGCATCTTTCAAACTCTGCGTTGTGCGCCATGACGTATACGCTACGATCTGACAGAGCAGCACTAAGACTACTAGGAACGGCACGACATAGGTGCGGCTCCCACTGGACGATTGGGCCAGTGCCGAGTTTCCAGCACGCGACAAGGACTTCCGTTGACGGATGTTCAGCATAGCGGTAGGCTCCCACTTTTCTCAGGTCCAGGTCCGAATACGTCTCGAAATCTAAGTGCAGTACTTCACGTGGCACTGTGGGCCTCCAACAGTTGTGCTTCGGATTTATCAGCCGGGGCGTTAATGAAAACAACTCGGCCTACTCCAGATATGACAATCCGGGAAGCTTGGCGTGTGACAACCAATGCAGTGTAATGGGCGAAGTTCACTTCTATGCGCCCTTTGCTGTCGCTATAGTATTCGCCGTACTGTGCCGTGGTGTTGTTGATCCATACAACATCGGTCATTAGTTTATCGGTGGTGCAATCTCGTACCTGCCAGCCTCGATTTGCGAAACTAGGTTCTCGTGCATCTATCCGCATGGCTCAGACTCGAGTAAAGTTAAAGTTATAAAAACGGGCACCGATATTCTGGTGCCCAAGCCCGGACAGGAACGGGCCTATTTCAACGTGTTGGTGACCATCCAATTGAAGCCGATCTTCTTCATAGCGATACCACTACCTTTTTCCTTCGCAAGCCGTTGCAGTTGCGCACGGATAGCGCGGCGGTGTACGCCCATGTCGGCGGCGATCTTGGAAGCCATCGTCGGCTCTTTCAGTTTGCGCACCGCCTTGATTGTGACATCGTCTTGGGGCTGCGTCATGCCAACTGCCGGTGCAGTTTTCTTTTCCTTCGCGGGCTTGGCGTCCTTGCCGTTGGCCGCAGACTTCGCTGCCTTCTTCGCGGGCTTGGCGTCCTTGCCATTGGCCGCAGACTTCGCTGCCTTCTTCACGGGCTTGGCGTCTTTGGCGGGTTTGGTCACCTTGACTTTGCCGGGTTTCTTGTCGGCGCCAATTTTCTTGGTTTTCTTGGTCTTGGCCGGGGCGGCAGAACTACCGCTGCCATCGAGCATGTCATCGATTTCATTCATTTCTGGTACTCCTGATTTTGGTTTGGGTACTAACGTGGAGGATTGACTGTTAGTCGTCAAGCGGATTGCCGTCGTCATCACTGGCGTCGTCGAATTCATCTTCCGCTTTCTTCTTACCATCCAGTCGCGTACCGTCTTTCAGCTTCTGGATGTTATTCAGCAAGAAGGTGACCCCCTTGCTACCTTTTTTGTCGTACGCGAACGGCACTACGGAAGCACGACAGATACAACCTGGATAGAAATCCATGGGCTCCAAGATAACATCGCGGTTTTCATCCACTATGCCCGGTTTGCTCTTGGATTTCGCCGTGATGAAGACACCGCCTTTGTGTCCGGGGACTGGCGTATCCATGTCGTCGATCTGACGGAACGGAGGAGTCTTATCCAACAGACGGACACCCGCAGCGCCGAATTTATCGGTCGCACAAGCCTTGACGGCCCTACGTAGAGCAGTGATATCTTCGGTCTTCTTGAACGCGAGCGAGAGTTGATATTGGGCAATCCCACCTTCGTTCATACTTTCCCGGGGTTCCCAGACGTACACGAAAATAGCTGTAGCGTTGGGTGTGATGATGGTGCGACTTTTTACAGCAGGTTTCTCGATAGGCATACCGTTACCTCCCATATGGACACATTGACATATTGACACATTGACACATCGGGCACGTTGACACTGTGCGTTAGCTGCAACGCAACCCCAGTCTACGCCGAAGTTAACTCAAACAAAAGACCCCAACCTAGCTACTACGATAAGAGTCGTGGCCTCTATACGCTGCTACCGCGCTACCGACGGCCACGATGAGCCACATCACGGCAATCACGGGTTTCTCGGTGTACGCGAACCAAAGCACTGAGTTAATAGTGTATAGGAATGTGTTGAGTGCATGGATCATGATCTAGCACCTCGTTGGCGGTCATCGAAAAATTATGGTATTAACCATCTGGTATAGATAGCTGAGCTTAGTTCCCTATTAGGCGGTAGGTAGGCTTGTCAACTACTTTCGCGGTCATATCCAGTTTCGTAGGGTCGTACACACCGATACGTCGGCAGATACGCATCATCTGGTGCGGGTTCTTCTGTTTCTCCAGGAAAATCAGGGCACCCGCGCAGTGCGGCGTTTTGTCGTTGCGTGCTTCAAAATAGCCGCCTTTGACTATCTTGCAGGCTTTATGACACGCAAACTCCCCGCTAGCATGGGCTGAAAGAGCAGCATACGTAAATCCACTACCGAGCAGAAACGGGCACTCGTCGCAAGGGGTGGTCATAGTATACTTCAACTTAACTCCTTGGTTTAGTGGCACCGCGCCACCACACAAGCCTGTACGAAACTATGTGAAGTAGCAAGGAGCCAAGTACGGGTCCCTAGCCGCCAAACTCCTGACCGACCACGTAAGGTTTGCGGGTGTCGTCCTCTGGCGCAACGCGGGGCTGCGCCGTGCCGTGCGTTATCCTTTTCAACAGTTTGCCTAGCAAGGTAGGCATACCATCCCGCTTGCGGCCGAGGCGTTTCTCCATCCGGGATGGAGACAGTATTACACGTGGGGCTAGTTCTTCGAATAGGTCTACGGTCGCTAGTTTCTTGGTGAGCATCGTGACTTTGTCGATATCATCCCATTTACGATGCGTGATACTGCCCACTAATTTGTAGCCGGGAATCTTTTTGCCTCCTAGCATACGCTTGGTTGCTTCACCCTCTACAGCAGTAATCCAGTTCTTCAGCATAGACGCGCTGTCCATTACTTTGGCGATATCTTGTGGGCGCAACGATAGTGGGTCCCGTAGTGTCATATCTGCCCCTATATCAGCGAACTCCAATGATGCAACCGCGACTGCTCTTTCGGCGAGAGTCTTGCAAGACCCGGCAGCGCGGCAAAAAGTACAGTGATCGCCAGCAACGCGAGGCGCATTCTTTCGGTGTGCCGCCTTTGCAGCGTCAGCAGCTTCCGCAGCAAATAACATGAGCTGCTCGTAGGTATACACGGACTCCCGCACAGGAGCACCGCCTTTGCGAGAATTAGGTTGTACGATTGTGAACCTAAACTTGGTGTCAGGCTTAATCTCTTTACTGTACTTGTTAAGTGCGCCGAGCCCGTATATGAGCAACTGTTTATTATCTTCGTGTTCAACGTGCTGTACGCCGTTCTTGTAATCAACCAAGACGAGTTCTCGTGGTAAATCCAAGAGCATAACGTCGCCTGTTCCGCCACTCGTATAGCCGACAAAAGGTGTTGCGTCAAGCGTGCATTCAATGTCGAACTTGGCTTTCTTGTGGACAGCCAGATACCCACGCACGTAGTCCAAGGCATGACTGACTCCTTTCATCATTTCGTCATCTACCAGAATGTGGCTGGCGTCTCGATTGCCAATTTTCTTTAAAATGGCTTTGTCGGCGTAGCGGTCAATTTCGTCTGCGGGCAGGTCCAGTCGCAGCATGGTTTCTAGTAAGGCATGCGCTACTGTGCCTAGGTCGGCCGCACCTCCAGCAGTATCTACCATGTCAGTGACAGCACGTGGCTGGCCGGGGCATGCCATCCACCGATGAGCGTTGCTGGCACGTAGTTCAAGGACTTGCTGCATTAGTTTTCTTTCTTAATTGGGTGGAGACCTCGAACATCACGCCCGAGGTATGTCTCTACTGTGGCAGGGTACTGCCATGCTCCCGCAGGCATGGTCTGTAGATTAAGCTAAGAGTCCTTTCCGTAAGACTTCATCCGCACATCTAGTTGGCTGCACCAACATGGCGACCGTTGTCTGTACGATAAATAGCGACGCCGCTTAAACCTAGTTTATAACTAAGCTACCTCATAAGCAATGCGCTCATACACACTACCTCACCCCCGCCCCTCTGGCGGCGCATTCCCCTCGACCAGCGCGCGGATGGCGATGGCGCACTGCATGTAGTCCCACGCCCGCGCTTTCGAATAGTCGCCCATGTCCTCGGACAAGCCTTCCAACCGCTTGACTATCTTATCGCCCAGCGCGCGGCACACCACCGCAGCCTCCTCGAACGCAGCAGCGCGGCCAGCGGCGTCGGCGGCGTGCCATGCGTCCCACGCAAACCGCGTATCCATATCACGGTAGCTGCTGTCAAGTCGGGCCAAGTCGTTGTACTTGTCGCGGCTCAACACCCACGCCTCAAACGCCTCGCGCGCGCTCATACCTCGGCCCTGGCAGCGTCAGCGAGCGCGGTGAACGGGTGTTTCATCGCCTTCGGGTAGTCGAGATTCCAGTTGTCTACCGTCATATAAACGCTGCGCAAAAGTGGTTTTGCAGCACGATAGCGCGCCACATCCTTCGCGCTCGCCTCGGCCTGTGCCAGCGCGGCGTTGCGTTCAATCGTCATGGCGGCGAGCGCGGCGCGAACAGCGTCCAACTCCGGTAGTCGGAATTCCAATGACCGCGCAAATGTATCGTTGCGTTCAGCGCTGTCCGCCACAGGCTCCACCTTCGCGGGTGGTGGGTAGAGTGGGATCGGCTCGCCATAACCCTCGGAGCATTGACTTTCGGCCTCGTGTAAATCTCCGAATATCATAAAGTCATACTCGCTGCCGGGCTCACAATGTACCTGCCACGCCACCGGCTCCACCTTCGGCACAGGTCGATCAACTCGCACCGTTCCCGCCGTCGTGTTGAGCAGGTAGCAGTTATCGTTTTCGTGGGTTACATCGATCCCGTGAAAGTCGAATGACCACGGCATCCCGTTGACGATGTTGTACTCGCGGCCCTCGGCTTTGCATCGCTCAAGGCCATGCGCTACCAGAGCGTCGAACGTGATCGTGCCGCCTCGCGCCACCGGCCCCACCTTCGGCTCCACCTCCCAGCGCCATCCACGGCCATCACAATGGGGGCAGCCGATAACGGCGCTTTGCTTCGCCAGTATGTCATTGCCCATCAGTAGAGTCCTTCGCTGTATAGCTTTGACCCATCAAGTCCCGCGCCGCACGCTTCGGGGTGAATGATTTGGCCCGCAGCGTGCGCCACTTCGTAGGCTTCCTCGCGCGTCATGTAAACGCCGTACTGATCGACAAAGCCTTGATCGGGGTCGTAGCGATGTCTGAACCTGGTGCTGTCGCGGCGCGCAGCAATCTGCTCGTACATGTCCCTGCTGTAATGGCGGATGCCTAGCAAAATGTCGCCGCCTGCGCTGCGGATTGCAGCGCACACCACGCGCCGTACCTTGTCATTGCTCATTTCGCGTTCTCCTTGGTGGCGGCGACCCACGCGCAGTCGGGCGTATGTCGTCGCGTTGTGCAACCTTGGCCTTTGATCTGCTCCCAACCACCGCAGACATGGCAGT
>Ga0105044_10006672_pt1 | contig 15880 bp, 11 predicted proteins | sample MAT01_FD_78092 | JGI IMG/M metagenome (GOLD analysis project Ga0105044, IMG submission 78092) | Freshwater microbial communities from Lake Fryxell liftoff mats and glacier meltwater in Antarctica - MAT-01 | ecosystem: Environmental > Aquatic > Freshwater > Ice > Liftoff microbial mat | place... | reverse complement strand
TTGGGCCACGCGACAAACTGGGATGCGGGCGCGGGTTTGAAATCACCGATGACCCAGATGGCATTGGCGGGATTGAAGGAGCCGGACGCCGGCACGTCGCCGGTCCCCATCACGCTGGCGCGCGAGTAATGCAGCCAGCGGCGATGCCCGACCACCTGATTGCCCGGGCCGTCGTCGCGCATGTAGGCATCCACCGACCCCGGCCCATAGGTGCCGAGGGCGATGTTTGAGGCGGCGGCGGCTTCGGCGGCCGCTGGGGTGTAGGAGAGCCAGCTCACGGGTGGCGCGTGACTGATCGCGTTGTTCGCGGAAAACATGAGCGCTGCTGCCTGGGCCTTGCTGCTCTTCAGCGCATCGAAGGTGATGTCCGCCGGCAATGCGCCCAGGGCCCGGTAGAAATTGATGCGCCGCCGCACGTCGTCCTTGAAGGCGGCACCCGTCGTCCCCGGCACGCCCGCCGTGACGGAGCCCGTCCACGCGAGATTTGCCGCGTAACTCTCCGACGCGGCGTAGATGCAGTGGTAAAAGGAGAGCACATCGGTGCGGTTCATCGGATCCACGACGAAGCCCTGCACTGCATTCGGGCTGGCCGTGCCCGGCGTCCACGCGAGGCCCGTGGAACTGCCGAACGCGAGAGCCGCCCACCCGGCCAGCGTGCAGCAGTGGCGCAAGAGCGAGCGCAAGAAGGGTGCAGGCATGGGTGAAAGGAAGAATCGGGAAAGGCTGCGAAGGAGAAAACCGGAGCGGAAAGTACGGTGGAATGGCGCAGACACAAAGCGATTCCCCCCGCGATCGCTTCCGGTTGCCGGCGCCACCGGGGAGGGGGAGGGAGGCGGGTGGGCGAGCAAGCGCATTGCCGCGCGCCCCCCAGACTATGGTGATGAAAAGTGGTGCATGGATCGGGAACAGCGCGCTGCCTTTGCAATACATGGGATCACACACCCGCCGGGACCATGCACCTCTGGCGCGAGACTCGATAATCGGTGTGACCGACGGAAAATCCGCGTTATCGTGGGCCGCTCGGACCCCCCTTTCACTCCCCCAAAAAATCCCATGACTGCGTTCCTTCGCGACCATCGCACCCGGGCCGGATGGCTGGCCCTCGTGCTCTCGACAGCCTGGCTCACTGCGCTCGGTGCGCAGGTGATTCCGTACGACATCGTCTATGTGCGGCAGGCGCGCTTTGGCGATACCACGAGCACGATCTGGCCGGAGGTGTTTCATCCGGCGCGCATCGATCCCGGCGCCGATCTCATGCTGCTGCATCCCGATGGTTCGGAGGAAGTGCTGGTCGCTGGCGGTCAGGGCGCGGTCACCGATCCCTTTCTCTCCTTCGATGCGCAGTGGTGTTACTACGCGCTCCTCCCCGATGTGCGGCCCGCGGCGGTGAATTACCAGCGTGGCGACCTGCCTTATGCCGGCAGCGACATTTACCGCATCCACCTCGCGACGCGCCAGGTGCAGCGCCTCACCCATCAGGAGTGGACGCCGAATACCGCGGCGGGCCAGTGGCACCCGACCGATCCGGTGAATCCACCGTCGCAGTACAATCGCCTCGGCTACGGCATCCTGAATCTCGGGCCGTGTCCGCTGCCGGGTGGAAAGGTCGCATTTACCAGCAACCGCAACGGTTTCCTGCCGACGAAGACTTTCACCAATCCCTGCCTGCAGCTTTTCGTGATGGATGAGGACGGGGCGAATGTAACCTGGATCGCGCCGATGAGTTTCGGCAGCGCCCTGCATCCGACGATCCTGCGCGATGGGCGGATCATGTTCAGCAGCTACGAAAGCCAGGGGCTGCGCGATGAGCGGCTGTGGGGCATCTGGGCGATCTGGCCGGATGGGCGGCACTGGGAGCCGATCGTGAGCGCGTTCCATTCGCCGCAGGCCTTCCACTTCATGACCCAGCTCGGCGATGGCGACCTGGTGGTCTGCGACTACTACAATCTAAACAACAACGGCTTCGGCGCGCTCTATCGCTTCCCTGTGAGACCGCCGGCCGGGCAGCCCGCGTTTCACTCCGCCTTTATGAACGATGCCCCCGGAATCCAGCAGACCGTCGGCGCAGGGTATCCCTATCCGCTCAAGTTTCCCTTTCAGCCGCGCGGGATTTTCTCGGTCACGCCCTTTACCACCGGGCAGGATGAAGCGGCACCCATCGGGGCGGGCGGAGTGCGCGTGGGGAAATTTACGCAACCGAGCGCGGCACCGAACAATGACTTACTCGTCGTCTGGACACCCGGACCGGCGAATAATCTCAATCGCCCGACGACGTTACCCGCTTATAACTCCGGCCTCTATCTCATGCCCGGGGGCCATCCCGTCGCGAGTCCGCAGGGGCTCGTGCTGATCAAGAACAGCCCGCTGTACAACGAAGCCTGGCCGCGGGCGGTGGTGCCGTATCGCGCGGTGCATGGCGTCGAGGAACCCACCCGCCGGCCGTGGCTGCCGAACGACGGCACGGTGCATCCCGCCCTGCCGCGCGGGACGCCGCACGGACTCGTCGGCACCAGCAGCTTCTACAAGCGCGAGACCTTTCCCGGCGTCGTGAAAAGCTGGGCCAACACCTTTCATGGCCTCGATGCCTTCAACACCGATGAAAACGAACAGAGTTCGAACTGGTTCTACCAGGGCTCGGATGCCGGGCGCTACACGAACTCCGAGATCCACGCCGTGCGCATCCTCGCGATGGAGCCCGGCAGCCATCGCAGCTACGGGCCCCATGAAGGCACGCAATTTTACAGCCACGCCAATGAGCGGCTGCGCATCCTCGGCGAAATCCCGCTGCGCAAGCCGGGCGTGACCGATCCGGAGGGAAATCCCGACACCAGTTTCCTCGCGAAGATTGCCGCGGATACGCCGTTCACTCTGCAAACGATCGATCGCGACGGACTGGTGCTAAACATGGCCCAGACGTGGCATCAACTGCGGCCCGGCGAGATGCGCGTCGATTGCGGCGGCTGCCACGCGCACAGCCAGCAACCGCTGGATTTTGCGCAGACCGCGGCCGGACAGCCGGGCTTCGTCCCCGTCGATCTCACCGCGATCCAGACCCTGCTCACGAAAGACGGCGCGGGACAGCCCGTGGTGCAGACCCGACCGGCCGGCGCGTTGAATGTGGAGTTCCTCCGCGACATCCGCCCGGTGCTCACCCGGAGCTGCGTGCCCTGCCATAACACCACGACCGCCGCCGGCAATCTCGTGCTCGATCAACTCACCCTGGTGCCCGGCACCCCGGGCCGGCCCGCGCTACCCGGCGATTACGCGCGCCTCGCCGCGGACCCAAATGCCACGTGGGGCTACCCACCGGTGACCGGCAATCGCACCTGGCGCCAGACCAATGCCAGCCGCTACGTGCGCATGCAGCAGAGCCGGCGCTCGCTGCTCATCTGGAAAATTTTTGGCCGTCGGCTCGACGGCTGGCTGAACTCCGATCATCCCACCGAGAGCACCCCCGGAGTCGCCGCCACCCTGCCCCCCGGTGCGGATCGGAATGCCGCCGATCTCGACTACACCGGCACCGCGATGCCGCCGCCCGGCAGCGCCGTGCCCGGGCTGAGCGCGGATGAAAAGATGAACTTCGCGCGCTGGGTGGATCTCGGCTGCCCGATCAATGTCGGCCAACTCGAAAGCCCGCAGGCCGGAGCACTCGGCTGGTTCCTCGATGAAAATCGCCCCACCCTCGCGGTCTCGTCGCCGCGCCCGAACCTCAACGCTGGCCCGCTCCGCGAAATCCGCCTCGGCCTCGCCGACGCCTACACCGGCGTGAATGTGGCCAGCCTGTCGGTGAAAGCGGACTTTGCCGTGAATGGCCGCGCCGCCGGATCAGAACTCGCCGACCTCGCGACCGCCGTCGCCCCCGGCGTGTTCACCATCCCCCTCTCGCCGCCCCTGCCGCGTCTCGCCCCGAGCCACCTCACCGCCAGCGTCGCCGATGGGCAGGGCAATGTGACGCGCACCGACGTGCGCTTTTCCATCGCCCCCGATGCCCTGGAAGTGCGTGGCCTCGTGCGCCCGCCGGGCCGCGTGCGCCTGCGTTTCTTTGACCCGCAGCCCGACCAGACGCGCCGCATCCGCTACAGCGCGAGCCTCGCCGCTCCACGCGCAAGCTGGCTCGAAGCTCCCATCCTCTCCGAAGCCTGGACCCCCGCGAACGAATGCACCGCCGAGATCGCCCTCCCGCCCGGAATCACCGACCGCGCCTTTTTCGTGATCGAGCGCGGGCCGTGAAGATCGCGGTCGCGTTTCATCCCATCGCCGCGGCGCGTCGTCGAATCTGGCACCCACGACGGCATCGCACTCCCCAGGTCTCTGGTTATCTTGGCGACCTCCACTTCCGCTCATGACCCTTCCTTCCTTCCTCGTCACCTCGGCAGCGATCCTCGTCACCATCGCCGGTCCCGCACCCGCCGAGTTCCCCGCGCCTCCCAATACCGAAACCGACCAGAGCAAGCCGCTCATGCCCGCGACGGAGGCAGCCGCGAAGATGACGTTGCCATCGGGATGCCACGCCACCGTCTTTGCCGCCGAGCCCGACGTGCAGAATCCGATCGCGCTCGCCTGGGATGCGCGCGGCCGGCTCTGGGTCGCGGAGAATTACACTTATGCCGAGCGCGCCGTGCGTTACGATCTCACGTTGCGCGACCGCATCGTGATCTTCGAAGACACCGATGGCGATGGGCGCTTCGATCGGCGCACGGTTTTCGCCGACGATCTGCAGATGCTGACGAGCATCGAAGTCGGCCTCGGCGGCGTGTGGGCGATCGCGCTGCCGCAGGTGCTCTTCATCCCGGATCGCGACGGTGACGATCGTCCGGACGGCCCGGCCGAGGCAGTGCTCGCGGGCTTCACGCCCCCGACGCAGAACCATCACAACATCGCGAACGGCCTGCGCTTTGGCCCGGATGGCTGGCTCTATGGACGCTGCGGGGCGTCGGGGCCGGCGGAGGTGAAAGTGGTGGGTGGCACCAGCGAGGCGATCCCGGTGCGGGGTGGGATGTGGCGCTACCATCCGCGGCGGCGCACCTTCGAGGCGATCACCAGCGGGAATACGAATCCCTGGGGCCACGACTGGAATGAGCACGGCGAACTCTTCTACGTGAACACGGTGAACGGCCATCTCTGGCACGCGGTGGCCGGCGCGCACTTCGTCCGCCCGCACACCCTCGATCCGAACCCACGCACTTACGGGCTCATCGACCAATGCGCAGATCACTGGCACTTCGACACCACGCAGGAGTGGAGCAAGTCACGCGATGGCGCGGCAAATGCGCTCGGCGGCGGTCACTCCCACATCGGCGCGATGATCTATCTCGGGGATAACTGGCCGGCGGAATATCGCGGGCGGCTCTTTACGCTCAATCAACACGGACGCCGCGCGAATGAAGAGCGGCTCGAACGCACCGGCTCCGGCTACGCGGCGAAGCACGGCACGGATACCCTGCTCTCGGCGGACGCCTGGTTTCGCGGCATCGAGATCACTTACGGACCGGACGGCGGCGTCTATGTCGCGGACTGGAGCGACACCGGGGAGTGCCATGACGCGACCGGCGTCCACCGGACGAGCGGCCGCATCTTCAAGATCACCCACGGCAAGGTGCAGCGGCCCACCGTCGGCGATCTGCGCCAGCTCAGCGCGCGTGAGTTAGTGGACCTGCACACCCACACGAACGAATGGTTTTCGCGCCAGGCCCGCCTCGAACTGACGCAGCGCGCCGCGAGCGGGCAGGCGCTCGATGGAGAGCGGGTGTGGTTACGTGAGATGTTTGAAAAGAATGCCGACGCAGTCGTGAAGCTGCGCGCCCTCTGGACCCTCTACACCATCGGCGCGACGGACGACGCCTTCCTCACCGCGCAGCTCCGCCATCCCAGCGAGCACGTCCGCACCTGGGCCGTGCGCCTGCTCACCGATGCCTGGCCGCTCGACACGCTCCTGTCCGCACGCCCGCCGACCGAACCCGCCGCCGCGGCAGCGCGCGCGCTCGGGCCGGAGTTGGCGAAGGTGGCGCGCAGCGACCAGTCCGGGCTCGTCCGTCTCGCGCTGGCTTCGGCCCTGCAACGCCTCCCCGTTGCCGAGCGCCCCGCACTCGCGGGAGAACTCGTCGCGCATCCAGAGGACGCCACCGATCACAACCTCCCGCTGATGCTCTGGTATGGCTTGATCCCCGTGGCCGACGCCGATCCCGCCGCCCTGGTGAAGGTCGCCGCGCGCTCCGCACTCCCTCTTACGCGCCAGTACATCGCGCGCCGGCTCGCCGAGGAGATCGAGAAAAATCCCGGGTCCGTGAACGACCTGCTCACCCAATCCGGCCCGGTCGCGGAGGTGCTCGCCGGCCTCGTCGAAGCCTTCACCGGCTGGCGCAAGGCACCCCGGCCCGCGGCGTGGGAGAGCGTCGCGGCCACGCTCTCCACCTCGCCTGACCCTGCGCTGCGCGATCGCGTGCGCGAGTTGAGCGTGGTCTTCGGCGATGGCCGCGCGCTCGACGATGTGAAGAAAATCGCGCTCGACGGCAAAGCCCACCTCGGTGCGCGCAAGGCCGCGCTGCAAACGCTCATCGACAATCGCGCGCCCGATCTCCGCGCCATCTGCGAGCGGCTCCTCGACACCCGCTTCCTCAATCCCCTCGCCGCCCGCGGGCTCGCGACTTTCGACGATCCGGCCATCGGCGCGGCGCTCGTGAAATCCTTCGGCAAGTTTCATGCTTCCGAATATGGGCAACTCCTCGCCGTGCTCGTCTCGCGCCCCGCTTACGCCGCGGCGCTGCTCGACGCCGTGGCCGCGGGGCGCATCCCGCGCGCGCAACTTTCCGCCTTTCACGCCCGACAGATCCGCAGCTTCAACGATCCCGCGTTGAGCAAACAACTCGGCGAAGCCTGGGGCGAAGAGCGGGAGTCGAGCGCGGACAAAAAGCAATCCATCGCCCGATGGAAAGCGCTGCTCACCCCCGCCGCCCTCGTCAGTGCCGACCGGAGTGCCGGTCGCGCCATCTGGACCGCGACCTGCGCCACCTGCCACACGCTTTATGGCGAAGGCGGCAAACTCGGCCCCGACCTCACCGGCTCGGGCCGCGACAATCTCGATTACCTCCTGGAAAACATCGTCGATCCGAGCGCCGTGGTGAGCGCCGACTTCCGCATGACGGTGGTGCAACTCAAGGATGGCCGGGTCTTCAACGGTATGGTCGCCGCGAAGACCGACCGCACCCTCACCCTGCAAACCATGACCGAGAAGCTGACTCTCGAACGCAGCGAAATCGCCAAGCTCGACGAGATGCCGATGTCCCTCATGCCCGAAGGTCTGCCCGACGCGCTCGGGGAAGCGCCGATGCGCAACCTCATCGCCTATCTCATGCACCGCACCCAGGTGCCGCTGCCAGCCCCCGGGAAGTAACCAGTCCATTGATTGAATCCCCCGGAGGCGCGTGATAGCCTCCGCGTCCTATGGGCGAAGCCGCACTCAAAACCGAATTCATCACCGAGGAAGAATATCTCGCGGGCGAGGAACTCACGGAAGTCCCGCACGAATACGTCGAAGGCCGCGTACACGCGATGTCGGTGCCGACGGATACGCATGGCGAAATCTCAGGCAAGATCTACCGCAAACTGGGAGACCATCTCGATGGGAAGAGGTGCCGCGCCTGGATGGGCAACATGCGCGTCCGCATCGCCTTCCTGAATCGCACCATCCACTACATCCCCGACGTGCTCGTGGCCTGCGACGATCCGGCGCGCGACCGGCGCTTCCGCGAGCAGCCGCTCGCCATCTTCGAGGTCATCTCAAAAAGCACCGCCGCGACCGACCAGCGCGAAAAACTGCTCGCCTACACCACCCTCCCGACGCTCCGGCATTACTTCATCGTGCAACAGGAGCGCATGGAGATCGCCCACATCCGCCGCACCGAGACCGGGTGGGAAGAGTTCACCTACTCCAAGCCCACGCAGGAGATCGAAATCCCGGAGATCGACTTCCGCACTACGGTCGCGGACGTGTACGCCTCCGCTGGCCTGTAGTCGGCCGACCCTCAGGACCTCGGCGGCATGCCCGGGCCGTGAATCGGCGGCGGGATGTCCGCCATCAAACCACGCTGCGGCTACGGGAAATGGCGGCGAGCGCCAGGGCTTTCGCCCGGGGGCGGTAAGTCCGGCTAGGTCCCCCGCTCCCAGCTTGAGCGTGTCATGCCACATTGCGGAAAGAAGGTGGCTCAGCGGTGGAGCATGAAACGCCCTTGGCGTTGCCGACACGCACCGTGCGTCCCTAAAAATGCGAGGGCGGGATGGCTATCGGGATTCTGCGAGACGGGATCAGGCACTTCTCGCCGGGGTCCTCTCTGGGGGCCAAAGGCCCCATCCCAAGGACGTGCGCCATTTCGCTAAGACGGATCACAGCCCAGGGCAACGCCCTGGGTTCCCGATGATCAGCGTGCCAGCCCTGAAGGGGCGGAACATCTTTGCGCCATCGGTGGTTCCGCCCTTTCAGGGCTGGCCCGATTCCGATCCACAAACCCAGGGCGTTGCCCTGGGCTGGCATGGGTTGGGCCTTTGGCCCACTTCCGCAGGGCCTGACGCAACGTGCATGACACGCTCGAGGGGTTCTTCAAATCGGGGGGCCAAAGGCTTTCGCCGGGGGCGGTAAGTCCGCCCCTTGGAACTACAAGTGGCAGAGGATCAGGGGGCTGGACGGGGCACAAGTCAAAGGTGCGAGGGCAGCAGGGATGCACGCGGGCAGGAGCTGGCCCATGGCTGGCCTCCAGCGGTGGCAAACGACACGGGAGGAGGTAGTTGGCATCGAGGTCAGAGGGGGTCTGGCGGCGGCGGCTCGCGGGCTCGGACCTCGGGCTCCGGCTAGAAGACGTAGCGTGAGCGCTTTTCGCTCAGGACAGCCCCGCGACCGAGAGTGCGGCGGCGGCGGGCGGCTCCGGCGTCGAGGGTGTAGGCGTTGAGGCGGTCTTCGGCGGGGTCGATGTCGCCCTCCAGGCGGGACCAGAGGGCGGCGAAGCGGTCGTCGTCGAGCCAGCACTCGAAAAGGCTCTTTTGCACGCGCACTCCGAAGTCGCGGCAGGTCTCGGCGACGCGGCGGAGGCGGCGCGGGTCGGCGATGTCGTAGGCGATGAGGCGGAGCATTTCTTCGGCGCCGGGCGGATGGGCGTGGGGATGAGGCGGGAGGAGGTCGTCCCACCAGTCGGGTTCGGGCAGCCTCGGCGGTTCGGGGTTCAATTCATGAGGAAGGGGTGGAAGCGGGCGGGGTCGGCGAGGGCCATCTTCCAGAGCAGCGGGGCGTCCTGAAGCTGGCGGCGCAGGGTGGTGCGCTGGCCGGTGTGTTCGCTGAGGAAGCTGCGCTCGACGCGCTGCTCGTAGGTGTCGAGCAGGGTGCGGCGTCCGGCGGGGTTGAGGAAGGTGCCGCCGTCGCGAGACTCGAAGTGCTCCGCGCGGAGGATGCGATGGCTGAAGAGGCGGAGCGTGAGCGGCTCGAGGGCGCAGGGGCGGAAGGGCTCGAGGAGATCGAGCGGGAGGGCGTGGCGGTCGTCGCTCAGGGCGTGGAGGCAGCCGGGCGCGGGATCGAGGCCGCGGGTGTGGCAGGCGGTGAGGAGTTCGCCGTGGACGATGGCGGAGAGATAGGAGAGGACGGCGTTGACGGCGTTTAAGGGTGGACGCGTGGAGCGGCGCGCGAAGGGAAACTCGGCGGGGAAGATGCGGTCGAATTCCTCGATGCGCAGTGCGTCGGCTCCCGGGCAACCGTCGTTGCGGCGCACGCGCGCCCAGGCAGCGGCGACATTTTCGCGCGCGAGCGCGGCATCGAGCGTGGCGGACATAGCGTGCCGGGCAGCGCGGCTCAGTGCGTCGGGCGCATCCAGAGCGTGCCGCCCGATCCGGTGGGGCGGGCGTGGAGCGTCGTGGGACCGACCCCATGCAAACGCGGGAAACGGAAGACGCGCCCGGCGGGCACGACGGCGTGGGGTAGCGAAGGGTGATCGGGATAGATGACGAACGCGACGTCGCTCCAGACTTCGCAAGGGTGGCGGTGCATTCGGATATTGAGCGTGGAGCCGGGCCTAGCCCGTAGGGCCGGGGAGCGCGCACGGTCGGCGCGGGTGCTGGGACGCGAGCGGGCGCGGAAGGCTCCTGCAAGCGGAAGCCGAGCTGCATCACGCCGTCGTTGCGCAAGTTTGCCGGGTGCCCGGGAACCGCGGGGACGGCGGAAAGCTGGCGGTCGCGCGCGGCGCGTTCGGTGTCGAGATCGCGGCGGAGTGCGGCGAGCTGGCGCGCGGTTGCGGCTTTCTCTTCGTCCGCCTGGCGCTGCCGGTCTGTGGCTTTCTGCTTCTTCGCTTCGGCGGCGTGTTGCGCGGCCCGCTGCGCCGCGGCCTGGCGGAGCGCCGTTTCGCGTTTTTCCTGCTCGCGCCGCTGGGTGGCCTTGCGGGCGTCCTCGGTCGCCTTTTCGGCCGCCGCGCGCGCGGCCTCGACGCGCTCCCACTCGCTACGGATTTCGCCCGTCACCGGCTTTGCGGAGAGCGCGCGATCGGGCGTGAGACCGTCGCGATTCCAAAAACGCAGCCGGCCATCCGGCTCGCGGGAAAAGGCGATGAGCGCGAGGCCATCCGGCGCAAACCACGACTGGCCGGCGGGCGCGACGATTTCGATCATCTGCGCGGGACGGCCCGAGGGATCGACGCCGCGGAGACTCTGGATCGCGGACGGCAGCAGTACGCCGAACCCGCTGACCGCGAGCATCGCGGCCGTGGGCTGCCAGCGCCATGGCCCGAACGAAATGGGCCAGAGCGCGCGACCGACGGCGCGGCAGGCCAGATTGACAAGTGCAAAGGAGGCGGTCCACGACACGATGTTCTCGAGCCAGAGGGCGACGCGCAGATCTAGCCCGCTCACGCGACTGATCTCCGCGGCGTTGTCCGCGATGAGCCCGTGGAGATAGAAGGCCAAGCCGAGCCGCACGAGGATGAGGGCCACGAGCACGGCGAGCAACCCAGCCCCGCACTGCGCGAGAATGCGCGCCAAGCGCACCAAGCCAGGAGTGGACGCCGCGGTGGGACCAAGGTCGAAGGTGGGGATTTCAGTCGAGCGATGAGAGCGGAGCGTTTTCATGGTAAGTGGTGGCGACGGGGTTGGGTGTTGGTTTCGGAAAGATTTCAACGGCGGCGGAAGGAGCGGAATAGACGAGACGCCAGCGAGCACAGCTCCCACACGGCGCAGACAAAAGCGGCGGTCAGGAGCAACAGACGGAACCAGCGGGCAGTGCCGTTCGTCGGAGTGGCTTCGGGATCGAGGGAGTTCATGGCACGATGAAGCCATGCTCGGGGGGGCGTGAAAATGAGGAGGACCTCCGCGAATCTTCGCGCTGTGCGGCGAAGGTGCGGCTTCCCTTCCGACGCCGTCCGCCTACCCCGCTCAACGCCAGGTCCCGGGTGCGAATGGAGAAGCCGTCGCCTTACCTTCAGGGTCTGCGCCTCCGGCGCATTACTGAGTCGGCGGCAAGAATGTTTCCGCTCCTTGCGCGCCGCTTAGCTCACGATCTCGAAGGGCGGGAGCGTGAGCCTTTTCGGCGCGGGCGCCCACGGCACGCCGGCGGCCTTGCTGCGGGTGCGGAGGACGTTGAGCGTGCGGGTGAGTGCATCCTTCACCCCGTCGCCCGAGAGCCCCTCCGGGAGCGTGGCGCCGGAGTTATCGCCAACGATTGCCTTGGCCATCTTAAACCAGCGCGCATCCATGTGGCCCTGCTCGGACGGCACGCCATGCGCGGCTTTGAAAAAGACCGCTGCGGTATCGAAGCCCGCGCTGAGCCAGCCCGCGTCCTGCACGGAGCAAAGCCAGCGGAGCAGCGCCGCCTGCGCGCGGTTCTCCAAATCGATGGTGCGCCCATCGAGTTGCACGCTGCGGCTGCCCTCCAAAAACGTCACCGCGACTTTCCGTTCGGCGTCCCTGGCGAGCGCGCCCGACACTTCCCGCACCATGCGCATGAAGCCGCCGACGCGCGCCTTTTCCGGCAGATCGTGGAAGCGATTGCGCAGCGGGACGAAGGGCACGGGGGCGAGGGCGATGCCGGCCCCGGCGGAGGACACCGTGCGGACGACCTGGCCCGCGCGATCGCGCAGTTCGTGCGTCGTGGGCTTCTCCGTCGGGAACCAAAATGGCGGTGCGAGCGGCGCATCGAAGGGTTCCTTGACCAGCACATGGGTGAGCAGGTCGTCCTCGCGCGCGACGAGATTCATCGCCGCATAAAGCAGCGCGCCCATCGTCTTGCGTCCGCCCGCGAGCGTGGCGATGAGGCGCTGGTCGGGGCGCGTGCAGGCCTGCACTTCTTCGAGGATGAAATCTGCCGCGGCTTCATTTTCCGCCGGCGTGCGGATGTCGGGTAGATCGACATCGATCCCGCGCGGACCGCGCATGGAAAGGATGCGCGGATTTTCCAAATGCAAGCGCTGCACCGCCTCGGGCCGCTTCTCCGCGATGGCCGCGCGCATCGCCTCCCACGGCGAAAGCCCGCCAAACTGCGGCGTTCCCGTGCGCAGTTTTTCGACGTGCTTCACGCCCTCCGTGGTGGTGATGAGCCGCACGCGATGCGGGACGATGGGCGCCGTGCCGCGCGGCGGAAAAGCCAGCGCCCACACCGTCTCGGTGATGACCGCCGGCGACATGCCGACGACCCCGAGCAGGATGATCTCGCGCGGGTCGGCGGGAGCGGCAGGCACGGGGCGGCGACCGGCCGCCCGCGGGCGGGGGCGGGGATTTTCAGATTGGGAGGACATCGGGACGGGTTGGAATCTGCGGCAGCGCGAGATGCCTGCGAAAGAGGTGATCGGCGCGCTCGACCATTTGTTGTGAATCGGTGGCGGTGATGGTGCGCAGCGCGTGGGTGACTTCGTTCCGGGCATCCACCAACCGCAGGAGCGCGCGATCAGCGAGAAGGGCGGTGGCCAGAGGTTCGCGCCCGGCGCGCAGCAACTCGGCGAGGTTGCGCAGGCCGAGGCGCACGATCCCGTCGTCGTTGGCGGAGTTGCGGATTTTTGCCGCCAGCCATGCAGGCGGGCAAGCCGCGAGCAGGGCGTCGCTCCGATACGGAGGCGAGAGCTGCAAGTCCTCGAAGGCCCGATGTTGGATGGCGGCTTCAAGGGTCTTGTAACCAAGGCTGAGCGCCCACTCCGGGTCGCCCAGCCGGTGCGCGAATCCCGCGCCATCAAGCAAGTCCGCCACGAGCAGAGCCGATGGAGCGGTGGACTCGGCAACCCGGGCCAGAGCCTGGAGATGGGCTTGCGAAGTGGCGTGCGCGCGAGCCGCAGCCGTGGCGGCGGCGGCGTAGTTCAGCCGACACCATTCGTGGACGGATCGCGCGGCGGCGGCAGGCCGTTCAAAAGCGGGATGCTTCTCGAGAACGCACGTCGCCGCGAGATGCGAGCCGGCGGCGTAAAGTTCGCGTGCAAGCACAAGGTCGCGTTCGGCAAAGTAGGCGGAAGCGTCGAACGTCTCGATGCGTTCGGTGCCCGTCTTGACGACGCCGTCCTCACGCTCGCCGACCGTGAAAACGATCTCGCCGATGCCTTCATCCAGTGCTGCGAGCGTGGCGCCTGCGCTCATCTGCTTGGTGCCGCTGGTTGGGTTCACCAGCAGGCGCTCGCCCACGCACCGTTCACGCAGGGCGCATCGAATGACCTCGCGCACGGCGGCGCGGCAGTCCTCGAGGCTGTCGTGCCGCGCGATGCAACGATAAGGCGCATCCGCCGCCCATAAAGCGAAGGTACCGGGCAGGGTACTCGCGAGTTCGTCGCGGATCAGATCGGCTACGGCGATCGAGTCCGGCGAAGTGCTTGGCACCAGCCAGAAGGCGCGCGGTCGGAGCGTGCGAAGGGTATTGATAAGACCCTGCGCGAGATTCGAGTGCCGCCCGGCGGTGCCGGTTCCGACGGTGAGGATGAGGAGGCAGGAATCGGCGGGGATCATTGCGAAATTCCGGTTGCCGATGCCGGGTCGCCTTCGCCGGGATGGATCGCCGCGCGCACGGCCTCCGGCGAGCAGAGGCTGAGCGCGGTGCGCAGGCCGACGGCTTCGAGGAGCATGGCGAGGAGGTGCAGGCGCTCCTCTTCGCGCCAGAAAAGCTGGCCGCGGATCATCTCGAATTTCCCGGGCATGTGCGCGTGGTCGGAGCGCGCGCGGAATTCTTCGCTGCCGAGCGCGGCGGGCTCGGGGGCGATTTTCCAGGAGATTTCAGGGGATGGGTTGGTGGGCATGGCGTTGGTTCAAAAAAGGTGGTCCCACGCACCGAGAGCGTTCCAGCGGGAGGGATCGGGTTTTCCGTTGAGGTTGGTTTCGGCGAGCTTCAGCGAAGCGGCGGGTGGAGCCACGGCGAGGAGGGCCGTGGCGCTCCCGAGACGCACGACTTTGAAGCGAACGGGGGAAGGCTTCCGAGGATTCGCCGAGCCGAAGAGCGTCGGATTTCCACCGAGCGTATCCGAGGCCGTTTGGCGGAGTTCGATCGCGCTCTTTGCGTTGCCGAGACCGGCCAGCGCCGCCTGCCAGCCAGTCGTCTGAAGAGGCGCGAGCAGCGCCGCGAGTTCGTCGCGCTTCCTCGGCGTCCAGCCGGCGGTTGGCCAGATGCTTCCGGCGGCGCGGGCGGAACGGAATCCGAGAGTTCCGGCGAGGAGCCAGAGCATGGTCGCTTCGATGGCCTGCCGCCAATCGTCGTCGCCACACCATGGGAGACGATGGATGCAAAAGCTCCCCGGCTTGTCGCTCGGTAGCGCGGCGCGCGGACCGTCTCCGGTGGTCTTGTGCGGCAGGACTGGCGCACGATTATTCTCGCTCGCCAGCGGCGCCAGCAGCCGGAGGGTGACCCGGCTGGAACTCGCGCCGGCCGTCACCGATCCCCAAATGCGATCGGTCGCACTCAATCCGAAAGCCGCACGATGCCAGAATCGAATCTGGCCGCGCATCGGCGGGACGCGCAGTTCGCTGCCGGTGGCCTGCCTGCCCTCCGCTCCGCCCGAGAAGCAGGGCGTGAGAAAGATGAACGGAAAAATTTCGGCGGGGAGATTCATGGCAGCGGCAACCACTCTTTCTTGAACCACGGTTTTTCGGCGAGGCGCTTGCGGATGTCCCTCATGTCCCGCGTGCCGAGAAGGGCGCGCAGTTGTTCCGCACGGGCAGCGTTCTCCAGCTTGGAAAGGATTGGGATTTCCTTTTCCAGCCGCCCGAGATTTCCCGGCGTGAGCAGATCGAGCACGCGATTCTTGAAGGTCGCGTCGTTTGGATAGTCGGCGCCGAGGCCTGGGGCGCTGGCATCTTGTGGCACGCGTTCCCGGGCGATCGCTTGGGCCAGGGAGCCGGCCTGCGGTTTCGGATTGGGCGCGGACGGGTCGTGCAAACGTCCAAATCCCGATGACGTTTTCGCGCCGACGCCGTGTTGGGCGAAGGCCTCGCGCAGCCAGCGCCCGGTGGTGTCCAGGAGTTCCCTGGCGACAACCGGATCGAGTCCGGCCCTTCCGTGAAAGGCGATGTGCCAGACGGTGCCCGGTTCGAGTCCCAGAAATACGTTGGGATGGAGATCGGTCGCGGGATTGCCCCTCGCGTCGTGGTGCGGGTTCACGATGTCGAGATCCATGCGCGGCGGATCGAGGGGGAAGCCGCCGAGGAAGACGATGTCGCCGGCGTGCTCGGAGCCGTCCCTGGAGTTGTCGCCGAAGATGCGGCGGGCGAGAGCGCGGCGCTGCGGGTCGAGGCTTGGCGGGTTTTGCGCGAGCCCGGATTCGTTTGCCTCCCAACAGGCCCAGGTGCTGAGCACGCCCTTGAGCGCGCTGCCGGGGATGAGGGGGAGGCCGGTGGTGCGCTCGGCATAGAGGGCGACGTTTTCCAACACGCTGGCGCGACCGAGATGGAGGAG
>Ga0105044_10006670_pt1 | contig 15881 bp, 9 predicted proteins | sample MAT01_FD_78092 | JGI IMG/M metagenome (GOLD analysis project Ga0105044, IMG submission 78092) | Freshwater microbial communities from Lake Fryxell liftoff mats and glacier meltwater in Antarctica - MAT-01 | ecosystem: Environmental > Aquatic > Freshwater > Ice > Liftoff microbial mat | place... | reverse complement strand
CTTTGCCGACCCGGATGCTCTGACGATTGATTGGGCCATCGCGGAAGAATTGGCCTTTGCGACCATTCTTGAGGACGGCATCCCGATCCGTCTGACAGGGCAGGACAGTGAACGCGGTACGTTCAGTCATCGCCATGCGGTGCTGTATGACGCGCAAACAGGCGAACCGCGCAGCCCACTGCGTCTGCTTGAGCAGGCCACCGCTGCGTTTGATGTGCTGAACAGCCCGCTCTCCGAGGCGGCGGCGCTGGCGTTTGAGTTTGGCTATAACGTGCAGGCTCCGGAGACGCTGGTGCTGTGGGAGGCACAGTATGGCGACTTCACCAACGGCGCACAGACCATCGTCGATGAGTTTATCATGTCGGCGCGTGAAAAATGGGGTCAGCATCCCTCGCTTGTGCTGCTGCTGCCGCATGGTCATGAGGGCGCAGGGCCGGATCATTCCAGCGCTCGTCCGGAACGCTTTTTGCAGATGGGCGCAAAGACGAATATGCGCCTCGCCAACTGCACGACATCGGCCCAATATTTCCATCTGCTGCGGCGGCAAGCGCTCCTGCTCAAGACCGACCCGCTGCCTTTGATCATCATGTCGCCTAAGAGTCTGCTGCGTAATCCGGCGGTGGCCTCCAGCCCGCGTGATCTGGTCGAGGGGCGCTTTATGCCCGTCATCGATGATGTGGCGGCTGATCCCGCGCAGGTCAAGCGCGTGGCGTTCGTCAGCGGTAAGTTTTACTATGATCTCATTGGCAGCGACCTACGCGAGAAGAATCCGCAGGTGGCCCTGGTGCGCGTGGAGCAGTTGTATCCATTCCCGGCAGATGATATTCAGGCGGTTCTGGCCCGCTATCCCAACGTGGAGCAGGTGGTGTGGGCGCAGGAAGAACCCAAGAATATGGGCGGATGGGACTTTATGCAGTATCGTCTCAAGAAGCTCATCGGCCCCACGATCCCAGTCAATTATGTGGGACGCCGCCGCAGTTCCAGCCCCGCCGAAGGCTCAAAGACGGCCCATCAGGTCAATCAGTCGATGATTGTTGAGTATGCATTTAGCTGGACATTTCAATAACCACAGTCGGGGAGAGAGGCTATGCCCTTTAATATCGTTGTGCCGCCGTTGAGCGAGTCCGTGCTGGAAGCCACTGTCGCAGATTGGCTGAAGAAAGTTGGTGACCAGGTGCAGGCGGGCGAGATTCTCGTCATGCTTGAGACCGATAAAGTCGCCCTGGAAGTCACTGCCGAGCAAGCTGGCGTGCTGGCAAATATCATGCATCAAACCGGGGATGATGTTCATGCCGGGGATGTGCTGGGTATTCTGGATGAAGTCGGCGCGGGTGTGAGCGCGGCACCGACTGCGCCTGTGGCACAACCTGCTGCACCTGTCGCGGCGGCGGTTGCCGAGTCAATTGCCTCGAAAGACCCGTCTCGCGTCGAGGCGACCCCGGTGGCCCGCCGTGTGGCTGAGGTCAACAATGTTGATTTGGCCCAGGTGAGCACGGGCAGCAAGGTCACAAAATCCGACGTGGAGAGCTATATCGCGGGCCAGCAAAAGCCCAACTACGCACAGCCTGCTCCCGCACCGACACAAGCGCCAGCGGCCTCGCCTGCGCCGAGAGTTGCGCCTGCCGCGCCGCAAGCCCCTGTCGCTGTGGACAGCAGCAAGCGCGAAGAACGTGTCAAATTATCGCGCCGCCGCCGCACGATTGCCGCCCGTTTGATCGAAGCGCAGCAGACTGCCGCCATGCTCACGACTTTCAATGAGGTCGATATGAGCGCGGTGCAGGCCGTGCGGACACGTCACAAGGAAAGCTTTAAAGAGCGTAACGGCATCGGGTTGGGCCTTAGCTCATTCTTCGTCAAGGCCACGATTGGGGCGCTGAAAGCCTTTCCGAGTGTGAACGGCGAAATTCAGGGCAATGATGTCGTCTTGAAGCACTATTACGATATTGGTATGGCGATTGGCGCAGAAGAAGGGCTGGTCGTGCCTGTGCTCCGCAATGCCGATCAAATGTCGTTCGCGCAAATTGAGAAGCAGATCCGCGATTATGCCAAGCAGGTCAATGATGGTTCGCTGCCGATTGAGGCGCTGATGGGCGGCACATTCACCATCACCAACGGCGGCGTTTTTGGCTCGCTCATGAGCACGCCGATTTTGAATTATCCGCAGGTGGGCATCCTCGGCCTGCACGCGATTAAAGATCGCGCTGTAGTCGTGAATGGCGAAATCGTGGTGCGCCCGATGATGTATACGGCGCTGACTTACGATCATCGCATCATCGATGGGCGCGAGGCCGTGCAGTTCCTGGTGAAGATCAAAGAGCTAATCGAAGACCCGGAACGCCTGCTGATCGACGGGTAAATTTCCCCCTCAGCTCCCAACCTCTCTGTTTACAGATGGGTGTCGCTCACGGATTGTGTTAAATCGCTCTAAATTTGAGAAAAACCTGGTTCATGCCGGGTTTTTCTCGTTATAATGCAGGCATTGATGATCTGTTCTCTCGCCGAAAGCGATCAGCCCTTATCGTGAGCGATTCCCCTGACCCATCGTTAACGCTGCCTTTGCTGCCTGTCTATGCTTCCCCTCACCATGCAGGTCACGCCCCGCCTCACGAATATATGCACGGCCATCTTGTGCCTTACTTTGAGATGCCGAGTCGCATCGATCATCTGCGCGAGGGCCTGATCAGCGCCGGATTTGCTCAATTCATCGAGCCGCCGCCCAATATGCCCATGAGCGCCCTGGTTGCTGTGCATGATGCGGGCTGGCTCAGCGCGTTCGAGGCGCTGTCAGGCAATGTCAAAGAGATTGTCAGGCAGGCGCTGTCTATCTATCACCTGGAAGACAGACTCGACGCCGATCCGTATTACTGCGAGTCATCGTTCCCCAAACGCTTTTACGGCACTGAAAATCGACCCCACAGCTACATTTATGACAGCGTGAGTCCGATCGGGCGAAAAACCTGGGATGCAGCGTGGCACGCGGCTAATCTCGCCTATGCCGGGGCGCAGGCACTCCTCGATAGTCAGCGACAGGCATACGCCCTGTGTCGTCCACCGGGGCATCATGCGGGGCGCGATTTTGCGGGCGGCTACTGCTACCTCAATAATGCGGCTGTGGCAGCGGTAGAACTCTTGCCGTTAGGCCGTGTGGTGATCCTGGATGTCGATTATCATCATGGCAATGGCACGCAGGATATTTTCTGGGATGACCCGCGTGTGAATGTGGTGTCGCTCCATGCCGCGCCACAGCAGGATTACCCGTATTATGCAGGCTTTGCCGATGAGGTCGGGGCGCATAATCAGATTCACAATATTCCGCTGCCGCATGGCACGACGGAGGCCGACTACCTCACAGCGCTCACGGGCGCTCTCGATCATGTGAGCAATCTTCAATCGTCGGCCCTGGTGGTGTCACTGGGATTCGATACGTATGTGCATGATCCTATCGGGCAGTTTGGCGTTGATCGGCCTGGCTATCACACAATGGGCGCTCAGATCGCGGCGCTCAATCTGCCGACGCTGTATATTCAGGAGGGCGGCTATCGCGTAGACGCTCTGGGGGCGTTGGCGCAGGCATTTTTTGCAGGTGTTTTAAATCGTTCTTTTTTATAATTAAAGGATTGAAACTCTTATGCTCCACCCGCTCATTGCACTCGTTGACCGAGGCGTTATTGAAGGGCGCGGCCTCATCGCGCAGGGACTCATCAAGGCGGGGGAAGTCATTAGCATTGTGCCGCCTGAGACGCCGCGCACACTGCTCACGGAGCTTTTTAGCTGGACGCCTGAAAAACAGGATGAATTTCTCATCCATTCGTATCAGTACAGCGAGACAGAGTGCCTGTCGGAACAGGATGAGTCTCAGTACATGAATCACTCCTGCGATCCGAACACATGGTGGCGCGACGATGAGACGATGGTAGCGCGGCGTGATATTCAGCCCGGCGAAGAGATCACGTATGATTACGCCACAACCGAGATCGCTGTCCCGATGGACATGACCTGCCGCTGTGGATCGCCGCTGTGTCGTGGGCGCGTCACCAACCAAGATTATCTCATCCCCGACTGGCAGAAGCGTTACGGCGACTCTGTGCCGAGGCATACCAAAAATGCGATTGCACGAGCACAGAAGGGCGATTAACCCCTGATGATCTTTCTATTTGAAAAAGGCCGAGATGGGAGCCATCTCGTATCGGCGCAAGAGGTGAGGTCATTGCGTCCTCTCTATCATGCTGTTTGCCTCATGATTGTAGCGGCTGTGATGGGCTTCCTGATGGCTGTCCCGCTACTGGCGCAGGATGCCGCCCCGCTGACCATGCGCGGCGATGGCACGCTGCGCGATATTCGCCTGCCGATCCTGATGTATCACTACATCAGCACCCTTCCCGCTGATGCTGATAAATATCGTATCAACCTGTCGGTGGAGCCTGCGATGTTTCGCCAGCATTTGCAGTATTTGAAAGACAACGGCTATACCGCTGTGTCACTGTACGATCTTGATAACGCGCTGATGTATGGCACGCCGCTGCCGCAGAAGCCCGTGATTCTCACGTTTGATGATGGCTACAGCGATCATTATGTGACGGCGTTCCCACTGCTGAAAGAATTTGGTATGACGGGAACGTTCTTCATCATCACCGATACGGCGGATCATAGCAGTGTGGGCTATATGACCTGGGAGCAGATCAGCGAGATGGCGGCGGCGGGCATGTCGATGGAATCGCATACCAAGACCCATGCCGATCTGCGCGGACGATCTTATGATTTTCTCGTCTATGAGATTCTGGGCAGCCTGGAGAGCGTCAGCGCTCATACAGGCCGCACAGGGCGGATGTTTTGCTATCCCATCGGCCACTATGATGATCAGACATTGGCGGTGCTTGGCGCAACCGATGTGCTGCGGGCGGTGACGACGGAGTTTGGCGTCTGGCACACGAGCGACAATCATCTGGAGATGCCGCGTGTGCGGATCAGCAACGATACGGGCGTCAATGCGCTGGCGAGTTTGCTGCGAACGCCGTGAGATATGCCGCAGCAAAATAATGACTGCAAGCTTTGGAGATAAGTCGTATACGATGTAAATAACAGATTGCTGTTCGGGATGGCTGTGCCTCGCCTCCCGATATTAAAGGAGTCTTTGTGTTATACCCTGAGAATTATCAAGCATTTTTGCAATTAAGCCCCGCTGATGTCCAGATATTGGTCAATGAGTTGGTTGAGCGCCCCTTAAGCGCTGAAACGATTGATCTGTGGCTGCGTGATTGGTCTCAAGTGGCAGTTCTTTTCCAGGAAAGTATGGCACGCCTCGATATTGCGACATCTCAAAACACCGCTGATGCTGACGCTGCTCATCGTGCTACTGATTTTCGTGAAACGATATGGCCGATTGATCACAAGATGCATTCCGCGATAATGGCACGTATTGATGCTCATGAAGCCATTTTGCCGTCGTCTTTTCTGCCTGTCATCGCACAGATAAAAAAGAAACGGGTGCTCAATCAGAGCGAAGAGGCTGTGACGCTGCTCAATCAAGAATATGAACTGATCAATGAGTACTATACGCTCTTAGGGGCGCAGACGATTGAGTGGCAGGGACAAACGCTAACTGATCGTCAGGCTCGCGGTCTTATGAATGAGACTGATCCCAAGATGCGAAAAACAATCTGGCATCTGCTCATGGTACGGCGCGAGCAGGATCGAGGGGCGATTAACAACATCTGGCTTAAGCTGCTGGATTTGAGACAAAAGCTGGCGCACATCAACGGCTTCGAAAGCTATCTTGATTACTGCTGGCATGAGCGCGAACGCACCTCCTATACGGTTGAGCAGAGTTTGGCGCTGCATCAGGCCATCCTCGACTCGTGGACGCCCCTCTACACACGGTTGATGCAGCAGAAGCAAACGATGCTCGGTCTTGAGTCTCTCGCTCCCTGGGATATGCAGACCCCGCTATCAGGCGAACTTCTGCGACCTTTTAGCACCAGCGAAGAACTGCTGACAAAGACCTCTCGCGTCTTTCATCGCGTTGATCCTGATTTTGGTGCTGATTTTGATCGTCTGGTGGCGATGGGCTTGGTCGATATTGCGGTACGCAGCCATACGGCCCCCATTGGTGGGTTAGCTCGTGCGGTGGGTACGACAGGCGTGTTTGTGATGCTGAATACGCAGGGATTTCGCGTGGATGTGGAAAACTTGATCCACGAGATGGGTCATGCCTTTTCCATCATCGAGTCGTGTAAACGTGCCTGTCATCTTGAGTATGGGTTCACTGCGGATTTTAGCGAAACACCTTCCACAGCTATGGAGATGCTGTCGCTGCCATATTGGGATGAGTTCTATCAAGGAGATGATCTGGCGCGAGCCAGGCGGGAATACTTCGAGGAATCTCTGAATGACAGTATAGACTGTGTGATCATGGAAGCCTTTCAGATCTGGGCCTATCGTCAGCCGGAAGAGGCCCAGGATGTGGCCCGCTGTGATGCCAAATGGTTTGAACTCAATCAATTGTATTGGCCGCAGGTGGATTATGAACCCGTCAGCGATTTTGTTGCGATAGGATGGCAGCGCTCTTCCCTGGTATTTACTCAGCCGCTGATGGCAATGGAATACGTTTATGGCCGTTTTGCAGGATTATCGCTGTTACGGCATGGGGATTCTGTCACACGCATGGATCATTATAAGCGTGCGGTTGGGCTTGGATGCAGCGTAGACGCGGCGGAGACGTTTGCTGTCCTGGGAACGCACTTTTTCTTTACGCCGGAGGATGCGGCTGTGGCGGCAAAGCAGTTAGAAGGGTATTTGTTTTCTGACCCTCTCTCGATCTGATCGCTGCCAGGGATGGTCTTGATTGGGCGAGGCAGCGAGTTGGATTGAGGATAAGACTCAAAAATACAAAAAGGCGATTCATTGTGAATCGCCTTTTTGTATTCCCAGGACATTTAGGATTAGTCAGGCAGGATGCGTGTATCGAGAAAGGCATCCATCCAGATCATGACAATGATGCCAAGCGGCACGGCTGTCACGATGAAATAGATCGTTCCATAGACTGCCGGGCTGCGGCCCTGGGGCGACTGAATGGTGGTGAAGAGGGGCAGCAAATTGAAGCCCACCGTCACAATTAAATAGGCAATGATAAAGCCGATAAGCTGCGACAGAACCACGACAGCGAGTCGTTTTATAGCCAATGTCGACATAAAATCTCCTTTATAGGATAGAGGCCGTAACGGAGTGTATTATAACGTACACATCCACGCCCTCGCAAGTAACTTTTGGGGTGAACAAGGGTTTTTATTGGTGATGGAATCTGATCGAAGCGAGCGTGTACTCGCTTGTCCTGACTTCTAAAGCCTGATACACTGTCTCATCGGTTGTTAAGGGTAGGGACAATTCCTGTTAAATGGGATGTGGTCAGTAGTAAACTTGGGAGATTATCGTGGCAGACTTATTCGACAAGGCAAAGAATTTCACCGATGCCCGCGATGCGATAAAACTGGGGATTTATCCCTTCTTTCGTGCGCTGACCGACTCGGAAGGTATGACAGCAACATTTGAAGGCAAAGATGTTGTCATGCTGGGTTCAAACAACTATCTCGGTCTCACCATCGACCCGCGTGTGAAAGCAGCGGCGGTAGATGCGCTGGATCGCTACGGCACAAGCGTCACCGGGTCGCGCTTTATGAACGGGACTCTGGAGCTGCACAAAGAACTTGAGCGTCGTCTGGCGCGTTTTGTCGGTATGGAATCCGCGCTCGTCTTCTCGACAGGCTATCAAACCAATGTCGGCACCGTCACGGCTCTGCTTGCCAAAGGCGATTATGCCATCATGGATAAAGAAGCCCATGCCAGCACGGTTGATGGCGTCATGATGTCACGCGGCGAAATGAAGCGCTTTAAGCACAACGACGTGGAAGACCTGGATCGCGTGTTGAGCAAGCTGCCTGAAGACGCTGGAAAGCTCGTCATCGTTGATGGCGTATACAGCATGGGCGGCGATCTTGCCCCCCTGCCGCAGATTATTGAAATCTGCCAGCACTACGGCGCACGCTTGATGGTCGATGATGCACACGGCGTGGGTGTCACCGGACAGGGGCGCGGCACAGCGCATCAATTTGGCCTCACAAAGCAGGTCGATCTGATGATGGGGACATTCAGCAAGAGCTTTGCTTCCATCGGTGGCTTCATCGCCGGGACGGAAGAAGTCATTCACTACATTCAGCATCATGCCCGTGCGCTGATCTTCTCAGCGGCGCTGCCTGCCCCGTGTGCAGCGGCAGTTCTGGCGGCCCTCGATATCATTGAGACCGAACCGGAGCGCGTGCAGAAAGTCTGGGACAACGCGGATTATATGCGTAAGGGCCTGAATCAAATCGGCTATAACACAGGCCATAGCGTGACCCCCATCATCCCGGTACAGATCGGGGAGCAGTATCTGACGGGCATCGCCTGGGGCGCTCTGATCGAGGAGGGCGTGTATACCAACCCGGTGATCCCGCCCGCCACGCCGCCGAACGCCTGCCTGCTGCGGACAAGCTACATGGCGACGCACACCCATGAGCATCTTGATCGCGCTTTGAGTGCCTTCAAGACGGTGGGTGAGCGCCTTGATCTGATCCCGACCTCAACGCCGATATCTGGCGACTAGAGTTCCTGATACCAGATAACAAAACGAGGGGTGCAAATGCATCCCTCGTTTTGATTCATGTGGAATTGATTGCAATCGTGACAGATTGTTTATCGGGGCCGATTCAATCAGCCCCGATAAACCTATTTCTTCTTTTCCGCGACGGCAGACGGACGGCGTCCCAACAGGCCCATGAAGGCATCGTGGATCGGGGTGGCGAGATAATACGCCGCCGGAACCACGATGAGCGTCAGGAGCGTGCTGCTGATCATGCCGCCGATGACGACAGTACCCAACTCAGAAGCGATGATTGCGCCCTTTGACAGGCCAATCGCCAGTGGAATAAGGGCGATGATTGTTGCTAACGCGGTCATGATGATCGGGCGCACACGGCGTCCGCCTGCTTCGATGATGGCATCATACAGCCCCAGCCCACGTTCATAGCGGTTCGATCCGACGCGATCAATCAGCACAACGGCGTTCGTCACCGCCAGCCCCAGCAGCATTAGCAGGCCGATCAGTGCCGAGATGCCCAACGCACGATTTGCCAGGGTGAGCGCAATCGCTGCGCCGACAGGGGCCACCGAGATGCTGAGGATCACGGCCAGCCAGTAAATCGGCGAGCCAAACTCAAATACGAGGATGACGACCACGATGACAATGGCAATCCCCATCGCCACGATCACGCCGGAGAAGCCGCTCGATTGCAGTTCGCTGTTGAAGCCCTGACCGACGGTTACGTCATCCGGTAGCTTGATCTGAGTTTTGACGGCTTCAATCGCTTTCTTGGCAACACCGAGCGTATCATCGGTTTCAAGTTCAGCCTTGTAGCTGAGGGCCGGTTTGCCATTGGTGCGGATATAGGTCACTGGGCCTGTGGCTCCGGCGGCAGCGGCCTGTGCTAGATTGCTGCTGACGTTGGTGAGGCCGGGAACGCTGCTCAAGACCTTGATGACTTCGGGATCGAGTTTGGCGAGTTCTGCCTGATCCGGCCCGATCAAATTCATCTCAAAGCCGCTGAAGCCGCCGCTGGCGAAGGTCTGCTTGGAGACGACCACATTGCTTTTGCCGAAAACTTCTTCCGCTTTGGCGCGGATGACGGGCAGCTTCTGCTCCAACGTGTCGGCTGTTTTAAGGCTGACGACGATATTGGCCGCATTTTCTGTCACACCGCCGCCGCCCAGGAGCGAGGCAATGCTCTGGCCGCCGCCGCCCACGACTGAGCGCACTGCTTCAAGCTCGTCGGCGGAGAACATCTCGCTGAGAGACTTCTCCATCTTCTCGACCAACACATTGGTATCGAGGAGCTTTGTGCCCGCAGGCAGCGACACGTTGATCGCAATTTGTGGCTCCCCAAAATCGGGGATGAAGGCGGTGGGGCGTCCCCCAAACAGCAGCAGGCCAAGCACCATTGAGACAAGCGCTGCCAGAATGACGAGGCCGCGTGTCCTATTGCTGCGCTGCGAGGCTTTCAGGATGGGCATATAAGCGTGTTCCATCCAGGTCTCTTCTTCATGCGGCACATCCGCCGCCGAAATGAAGAGGAAGGCCAGCATCGGGACGACGGTGATTGCCACGATGAACGACGCAATCAGCGCATAGGTCACGGCGAGACCGAAGGGCAGGAAGAACTCACCGATCAAGCCCCCGGTGAGGCCGAGCGGCAGGAACACGACGACTGCTACGCCTGTCGCGGCAAAGATCGCCACCGACACATCACGGGTTCCGCTGATGATGGCCTCGCGCTTGTCCATGCCCGACTGAACCTGACGAAAGATATTTTCCAGCACGACGATGCTGTCATCGACCACGCGGCCAATCGCCACAGTGAGGCCGGAGAGCGTCATGATGTTGAGCGTGAGATTGGTCGGGGCCAGTCGCAGCACGAAGGCGATCAGCGATGATGACTCTGCCGCGCCGCCGAGAAGACCATTGATGAACGGCGGCAGCCAGCGCATCATCGCCAGGGCTGCAAAGATCGAGAGCGGGATGCTGACCGCAATCACGAGCGTGCTGCGCCATGCCGGATAGGGAAGTGCTCCCGGCCACAGCACAATGATCAAGCCTGAGATCAAACCCAACCCGGCGAGGATCAGCAGCAGGACATCGACCTGACCAATGGCCCGATTGAAATCACCGCCCGCGCTGCTCCACTGCGTCGCCACTAGTGCGATCAAAATCACCGCGAAGATGCCCGCCATGAGGGAACCAGTGACGAGACGACCACTGCGCCGCCATTGGCCGCCGCTGAGGAAGACGAGGATGACGACGATGGCAAAGAGCGCACCGAGGCCGCCTTCGCGCACCACGCCGCTGATCGATTCTTCGACGAAGGTCGATTGCTCGAACGCGACAGCCACTTCAATGTTGTCGTTGGAAGCATCGATTTTATCGACGATGGCTTTCACGGCGTACCATGCTTCCACCGTGTTGGCATCGGCGTTTTTGTAGACGGTCACGAGCAGGCTGGACGCGCCGTTGGTACGGGTGACAGGATCGGTGGGGCGGAAGGGAGTACCGCCTTCTTTGGCGCGTTTTTGCGCGGCTTCCGGCAGAACGGCCAGCGTCTCGGCGCTGAACAGTTGGAGGGAAGCCCCTTCAACGGCATCAAAGGCCGCTGGATCACGCTTGAGCACATAGGTTGCCGCTTCGGGGCTGAAACTGCCGAACAACTGCGGCGCGAATGAGGCTCCCTGTGGGCTGCTTATAATGCCATTGAACAATTCAGCCGTATTCTGATAGGGCGACTGGGGCGGGAAGCGGAAGAAGTCATCGGCGCTGTCCAATTCGACATTGAGGAAGCCGCCGACCTGTCCCCATAGGGCTTCCAACTTGGGTGCATTAGGATCGGCTGCCGGGATGGTGCTGGCATACTGATCAGCGATAGCCGCCGCTGCTGACGGGGTCTTGCCGCTGGCGATATCCTGCACCTGCTTGGCTGTATCGCTGTCGAGCGCGGCGACAACATCCGCCGGGATCGCTTTGAGCACAGCGGGCGCAAACTTGAGCAGCACACTGGCGTTGAGATTCGTATAAAAATCAGGTTCTTTCTCGACCAGCTTTGCCACGACGGTCTCATTCAGGCTGTCGAGGAGGCGCACCGCATAGCCGGGGTAGCGATCTTGCAGGACTTTGTCCAGCGCATTGAGCGTCTTGGAGGGTGTGCCGCCGCTGAATGCGATCAGGTCATCGCCTGTTTTCAGGGCCTGACCTGCAAGTTCGGGGCGGCCTGCCAGCGCTGTCCAGGCATCGCCAAGCGCCAGATCCGATGATCCGCCGTTGTTTCCGCCGCCAATGAGCGTGCCAACGATGCCACCTAACAGTTGCGTGAGGCCGCCGCCTGCCGCAGGAGGTGTCACAGCCGGGGTGTCTGTCGCAGCGCCCACCTGACCTTCTTCGGTGCTGAAGACGCTGAATGTGCCGAGCGGGATGCTGGCAAGGCTGAACGTCAGGATTTGCGGCGGGGCGATGCGCCACGCGCTCGGAAGATCAACCGGATCAGGCACGACCTTTTTGCCTGTGAGGGCTTCGGCGGCGGCGGCTGATGCCAGCGTATCGCGGGTGAAACCATCCAGGCCGCTGATGAAGTCTGCTGGAAGGGCAGCAAACACTTCGGGGGACATGGCCGCCAGATGTTCGCCCGCGAAGGCTTTGACCATCGTCGGATCAATGGCGATCATCTTGGTGATGTCATCCGCCGTCAGATCGTCGGTCTGGCCCAGTGAGCCTTTAATCATGCCGGAGTCAACGAAGTTGTTCAGAACGCCGGACATAGGCCGCACTGCTGATCCCATTTCGAGCAGATCGCTGGCATTGTGAAAGCGATCCATCTTCCAACTGTCCGGCAGATCGGGGACTGTGTTGGGCATGGTCGGGGCGGGCTTGGCTTTGAGTGCATCGACTGTCGCCTGATTCAGCTCACCCAGATCGGGCAGACGATCACGGATGGCAGCCCACACATTGGGCGAAAGCTGAAGCACCAGACTGCGCGGAGCCTCTGTGCTGACAGACGATGCGGCTGAGACCGCCTCGCCAGGGAGAGCCTGTCCGCCGCTCACATCAACGTTGGCGACCAGCGACACATTGTTGATCTGTGGGACGACTTCTTGCTCAACGAGGCGTTCGAGGGCGCTCTGGCCGCCATCGGTAATCTGCTGCTGCGCCAGATAGACGAGAATCGCCTCGGCTGTCTCCGGCTTAAGCGCACGCCACACAGAAGGCGAGAGCTGGAAGAACAGGCTGCTGTTTTTCTTGCCGAGATACAGCATCACATCCGGCGTCAGATCGCCCAGGAGCGTGCTGGCAAAGGCTTTGGGGTCTTGTCCGTCGGCAGGATGAATGACGCGCTGCGGAAACCAGACCGCATCAATCGCCGCCTGAATTTTGTTCCGCAGACGGGTCTGATTCAGGCCAAAATCGTTGGCGGCGGTGATAAATGCGCCAAAGGCTCCTGTCGTCGTCGAGTTGACGTTGACCACTTCGGGGACGGTCTTGATGGCATTCTCAACGCGGGTGGTCACGATGTTAAGGACTTGATCACTGCTCATACCGGAGACGGTGGCAACAATGAAGGTCTGTGGGAATTCGATGGGGGGAAGAAGCTCCTGTTTGAGCTGTGCTCCGGCAATTCTGCCTGTAATCAAGGTGACAACAACAATCGCCAATGTGACAGCGCGATAACGGATTGAGAGGCGCGTGAGCGCGTCAAAAAATCGTCTCATATCTAAACTCCTGTGTGCGGGTGAGGCTGCATCTTATTCTAGCAAACGTTTCGTGAAAAAAGGCACGAGATTTTCGAGAAAGCGACAGACTGTTGACAAAGTCATCACTTTAACGCGGCACGATCACAGGCGCACCTGTGCAGTCGCCGCGCTCTGCCACTACGTCTGAGCGCACCCATGTCTCATCGGCAAGCTGCCACCAGACGCGGCCTGCCTCATCCTGCACCTGCCCAATGACGGCGGCTACCTGTCCATCAGTCAGTGATCCGACCATTGTGCCGCTCATGGAGGGCGTCTGGCGCACATTCACCCCGCCTTGAGAGAGTACCTGACACACTGCCGCCACAGGGGTGACTGTGATGACAGGTGCGGCCTGTGCTGTGGGTGTATACGTCGGCGGGGGAACAGTGGTTGCGGCGGGTGCTGCGCTGGCGGTGTTCTGCTGGGTCGCCACAGTGGGACTGTCTGCGCCCACCGATGCGGCTTGCACCAACGGCAGTGTGGCGAGTGTCGCCCCTGGTTGGCTCTCAACAAGCTGACGATAGACCCACAGCGCGGTATCGTCCGCTGTCAGCAGCAGTACCCAGGCGTCATCAGCGCTGCGGCCAATCGCGGTATATGTCTCACCGGTTTGGCCCTTCCTCAGCACAGTCGCATTGATGGTTGGGCCGCTGCGAAGATTGGTATCGACAGTGGTGAGCGTCACGGGAACGCCTGCTGTCTGGCGGGCGACAAGGCTCAGGGAGAATTTGCCGCTCAGGGCCAGCGTCAGATGATAGGGGGATTGGCCCTGCGGCGTGAAGAAGGCTTGTATCTGGCCTGTGCTGCCCCAGATGCGCGTCGGCTGTGTCACCTGCTCATCGGCGGATGTGACAGTGAAGGGCGGCGCGGCCCGCAGCAGGCTTGGATCATAAAAGATCGTCAGAATCAGGGCTTGATCGGTGGGCGACTCAAGCGTGTAAGAGGGCGTGCGGCCTGTCGGCACATTCGCAGAGACGGTGCTGTTCACGGCCAGCGCCCCTAGATCGACCTGACTGGCATCCCCGCGCTGGAACATGACGCTGTATGTGTTGCTGCTCTCAACCAGCAGCGTATAGGGCATCTGTCCATTGAGACGATAGACGACGCGCCGCTGCCGCGCCGCCTGATCATAAAAGCGATTGGTGTAGGGCAGGGGTACACCTGTGCGATCAAATAGAGCGGTTTGCGCCTCAAATTCATCAAGCACGATACTGATCAGCGGCGCAGCGGTGCTGAGGGTATAACGACCTTCGCCTGGTGCGGCTTCTGCTGCTGTGTTTTCTGTGAGTGTGCCGCTTGAGGTCGTCAGCGTATCACCCGCTGCCCACGACACCTGATAGCCGCTGATACCCGACAAATAGAGCGAATAGGGTGCAGGCCCGTGTACAGCCATCAACTGGCGAAAGCCGTCTGCATCCGGCAGCGAGAGCAGCGGGATGAATTCTTCCCCGATCCCATTGAGCACACGGGCATAGAAAGACCGCTGTTTGGTCTCCACTGTTAAGGTGATCAATGACCCATCATTGGCATCGAGGAGATAGCGCTGTGTCTCGCCCGCGAGGAGTTCATCGCGCACCACATCGCCCGCCCGCAACACAGCGACGGTACTGCCCACGACTTCGCCCTCTTTGAGCGTCAGTGTATAAGCTCCCTGCCCTTCAAGGATGACCTGGGTGTCGGCGGGCGCAGACGCATAGGCGATGCGTGTGAGGGGCATTCCGTCCTGGCTGCGCGTCTCGGTATTGAGAGGGGCGAGAGGGCGGCCCTGCGCGGTGACGTAGGCATAAACATCCACGCCGCTGATCTCAAGGACGAACGGCGTCTCAGGCGTGAGCGCAAGCGCGTATGTTTGCGGTGAATCGCCGAGGGTGTTGGTGAGAGGTTGATCCGGGGTGAGAGGGTTTTGTGCGAAGGTCTTGAGAGCGTGGGGCCATAAGCCGATGATGAGCACGCTCACGATGAGTGCGAAGCGGGCGGCCTTCATCCTGCATACGATCCCTGTCACCGTCTCCAGACCCCTCTTCACAGACGTAAAAAAGAGATTATATCTCTCGCAGCTCATATTGCGAAATACACGATTCCGTGTATCATTGCCGATATCGTCCCCGTGCGGGCGACTTGGGTTCAAATCGCGGCCACTGGGGACTTTCGATTCCCCACAATTCAACCACATCTTTCACTTTTGGAGACCAGAGTGTAAGCATCCCCATCCCTGAAGGGAGAGGCTTTTAGCCCTAGTACAGCTTTGCGGAAGTCGATAAGCAATTAAAATAGCGAACTTTAGCTAAAAGAGACTGAACGAAATGCTTGTGAACTTCCGCCAACATGTACTAGTGGGTCACTTGCTGTGCATAACCGCATTCTTTTTGGTGTTTTCAAGTTCAATTTGAGATCAAAGAATACGGCTATGCATAACACATGGCCCACTAGTGCTTACCAGACTTGGCCTGAAAAGGCTCCGTTAGAGACGAATACATAGGCACTTCGGAATGCCTCACCAGTTCCGAACTCTGCGGTGAACGATT
>Ga0105044_10006667_pt1 | contig 15882 bp, 10 predicted proteins | sample MAT01_FD_78092 | JGI IMG/M metagenome (GOLD analysis project Ga0105044, IMG submission 78092) | Freshwater microbial communities from Lake Fryxell liftoff mats and glacier meltwater in Antarctica - MAT-01 | ecosystem: Environmental > Aquatic > Freshwater > Ice > Liftoff microbial mat | place... | reverse complement strand
TAATCGTAGGGGCGCCTGCTTGCTGCGTCCAAGAATATCGAATTAATTAATCGTAGCGGCGCCTGCTTGCTGCGCCCAAGAATATCGAATTAATTAATCGTAGGGGCGCATGCTCGCTGCGCCCAAGAAATATCGAATTAATTAATCGTAGGCGCGCCTGCTTGCTGCGCCCATGGTGCAAGCGGATAGATTTTGGGCGCAGCAAGCAGGCGCCGCTACGTCAGGCATTCTCTGAATCTTGGAGCAACAAGCAGCGCCCCTACGAATATTGCCTATAAATCCCTACGGTAAATTCTCTATTGCGTCGTTAGATTGGCTTGAATCCCCCTAATGCGTGTTGCCATGACATTCGATAATAAAATTCACCATCGCAAATCCATACGCTTGCGAAATTTTGATTACAGCCACGCGGGGGCGTATTTCATTACGATCTTTACGCAAAACCGAGAATGCTTATTTGGCGAGATTGTTGCCGGTGAAATGCAATTGGACAGTGTCGGCTTGATCGTCAAAAAAATTTGGCAGGAAATTCCAATCCATTACCCGCAGCTGGCATTGGATGAATTTGTGGTGATGCCGAATCATATTCACGGGATTATCAACCTCCATCGCAGGGATTTGGGCACAGCGAGCAGCGCCCCTATGGAATTTCGATGTATCGTCCCGACGCTTGGAAAAATTATGCGGCGGTTTAAATCAATGTCGGCGATTGCAGTCAATAAATCCCTGGGTCGTTCATTGCAGCCGCTATGGCAACGTAATTATTGGGAACGTGTTGTTCGCGATGAAAAGGAATTACACGCAATGCAGGAATATATTGCCAATAATCCAAGGCAATGGGAATTGGACAAATTGCATCCGTAGGGGCGCATGCCTGCTGCGCCCAAAGAACATCCGGCAAATTCAAACCATATAACGTCTTCGCGCATGCGTAATAACGGACAGAATTAGGGCGCAGCAAGCGTGCGCCCCTACGTTAGCGATCAGGTGCTTTCAAAGATCCAGCTCGATAATCACCGGCGCATGGTCACTCGGCCTGTCCCAGGTGCGTGGTTCGCGATCAATGATGGAGGCCGTGCATTTCGATTTCAGTGCGTTGCTGATCAATATCAAGTCAATGCGTAAACCATGATTTCGTTGAAAACCACCGGCACGATAATCCCACCAGCTGAAATGACCGGCTTCGTCGTTATGCAGACGGAAGCTATCGTGTAATCCCAAAGCCAGTAATTTCTTATAGGCAGCACGTTCTTTGGTTGAGGTTAAAATGGAATCGTCGTTCCAGATTATCCGATCATGCACATCGCGGTCACCGGGGGCGATATTGAAATCACCCAGCACAACCAGATTCGGATATTTTTTTATTTCATCGGCAAGCCAGTCGTGCACGGCATCAAGCCAGCGTAATTTGTATTCGTATTTATCGGTACCCACAGCCTGGCCGTTAACGACATAGAGATTGACGATGCGAACACCGTTGACGGTCGCGGCAATAACGCGTTTTTGTTCGTCGTCGAAACCGGGAATACCGATTTGTACTTCTTTTGCCGATGCGCGGCTGACAATGGCGACGCCGTTATAGGTTTTCTGGCCAACGAAGACCGAACGGTAACCAAGGCCTGCCAGCACATCATCGGGAAACTTCTCGTCTTCCATTTTGGTTTCCTGCAATACCACAACATCGGGCTGGCGCAATTTCAGCCATTCTTCCAGAGGCACAAGCCGAACATTGAGTGAATTGACATTCCAGCTGGCAATTTTCATAAACAGGGTTTCGTCTGAACTTGGGCAGGATAAGATATCAGCAATTGTCCAGAGTGCGAACGTATGAAATGGCTTGATCTACGCAGCGATACCGTCACGCAGCCCAGTGCCGCCATGCGCGCCTGTGCTCTGAGCGTGCCGTTGGGCGATGATGTGTACGGCGAAGATGCCACGGTGAATGCACTGCAAAAACGTTGTGCGAAGGAACTCGGTTTCGAATCAGGACTATTCGTACCCAGTGGCACGCAATCGAATTTGCTGGCCCTGATGGGTCATTGCGAACGTGGTGATGAATACATTGTCGGCAGCGATGCCCACACTTACAAATTTGAAGGCGGTGGTGCGGCGGTGCTCGGCTCCATTCAACCACAGCCGATTCCGCAACAAGATGATGGAACGCTCCACTTGGCTGCCGTTGCTGCTGCAATAAAACCATTGGGCGATCCGCATTTTGCACGCACGACATGTCTCACTCTGGAAAATACCTGGTGGGGTCGCGTGCTACCGCAAAGTTATATCGCCGAAGCGGCCGTGTTGGCTAAACAACATCAACTCGCATTTCACCTTGATGGCGCACGTTTGTACAACGCAGCGGTTGCACAGGGAGTTCAAGCAAACGAAATCACCAAACATTTCGATAGCGTGTCGGTATGCTTCTCGAAAGGTTTAGGTGCACCAGTGGGCTCGATGTTGCTGGGTTCGGCGGAATTTATTGCCAAAGCTAGACGTTGGCGAAAAGTACTTGGTGGTGGCTGGCGCCAGGCCGGCTTGTTAGCTGCGATGGCTAATTTTTCACTCGATAATAATATCGAAAGATTGGCAGACGATCATCGGCGTGCAAGTGAACTGGCACATGCCTTGAACGATGTTTCCGATATCGAGGTCAATGGTGCTTTTACGAGCATGGTGTTTATAACGGTGCCCAAGGAGCGGCTTGCAAGATTCGCATCGCATATGCAAACCCGTAGTATTAAGCTATCGACTGGCAATTCCAGAATACGGCTAGTTATGCATCTGGATATTAATGATGAAGACCTTGTCAGGATAATTGAAGCATTCCGCAGTTTTAGATAGTTAACGTCGCCCGATACATCCGTAGGGGCGCATGCTTGCTGCGCCCATGGGGCATCGGATAAATTTTTGGCGTAGCGAACATGCACCCCTGTGATTTTGATTTGTCGCATATGTTTTGTGAACAGCTAGCAAGCGCCTTTGCGATTTCTATTTATCGGATAAATTTTGGGCGCAGCAAGCAAGCGCCCCTACGGAAGGATAGAAATCATTACTATCGACTCAACTCCAGAATCAAATGAGTTACGCCAATTTGGCCTTGCGGGCCGACCCAAGCGCTTGTTTCCGGTGTTGTCACCAGCGTAACTTTTGCCGTTTGTGCTTTCAATGTTGTGTGCTGCACGGTGTTCGTTGCCATCTGCTGCGCAACTGCACGCAATGCGCCATCTTGCAATGCGTCCTCGATGACTGTTTTTTCGATGGCAGCCTTGGCTTCACGTTTTTCTGTTACTGCCAATGATGACAAGTTATTATTTTTCCAAATGAAGTTACGCCCGGGTGCAAGATAATGCACGCGTGCACTCATTTTATTTTTATCAGACTGCTGATTGCTGATATCAAACCACCATGCGCCCGATGCACCTAGCGCTTCAACTTCCGTGCTTTCGGGTAACCAAGTCAAATGAACTGCACTGGTTTCATCAATACCAATTCCGGTTTTTGCATTTGCGTCGTGCAATAAGCGTAACAAACGCAGCTCACGAGCACGTTCTGAAAAATGGGTGTCGAATACTAATGAATCAACCAGTGCCAAGCCACCGGCGGGCCAGTAGGTTAAGTCATCTTCCTGCATGCCGACAGAGCAGCGTTTCGCGCGCTCACAGCCTGCATCCATCGGCCTTGAAATTTTTGCGCCTCGATTGATAGCATTCTTGCTGCTGCCATTACTTAGCATCGCAATGCCTGATTGCACTGCACTGCCGGCACTGGTTCCGCCAACGACTATTTCACCACGATCAAATGCAAGACGTAAATTTTCAAGCCATAGGTTCGGCTGGTCGTTGTCATCAAACATTGCTTGACGCAATCGCCATTGATCGCCGCCACTAAAAAAAATGCCCTGTGCTTGTGAAGGAAATTGCGCTAAAGCTTCCGGATTTTCGCAAGCCAGTTTTTGCAGGGATGTAAGATCGGGGAAGACGTGCTCGCGGTTAGCCAGCGCTAGTTTTTCAATGCGTAATTGTGATAGTTCCTGGCAATCTCGGCCTCCGTATATGGCAGCCGACAACGCTAGATCAATTGGCCACCAGACGGGATCAGCGCCAGCTTGTTGCAGAGCAGACATATAGAAATCGACGGCATCATAAGGATCGGCTGATGACGCCGTAACAAAAATTATGCGTGGTTTTTTGCCAGGAGAGCGCTTTGCAGCAGCCTCTACGAATACTTTCAGGATCGCTGCGCCATGCGTATTCTTACTGTCATTGAGCTTGGCAATTTCGCGAAGGCGCTGCCCATTGGCAAACTCGGGGATTTCAAGTGCTGATAAAACAAATGATCTTTCTTCGTCTAATAGTCGATCCCAAATATTACTTGCTTCATTACGTGTGCAATTAATGACTTTGGCATTATCAACGCAAATGGCGCTTAAAATATCTTCTAATTGCCTTGCTGAAAAAATATTACCTCGGGCTTTTTGTTTAGCAAGGCTTAGCATGGCCTGCAAATCTTTAGTCGTTGGTGTGTCTTTTCGCGCAGACCAGAAACCGGTATTTAAAAGTATTGCAATATCGTTTTCTTTTATTTCATAACGCGGTTTTGTTCTAGCTTTGGCAAATTCTTTTGAAGGCTTATTACAGGCCGATGTATTTAAACTCGTACAAATTTTCATCGCGCCACCAGCAAGAATCATTTCACGTGGATGCGAATGGGCGATGGCGGAGCAAGCGCCGAGCAGCAAGATCAGAATAGGGGTTTTCATTCGGCGACCATAAATCTTTTTATGCTGATAGTGCAAATGCGTAGCAGCGCCTTTGGGCGCGACCAGCTCCTGAGCAGATCATTCGCGCCTAACGGCGCTCCTAGGTGGAATTTGCATTTTTCGATTTCTGAACACGCCTAGCCGAAATTTATTTCGCTTACTAGTTGACGCGGGCTTTACGACAGGAGTATAAAAACCGCGTCACCGGAAGAAGTCGCCATGTCCCATAAGCGTACTCACATCCGTCACATCGGCTCGGTGTTTTACCTGAGCGAATGGTGGGACGAGTAGATCCCCAGCGGGCTGCCACGCAGTCTGCCCAATGCTGTTGCTAATTTATTGCCATCATTGTCAGTGCCTTTAGGCCTTAGTGCCTTGGGCCGAATTAGGGGATTCCACCATGAATTTGTCCAAACCGCTTGCTGTCGCCGTGGCGATGGCGCTTAGCTCGCATGCTTTTGCTCAAGCACAATCTGAAACATCTGCCACTCCGTCCGAAGAGGCCCTGACACTCGATGCCGTGGTCGTCACCGGCTCGAATATCAAAGGCGTTGACCTAGCAAAATCGCAGCCCGTGGTTGTCATTACGGCTCAGGATATTAAAGAATCCGGTGCCATCAGCGTTACCGATTTAATCAATAAAATCAGTGAAACCGGCGGCGGTACCGGCAATTTCAGCACCACCAGCAGTGGTGCACGGCAAGCCGATTCACCTGCCGGTTCAGCCGGTATTTCCTTGCGCGGTTTGGGCACTGCATCAACCCTGACTTTAATCAACGGTCGCCGGATTGCAGCCTCGTCGTTTGCCAATGGCTCGCAAAACTTTATTGACGTCAACATGATCCCGCTGTCAGCAGTTGATCGTGTTGAAATTCTGACCACCGGCGCCTCGGCGATTTATGGTGCTGATGCAGTCGCCGGCGTAGTGAACTTTATTCTTCGCAAAAATTTTGATGGCGGTTTACTGTCTTTAAGCACCGGTGAATCGGAAGCGGGCAGTAACGATGCTCGCAACAACGCTAACTTGGTTTGGGGTAAGTCAGGTGATAGTGGCCGCGCGTTGGTAGTGGTGGATTTGTATCAAAAAGCGGCGCTGTATGATCGTGATCGCCGCAGTACGGCTGTGTCGCCAAGACCTTCACGTCAAAGTCCTTATGCTAGTTTTAATAATCGCTTTTTTGATTTTGACGACAGAGTTGAAGCCTCCTGTCCTGCTTCACTGCGCCACGACAACAACCCATTACCCAATGGGCCGGATGGTGAGTATTGCGAATTCAATCGCAATGCTTTCACACCGACAGATCCTGCACGTCGCAGCATTGGTATCCTAGGGTCTTTTGCATACAACTTTTCCGATAATTTGGAATTCTTTTCTGATATTTCCTACGGCCGCAATCAATCCACTGCCAGCACTGAAGGTGCGCCTTGGGATGCTAGAATTGACCCAGCATTTTTTACTGTTCCAGCAGAATTATTGAGTCGCTTTGATTTCAATCCGTTCGATCCGAGCGAGGGCTTGTACGCTTATGGCCGCTTCAATGAAGAACGTACTGTTGAAGTTACCACTCATGCCTGGCGTGCATTAGGTGGTTTAAAGGGAACAGCAGGCGCTTGGGATTGGGAGACGGCCCTGAGCGTATCGCAATCAAAATCGGACCAAGTGGCTTTAGAGGGCATTTATAATCGCAGACGTTTTGAGGGTGCCCTTACCGGAAGGCTATGTAGTGATGGCTTGGTAACAGCAACGGCTTTAGTACCATGTAACGCTGGCGCTACAAGAGTTCTGTACAACCCCTTCGCTGGCGGCAGCAACAACTCAGCTGCCGTGCTCGATTTGCTGAGTGAAGATGTGCATCGCGCAGGTACCAGCAAACTTTATAGTTGGGATGCAAAATTCAATGGAGCACTTGGCTCCATCGGTGATCGCGACGTGCAGTGGGCGTTCGGTGCTGAAGTTCGGCGCGAAGATATTTCTGATCAACCTTCTACGCAAGCGATTGCAGTGGGCGGTGTAGTTCCGGTTATTGGCTTCGGTTCAACTGCCGCCGATGCTAGTCGCACTTCATGGTCGGTATTTGCAGAATCCTTATTACCACTTTCGGAAACTTTGGAACTTCGCATAGCAGGTCGTTACGATCATTATTCGGATTTCGGTGGTGATTTTAATCCCGCTGTTAGTATGCGCTGGCAACCCAATGATTCATTCCTGATTCGTGGCGGATGGAATACCTCGTTCCGTGCACCATCGCTGGCACAAGTCGGCGCTGGTACTACCTTGAGTTCGGGGGTTCTGTCTTGTCCAGTGGGTGGCGAATTCAGTACTTCACTTTGTGCCGGCAGTACCAGTGAACGCTCCTATTTATCAGAAATTTATGGCAACCCCGAGCTTAAGGCAGAAACTGCAACCGCCTGGTATTTGGGTTCGGTATTTAATGCCGGTGCAAACACCACATTCTCGCTCGACTACTGGAATTTCAACAATAAAAATCTGGTTGATATTGATCCGCTCGAGTTATTCCGCCGCGCCAGAACCGACCCTACATTGGTTTATGGCAATTTGGTTGACGCTAATCCCAATAACGATAATATTCCCTCAGGTGTTGTCGGCATTAGAACTTCGAACGGCAACTTTAACGGCCGCATTCGTTACGTACAACTAGAACTTATCAACATCGGTGTACAAAAAACCGATGGTGTTGATTTCTCGTTTACGCATGATTGGGATGCTGGTGAAGCGGGTAAATTTCGCTTCTATTTCGATACCACTTACACCCGTTCGTTTGAGCGTTCGGAAAGTTGCGATAGTCTGGCTCCCTCGACTCGTCGTGGTGCGGGCGCCTGCATCAATGGTCAGCGTTTAGTTGATCGCTCCGGTGAATTCCGTTACCCGCAATGGTTAAGTACTTTCGGTACCCGTTGGCGTTATGGCGATTTCAGCACTAGTTTATCGGCCAAATACACCAGCTCGTATTACGATGATGATCAACGGCAAAATGTGCCTGTTGCCAGCAAGGTGGCGTCTTCCACGATATTTGATTTGAATATCGGTTACACGCCCAATAAAGATCATTACTTTGCTTTCAATGTGCGAAACTTATTTGATCGCGATCCACCAGTGGCACTCGGTTCCACGGCAGGCGTTGATTTTTATAATCACAGCTCAATGGGCCGCTTTTATACTGTTAGCTACGAATTCAGGTTTTAATTCATGAGCAATCAAGCAAACACTGCCGAAAATAAAACCCAGAGTGCCGGACTGAATACATTGATTATTCTGTTTGGGGTCGCGCTGGTGTTTGCCTTATTGGTGCCCTTCGTGCCCGCCGGCTATTTTGAAGCCGGCGCGCCGATGGCATTGGATCGTTTCCATTACAGCGACGCGCCTTCGGGCATGTCGCTGTTTTCGGGTGCTGATCAGATTGGTTTTTTGAATTTTTTATTTGAAGGATTTACTTCCGGCACTCGTACCAGTGCTGCCGTTGGCGTGATCGCATTCATTTTGATTGTCGGTGGCGCATTCGGTGTTATCAATGCTACTGGTGCGGTTGATCGTGGCTTTATTCGGCTGGCGGCTAAAACCAGCCATCGGCCAGGCCTATTATTAGCCGGTTTTTTTGTAGCGTTCTCGCTTGGCGGCGCGGTATTTGGTATGGGCGAAGAAACCATCGCCTTTCTTGCACTGTTATTGCCTTTGGTAGATCGCTTGGGCTTGCCGCGCGCCAGTGCGGTGATGTGCACCTATATGGCCAGCCAAATCGGTTTTGGCACGTCGTGGATGAATCCCTTCAGCGTGGTAGTGGCACAAGGCATTGTCGGCTTACCAATTTTATCTGGCTCTGGCTTGCGGGTGGTGATGTGGGCCTGCTTCACCCTGTTTGGCATCATTTTTACTTTGCGCTATGCCGCAAAACATCGGCGCGAAGTTGCCATGACGAGTGATGATGAAGAACTCGCTGCTCCGATGAACTGGGCAGACCGCGCGATCTTGTTTGCTGTCTTGGCAAATGTCGCATGGATCATTTGGGGTGTGACCTCGGCGGGTTACTACATTCCACAAATCGCTACGCAATTTTTTACTTTAGGTTTAGTCGTTGGCGTGATTGCGATTATTGATAGGCGCATGGACATGAATGCCGTCGCAGAAAAATTTACGCTTGGTGTTGCGCAAATGGTGCCTGTAGCACTCGCCATAGCCTGCGCCAAAGGCATGCTGTGGCTGCTCGGCGGGGCCGATCCGCACACGCCTTCCGTGCTGAATACTTTGCTTTATGGCTTAGGTAACAGTTTGCATGGACTACCGGAATTGGTATCGGCCTTGGGCATGTTTTTTACGCAAGCCGGTTTCAATTTTTTTGTAACATCGGGCTCAGCGCAGGCCGCCATCACGATGCCTTTAATGGCAGGTTTGGGTGAGCTTGTAGGCGTTACAAAACAAGTGAGCGTATTGGCGTTTCAACTCGGTGATGGCGTCACTAATTTAATCGTGCCGACTTCGGCAGTGTTGATGGGCGCCATTGGCATAGCCGGCTTAAGCTGGACCGAGTGGCTGCGCGCGATCTGGAAATTTGAACTGGGGCTGGTGCTACTGGCTTCCTTGTTCGTCACTTACGCTGTACTCAACGGATACGCCTAATGTTTACTTTAATTCGAAATGCGCAGGTGTTCGCACCGGCGCCTTTAGGTATTTGCGATGTACTTTTGGCCGGCGAAAAAATTGCGGCCATTGGTCATGGTTTGCATCCGAATTCGCAATTGAACTGCCGTGAACTCGATGGCAAAGGTTTGTTACTCACACCTGGCTTTGTCGATTCACTGGTGCATATCAGTGGCGGTGGTGGTGAAGGCGGTTTTGCATCACGCACCACGGCATTGAAAGCCGAGCAAGCCATTGCGGCCGGGGTTACCAGCCTCATTGGCGCATTGGGCACCGATGACATCACGCGCAGCCTGCGAGATTTATTGGCCTGCGCGCGTGCTTTATCTGCCAGTGGTTTAAGCGCATATGCATTAACCGGTTCGTATCGCGTGCCAATACGCACAATTACCGGTAACGTACGTGATGACATCGTCTTAATACCCGATATTATTGGCGTTGGTGAAGTCGCCATTGCCGACCATCGCAGTTCAAGGCCAAGTGTGCATGAACTCGCACGCATTGCCGCCGATGCGCATGTTGGCGGAATGTTGGCAGGCAAACGCGGCACCGTGTTGATTCATATGGGCGATGATGAGGAAGGTTTGTCGTTATTGAATGAGGCTTGTATGCAACATAACATTGCCATTCAACAATGGCTGCCAACGCATATCAACCGGCAACGAAAATTAATGGCCCAAGGTATTCAATGGGGCTTGCGCGGCGGCAATGTGGATTTAACCACCAGTACCACCCCCGATTTTATTGCGGCTGGTGAAGTACCCGCATCACTTGCGTTGGCAGAATTATTAGCCGCCGGTGTTCCCATTGAGCGCATCAGTATGAGTTCCGATGGTCAAGCCAGTCTGCCTTTGTTTGATGCGCAAGGACAGCTAATTAGTTCGGGTGTTGCTTCCTTATCCACACTGAGTCAATCCTTGCGCGAAGCTGTACAGCAACATGGTATTGCATTGGAAACAGCACTGGCGAGCATTACCAAAAGTCCCGCCAACACGTGGGGCTTGAAACTGAAAGGTCGCATTGAAGTAGGTGCTGATGCCGACTTATTGTTATTGGACGCGGACACGCTAAGCCCATTAACTACGATCGCTCGTGGACGGATTTACGTATGAACATGAGCCATTTTAAAGCCGCTTTATTTCTTGCGGCCAATTTTTTATGCCTGCCGATGGCAGTGGCCTGTGTGACTTTGGAAACTGAAAAAAATAACTCCGATTCGACAGCCAATTATCCTTTGTGTAGTGACATTTCTGTTACTGGCAATCTGAGCTCAGTCAACGATATTGACTGGATGAAATTCGAGGTGGAAAGTGCCGGGGTAATTTCGGTCAAGCTTTCTCATTCGCCTTCCAAGGATCTCGATTGGTATTTATATAAACCTGATGGTTCTTATGCCGCTGCTTCAACCAGCGCTGCGAACCCCGCTGTCGGCAATTATTATGCAAGCACACCGGGCGCTTATTACCTCAGAATTTTCAGAAATTTTGGCATCAACAACAACCCACAATCGGTTACTTACAAAAACAAACTAGCCGTCAACAACAAGACGCCCGGTTACTCACGTCCGGCAGCATGGGGCTTGAAAGTGACGCTGCCCCGAGCGCCCGTTCAAGCAGTGACTGGCAAGGTCTGGTTAAATGGCGGCGCCGTTCGTCAATCCAACACCGGTATTTTTGTGGATGGTTTGCGGAATGCCACCGGCAAGAACTTCAATGTTCCCAATATCAATTCACCAAACAACTGCGACGAAAATTGGAATACGACTCCCTGTCCGCGGGTAGCTGTGATTACAGCAGCCGCCTTGAATCAGGCCGAGGGTGTCGATAAATACACTAACGATTTGAACGGAACCTGGTCCTACGCCAATTTATTTCGGCGCCATGGCTTTGCGCCCAAACATGTTCTGAGCCATTGGGACACCTACGCTAACAACTCAGTCAACACAACAGCACAAGGCCAGGCGAACATTGCCATCATCAATCAGGCCGACTTGGTGTATGTGATTGGGGGCGATCAATCACGACTGGCCCGAACTTTCTTGAAAGACGATGGCAGTGATACCGCGCTGATGGCAGCCATTCGTGCTCGTTACCAAGCCGGCAACTTTATTTACGCCGGCGACTCCGCCGGCACCGCCATTGCGCCTTCTGTGTCGTATGGCGAAGGCATTAGCATTGGCTACCTCAATCAAAATAACTTACGCCAAATTACGCCCGCCGATTGTCCTTATAACGCTTCTGGAGACAGTTGCTTGAGCAATCCCGATGCAGCACATCCCGATTACGGTACAAAAATAAAAGGCTTTGGCTTCATTAGTAACGCCATTGTTGATACCCATTTTGACAATCGCAGCAATAGAACCGGACGCCTTGGTCGCTTGGTCGTTGCACTAAAAAGTATCGATACCGGCACGGCGTACGGCATTGACCAAGACACCGCTTTGTATATCAATGGCGATATTGGCAGCGTTTATGGCACTGGCGCGGTATTTGTTGCGGAAGCTAGCAGTAGCAACTTCCCGACAGGCACCAAGTTCAAAGCCTCCAATGTACGTCTGTCGTATCTCACCGTAGGCGACACTTATCGTCGTAGTGATAGCCTTATTAGCACCAGTAAATCACCGATAAGCACAGCGCAATACAGCGGGCATTTGGATTCGACCAATATTTTTGCCGTCAATGCATCCGGTGTTGGCAATACCACTACCACATTCACCCGCATGGCTGATCAAACCGATACTTTCAATCTTGGCGTGGCACCGGCCGACAGCGCCAATGGCAACCCCTTATCGTTTGATCTAACTTTCAAAAAAGATGCGCTGACTCAGAGCTTCAAGAGCGGCACCTTGGGGCCGTACACGATCAAGAAGGCACTGTTGGATATTCAGTAGGCTGGTACCGCTTGGTTTCGACACTGTTCAGCGCCCTGAGCTTTAAGCGCTGGAAGCCCATGCTGGTTTAACCCCATACTGCTAATCCGCTCGTTGTAGATAGCTAATCGGGTTGACCGGCTTTGGGGATTTTTATGTTTCGACAATTATTGATAAGCGCTTTTTTAATGGCCCCTGCTTTTCCAGTGGCAGAAGCTCAGATGGCAAATAGGCAAATACGACCCTTAATCGAAACCATCAAAGGCGAACAGGCCATTGAACTGCAAAGCCTGAAAATTGAAAGCAATATTAGTGGCGGTCTGGCAGAAACCATCGTCCGCATGACATTCTACAATCCAAACAATCGCGCGCTTGAAGGTAATCTGCAATTTCCATTGCTCGACGGTCAGCAGATCACAGCGTTCGCTCTGGATATGAATGGCAAGATGCGACAAGCGGTGCCGGTAGAAAAGGCAAAGGGTCGCCAAGTCTTTGAAGCTATCGAACGCCGAGGCGTTGATCCGGGCTTGCTGGAAAACACGCAAGGCAATAATTTTAAATTACGTGTCTATCCCATTGCCGCCAAAGGCGTTCGCAGCATTGAGTTGCGTTATTCCGAACCGTTAAAACGCCAGGACGCGGTCTGGCTGTATACGCTACCGATGGGTTTCGGCAATAACCTGAAAAATTTCGAGTTGAGCCTGAAAGCCAATGGCACTAATAAAGCACCGAAAGTTGTCGGCAGTTTTAGTGAGTTTGAGTTCAAACGTAATGCAAAACGTTTTGAGGCAGTGCTTACTAAAAATAATTTTTCACCGACCGGCACATTAACCCTACAAATTCCTGCCAGCGATAAAGCGCAAACCTATACGCAGATCTTCGAAGGACAAAATTATTTTATTGCCGACGTGCCGGTCACTGACACCCCACAAGATCGCGCACTGCCTAATGTTATCGGTTTGCTTTGGGACAGTTCCGGTTCGGGCGACAAGCGTAATCATGCTCTGGAACTAAGTTTGCTTGAGCGCTATTTCAAAAAGGCTGGCAATGTTGAAATTCGTTTGACGCGCCTGCGCGATCGGGCCGGGGCGACAGAAATCTATCGGATAAAAGACGGTGACTGGTCAGCTCTGAAGATGAATCTGGAGAACACGGTCTATGACGGTGCTAGCGCGTTGTCGGAATGGAAGGTACAAAAAGATGTCGGCGAGTATTTATTGTTCAGTGACGGCCTCAGTAATTATGGCAATGCGCCGTTTCCAGGTTTAGCAAGCACGCAGAGGCTTTATGCTATCAACTCTGCAGTGAGTGCCGACACCGTTCGTCTTACTGCATTGGCCGAGCAATCGGGCGGTCGTTACATCACGCTACAATCAGCATTGATTGAACAAGCATCGCAGTCTTTATTGACCGAAGGTATGCGCCTAGAAAGTTTTAGCGGCGAAGGTGTTACAGATCTGGAATTTTCGTCGCGCGATCCGCAAGACGGTTTGTTGCGCGTTGCCGGCCGCTTGTTAAATCCGAGGGCAAAACTTGCGATTGTTTTATCGCAAGGCGGCAAGAGAACGACGCTTGATTTGCCTATCGATAGTGATTCTGCCGAACACCCGCTAGCCGCTAACATGTGGGCGAGTTACCGCCTGCGCTCGATGGATGCCAATCACGAATTAAATCGTGCAGCCATTCGCCGCATTGGCGAACATTTTGGTCTGCCGACACGCGAAACGTCTTTAATCGTGCTCGATACCGTTGCCGATTATGTCCGTTATGAAATTGCGCCGCCTGAAGAATTGCGTATCGAATATATGAAATTAGTCGGTGAACGTAATCAGGGACGTAAAACTAGTCGTGACGAGCAATTGAATAAAATTGTTTCAATGTTCGACGAGAAGTATGTGTGGTGGAGCAAGGTATTTCCTAAGAATTTGCCACCACAGAAAAAGCAAATGCCAGCACAGTCCGAAACTAGCGCTGCACTTCGACCACAAGTGAGCTATCCAGCAAACATGTCAGCTGAAGAAATTGCAGTGGCTGAAGCTGTCGCTGCCGTAGAAGCAGCAGCCATGGATGCTGCAGCTTCGGTGGAAGGCGCGACATCAGACGCGGCGGCTACAATCGACACAACAGGATTAGATTTAATGGAAACTAATTCCGCAGTAGTTGCTCGACCGCCACAAGCATCCAGAAACGAGCCCGCCACAGTCGTATTATTTACTGATCCATCGCCTCCGCCTGCATCGGCACGATCAATCGACAGTTACACCGCATTGCCACGTGCAAGCCTTAGTGTTAGACCGGACCGCCGGGAAAGACAAAGTGATCATGTGAATTCAGGCAGTGCCATCTCCCTCAAAAAATGGTCCGCCGATGCCCCCTACATCGCCCGCATGAAAGCAGCGACCAGCGGAACGATCTATGCAATTTATCTGGATGAGAAACCGGGCTACAGCAATAGCAGCGCTTTCTTTCTGGATGCCGCCGATATGCTGCTCGAAAAAAACCAGCCCGATCTTGCCTTGCGAGTTTTATCAAACTTGGCCGAGATGGATCTGGAAAATCGTCAGGTACTGCGAATTCTTGGGTATCGATTGATACAGGCTGGTGCCCCGGAATTGGCAATCCCCGTCTTTGAAAAAGTTCAGCAGCTTGCCGAAGAAGAACCACAGTCGTTCCGCGATTTGGGCCTGGCTTATGCAGCGGCAGGGCAAAATCAGAAAGCGATTGAACAACTTTACGAAGTCGTACTACGACCCTGGGACGGTCGCTTTGCCGAGATCGAATTAATTGCCTTGGCAGAACTCAACAGCATTATCGCCACCAGCAAACAGAAACTCGATACCGGCAATATGGATATGCGTTTGCTGAAAAACATGCCGCTGGACTTACGCGTGATCCTGACATGGGATGCAGACGACAGCGACATGGATTTATGGGTAACCGACCCGAACGGCGAAAAATGTTTTTATGGCAACAAGGCGACCCACCAAGGCGGCCGGATGTCGGACGATTTCACCGGCGGTTATGGCCCGGAAGAATTTTCACTACGAAACGCCAAACCCGGTAAATACAAAATTGAGACGAATTTCTTCGGTAATCTCCAGCAAGTCGTCGCCGGGGCAACGACCTTGCAGGTTTATTTGACGACCGGCTTCGGTACATCGCGTGCTAAACAACAGAGCGTAACCCTACGTCTGAAAGATGCACAGGAAACCGTCTTTGTCGGGGAATTTGAAGTTAAACCATGAACACTGTAACCCGGGTCATGGCTCCATCTGACCCGGAAGATGCGAGCACAAGTTATAGCTAAATCCGATACGTAACGTGCTCAATGAGGATCGCTTGCACGGTTAGCTGTAACCCTTGAATGGCAGGTTAAACCTAACAAGTGCATTCGTATTCCGACGTAGGGGCGCATGCTTGCTGCGCCCAAAAATTATTGGCCACTCTGGGCGCAGCAGCATGCGCCCCTACGGGTTGAATTGACAGCTAACCGTGCAAACAACAGCTTATTTTTTGGCCACTCTGGGCGCAGCAAGCATGCGCCCCTACGGGTTGAATTGACAGCTAACCGTGCAAACAACAGCTTATTTTTTGCTTAGCCAC
>Ga0105044_10006664_pt1 | contig 15887 bp, 7 predicted proteins | sample MAT01_FD_78092 | JGI IMG/M metagenome (GOLD analysis project Ga0105044, IMG submission 78092) | Freshwater microbial communities from Lake Fryxell liftoff mats and glacier meltwater in Antarctica - MAT-01 | ecosystem: Environmental > Aquatic > Freshwater > Ice > Liftoff microbial mat | place... | reverse complement strand
CTCTCTACCAAAGCGACATTCCCTTATACACTTTGGGGCTCAAAAGTTCAGGGCAAGCAATACGACTATGACAATTTAACTGACCAGCAGCGGTTTGATTGGGTGGAGTATTACAAAATCAAATTCACTGCAAATTGGTACACCGCGTTGAATAAGCACAAGACAAACAAGTTTGTACTCAACACCAACGTAGGATTTGGATTCCTTGGAACGTACAACCAGAAGCTTGGTTCATCGCCATTTGAGCGCTTTTATCTCGGCGGTGTGTTCCTGAGTGGTTTCTTGCTAGACGGGCGTGAGATTGTAAACCTCCGCGGTTACGATGATCTTTCGCTCACTACGCCAAGCGACCGAGTGGGTGCTCCTCTTATCAGCAAATACGGAATGGAGTTGCGCTATCCACTCTCGACAAATCCAAGCGCCACCATTTACGCGCTTACTTTTCTGGAAGCGGCGCGCACTTGGGAGGATTTTGAAGACTACAATCCGTTTAACCTTTATCGATCAACAGGTGTTGGATTGCGCATCTTCCTGCCGATGTTCGGTTTGCTTGGTTTCGACTATGGGTGGAGGTTAGACGAAGCGCCGGGTCGTCCGAACATGTCGCCAGGGCAATTTCACTTCTCCATTGGCATGAATCTTGGCGAACTGTAAGGCCTTTATTATCTTCGCCAAACTTTGAGACATTCAGTAAAATACGCATGAAACCAGCCCTTCTCTCACTTGCCTTTATAGCGGTTTTGACCGTGACGGGTTGGTCTCAAAAATTCGGCTACGTAGATTCAAAATACATATTGAGTCACATGCCCGAATACCAAGCCGCGCAGGCCGAGGTCAACCGATTGAGCGGTGTGTGGCAAAAAGAAATTGAAGACAAGTACTCGACTATTGAAAAGCTCGAGAAGGCATACCAAGCCGAAAAGATACTCTTGACCGATGAGATGCGTCGCAAGCGAGAAGAAGAAATTGAGCAGAAGCGAGTAGATGCGAAGGACTTGCAAAAGAAGAAGTTTGGGGTAGATGGTGAATTGTTCAAGAAGCGCGAAGAATTAGTGAAACCTATTCAGGACCAGATCTACCAAGCTATACAGGAAGTTTCCTCACAGAGTGCGCTGATGGTGGTATTCGACAGGGCCAATCACAGCAACATCCTTTATTCCAATCCCAAGCATGATATCAGCGACAAGGTCCTGAAGAAAATGGGTCTCAAGCCTGGAGAAATCATCGAGGATGAAGAGGAAGAAGAAGAAGGAACAGATGCCCCAAAAGGTGGCGCGGGAGCAACTCCTGATAAGGGTGGATCGAAAGGAAGTGACCGAACACCAGTAAAAAAATAATCCTACTAAACGTAAAATGGCCTCCAATTTGGAAAGCCGGCATGTATACTCCAATCCATAGAAACAGATGAACAGATTTTTTGTAACCAGCGCAGCTCTTGTTTTGAGCATCGGCGCATTTGCTCAGAAACTTGGCCACACAGACGGCCAAGCCCTCTTACTAACGCTTCCACAGCGTGCGACTATTGAAACCGAATTACAGCTAGTAGCCAAGGAATATGAAACCACGCTGGCGAGTATGAAAGCGGATTACGACGCGAAAGTGAAAGACTACGAAGCCAATCGTGGAAACTGGCCCGAAGCCATCCTGCAGAGCAAGGTGAAATCGATTACAGATCTTGAGCAGAACATGTATGACCTTCAACAAACGGCCAACGACGATTTAGATCGTCAGCAATTGTCCAAACTGAAGCCGTTGATCGACATGGTAAATAACGCCATTGACAAGGTTGCTGTAGCTAATGGCTACAGCTATATATTCGATGCGGGGGTGGGAGCGCTTCTTTACAAGGGCGGTGACGACATCACTGACTTAGTGAAAAAGGAACTCGGCATTGTTCCAGTTGAACTTAAGAAATAACTTGAAGGGTCATTATCAAGTTGAAATCCCGGCTATAGCTGGGATTTCTTATTTTCGGCACTTGCTATGAAATCTGTCCAACGTCCTATCGGCATTTTCGATTCTGGCATCGGCGGATTGACGGTGGCTCATGCCATTCGTAAGGTATTACCAGGAGAATCCTTTGTGTACTTTGGGGATACAGCGCATTTACCATATGGGGAAAAATCGCCAGAGAGCATTCGACAGTATTCGGAACGTATTGCTCAGTTTCTTTTGAGCAAGAATTGCAAGGCTGTAGTGATTGCCTGCAACACGGCATCTGCTCACGCTTTCAAGACCGTAGTGGCCGTGTGTGGCGAAGAGATTCCGGTGATCAACGTAATCGATCCGGTAGCTGAGCACACCGCAAGAACTTACGAGAATTGCCATGTCGGTGTAATCGGGACGAAAGGGACTATTCAGTCACGCGTGTATGCACAACGAATCGAAAAATTAAACAAGAGTCTGAAGGTCATTTCAAATGCAACTCCACTTCTTGCGCCGATGATTGAAGAAGGATTTTTCAATAACAGCATATCGAAAACCATTATCAACAATTACTTGTCGCGGCCTCATTTCAAGAAGGTCAGGGCATTGATTCTGGGGTGCACCCATTACCCGCTGATTAGCCGAGAAATAGGCCAGTTTTTAGGGTCAAAGGTCGACATCATCGACAGCACAAAAGTGGTGGCTCAGGAAGTTAAACAAGTGCTTTCAGAGGCGCAGCTTCTGAACGTTGATTCGGGTGAAGGGAAATACACCTTTTTTGTATCCGACCGCACGGAGGGTTTCGAGCGCAGTACGCGGATTTTCTTTAAGGAAAAAATACATCTCGAAGAGCTCCGGATCTGGGACTAAACGACCGCTTTCTCAATTTTTTCGGGCTCTTCAGTTGGGGATACTTCTATCACTTCACCTTGCTTGTGATGTCCGAAAAACCTTCTTTGAAAGAGCAAAATCAGCAAGATTCCTGTTGTGATTGAAGAATCGGCAAGGTTGAATACCGGCGGGAAAATTTCGCGGGGCTTTCCATTAATGGTTACTTCATAGGTGATATGAAACATATCGACCACATTTCCCATCAGAAAGGGCGCATAACCTGGGCTCTGAAGTGTGGCCTTTCCGAAATACATGGTATAATCTCCCACATCCTGATCATAGGTAGACCCTTTATCGAACATCAATCCATAGCCTGCACTGTCTGCGATATTTCCCAGGGCTCCAGCGATGATGAGTGCAAGGCTCAAGACTAGGCCTGAGTGGGCTCCTTCTTTGATAATTTTCCGCAGATAAAATGCGAGGAAAATAACGACCAGAATTCGAAAGATGCTGAGGGTAAGTTTGCCCGCATCACCTGGAATCATCCATCCGAAAGCCATGCCCGGATTTTCTACGAATTGAAGATCAAACCAACCGGGGATCAGCGTTTTACTTTCACCATAGTGGAAGTTCAGTTTCACCCACACCTTGAGCCATTGATCGGCAATCAAGATTAGAAATATGGTGATAAGAGCCTTCTTCAATGTCTCTGGTGATTCAAACGAACCGCGGTCTATTGCATGTTTTTCGCTTCGATACTGAGCGTAGCATGGGGCACCAGACGCAATCTTTCTTTAGGAATTAATTTACCCGTAACCCGACAAATACCATACGTTTTATTCTTGATTCGGAGTAATGCATTTTCCAGGGAAATAATAAATTTTTCTTGACGCGCGGCAAGCTGGGCGACTTCCTCCCGGCTCATTGTGTCATTGCCATCCTCCATCATTTTGAAGGTTGGTGATGTATCGTCCGTGCTGTTATCGCCTTCATGCGAAAGGGACTGACGAAGTTCATCCAGATCGGACTTGGCCTGAGCCAACTTCTCGAAAATCAATACTTCAAACTCCTTGAGATCCATATCAGAATATCGCGTGCCTTCTGGTGAAGAGTTCATCTCGGTGGTTTCCTTTTTCTTTGTCATGTTTAATTCAATTTTTGAATGAGGATATAGGTTGAAACACCTTGTTCTATTTCAACAGGTTCGCCTTCGCTCAGTGCATCCACCAAATCCAATTCTCCGGCTAAAACCTGGCCGCGAATATATTCCGAATTTGAGCGGATTGCCTTGTCAAAAGCCTGACTTGCTTCAATCTTCACACTTATTTTGTCTGTTACCTCAAAACCGGCCACTTTCCGGAGATTCTGGATTCGGTTGACGAACTCTCTGGCGATGCCTTCATCGCGCAGTTCGTCCGAAATGGTCACATCCAGTGCAACTGTCAGGGCCCCCTGATTAACTACTTTCCAGCCCGGAATGTCCACAGGAATGATCTCCACATCTTCTACAACCAACGCGATGATCTCGTTTCCAGCGGAAACAGAAAACGTTCCTTCGGTTTCGATAGCTCGAATGATTTCATCCTGATGATCAGCGGCAAACTGCTGCACATATTTCATGTGAGCGCCACACTTCTTTCCGAGTGTTTTAAAATTCAGTTTGAGGTTTTTGACAATCTTCGCTTCTGACTCATCCACTACTTCGATTGACTTCACGTTTACTTCCGATCGCACTAATTCGCTAACGGCTTCCATTCGATCACGAAACGACTGATCCAATGCAGGAATCCTGATTCTGCCTAAAGGCTGTCGTACACGAATACCTTCCTTTTTTCGAATCGAAAGCACCATCGATGAAATTTGCTGGGCGAGTTCCATTCGGACCTCCAACTCCTGATCGATCCAACCTGAGTTTACTTCTGGCATGAATGAAAGGTGCACTGAGTCGAAAACACGCTTGTCATTCGACTGCGAATCCTTCATTGGAGACGTCAGATTGCGATAGAGCCAATCACTGAAAAACGGCGCCAGCGGACTCATCAATTGAGCCACGGTTGTGAGGCATTCGTGAAGCGTGTCGTAAGCAGCTAATTTATCATCAGTCATTTCTCCATGCCAGAATCGTTTACGCGAAAGACGCACAAACCAGTTGGACAAGTTGACGTCTACAAATTCCTCAATCGCGCGTGCGGCAGGGGTTGGATTGTAATCATCGAGAAATCCTCTCACTTTAACAATGAGAGAATGTAAGCTCGAAAGAATCCATCGATCAAGTTCTGAGCGTTCCGCAAAAGGAATTGCTTTGATAGCACTTGGCACGAACTTATCGATGTTTGCATAGATCGAAAAGAATGAATAAGTGTTATAAAGTGTTCCGAAGAAACGGCGTTGTACCTCAGCAATACCTTCGAGGTCAAACTTCAGATTGTCCCATGGCTGTGCATTCGCGATCATATACCACCGTGTGGCGTCGGCACCATACTTCTCCAAAGTTGAAAACGGGTCGACAGCGTTTCCAAGACGCTTGGACATTTTGTTGCCGTTTTTGTCAAGCACCAGACCGTTCGAAATCACGTTTTTGTAGGCAACCGAATCAAAGCACATGGTGGCAATTGCGTGGAGGGTATAAAACCAACCCCGGGTTTGGTCGACGCCTTCAGCAATAAAATCAGCGGGGAAGTTTGACCCGTTATCAATCTTTTCCTTGTTTTCGAACGGATAATGCAATTGAGCGTATGGCATAGCGCCGCTATCAAACCACACATCGATCAAATCGCTTTCGCGCAGCATTTTTTTACCTGATACAGAAACCAGGATGATGTCGTCTACGTACGGCTTATGTAGGTCGAATGAGCCATAATTCTCAGCCGAATGAACGTTCGATTGGTACTTAGCCAATGGATTGATCGGCATGAGTCCGGCAGAAACGGACTTCTCAATTTCCGTTCTCAACTCTTCTGCTGAGCCGATACATATTTGTTCCTTACCGTCCTCCGTGCGCCAGATCGGGAGGGGAATTCCCCAGAAGCGTGAGCGGGAAAGATTCCAATCGTTGGCATTTTCGAGCCAGTTACCAAACCTTCCAGTTCCTGTGGCTTCAGGCTTCCAGTGAATTGTTTTGTTGAGTTCAACCATACGCTCTTTCGCAGCGGTTACACGAATGAACCATGCGTCGAGAGGGAAGTAGATAATTGGCTTATCAGTGCGCCAGCAATGCGGATAATTGTGGGCATACTTCTCCTTTTTAAACAGTTTATTTTCGTTTTGAAGTTTCAGTGCGATACGCTCATCCACACTGAGGTACGACAATTTACTTGTATCTCGGATAAATCCTGAGAGTCGTTCTCTTTGGATACTGAGCTCTTCATTTTTCTCTTCCTCTGAATAATAATCTTCTTTGACGAATTCGTTTCCAAAGAGAAACACGCCATCATTCACTTCAGGTAAGAATCGACCTCGCTTATCGACAAGTGTAAGAGATCCTATCTTATTCTGCCGGGCAGCACGAAAGTCGTCTGCGCCAAAAGAAGGGGCGATATGGACGATACCGGTTCCGTCTTCGGTAGTTACAAAGTCTCCAATGATCACGCGAAATGCATCGCCATCCGTGGGTTGTGCGAAAGGAAGCAGTTGTTCGTAGTTCCACCCTTCCATTTCTTGGCCGGAGAAAGAGGCAATTCGTTGAAATGGGATTTGTTTGTCACCTGGGTTATAGTTGTTCCAATCCAACTCTTGGTTCTTTGCTGGGAAATATTTATCCAGCAGTGGTTCGGCCAGAATCAGGCGAACTGGTAAATGAGAGTGCGGATTAAATGTTCGCACCGCTATATAGCGAATGTTCTTTCCCACAGCGAGTGCTGTGTTGGATGGTAGAGTCCAGGGGGTGGTAGTCCATGCGAGAATGGAAACCTCCTCTTCGGCTGATTTCAACTCTACGGGGACATCTATCAATTTAAACTGAGCGATAACAGAGGTATCTTTCACTTCGCGGTAACAGCCCGGTTGGTTTAGTTCATGCGAACTGAGCCCTGTGCCGGCAGCCGGAGAGTATGGCTGGATGGTATAGCCTTTATAGAGAAGGCCCTTATCTGAGATTGAACGCAGCAACCACCACACCGATTCAATGTACCGATTGTCAAAAGTGATATACGGGTTTGACATGTCTACCCAATATCCCATTTGCCGGGTAAGTTCTTCCCAGCGATCGGTATATTTCATTACCTCACTGCGGCATGCCAGATTGTACTCTTCGACAGTAATCTTGGTACCGATATCCTCTTTGCGAATTCCAAGTGTTTTCTCGACGGCCAATTCAATGGGAAGTCCGTGGGTGTCCCATCCCGCCTTGCGATGAACCTGTTTTCCCAAAAGCGTTTGATAGCGGCAAAAGATATCCTTGATGGTTCGGGCCATCACGTGGTGAATCCCCGGCATTCCGTTGGCAGATGGAGGCCCTTCATAAAATACAAAGGGGCGGGCGTCATCCCGTTCGCTCACGCTTCGGGAGAATATATTCTCCTTCTCCCAGAAATGCAGCACATCCTGATGGATACTAGGGAGGTCCAATGATTTATATTCTGTATAGATAGCCTTCATGGCGGGCGATTCGATTTAAAAAGACGCGCGAAGATAAGGATTCCCTCGGGGTGACCGTTTTGGACATATGCGATTAAATTTCAGGAAATTAGTCCGAGTTGGTGGATTAACAATCGGTATTTCAAAACACCTTGACATCTCCGAAATGTGCATCTGCAAATGGAACTTTCTTTACCGCACCACCCTAGGTAATTTTTCACATCATGTTTCGACGGAACGATGAGGTGATTGTTTGCACTCGCAGGTCTTCTGAGGCCTGATTGTTCCTAATGACCAAGTCTCGACAAGTTCTGTGAGGGGGTGGTGAGCATAGATTACCAAGACCATTTTACGGACAATGAATTCTAAGGTCGAACGCCAGACAAGTGTGTACACTGCTGAATGCTTCAGCCCCGCTTCGCGCCTTTCCTTTCTTACGTCCGAGAACCATCCCTATTGATTAACTCACGCTCTATGGCGACTTTCTATTCATTTTTGTCCCTACCTGCCTCTAAAAGAAAATTCGGCTTCCTCCTGCTCGTCTTTCTTTTCATCTCGGTGGGGGCTGATTCACAGTGCATCGGAGGGGATACTCCCTGCTCGGCCTTGTCGGCTACAGTGAGTGCCTCCTCATGCACTAATCCGGTCAACATTGGACTGGGAGTTGGATGTAACTCCTCGGGAGGAACAGGAGGATGCTTTTATCAAGGAGGTTTCAGGGATGCGTTTGTGACATTTACCATAGCCAGTGCGACCAATATTACTATTTCGATCACCCCTAGCAATAATCGTGATGTGATGTTGCACCTGTATAATGGAAACACGGGGGCAGGATGCGCTGTAACGAGTGCTCAAGAATTGGCTTGTATGGATAATTTTCTGGCCGGCTTTAGTGAGACCCTCAATTATTCAGGACTTCCTGCGGGGACATACTACGTTCGAGTTCAGGCGTACAATAACAATACACTCAATTCAAACAGCTTTGTATGTGTTTATGGCACACCCGCGGGGATTTGCGTTACGCCCCCCAACGCAGGCTCTGGAGGAACGGCAAATATTTGCAGCGCATCGGGGTCAATTAACCTTTTCACCTACCTAGGCGGAAGCCCCACTCCTGGTGGAACCTGGACGGACAACATGAACTCCGGAGCATTGACGGGCTCCTTTTTGAATACGAATCTTCTTTCTCCCGGGGTGTACACCTTTACTTACACTGTAACCGCGCCTTCGTGTCCGAGCAGCTCGGCTGTAGTCACGGTAAACGCAGGCGGGGGCGGTATTCCCACGGTAGTGTGTCCATCGGATATAACAACCACCAATGGAACGGGGCTTTGCGGAGCAAGCGTTAATTACTCTCTTTCAATAGTTGATGACTGCACTTCAGGAACATGTGCGCCTTCTTCCATTCCTGGGTTTGTGTTAATTGGGACGCTCAACGGGCATACCTATTTCCGTTCGACCACAGCGGCCCTATGGCCGAATGCCAATGCAACCGCCAATTCGCTTGGAGGTCATCTCGCTACAATCTCCACTGCGGTTGAGTGAACCTTTCTCAGCGGAATTGGGCTGCACTGGATAGGAATAACCGATGAGGTCGTAGAAGGGACGTGGGTTTGGGTCACTGGGGAGCCGGTTTCATATACCAACTGGGCACCTGGAGAGCCTAATAATTCGGGCAATCAAGATTATGGTTTGATCAATTGGTCTGGGAACCGCTGGGATGATCAGGGAACCACGACCACAGTAAGTCAGAATTACATTCTGGAGTTTGATTGCACTTACAATTTAATTTCGGGCTTTCCTTCCGGTTCGCTTTTTCCTGTTGGCACAACTGCAGTAAGCTATACGGTTATTGACGGAAATGGAAATGTCAGTGCTCCTTGTTCGTTCAGCGTGACGGTAAACGATACAACGTTTCCTGTGATTACCTGCCCGGCCAACATTAGTGTGAATGTGGACCCGGGTCAATGCACTGCGGTGGTAAACTATACTACGCCTGTAGCCTCAGACAATTGTGGCACATGCACGACTCCTCCGACGCTGGCTGGATTTACGTTGTTGGGGACGTTCAGTGACAAAGCCTATTATACCTCCAACGGGACAGCCAATTTTGCGACAGCGACTACTGCAGCCAATGCTACCGGCGGGTATTTAGCGGCAATAGAGAGTTCCGCTGAGAATACGTTCATTCGCAGTGCGATGAATACACTTGGCATCGCGACCTACTACATCGGGTTTAATGACCTCGCAACCGAAGGAACGTTCGTTTGGACGAATGGTCAACCCGTTAGTTATACCAACTGGGGTGGTGGTGAGCCGAATAACAGTGGAAATGAAGATGCCACGCAAGTACTTGCAGGTGGCGCATGGAACGACATCAGCGCTGCAGGCGGACTGCGATACATAGTTGAGTTTCCCTGTGTGCCCCCTACGCTTCAATCCGGGCTTCCCAGTGGAAGTACATTTCCGATTGGTTTAAATACCGTGACCTATCAGGCCACGGATGCCTCGGGCAATAGTTCAAGTTGTTCATTTACCATAACCGTAAGTGACAATATTGCACCGACGATTACCTGTCCACCCAACCAGTTGGTGCCTGCGAGCACTTCTTGTGTCGGCATTCTCGGTGACTACCGAACGCTTACAACGGCAGCGGACAACTGCACACCATCTGGTGCGATTCTACTTAGTCAGAGTCCAGCGCCCGGCACCAGTATTTCGGCGAATACACCTGTTACCATCATTGCGACAGATGCAGTGGGCAACAGCACATCGTGCACTTTCACAGCCGTGTTGCAGGACATCACACCGCCAATTGTTATCTGTCCTGCAAACATCACTGCAAACGCTCCGAATGGAAACTGCGGTGCATCGGTAGCATACACCATCACCTCCACAGACAACAACTGTTCTGTTTGTCAAGGAGGAGCAATTCCTGGCTTTACATTCATTGGTAGTTTCCAAGGACACTTATACTATCGGTCAACTGCTGCTGCATTGTGGCCGACAGCAAATACAGCATCTAATGCTCTTGGAGGACATTTGGTTACCATTGCTAGCGCCGCCGAAAACTCCATTCTCGCGGGTATCGGACAACACTGGATTGGTTTTTCAGATGCCGCCGTTGAAGGGTCTTGGGTATGGACTAATGGTGAGCCTGTTGTGTATACGCAGTGGGCTGGAGGCCAACCTGACAACTCAGGGAATCAGGACTATGCTGTCATTAATTGGTCGGGCAGCAGTTGGGACGACCAAGGAACACCCATTTCGACATCTTTTCCTTATATAGTAGAGTTTGACTGTCTCACTCAAAATATGGTAAGTGGTCAGGCAAGCGGAAGTATTTTTCCGGTCGGGACCACGACTGTATCCTACACGGCAACAGACATAGCGGGGAACATATCAGTTCCGTGTTCATTTACCGTAACCGTAAATGATATTACTGCTCCCACCGTTACATGTCCAGCGAACATCAGTGCGCCTGTGATTGCCGGGACCTGCGCCGCGACAGTCAACTATTCAATTCCATCGTTATTTGACAATTGTGGAAGTTGTCTCATCGGCAGCGCACCTACTCTTTCTGGATTTTCACTTCTGGGAGTCCATCAGAATAAAGCCTATTATCTTTCAGCAGGTACAGCCAACTGGGCAACCGCCAATACAGCCGCGCTTGCGAATTCGGCGCATCTTGTTTCGGTCGGAAACGCTGCTGAGCAGGCCTTTTTAAATTCTACCGCCGGAGCTCTTACCTATTGGACTGGTCTCAACGACGCCGTCACCGAGGGTATTTTCCAGTACACCTCAGGTGAAAGCGTGCTTTACACAAACTGGCTTGCAGGGCAGCCCGACAATTCCGGGAATCAAGACTTTGTGGAAGTGCAGGCCGGAGGAGGATGGAATGACTTGGGCGGGGCCATTCTTAGAAGATATATAATTGAAGTGAGTTGCATCTCCCCTGTTCTTATAAGCGGTTCTGCAAGTGGGTCCTCATTTCCGACAGGTACCACTGTGGTGACCTATCAGGCCACAGATCCGAACGGTAATACTTCAACTTGCTCCTTCAACGTAACAGTTTTTGATAATGAGGCACCATTGGTTGCTTGTCCAGGAACACAGACATTAAGTGTCGGCAGCAATTGCACCGCATCATTACCCGATTATCGCAGCTTGGCGAGCGCCACGGACAACTGTACTCCCTCAGGAGCAATTGTATTCACCCAAAATCCGGCGGTTGGAACAACAGTTTCAGCCGACCAAATCATCACAATTACTGCAACTGATGCCAGCGGAAATATGGCAACTTGTAGTTTCAATGTGATTTTGGTTGATGTCAATGCGCCGGTGATTGCATGTCCTTCAAATGTGACTTTGAACGCTGATTTAGGCGCATGCGGGGCCGTGGTCAATTACGCTCTACCGACAGTAACCGATAACTGTTTTGGATGCGCGCCTACATCATTGGCTGGTTACACCTACATCGGCGTATTTCAGGGTCATACCTATTTCAGATCGAATACCAATTCCGTTTGGCCTACTGCCAATACGAGTGCAATAGGTGCAGGCGGGCATTTATTGACGATCAGCAACGCTGGCGAAAACGCGTATTTGGCTGGTCAGGGACAATGCTGGATCGGTTATTCTGATCAAACGATAGAAGGCACGTGGGTCTGGTCCAACAACGAACCGACCACATATACCCAATGGGCTGGTGGACAACCGGACAATTCCGGAAATCAGGACTTTGCACTCATCAACTGGTTAGGTTCAAGTTGGGATGATCAGGGTGCTTCGAATATCCCTCACATTCTGGAGTTCGACTGTGCGAATACAATCATAGTACCGACACTCACTTCGGGTCTTCCCGTTGGAAGTTTGTTTCCCATTGGAACAAGTACAGTGAGTTATTCCGCATCAGATTTAGGAGGCAACACTTCCAACTGTTCGTTCACTGTAACTGTAGTTGATACACAAGTTCCAACCCTTAACTGTCCATCAACGGTAACTACCAGTACCACCGTTGGAAGTTGCACTGCAAGTGTAACTGTCCCCACCTTCACGGACATGACCAGTCTTGCGCCGGTCTGCACACCAATTCCGGCCGCCGGAAACTGCGGCACAGGAAACGGGATTGCGACGAGCGGTCTTACTATAGGGGCAGGTCAAACTTTCTGGCACTCGACTACGGGAACTCTTGCCACTCTTACGATGAATGGAGGTACACTGCGGGTTTGCGGCAACCTCACCATCACGGCGCTCACTTTTACCTCAGGCACGATTGCTATTGAAACAGGAGGAACCCTCACCGTTAACGGGGGCGGAACAATGAATATGAGCGGTAGTTGTACGATTACAAATCGTGGTACTCTGGTCATGAACAGAAGCATCACCATGGCAAATGCGAACAATCTCATTGCCAACGCATCGCCTTCCGCTGTTATAAACATGAATTCTGGGAACTTCACATTGACTTTAAATAGTGCCACTTCCCGATTTGTCAATTTAGGCCAAGCAAGCATCCGGAACATTATTGTTCAAAACAACTCCTCGGTAAATGCCGTTTGTCTTGGTTTCAATAGTCAGACTTCGACTGCCAACATTACTAACTCATTCACAAATTCTTTTGGTGCACCGGGAGGGTATGCCTGTTTGAGCAATTCCACATTGGCAACTCTCACTAATGCACTGACTTCAAGTTCCAATGTAGCGGTTTGCCGAGCCGCGGGCTCCTCCGTTGTTGGCGCGGGGGGTTGGGGCTCAGCGGTAGTATCCACCAACTGCAACGGTTGCAGTTTACAAGCAAGCGTTAATGACAATTGCGGAATAGCCTCCATCACTAACAGTTTTAATGGCACCTCCAATGCGAGTGGCACCTACCCTCTTGGAACCACTGCTGTAGTCTGGACGGCAACCGACTTTGCTGGACTTTCCTCCACGTGCACAATGAACGTGGTAGTCGCGGACAGTCAGGCGCCATCAATTTCCTGTCCTGCCAATATCACGGTGAATGCTGAAGCCGGACTTTGCACTGCCGTTGTTTCCTATTCGGTAACGTCCAGCGACAATTGTTCTGTCCCGGTAGTTGCTCAAACCGCAGGATTGCCTAGCGGGTCGATTTATCCCGCAGGAATTACCACGAATACTTTCACGGCAACTGACGTATCAGGGAATTTCTCGAGTTGCTCCTTTACTGTTACTGTTGTGGACACTCAGGCGCCAATCGCCTTATGCCAGAATATTACAGTAAGTCTTGGCGATGCACCTATCCCCGTCAATTCTTCAATTAGTGGTGTTGTAAATACATACACTGCCATAACATCGATTGGACCTAACAATGTCGTCGTGACATCAGCAGCAGGATTCTCAGTGGGAAACAAAGTTTTGCTGATTCAAATGCAAGGGGTGTCTATTACTACGACTAACACCCCCTCATTCGGAGACATTACAGCATTGAATAATGCGGGGAACTATGAATACCAGCGCATCCAATCCATATCAGGAAATACGATTACTTTCCAGAACAGTATTGTCAGAAGCTATTCGACAAGTGGATCTGTTCAACTCATCCGGGTTCCGGAATACAACAATGTGACGATAACTGGAACAGTGACTCCCCTAGCTTGGAATGGCAGCATCGGTGGTGTAATTGCATTTGATGCGACCGGAACGGTCACCCTGAATGCGGGGATCAACGCATCCGGATCTGGGTTCAGAGGCGGAGCGCGTTCGACCGATTTCTACACAATATGTCAGAACAACACGAATTATGTCTTTGTAGGACCATCCGGTAATGGAGGTCAAAAAGGAGAAGGCATCGCACTTCCAGGAGCTGCGTTGAGCGCAGGGCGAGGTAAATCAGCGAACGGCGGTGGCGGAGGTAATGAAGTCAATGCAGGAGGTGGTGGAGGGTCCAATGCGGGATCTGCGGGGAAAGGAGGTCTTGAATTTCTCGGGTGTAACGGTGATTTGGGTGGTTTAGGTGCTTTAGCCTTAACAACCTTTATCAATCAGAATCGGGTGTTCATGGGTGGCGGCGGCGGAGGTGGACATCAAAATAATACAGCGGCAACTGCCGGTGGGAACGGAGGTGGACTCATACTGATCAGTGCAAATAGCCTAATCAGTAATGCAAATACCATCACAGCTAACGGAGTTTCAGCGGCGAATGCAGGAAATGATGGAGCAGGAGGTGGTGGTGGCGGTGGAAGTATTCTTCTCAATATTCTAAGCTATACCGCAGTAACTTCAGCACTATCGACTGGGGGAGCAGGCGGAAATGCGAGCGCAGATCATGGTCCTGGCGGTGGCGGCGGTGGCGGATTAATCAGGTATTCCGGTTCAACTGTACCTGCCAACCTCAGCCCTAGTATTGCTGCAGGTACAAACGGAACTGCGGGAGGTGCTGCCAGAAGCGCAGCTCCCGGTGCTGCAGGAACAACATCCGGTAATTTAATCCTTCCGGGAACAGGACCCTTTGTTCAGATCAGCGCGGGTACAGTGAACAACGGAAGCACAGACAACTGCGGAATTGCGTCCATATCGGTTTCACCGAGTCTATTTAACTGTTCCAATATCGGCTCCAATACAGTGACTTTGACCGTCACCGATATTTATGGAAACACCTCAAACTGCACATCTACCATCACTGTAATCGATGGTGTAGCGCCAGTAATAACATGTCCTACCAACATCACTCAAAATGCAGCGGCAGGACTGTGTACTGCGAATGTTACCGTGCCCGCCCTAACTGCAAGTGACAACTGTGGAATATCAAGTATCAATAATTCTTTTAATGGAACGTCAAACGCCACGGGAGTCTATCCCGTTGGAATTACGACTGTTTTATGGAGTGCTTCTGATTCATATGGCAATGTGAGCACTTGCACGATGACCGTAACTGTACTAGACAGTCAAGCGCCATCAATTACTTGTCCGGCCAATCAGAACGTGGCGTTCACAGCAGCTTGCAACTTCACTTTGCTCAATTACACGGGACTTGCCACATCTTCTGACAACTGCACCGCGTCGCCTGTAATTACTCAGCTGCCCGCGGCAGGTACTGTAATTGTGGGAACAACCACGGTAACTCTTAGGGCTACTGATGCTGCTGGTAACTTCACCACGTGCACTTTCCAGGTTATTCCGACCGATCAGACTCCGCCAGTTATTACTTGTCCGGCGAACCAGACCGTAGCGTTTAGTCCGTCTTGCAACTTCACTTTGCTCAATTACACGGGACTTGCCACATCTTCTGACAACTGCGATGCGTCGTTGACCATCACGCAGTCCCCAGCAGCAGGAACGGTGATTGTGGGAACAACTGTGATCACATTGACCGCAACAGATGATGCGGGCAATGCAACGTCTTGCACGTTCAGCGTGATTCCAACAGATCAGAGTGTACCTGTGATTACTTGTCCGGCCAACCAGACAGTAGCGTTTACCGCAGCGTGCAACTATACACTGCTCAACTACACTTCACTTGCAACTTCTTCCGACAACTGCGATGCGTCGTTGACCATCACGCAGTCGCCAGCAGCGGGAACAGTGATTGTGGG
>Ga0105044_10006663_pt1 | contig 15889 bp, 19 predicted proteins | sample MAT01_FD_78092 | JGI IMG/M metagenome (GOLD analysis project Ga0105044, IMG submission 78092) | Freshwater microbial communities from Lake Fryxell liftoff mats and glacier meltwater in Antarctica - MAT-01 | ecosystem: Environmental > Aquatic > Freshwater > Ice > Liftoff microbial mat | place... | reverse complement strand
GCCAAGAAGGGGATCGACGTCACGCCGATCGAAATCGACGCGGCCATCCTTGATGACTGCAAGCGCATCAACATCTCGAAGGAAGATTTCATCAAGACGGTGTTGCCGCAGCGGTACAAGAAGTCGCTTGACGAGTGGCGCGCGGACGTGATGAAGCCGCGCCTGCTGCTTGCCAAGCTGTGCCGCGATCAAATCCAGGTCAGCGATGAAGAATTGAAGCAGATGTACGACAACCGTTACGGCGAGAAGGCCCGCGTCAAGATCGTGCTCTGGCCCAAGGAGCAGCGCGACATCGCCCATAAGATGTACGGCGAACTGCGCAAGCCGGGCAGCGAACAGAACCCCGATGCCGGCTGGGATGCCGTCGCCACGCGCCAGCCCGATTCGGCGCTGGCATCGCGGGCAGGCGAAATCGAACCGATCGGCCGTTATTCAGGGTCGGATAGTGCCAAGGTGGAAGAGATCGCCTTCAGTCTGAAGGTCGGCGACCTGAGCCCGATCATCGAACTGCCGATCGGCTATCTGGTCGTCAAGCGTGTCGGCACTGTCGCCCCAGCGAAGGATATCGACTTCCAGAAGGTGAAGGCCGACCTTCGCAAGGAAGTGGTCGATCGCAAGATCGACAAGGAAGTGCCCAAGCTGTTCGCCCAGATCCGCGCAGAGGCGAAGCCGCAGTTGTACATGGGCAAAACCGCGGCAACTCCACTGATGCCGCCGGCCGCCCCGACGATCATGAAGTAAATTGGAATGCGGAATTGGGAATGCGGAATGCGGAATTCAGAATGGAGAAGAGGGTGAGTGCTCTTCCGTTCTGAATTCCGCATTCCGCATTCCGCATTCCGCATTTGAACTATTCGCCAGCCCAGACGGGCCGGCCGTTGAACACGTCTTTCATCACGGTGCCGCTCCAGCCGTTGGGAATGGCCCGTTGTACCCCGTCGATTCGCGGGTTCATGCGGTCCCATACGACGAGCGCCCGATCGATCCACATGCCGATTTTTTCAGCAGTCGCACTCTTCGGCGACGTTTCCCGCACTTGCTGGGCGGTTTTCATCTGCCCGAGGAGAATCGACGCCTGGGCCAATGCCTGCTGGTACCACGGGTTGCCCGGGAAGCGGTTCCACGCTTCTTCCAAGTGCCGCAGCGACGACTGAAACCACTGCCGGCTCGCGGGCAAGTCGCCCAGCGTCTGGCACATGCACCCGACACGCAATTGACAGGCACCCAGATGGAACAGGGCGTCGTCCGGGGCCGGACCCTGCAACGTCGAAATGCCGTGCGACAGCGTTTCGATGGCTTGGTGATACATGTTCAGGGCGGCCGTCGCGTAGCCCATGCTTTCGTACATCCAGGCCGTTTGGGCCACGGAGATGCCGTGCTGGCATTGAAGGTTGGTCTGCGGCACGTTCATTGTAATACTCATGGCCTTGGCCCTTTCGAAGAGTGTCTGCCTGTTCCCCATCCTCGTAAGCGGCACAGGTTCGCCGCAGAGGAACAATAATCCGATCAGTTCATCAGTTTTTCCAGATGACCGACCGCGTGGCTGACACTCTCGAAACGGAGCTGGCAAAGCCGACTTGCGCGGAAATGGCACCAAAGTGATGCCGACAACGGGTAGACGGGGTAGGCTGGGCATTTCAAACAGAAGATAGGGACTACTTTTGAAAGTCGGGCGGAACGGTCTCGTCAGTTACGATCAGTGGTTCCACCGACAGCACTGTGTGCGGCAGCGCCCGTTCCGTCAGCGACCATGCGAGGTTTGCGAACCGACTACCGGCGAGCATGTACAGAATGATGCCCGGCCCCTGCCCCAGCCAGACCGGCCAGGTGGATAGGCCCGGCCCGAACAAACACAGCGCCGACGCGGCATACAGCAGGAATCGCCCAGCCAGTTGCGAAGCGGAGTAACCCAATCCCGGATCAACAAACGGACCACCGGGAAGTTCCACACGCAGCGAATCCGCCGCAACGAGCTTCTCAGCATCAAGCAGGTTCTGTGTCCTGCGCCTGTTTGGGTCACGCAATGCAAGCAGCAGTTGAGCAATGCCGACCAGCAACGGTATACCGGCAGAGATGAGTGAGCCGACCATACGGGGCAAGAGGCCGATGCCCGTGGCGATCACCGCTGCCAGCAGGAACGCGAAGCCGCTGATGTTGATGCTGAAGTGCCGCGACGAGCGGTTGAGCCCCACCATATCCGGCTGACAATAGCCACAGGCCGGGCACGGGCACATTTCAGAGAAAGCGACAGCATGCTGGCGGTACTGCTCGGCAACCGACTCCCGAGTATCGTTCGCCATCATTTCATGCCGCTGTAGCGTAAAGCGGCGGACGTATTGGAACACGGTGCGGCAGCCCAGGCACGGCTGCCTGGTCCAGATGCGAAGATAGACGGTTGCTTCCTGCGAAAGAGCCATCACTCTTTTGTACGGTAGGCGGACTGCGTTTCGTAGGGTGGGCGAAGGCTTTGCGCAGCCCACCATCTTTCGCAGGGTGGGCGAAGGCTTTGCGCAGCCCACCATCGCCGGGAGCGAAGAGGTGGGCTTCGCAAAGCCTGCGCCCGCCCTACAAGAAGCCCACCATCCTGTTTACGAGGGCCGATATGTCGCGAACGAGTTTTCCGTTTCCCACAGGGTCACTTCGACAACCGGCAGGTCAGCGGCCTTCGTATAGTCAAAGATCATGCGGGCGATTGTCTCGGCAGTCGGGTTGCTGTCGATGACGACAACCGGCTCATTGCGCTTCAGCAGTTCCGGCAGCATGGGGTCGTCGCGATGCAGGATCATCTTGTGGTCGAGCGTGTCGTCGATCCAGACCTGCACGATTTGCTTGATTCGTGTGAAGTCGACGACCATGCCGAGTTCATCGAGTCCGGCCGACTCCAGCGTGATAAGCGCCCGGCCGTTGTGGCCATGGAGGTTCCTGCACTTGCCGTTGTAGTTCAGCAATCGATGGCCGTAGCAGAAGTGGATCTCGCGGGTGACGCGGTACATCGGTTCCTCACTGAGCGGACGTGATCGGTGAATAGGTCGTCGGGTCAGCAATGCCAGTCCCGGCAAAGGCGTACTTCCGTTCCGCACACTTGTTGCAACACCCGCAATGCAGGCCAGCGACCGGCCTGATGCATGAAAGCGTGTGCTTCAGCAATGTTCCCGGCACACGCTTCACCACGTCGGCCTTCTTCAGCGATGCGTACGGACGAATGATACGGACAGTGCCGTTGACCGCACGGCCGACGACATCGGCAAAGCCGTCGAAGAACGCCGGCGTGGCATCAGGAAACGGATTGGCCGACAGCGTTGCCAAAGCCAATTCGGAAACTCCGTTCAAGTGACACCAGATCAGCGACTTCGACAGAAGCAACACGTTGCGGCCGGGGAGATAGACGGCTTCGTCGGGCGTGGAATCGTCCGGCACATTGTCGCCCGTCATACTCCAATGCTTCCCGTACAAGTCACCCGCCGGCTGCTCGAGCGTTGTCAGCGGACGCAGCGCCGGGCAGGCAAGTGCCGCGAGAAATCGATCGAGATACTCGCGTTCCAGGGTTTCCCAGAACGCCCCGACCTGGATATAGATCGGGTACACCGACGGGTAATGCTGAACGGTTTCGGCCAGCAGCACGGCGCTGTCCAGACCGCCGCTGCATAGCACCGCGAGCGGGCCGGAAGATGTCGCGGGCGGCCAATCATTCGGGGAGTCGATCATCGGAGTGATTGTAGGCGCACGAGTGGGCGATATACCACAAACTACTTCTTCGCCCGCGGGCCCTCGTTCGGCCCCGTGGTTTCAACGACCTCGAAGTCGCTGCCCTTCACTTTGCGGAGTTCATCAAGCCCCTTGATTCGCGTGTCCGGCGCAACCGACAACCGCCAGTCACCACCGTTGTCGGCCACGAACATGCCATACTTCTTCAGCCCCTTCAGGATCGCCTGCACGTGCGGCGAGTAGCCCGAGACATCGAAGTCCGCCCGCAGCCGGAAACGCTCGCCCATCCGGGGCAGGTTGGCGTCGGTCAAACGACTGGCGTGGTGCGTGGCCGGGTAAACATACGCCTTGCGCGTCTTCTGCACCGTGAAGCGCATGGCATGTTCGACCATGCCGCGTTCGCATTCGTCGAAGCGCACAACCGAGGGAAAGATCGGCAGTCCGGCGGCATCGGAAGACGTCCATCCATCGGGGCGGAGCTTGTTCGACTTCAGGTCGAACGTCGCTTCGCAGGCACATTCCCAGCCGGTGGGCAACTTGCGGCCCTGGTAAAACTCGTAGAGCATCGCGTTCGCGGGATCGACGACGATCACATGGCGATCGCCCTTCTCCATTGCCGCCTGCGAATCAGCCAGCGGCCGTTTGTCGCGGGCGGGCCAGCCTTCGATCGGGGCGTCGCCCGGCAGCGGAAACGGGCCCATGTCCGATTCGTCGGGGTAGCTTTTCATCTTCACGTCGATCTTCTTCTGATCGGGCGGGACGATGATGAACCCCATGTCGAGGTTGTAGGCGAACTTCTTGTCCGGCCCGATACCGGCGATCATCTCCTTCGAGTTTTTCTTCACCGGCAGCTTCGAAATGTCTTCGTTCCACGGGTTGTCGGCAGGGAAGATCTGCATGGCCGAGAGGATCTTGTCCGCTTCGGGCGTGTTGAACATCACGGCCTTCGTGATGGCCGGAAGTTTCGGCTTCTCTTCAGCAAGCAGCGGAGTAACGCAGGCGAATAAAAGGAAAATCGGAAAGTGGCGCATGGAGAGGTCTCACGCCCCGGGGTGAGGCTTCCGAACCCCGGGGATCGCTGACGCAGAAACCCGACGTTCGGAAGCCTCACGTCGGGGAGTGGGTGCTAAACTTTCTTCCGCTTCGGCAGGATCAATCGCAGCAGCTTCTGAACGGGGTCGTAGAACTCATCAACGACGCGTTCTTTCAGCGGAATGATCGCGTTGTCGGTGATGTGGATATGTTCGGGGCAGACCTTCGTGCAGCACTTGGTGATGTTGCAGTAGCCGATGCCGTGCTCGTTCTTGGTGGCCGGGATGCGGTCTTCCGTGTCAAGCGGGTTCATTTCGAGTTGAGCGAGATGGACCATGTAGCGCGGGCCGACAAACTCTTCATGCTTGTGGTGATCGCGCAGGACGTGACAGACATCCTGACAGAGAAAACACTCGATGCACTTGCGGAATTCCTGGACACGCTCGATGTCGTCCTGCTGCATGCGCCAAGTGCCGTCTGCGGCATCGGGCTTGCGCGGCTGGAACTTCTTGATCTTCTTCTTGACCTCGTAGTTCCACGACACGTCGGTCACGAGGTCCTTGATGTGCGGAAACGCCTGCATCGGCTCGATGACCACGGGTGCGTCGAGGTTCAGGGTGTTGAGGCGGGTCATGCACATCAGTTTCGGCATGCCGTTGATCTCGGCCGAGCACGACCCGCACTTGCCGGCCTTGCAGTTCCAGCGGCAGGCCAGGTCGTTGGCGGAGTCCGCCTGGATTTGGTGCACGGCATCAAGGACGACCATCCCCTCGGAGACGGAGGTGGAAAAGTCCTTGAACTCTCCCTTGCCGCGTTCCCCGCGGAAGACGCGGAAGGTGGCTGTGGATTTCGGCTCGGTGGTCACTGCGCTCATATGGCACGATCCCGTGTGTGGGGCGATCTACTTGATTCATAGCAAGCGGAGAGCGAAAGGCAAAGCGGGATGGAGAAACGCGGAGCGATTGAGAGGGATCGATTGTCACGGAACAGCTAATGTTTGAATGATGGCGGTCCACTTTCATTGGATCACTCGTCTCGAAAGTCCAACCTTAACTCTCCGGTTTCCCGAGCTATGTCAAGCAAGGCCACAGTCTCCGGCTTCACCGCCACCTCGATTTCGCGCGCAAAGCGATTCTGCGTTCGGCGACCACTCAGATCCGCGAGAACTTTGGCTTTGCTTGCGAGCAATATTCCATGACCGTCGATGATGCTGACAGGTGTCCCCGCCGGAATGATCTGAAACACCTTGTTTGAAATCAGTTCGAGAATGTACTTCACATAACCTCGAGGCGCGACTGTCGGCGGAACGTATGAAAAATCGCCCTTCTCGACTGCGTCTCCTGCCCGAAGGGTACGGATCAATGTGTAGCCACCCGGCGTGGTCCTGTCGATCACCGGCTCGGCAGGAATCATGCAGACGGGTAATCTGACCGACTTGAAAGATTGTTCGATCTGCGAGTCGTCGATCACCGTACCAACGGGCAAATCACATGCGGCCACGAGGCAATCGGCCGTCGGCGGTCCGGAAGGATCCGGCGAACTGCGGAAGTACGCCGTGCCCAGCAGAATACCGGCAACGATACAGATGACGATCAGCACGGCGGACACGGTTCTGGGCATCGCGATCACTCCCGTTCAACGCCAATGATTCAGGATGATGCATTCATTGCTGATCGGGCTGCCGGATGCTTCGAGTTTCCGAATCGCAGTGACTATTCCCTTATCGGTCAGATCACGGTAGGGATCGTTGTCCTTTCGAACGAAGAGTACACCCGGATGGTTTCCACAGGCTCGAAGAACCAGCTGATGAAGGTCGTCGAAGTCGTCGTAATTCGCGGTGAGAACAATGCGATCCTCGCCAATGGCGTAACCAAATTGAACCGGATCAGTCCGACCCCGCAAGCCTGAAATCGTCGGGGTTTCCACGTCATGACCGGCTTTGGTCAACAGCGCGATCAACACCTTGGATGACATGTTCTCGTCGATGTAAATCCTCATAAGTCGAACCGAATGCGATCCTGGGGCGACAGCAGCTTGTACTTGCCGCCGAACTTGCAATCGGGATTATTCATCCCGGTCGCTTCCATTCGGCGTTCTTCCCGCTCGAAGTCTTCCCGGATCTCCGGAGGATTAGTGTGGCAGTAGGCAATCGCTTCTTCGACGACTTCAAGCGGCAGATCGTAATCCGCCGCAATCTCCTGCGGAGTCATCGGTTCTTCGGCACTCATGAACCTTCCGTACAGGGTTCGCGCCGCGATTCGACGGTCTTTGACGAACAATTGTCGATAGTTGGAGTTCGGCTTGGGTGCCAGGAACTTCCAGGTGGTTGATGTTGTGCTCATGGAAGAATTGTAATCGGCAGAGAAGGGGCACGCAATCGTTACAGCGTACCCCTTCTCGAATTGGTTACTTCGCCTTCGCCTCCTCGTCGATCACTGCCTGCAGGTCGGCAGGGATCGGCCTCAGCGGTTCGCGCACGACTTGCATGCTGCCGTCGTTGCCCTTCCGGATGAGGATGTTGAACTTGCCGTATTCGGCAATCTTATCCGGGAAGTCTTCGCGGAACTGGGCGCCGCGACTTTCCTTGCGCTCGATGGCCGCCAGCGTGACGGCTTGCGAGATCGTCAGTAGGTGATTCAGGTCAAGCGCAGTGTGCCAGCCGGGGTTGTACTCGCGGTTGCCCGGCACGCCGACCACCTTGGCCTGATCCTTCAGTTTGTGAACGACGTCCAGGGCTTCCTTCATCTCGCTTTCCATGCGGACGATGCCAACGAGCGCCTGCATCTTACGCTGCAGTTCATACTGGATCTGATAAGCGCCTTCGCCCGGCTTGTACTCCCTCTCCAGGGGAGCAAGCGACTTCGTGATCGCTTCATCCACCGCCGCTACGCTCACCGTGACGGCCGGCTTGTCCTTGGCGAACTTGGCGGCATACTCCCCGGCCAGCTTGCCGAAGACCAGCAAATCCGAAAGCGAATTGCCGCCCAGACGATTGGCTCCGTGCAGTCCGGCCGCAACTTCACCGGCCGCGAACAGGCCGGGTACGGTTGTCATCTGCGTGTCGCCATCGACCTTGACGCCGCCCATCATGTAGTGAGTGGTGGGGCCGACTTCCATCGCGACCTGCGTGATGTCGATATCCGCCAGTTGCTTGAACTGGTGGTACATGCTCGGCAGCTTCTTCTGGATATGCTCGCCGGAGTTCTTGATCTTCTCCTTGATCCAGGAAATATCGAGATACACACCCCCGTGCGGTGAGCCGCGGCCGGCCTTCACTTCACGGTTGATGCATCGGGCGACGTGATCGCGCGTCAGCAGTTCGGGTGGGCGTCGGGCGTTCTTGTCGCCGGTGCAATACCGCCAGCCTTCTTCTTCGTCGGCTGCCGTCTGGTTCTTGTAATTCTCGGGAATATCGTCGAACATGAAGCGCTTGCCTTCGCTGTTGCGAAGCACGCCGCCCTCACCGCGGACCCCCTCGGTCACAAGGATGCCGCGAACGCTCGGCGGCCAGACCATTCCGGTGGGATGAAACTGCACGAACTCCATGTCCATCAGGTCAGCCCCGGCCTCGTATGCGAGAGACTGGCCGTCCGCGGTGTATTCCCACGAATTGCTGGTCACCGAGAAGGCCCGGCCGATGCCGCCGGTGGCCATCACGAACGCCTTGGCCTCGAACAGGTGGAACCGGCCGCGCTCGCGTTCGTAGGCAACGGCGGCGACGACGCGCTCGCCATCCTTCAGCAGCGCCATCACGGTCACTTCCATGAAGACCTGCACGCCCTGATAGATCACATGATCCTGTAAGGTGCGGATCATCTCGAGGCCCGTGCGATCGCCGACGTGTGCCAGGCGAGGGTAACGATGCCCGCCGAAGTTGCGTTGCAGAATCCGGCCGTCGCTGGTGCGATCGAACATCGCGCCCCAGCCTTCGAGTTCACGAACGCGGTCAGGGGCCTGCTGAGCATGAAGCTGGGCCATGCGCCAGTTGTTCAGGTACTGCCCGCCGCGCATCGTGTCCGCGAAGTGGACCTTCCAACCGTCGCGATCATCGACGTTGGCGAGAGCGGCAGCAACGCCCCCCTCCGCCATGACGGTATGCGCCTTGCCGAGCAACGATTTGCAGATCAGGCCGACGGTGACGCCAGCGCTGGCGGCTTCAATTGCCGCCCGCAACCCGGCGCCGCCGGCTCCGACAACGATGACATCATGAACGTGAGATTCATACTGTGGCATTCAAAGAGTCCCTAATAAACAGCGGGCGATCGAACGTTAGTTGGCCGGGAAGAAGACCAGTCGAACGAGTAGTCCCAGGCCACTCGCTGCGAGGAAGCCCAACACCCATTTGATATAGGTCAGTTCAACGCGCTGCTGGTCAAACAAGCTTCGGTACTCGGAGCGCGTTTGCTGCAGTTCAGCACTAATCCTCTGGCCGATCGACGTGTGGTCAGATCTGATTTCCTGCCGAAGTTCCCGAATCTCCGCTCTGAGCAAATCGAGTTTACCATCAATCCTTTGTTCCAGTTCACGCAGCTTCCCTTCCACCGTTTCAACGGCGTGCTTCAGGTCATCCTTTGTGACCACATCGCGGAAGTTCAGCGAAAACACTTCCGCGAGCACAACGGCCTCAGCATCGGCCTGGAGTTGGGGCACACCCGCTTCGCGCAGTGCCTTCGAGAACTTCAACGTATCGAAGGTGGCGACGCCCATCAGCAATCCCCCACTGGTTCTCTGAATCGTACCAGATCCGGAATGGCTTTTCAGTTAGGTCAAATAATCCTGAAATCCTTCCATACCCCCATCGAGCACATGCGGATGTAAAAGTCGGAGAAGCCGACGACAAACAGGCTCATCCAGGCGAACAGCATGTGTCGGTGGTTCAGGCCGGTCACGCAGTTGTAAGCCTTGAAGCAGGTCTTATTCTCCGAGATGCAGTCGTTGCGCCCGCCGATCAGGTGCCTCAGGGAATGACAACCGAAAGTGTAGCCGCTGAGTAACACGACATTCAGGCAGAGGACCAGCGTACCGACGCCAATGCCAAAGCCATCCCGGAATTCGAACGCCAGAATCGCGTCGTAGGCCAGCATGAGAATGAATACCGACGCGACGTAGAAGAAGTAGCGATGGATGTTCATCACCTTCAACGGCCAGTTACTCTCACCGATGTAGCCGCTGCGCGGCTCGCCCACGGCACAGTTGAGCGGGTCAGCCCAGAACGCCTTGTAGTACGCGCCGCGGTAGTAGTAGCACGTCAGACGGAACCCGGCAGGTGCCCAGAGAATGAGAAAAGCCGGCGAGTAGATCGGCAGCCACGCCAGCCACGACGGCACCGGGCCGAACCAGACATGGCCAGAATCGGCGTAGGGCAGCGCCGCACCGCCCGCCACGTTGTCGCTCCACAGCACCGGCGAGTACATCGGCGACAGATACGGGCCGTACGAGTAGTGCGCGTTCTGAAACGCCGCCCACGTCGAGTAGATGATGAACATCGACAAGCCGGCGAACACGACGGCCGGTTGAATCCACCAGCGGTCCGGTCGCGAGGTTTTGCCGAAAGAACGCTGCGGAGCGAGAGGAAGCGATACACCTGGCATGGATCGATTTCCGGCGTGAGAGCGAATGACAGTGACTACTGAATAGATAGGCGACATCGGGGCAAATCACAAGAGATCGACGGTAGATTTGATCGACAACCTTTGCCTGCAACTGACTATCATGCTCTTGCAGACGACAGGACCGTTGCAGACAGGCCCCTGCGAAGCCGATGCACTTCGCGTTTCGATCTGTGCGTGAGACTGACCATGCCAATTGCCGACCTTCGTCAGGAATACACTCGCGGCGGCCTCGTTGAGTCTGCCGTCGCGGTCGAGCCGATCGCCCAGTTCCGCACCTGGTTCGATCAAGCTGTCTCCGCCGGCATCCATGAGCCGAACGCGATGACGCTTGCCACCTGTCCGCCGGGCGGGGCTCCCTCGGCCCGCATCGTGCTCCTCAAGGGGGTCGACGAACGCGGCTTCACCTTCTTCACCAACTACGAAAGCCGCAAGGGCCGCGAACTGGCGGCGAACCAGCTCGCATCGCTCGTCTTCTTCTGGGTCGATCTGGAACGGCAGATTCGCATCGAGGGAACTGTCGAACAGGTCAGCGATGCCGAGTCGGACGAGTATCACGCCAGCCGGCCGCGCGGCAGCCAGCTCGGGGCATGGACATCGTGGCAAAGTGAAGTGATTCCGGGTCGTGAGATTCTGGAAGCGCGACTTGTGGAACTGACGGCGCGATTCGGCGATGGGCCAATCCCCCGGCCGGCGCACTGGGGCGGGTTCCGATTGCTGCCGACCGTCCTTGAATTCTGGCAGGGCCGTCCCAGTCGGCTGCATGATCGACTTCGTTACCGGAAAACTGAATCAGGCTGGGTGCTGGAACGTCTGTCGCCGTGACGATCATTCGCGCCTATCAATGTCTGGAGTCGCGAAACTGTCTATCCACCTGGAGTAGTCATGAAACATGCGGTTGCACTGGCAGCGATTCTGGGATTCGCCGTTCCCGCTTTTTCCGCGGACAAAGGAGACACCATGAGCGCGCTCGGTTTCAAAATGAAGGGCATCGACGGCAAGGAAGTCGATCTGACGCAGTACAAGGGCAAGGTTGTACTGTTCGTGAACGTCGCCAGCAGGTGCGGCAACACACCGCAATACTCGACGCTGCAGAAGCTGTACGAGTCGCACAAGGGCGATGGCCTCGTCATCATCGGCGTGCCGGCCAACGAATTCGGCAAGCAGGAACCCGGCAGCGATGAAGAGATCGCCAAGTTCTGCGACAGCAAGTATCACGTCACCTTCCCGATGCTCTCGAAGGTAGTGGTCAAGGGCGATGGCACGGCCCCGCTGTATCAGTATCTGACGACCCAGGAGACGGCCCCGGTGAAGGCCGGCCCAGTCAGTTGGAACTTCGAGAAGTTCCTCGTCGGTCGCGACGGCAAGGTCGTCGCCCGGTTCTCACCGAAGACCAAGCCCGACGATGAAGCCGTCACGAAGGCCATCAAGGCCGAACTCGAAAAGAAGTAACACGAATGTGCTTGTTTAGCGGCGAGGCCAACGGCCTCGCCGTCTACCGAACTTGGAGACCCACCATGCTGAACCGCGTTCTTCCCATTGCTTTTTCCATCGTTATCGCCGGTTGCGCCCAGGCGGTCGAAGTCCCCGAATCGCTGAACCTCAAGGTGCCGGCAATCGACGGCAAAGAAGTTGACTTGTCCCAGTACAAGGGCAAGGTCATCCTTTTCGTGAACGTTGCCAGCGAGTGCGGCTACACCGCACAGTACAGGGGATTGCAGAAACTCTACGCGGACAACAAAGACGCTGGCCTCGTGATCATCGGCGTGCCGAGCAACGAGTTCGGCGGCCAGGAACCAGGCAAAGATGCCGAGATCGCCAAGTTCTGCGATCTCAACTACAAGGTCACCTTCCCGCTGCTGGCGAAGACAAAAGTCAACGGAGCCGACGCGACGCCGATCTACCGGTACCTGACAGCCAAAGCCAACGGCCACGCCGGCGAGGTGAAGTGGAACTTCGAGAAGTTCCTCGTAGGACGGGACGGCAAGATCGTGGGGCGCTTCAAAAGCGATGTCGAACCGGACAGCGCGGAGTTGACGAAGGCGATCAAGGTGGAGTTGGAGAAGAAGTAAACGAATGTGATCAATTGCTCGATTGGCCTGTTTTCGAGGCGGCTTCGTACATCTTGATCTCGCGATGAAATTTGCGTCGGGTACAAAAATGTTGTCGCGGCAGGAATGAGCTGCGAAACGGGATCGGATCAATGGATGTCGATGGGTTGACGGGTACGTTTGGGCGCGAATCGGCCAGCGCAAGGTGGTCAAAATCGCTTTCGGTCTGGCTGGCGCGTACCGGTAGACAGAGATTGCGGTGGAAATTCGCCTGATTCTGTCAGGCCGCTTTGCGGTAGTAGTGCTTCAGCAAGCCGCCGAGCTGCTCTTCGCACTCGACTTTGCCCGTTGGGAAGGCAAGAATTGCTGGTTCGGGTTCGTTGACCGAATCAGGCGGTCGATTGTCGAGACCCTGATGAGGTCGGTTCCGGTGGTAGTGGCGGATAAAAGTGTCGATCAAGTAACGAAGGTGCTTTTCGCCGAAGACGACGAAATGGTCCAAGCATTCCCGTTTTGCGGCCAAGACGAAACGCTCGGCGAAGGCGTTCATGTTCGGGCTGCGCGGCTGGGTCCGTACCGGTTTGATGCCATCGGCTCCGAGGATTTCGTCGAACTTGGCGGTGAACTTCGTGTCGCGGTCGCGGATGAGATGTGTGGCGGGCTTCGGGCCTTCGCTGGCGACCATCGCGAAGTTGCGGGCCTGCTGGGCCATCCAGGTGCCGTCCGGGTTAGCCGTTACGCCGGAGACAAAAACACGGCGCGAGCCGACATGGATGAAGAACAAGACGAACATATCCACGAAGCCCTTGGGCGTGACGATACGCTTGGTGAAGGAGTCGCAGGCCCAGAGCGTCTCGACGTGGCGGCGGACGAAGTCGTTCCAGGTGCCTTTGCCTCGACCGGGTCCAAGACCTTCCTTGCGAAGGATGTTCTTCACGGTCTGCTCGCTGATGCGAATTCCGAGCTTTTTGAGTTCGCCGTGAATCTTGCCCAGGCCCCAGTCGTTCTCCCGCGCGAAGCGCAAGATGAGTTCCCGGATCTCCTCGCGCGTGCGCGGTCGGCCCCGCTTGCGAATTCATTTACTCCCGGCCTTCTTGTCCTCGTTCAACCAGCGTGCGAACGTGCGCGGCGAGACGATGGCGATAAGATGTTTGATCGTCGCCCCAACCGCCTTGCCGAACTTCACCAGTCGCCGCCGTTCGGCCGGCGTGACAGCGATGCGTTTGGGCAATCGTCCGCGCAGTATTCGGTTCTCGGTCTTGAGGTACTCGACCTGGCGAACGAGTTCCCGATCCGTGGCACCGGCCAAGTAGAGCAGAAACGTCTGGCAGAGGCGAATCATGAAGGTTCCCTATGTTTTCGAGTGATGACAACATTTTTGTACCCCTCTGATCGCTCCGAGAAAACCCGCCCGCTGTTAGCTGGGCCGATAATATTCGTGTCGAGCTGTTGCTAACTGCGTTGCCGATCGAGTTCGCTGTGAATTGAATAAATGTTGAAGAGTATCTGATAGCTTCTGAGTTCCCTGGGGGTACAGTCTTCGGGCTGTTAACCGAGTCAAAAGGTTTCGAAGACTGTTTCAACGGCCGTAATTGACCGAACGAGACGCGAAACTTCGCAACCTGTTAAATTTCAACGGGTTGCGAGAGATCGACTCGGCGCGAGTTGTTACGAAGAGTGTTTCTCTCGGGCAGCTTTCTGATTATTCCTGTAAACATGTCCACCACCGGGTTCACGCGATCCGGCCGAGAGCGACCCTCTCGGCATTCTTCAGTTCCCGCCTCTTCCCCCGTAGGCTTTGCAAGCCACGGGCCGATCTCAGAAAGTCTCAGTTTCGATCCCAGTGCGTTTGCAGTGCGGAAGGAACCATCCGAGCGGATCCAAAAACACCAACAAGTCTCTCGATCACTTGAGCTTCAATCTCTCAAAGTTAACAACCCGTTCTCCATCACGGCCTGTGCGGGACGGAACTCGTGCACGGCCAGGTCTGCCACTGGAGATGCGGGGTATCGCGCGAGGAGGGGGGCGGCTGTGTGTCGCGCCCGAAGATAGGCTGACCGGCCGACCCAGGCCGGCGATTCCGGACAGGCGGCAGCGACGGCCTCAGCCTGCTGCCGGCCCCGATCCGTTAGCGGGATGGAGGCGAAGTCGGACGTGACCTCACCGGCGTTCGCCGCGCTCTCGCCGTGTCGCACCAGCCACAACATTTTCGTGCCTTCCTTCGCCGCCGAACGACACAGCTCACCTGCCGGGCCGCGCGACCAAAGCGCGACAACGACGCGCAGGAAGCTGAACCAAACAACAGACGTGGCCGGGTCAGGTGCGGCACCGGGTTCGGCGCACAACTTCCGCTCGCATGTGGCGTTCCGATATCCCCGGGGCGTGAGTCTACCGCCTCGTACCGCTGACCGGATATGACTTGCCGTTGTTGAGCCCCGCCCCCTCCAGCTTCGCCGCATCTTTACTGAGTTTCACGACATCTACGGCCCCGTCGTCATGCATGAGGATGTATCCTCCGTCGGGGTTGGCCACCCACCGCACCGCCCACGTTTTGTCATTCAGCTTGGCGGTGGCGGTGCCATCTTCCCGGAGCGTGAACTCCGCCCCGGTGTACCACGTGTAGGTTCCTATGATGGGGTCGGGTTTCGCGGGCGCCTCGCGGACGCCCTCGGCCTCGCTCTTGAAGATCAACCCAGTTTGGCCGACCAGTTCGAGGAAGCTGCCGTCGTCGGACTTCACCACGAACGTCTTGCCCTTCTCCAGTGCCGCGCCGTCACGCCGCGAGGAACATCATCGTGATGAGAGCGAGCGAGCGCAACATCGTCACCTCCTGATGCGAGTGCTCTGACCGCCAAACGACCAAGCTCAGTGGCGGGCGGTGTCGCGTGACGCCTGGGAACCGCCGACGATCCGCCCGTCTGCTGCAGCGCCTGGTTCACTGCCCTTGCGGCCGGGCCGCCCCACTGTGGCAGGAACTTACGGCTATCATAATCCACGGGTTCGGCGACGATGCCCGTTGTGTTTCTGGTGACTCGAGTTCACGCTCGGCCCGGTGGTTCGATTGGGTTGGGGGGCGTTTTCGGCCCACTCGTTTGGTGACGAATCATCGCATTCGCATGCGATGATCGATCCCGTTGGGACGGCTGTGCCTGTGCCGACTCCCCTCGCCGGACCCTTTTGTACGTTCAACAAATCTCATTATGGAGTCTCCCATGCCTGCCTTCAAGGTTCTATCGCCGAACGCGCGAATTCTGCAACAGCCCGTCGCGCCGATCCGCCGGGTTCCCGACGATGTTCGCCAAGATGCCGGGGAATGCGCGCGGGTCGCGTCGCTGCCCGTGCAGCATGCGCATGCCGCGGGCATCGACGTCGGCGACTCGACGCACTGGGTCAGGGGCTATTGCGCAATGCGGAATTCGGAATTCGGAATTCGGAATGTGGATTACAATCCGCATTCTGCATTCCGCATTCCGCATTCGTGAGACTGCCAAT
>Ga0105044_10006662_pt1 | contig 15890 bp, 9 predicted proteins | sample MAT01_FD_78092 | JGI IMG/M metagenome (GOLD analysis project Ga0105044, IMG submission 78092) | Freshwater microbial communities from Lake Fryxell liftoff mats and glacier meltwater in Antarctica - MAT-01 | ecosystem: Environmental > Aquatic > Freshwater > Ice > Liftoff microbial mat | place... | reverse complement strand
GCGCTGCGCGTGGCCGTGATTGGCGGCGGCTGCTCCGGCCTGCAGTACAAGATGGACCTCGTGAACGGCCCCGCGAACCGCGACATCATGGTCGAGAGCGCCGGAGTCCGCGTGGTCATCGATCCAAAAAGCGCGCTCTTCGTCAGCGGCTCGGAGCTGGACTACAGCGATGATTTGCAGAAGGGCGGCTTCAAGGTGACGAACCCCAACGCCGTGGCGCACTGCTCGTGCGGGGAGAGCTTTTCGGCGTAGGGAGAGCGGAGTGGACTATCAGGTCCTGGACTGAATCTGAGTCCATGGTGATAAGGCATCGCCGGAAACTCCGGGTGGAGCACTCGACCCGAGAGCTGTCACCGGCGACCCGCCGGAGACACCGGTGGGCGCACCATCGCCGGACGACGCTCCCCCGCCCGCAGCCGCAGGCGAAGCCGTGTCCTCTCCACCTTTTCGGCGGGTCGCCGAAAAGAGCACTCGGGTCGAGTGCTCCACCCGGCCTTTCCGCGCGAGCGCCTTCTCGCAGGCGCGGCCTGACAATTCTTTGACAGCCTTTTTACCGCGCTCTGGCACCGCGGCTCTAAGGATGGGGTAGAGGGTTTCGTCGAACACATGAAACCTATGAACACCAAACTCCACTCCTCAAAAAATATCAGGCCGCTGGCGGGTTCCGTCTGCGGACTTCTCGCGGGCCTTGCGCTCGCGTTCACCTCCGCCGGGTGGGCGCCTCGCGCTTTCGCCAAAGAGCCCGCGCGCCGATCTGCCGAAGCACAGGCAGAGCCGAAGGGCGAAACGAAAACTGCCGCGCGCCCGCCGGATGAGGCCGTGCGCGTGGGGCTGGAATACCTGCTCAAGCAGCAGCAAAAAGACGGCGGCTGGGGACAGGGCGGTGGATGGCGGCAGGGCGGCGACAAGGGCGGCGGGCGCGTGGAGGGCGCCAATGTCGAAGATCCCCCGGATCTCGGGAATACGTGCGTGGGCCTCGTGACGTTGCTGCGGTCGGGGAATTCGCCGGCCGAGGGCGCGCATCGCGAGGCGGCGCGGCGGGCATTTGAGTTCATCTGCCAGCAGGTGGAGCAGGCGGACGATGCGTCGCTCTACGTCAGCTCTGTGCGCAACACGCAGATGCAGGTGAAGATCGGCACCTACGTGGATACCTTTCTCGCCGGCTGGGCGCTCTCGGAGCTGAAAGGGCGCGTGGGTGACGAGGGCGCGGAAAAGCGCCGCGCCACCGCGCTCGACAAAGTCGTGGCAAAGATCGAGCGCAACCAAAAGGACGACGGCTCCTTTGCCGAAAACAAAGGCTGGGCCGCGGTGCTCTCGCAGGGCCTGTGCAGCAAGGCGCTGAACTCCGCCGCGCGCAGCGGCGCGAAGGTGAGCAATAAAACGCTGGACAAGGATCAGCAGCAGAATCTCGCCGGGCTGGATGTGGCGAAGGGCGACTTCAGCGCGGCGGCCGGGGCGGCGGAGCCATCGAGCGCGGGCGTCTCGCTTTACCGCGAGGCGGCGAAGCTCGGCGGCTTGCGGGCGAAGACGGAATCGAATGTGGCGCGGAAGGCGGAGGCGGAGAAAAAGATTGCCGATCCCTCGGCACCGGCGTCTGAGAAAGCGAGTGCGCAGGCTGATCTTAAGCAGTTCGCCGCGGACGAAAAGGCCTCGGAAGTCGCGCAGAAGGCTGTCGCCGGAAAACTGTCCGACAGCCGTTACGTCGCCGGCTTTGGCAACAATGGCGGCGAGGAATTCCTCAGCTACCTGAACCTCGGCGAAAGCCTGCGCGAACGCGGCGGCAAGGAGTGGGATGCGTGGAAGGAAAAGATGCAGACCACGCTCTGCACCGCGCAGAATGAGGATGGAAGCTGGGCCGGGCATCACTGCATCACGGGCCGCACCTTCTGCACCGGCACGGCTCTGCTCACGCTGCTCATCGACCGCGCGCCGGCGGGTGCGGTGATCGGCACGGCGGCTCCCGAAAAAAGCGCGCCGAAGACCGCAAAGTCCGCCGCCGTGGAGTAGCGAATATGGCGCAAACCCGCCGCGAATTCCTGGTGCGCGCCGCCGCCCTGTGCGGCGGCGCGCTCAGCGGCTGGGCCGAGTCGCCGCGCGCCGACATCGCCTCGGCTCGGCACGCGGCGGCGGGCTTTCTCGCCGCGCGGCAATCGTCCGATGGCGCGTGGCGCTCGACGCAGTACGGCGCATTCCGCGAGGGCGACGCGCTCACCCCGCTCGTCCTCTGGGCGCTCACGAGCGCACCCGTCGCAGATGCGGAGATCGTGGCGCGCGGCCGGCGCTGGCTGGAAACGCTGACGGCCACACAATCCGCGCGCCCGGAGCCGTGGGCTGGGCTGCGCTACCCGCTCTTCACCGCCAGTTACGCTGCGCAGGTCTTCGCAAAAACGGGCGACACTCGCCGCGCCGGATGGTGGGCCGATCTCGTCGAGCAACTCCGCATCGCCCCGGCGCTCGGCTGGCCCGCGGATGCCGCCGCCTGCGGCGCGTGGAGCGATGCGCCCACGCCGCCCCGGCTCCCGCCCGGTGTCTCCCCACCACCCGATATGCTCGCGCCCAACATCTCCGCGACCGTCCTCGGCCTCACCGCGCTTACCACCACCGGACGCCGCGACCGCACCACCGCCGCGCTGCGCTTCCTCGCGCAATGCCAGAACTTCTCCGCCACTCCTTCTGATCCCTTTGATGACGGCGGCTGCTTCTTCGCCCCCGCCGATCCCGTCCGCAATAAAGCCGGCATCGCCGGCCACGATGCCGCGGGCCGCGAGCGCTACCACTCCTACGGCAGCGCCACCTGCGACGGCCTCCTCGCCCTCCACGCCTGCGGCCTCCCGCCCGCCGACCCGCAAGTCCACGCCGCCCTCACCTGGCTCCGCGGTCACGCGGCCGGTGCCCACCACAGCGGCACCTGGCCCGCCGACCGCGCCGACGAGCGCGAATCCCTCCGCTACTACCACGCCCAAGCCTTGGCGGCGGCGTTGAGGGTCGCGTCGGTTTCGCCCCAGCGCCGTCCTTGGGCCGCTGCTCAGCGCCGAGCGCTGAGTAGCGACCTCCTCGCCCGTCAGAGATCAGAGGGCTCGTGGGCTGGCGCTTGCCCCGACAGCTTCGAAGACGACCCCCTTGTCGCCACCGCTTTTTCCCTCGGTGCCATTTAGAGCGAGCCTGTAGAGGCGGCACTCTGCGAAGCAGGTGCCGCCTTGGGATGGTGGCGAATTCCGGCGGGCTCTCGACGCCGCAGGCGTCGCACGCCCCAATCCACTTGCGCGGAAAATTTGGGTCCCCCGTTGAACCGGCACTGGGCCGGCTCACCCAGCATTGGCAAAGAACTGCCGCGACCGTAGCGCGAGTGCGGTGGGTGTCACAGCGACCACTCAGCCGTGCTCACTCCTCCGGCCTTTTCCACTGCTCGCCTTCCTCGTCGTCCTCACGCTCCTGCTCGGTGAGGAGTTCGCCGAGGGCGATAAAGCGGGCCTCGCCGGTGAGCGGGCCGAACATTTTCTCCATCTCGGCAAGAGAGTCCGCGGCGCTGGCCTCGCGGCTGAGGCGGTATTCCTCGGGGGTCATCGTCCAGACGGGCGCGGAAATTTGCAGGAGGTAGCTGGCGGTTTGGATGACCACGCGCCCGTTGCGGTGGCTGAACCATTCGAGATAAAGCGCGTTCGCCCAATGCCAGGGCGCGTTTTTCGTGCGGATGAAATCCTCGATGGGCACATCGGGGATTTTCACTTTTTGCGAAGCGGTGATGTCGCCGACATGGCCGCGTTGCTCGGTGGCGAAGTTTTCAGGCAAGCCGGCGACGGCTTCCGGGTTCTCGAAGGTGAGGGTGCAGCCGGCGAGGTCCGGCGCGCAGTCGCCGCGCAGATCGAGCCGGACGGGCTCGGGGAGGCCGTGGAACCACAGCGTGCCGGTCACACGGCCGCGCGTGCGGTTGTCGAGTTCGCCGCGGAGGAGATGTTCGTCGATGCGCCAAGCCATGCTTCCGTTTTCGGCAATGAGCCGGAGAAAGGCAAACTTGGCGCGCGGTTCTTCGTCCTCGCCGATGGCTGAAGTCGGAGAGTAAGACTTTCCGCACACCATGCCCCACGCCTCGCTTCTCTCCGAACCCGCCACGGATCCGCTCCCGCTCTACCGCTATCGCGATGGCATCGTCTCCGTGGATCTGCTCGCGGCGGCGCTGGCGCACTTGGATTTCTTCACCTGGCTGGCCGAGCATCCGGCGACGTTTGGGGCGATCTGCGCGCACTTTGAAATCCACCCGCGCCCGGCGGATGTGATGATGACGCTCTTCAACGCGATGGGCCTGACCACGATCTCGGGCGGCGTCTTTCACTGCACGCTGCGGGCGCGCGAGCATCTGTGCGCGGGCTCGCCGTGGAATCTCGCGCCGTATTACGTCTCGATGAAGGACCGCGCGCCGACGCTCGACATGGTGAAAGTCCTGCGCACCGGCAAGCCGGCGAACTGGGGCAGCTACGACCCGCAGGCCTGGGCGCAGGCCATGGAGCGGGAGGATTTCGCCAAGCCCTTCACGGCGGCGATGGATTGCCGCGGCGTGCTGCTCGGGCCGGCGATGGCGCGCAAGCTGGACCTCTCGCAGCGCACGGCGGTGCTGGATGTGGCGGGCGGCTCGGGGATCTACGCGTGTGCGCTGGTGGCGCGGCATCCGCATCTGCGCGCGGCGGTTTTTGAAAAGCCGCCGGTGGATCGGATCGCGCGGGAGTGCATCGTCAAACAGGACTGCATGGCGCAGGTGGAGGTGATCGCGGGGGATATGTTCGCGGACGCATGGCCGGCGGGTTTCGACACGCATCTCATCTCGAATGTGCTCCACGACTGGGACGAACCGACCGTGCGCGATCTGCTCGCGAGGTCGCACGCCGCGCTCGCGCCCGGCGGGCTGCTCATCGTGCATGACGCGTACATCAACGCGGAGAAAACCGGCCCGCTGCACGTCGCGGAATACTCCGCGCTGCTGATGAACATCACCGAGGGAAAATGCTACTCGCTCGCCGAGATGCGCGTGTACCTCGATGGCGCGGGGTTTGAGTGGATGGAGTATCAGCCGACGGCGGTGGCGCGGGGATACATTTTGGCGCGGAGGATCTGAGGAAAAAATGAAGCCGGTCATCCTGAGCGGAGCGCTGCGGAGTCGAAGGATCTCTAACTATTTGTGGGGGGACGCGGTCGGAGCGGATGTGACTGGTCATCCCGCCGCCTCCGCCTGGGGAAAGTTGGAGGTCCTTCGACTGCGTTCCGGTCGCAAAGCCGACCGGAACTCCGCTCAGGATGACAGGATGGGGGGACGCACCAGCGCGTCGCGGCTTGTGCGTCTCGTGGCGGGTTTTGCTGTCACGCTGATCTGTTTTTTACCCAACACGATGACCGCCAACGAACCCAAACTGACCTACCCGCCGACGCGCCAGGAGGCGCAGGTGGATGATTACCACGGCGAGAAAATCGCCGATCCCTTTCGCTGGCTGGAGGACGATAATTCGGAGGAAACGAAGGCGTGGGTCGTCGCGCAGAACCACGTCACGACGGCGTTTCTCGATGCCATCCCCGCGCGGGCGAAAATCAAGGAGCGGCTGCTGAAGCTGTGGAATTACGAGCGTTTCAGCGTGCCGTGCGAGCGGGGCGGGCGTTACTTTTTCACGCGCAACAGCGGGCTGCAAAACCAGCGCGTGCTTTACACTTTTGGCACGCGCGAGGAGCCGCCGCGCGTGCTGCTCGATCCGAACACGCTCTCCGCCGACGGCACCGTTTCGCTCGCCGGCTACTCCGTGAGCGATGACGGCGCACTGCTCGCCTACGGGCTTTCGCGCGCGGGGTCGGACTGGGAGGACTGGCATGTGCGCGACGTGGAGACGGGTCTGGAGCGGGACGATCTGCTGGAGTGGGTGAAGTTTTCCGGCGCGTCGTGGGCGAAAAATGGGAGCGGCTTTTTCTACAGCCGTTTCACCGAGCCGAAGGCGGGCGAGGAAAAGAAGGGCGTGAACGAATTTCAGAAGCTCTACTTTCACCGGCTCGGCACGAAGCAGGCGGACGACACGCTGGTCTATGAGCGGCGCGATCACGCGGACTGGGGCTTCAATGGCTCGGTCACGGATGACGGGCGGTATCTCGTCATCCATGTGAGCAAGGGCACGGACACGAAGAACCTGACCTTTTACCAAGACCTCGCCGATCCGGCGGCGAAAGTCGTCGAGCTGATCCCGGCGTTCACGGCGGCGTTCTCGTTCATCGACAACGACGGGCCGGTTTTCTTTTTCGAGACCGATCTCGACGCGCCGCGCAGCCGCGTCATCGCCATTGACCTCCGCGCGCCAGAGCGGGCGAACTGGCGCGAGATCATCCCGCAGGCCGACGAGCCGCTGAAGAACGCGACGCTCGTGCATCGGCAGTTTCTTTGCCGCTACCTGAAGGACGCGCACACCGTCGTCCGCGTCATGGAGTGGGACGGGAAAGCGCCGCGCGCCCGGCTTGTGCGCGAACTGGCGCTGCCGGGCCTCGGCACGGCGGAGGGCTTTGCCGGGCGGCGCGGCGACATCGAGACGTTCTATTCTTTCACCAGCTTCACGGTGCCGGGAACGATCTGCCGGCTCGATCTCGTGAACGGCGAGAGCAGTGTCTTCCGTGAGCCGCGCGTGGATCTCTCACCCGCCGGCTACGTGACGAAGCAGGTGCATTTTCAAAGCAAGGACGGGACACGCGTCCCGATGTTTATCACGCATCGGCGCGGGCTCGCGCTCGATGGCTCGGCGCCCGCGCTGCTCTACGGCTACGGCGGATTCAATATCAGCCTCACGCCGTCCTTCAGCGTGACGGACATGGTGTGGATGGAAATGGGCGGCGTTTTCGCGATGCCGAACCTGCGCGGCGGCGGCGAGTACGGGATCGCGTGGCACGAGGCGGGCATCAAGGCGAGGAAGCAGAATGTCTTCGACGACTTCATCGCCGCCGCGGAGTGGCTGGTGGAAAACAAATACACTTCACGCGAGAAGCTCGCGATCCAGGGCGGGAGCAACGGCGGCCTGCTCGTCGGGGCGTGCATGACGCAGCGGCCCGAGCTCTTCGGTGCGGCGCTGCCCTCGGTGGGCGTGATGGACATGCTGCGCTTTCACAAATTCACCATCGGCTGGGCGTGGAAAAGCGACTACGGCTCCGCCGACAACGCCGACGATTTCCGCACGCTCCTCGCCTACTCGCCGCTCCACCGGCTCAAGCCCGGCGTGCGCTACCCGGCGACGCTGATCACGACCGGCGATCACGACGACCGCGTGGTGCCGGCGCACAGTTTCAAATTTGCCGCGCGTCTCCAGGAATGCCAGGCGCCGGACGGCCCGCCGGTGCTCATCCGCATCGAGACCAAAGCCGGCCACGGCAGCGGCAAGCCGATGACGAAGATCATCGACGAGAAGGCGGACCAGCTCAGTTTCCTCGTGCGGGTATTTGGGATGACGCTGCCGTAGGCGCGCTCCGCCCCCCATGGCCGTCATCCTGAACGAAGTCCCGGAGTCTGCGACCGGGACGGAGTGAAGGATCGCTGACTCTTCGTGGGCGGAGGCGGTCTGGTGAGATGTGGCCGCACTCCGTCCGACCGCCTCCGCCCATTCCTGTCAGGATTGCGCCCGCCTTCGCCCACGCGCTGTCTCGCGGACTCGGCTCTTCACTACGGTTGGTCGCAGTGCCTCCCAAGCCTCCGTTCAGAATGACGGCGTGGTGGGGGTGATCGCGCGTCGCACGTTTGCCGGTGGCATCGCGCCAAAGCTTTGCCAGATTCGCGGGGTTATCCGCCTGAACGCATGATTCGCCGCTTCCTCCCGCTGCTGCTCTCCACCGGTTGTCTCGCCGCCGAGTCGTCAGTCCCTCCGGAGCATGCGGCGCAGATGGCGAAGGGCGTGGAGCTTTTCAACAGCGATGTGGCGAAGCTGCTCACGGAACATTGCGTGAAATGCCACGGCGGGGAGAAGGGGACGAAAGGTGATCTCGATCTCGCAACCCGGGAGCATCTTCTTAAAGGCGGCGAGAATGGGGCTGCGGTGGTGCCGGGGAAGTCGGCGGAGAGCCTGCTGATGAAGTCGATCCGGCATGAGGATGAGGATCTCAAGATGCCGAAGAAGGCGGACAAACTCCCGGACGCAGCGATCGCGAAGATCGCGGCGTGGATTGATCTCGGCGCGCCTTACGGCAAGCCGCTCGTGGAGGGAAAGGTGGTGCGCGACCGCTCGCATGTGACGGACGAAGACCGCAAGTGGTGGTCGTTTCAACCGCTCACCAAGCCGCAGCCGCCGGTGGTGAAAAGCGCGGCTTGGTGCCGGACGCCGGTTGATCGCTTCGTGCTCGCGAAGCTGGAGGCAAAAGGAATCGCCCCGAACGCCGAGGCGGACAAGCGCACGCTGATTCGCCGCGCATATCTCGATCTCATCGGCCTGCCGCCGACGCCGGAGCAGATCGACCGCTTTCTCGCCGACGCCGCGCTGAACGCCTACGAAAGGGTCATCGACGAATTGCTGGCCTCGCCGCACTACGGCGAGCGCTGGGGCCGGCACTGGCTGGACCTGGCGCGCTACGCGGAAAGCCACGGCTACGAGCAGGATTACGACCGGCCGAATGCGTGGCACTACCGCGACTACGTGATCCGCGCGCTCAATGCGGATCAGCCGTTCGATGAGTTCGTGCGCTGGCAGATCGCGGGCGACGAACTCGCGCCGGACGATCCCGAGGCGTGGAAAGCGACGGGTTTTCTCGCCGCCGGCACGCACGCTACACAGATCACCGCGAACCAGGCGGAAAAGGAGCGCTACGACGAACTCGACGACATGGCGGCGACCATCGGCACCTCGATGCTCGGCCTGACCGTCGGCTGTGCGCGCTGCCACGATCACAAGTTCGACCCGATCCCGACGCGGGATTATTACCGGCTGATCTCGACCTTCACGAAGACCGTGCGGAGCGACTACGACGTGATCGTGAATGCCGCGCAGTATCGGGCGGAGAAAGAGCGCTGGAGTGAAACCCACGCTGGCCCCGAGTTGCAGCCGCAGAAAGTGAAGGCGCTGATTTCCTCCGAGGGTGTGCCGGCGGTGCGCAATCACACACAGGGGCCGGATTTTTATGAGCAGACGTTTTTTCTTTCGCGCGGCGATTTGAACAAGAAGCAGGGCGAAGCGCCGCCCGGCTTTCTCCAGATCCTCGCCAGCGCGCCCGAGCAGCGGTGGATGGCACCGCCGCCCCCGGGAGCGCGCACGCCGTGGCGGCGGGCTTCGCTTGCGCGGTGGCTCACCGACAAGGATGCGGGCGCGGGGCAGATGGTGGCGCGGGTGATTGTGAACCGGCTGTGGCAGCATCATTTCGGGCGCGGGATCGTGGCCACGCCGAGCGATTTCGGAGCGCAGGGGGAAAAGCCGACGCACCCCGAATTGCTCGACTGGATGGCCGGCGAACTCATCCGCGATGGCTGGAAACTGAAGCCGCTGCACAAGCTGATGATGACCAGCGCGGCCTACATGCAGTCCGCCCAGACCGACGCCGCCCGCCGCGCCGCCGACCCGGACAACACGCTCGTCTGGCGGCATTCGCGCAAGCGCCTGGAGGGCGAAGTGATCCGCGATGCGATTCTTGCGGTGACGGGCGTGCTCGACCCGAAGATGTTCGGCGCCGGCACGCTCGACGGGGCGATGAAACGGCGCTCGATCTACTTCCAGATCAAGCGCAGCCAGCTCCCGCCGATGATGATCACCTTCGACGCGCCGGACACGCTGGGCAGTCTCGGCCTGCGCTCCAGCACCACGGTCGCGCCGCAAGCGCTGCTGCTGATGAACAACACGCAAGTCCGCAGCTCGGCGCGCGCGTGGGCAAAAGCGCTCGCCGCGCAGCCGGCGGGCGATGCGGTGCAGCGCGCGTATCTCACAGCGCTCGGGCGTCCCCCGACGGACGATGAAACCGCGACGGCGGCGGAGTTTTTGCGCACGCAGGCCGCGTCGTACCAGACCGCTGGCAAGGCCGAGGCCGCTGAGCTGGCGCTCACCGATTTCTGCCAGTCGCTCGTGAGCCTCAATGAGTTTGTCTATGTGGAGTGACGCCGGAGATCTCCGGGGAGCGCACGCGTCCCGCGTGCTGGCGGCGGCGTCCCGCCGCCGCGAACTTCCCGTGGCGTGCCGTCGGGAGCAGCCGGGTGATTTGCACGGGATACTCGCCGCAGGAAGTCCGTCGTGCCGGGACGACACGACCAGCACGCGGGACGCGCGCGCTCCCCGGGGCAGAGCGCTTCGCGCTCCGCGTTCCCAATTCACCCCATGAACCATCCGCACCTCTTCGCTGATCCACATCCGCATTTCTGCTCGCGCCGGGATTTTCTCGGCCGCACCGGCTCGGGGTTCGGCATGCTCGCGCTGGCCTCGCTGCTGTCGGAGTCGGGGCTGCTGGGATCGGGCGCGCAGGCCGCGGCGCAGGCGGGCTCGGTGAATCCGCTCGCGCCGAAGCCGGCGCATCGTCCGGTGAAAGCCAGGTCGGTGATCTGGCTTTTTATGAACGGCGGGCAGAGCCAGGTGGACACGTGGGATTACAAGCCGGCGCTGGAAAAATACGACGGCAAGGATTTGCCCGGCTTCGACACGAAGACCGGATTTTTTCCGGCCGAAGTCGGCGCACTGATGAAGTCGCCGTTCGCCTTCAAGCAGTATGGGAAGAGCGGCACATGGGCGTCCGAACTTTTTCCGCGCACTGTCGGGCACGTCGATGACATGGCCTTCATCCACTCCTGTTTCACGGAAACCAACAACCACTCGCCCGCGCTTTTCCAAATCAACACCGGCATGTCGCGCATGGGGTTCCCGTGCTTGGGAGCGTGGGTGACGTACGGGCTCGGCACGGTGAACCAGAATCTGCCGGGCTTCGTCGCGATGTACGACACGCTCGGGCGCGGTCTGCCGAAAGGGCATGCCAGCAATTGGGGCGCGGGCTTTCTCCCCGGCGTGTACCAAGGCACGGCGCTGAACGCGCAGGGCGCGCCGATCAACAATCTCAACCGCCCGGCGGAGATGGCGGACGCGCAGCAGCGGGCGCAGCTCGATCTCATTGCGAAGCTGAACAAGCGCCAGCCGGGTGCGGACGATCCCGAACTGGCGGCGCGCATCGAGAGCTTCGAGCTGGCGTATCGCATGCAGATGGCGGCGCCCGAGGCGCTCGATGTGGCGGGCGAACCGGAGCACATCCGCAAACTCTACGGCATCGAGGAAAAGCAGTGCGCGCATTTTGCGAAGCAATGCCTGATGGCGCGGAAGCTCGTGGAGCGCGGCGTGCGCTTTGTGCAGATCTACAGCGGGGGCATGGAAAACGAGCGCTCGTGGGACGGGCACAAGGACATCGAGGGTAACCACCGGCAGTTCGCAGGCGAAACGGATCAGCCGATCGCGGCGCTCCTCACGGACCTCAAGCAGCGCGGCCTGCTCGACTCGACGCTGGTTATTTGCTGCGGCGAATTTGGCCGCCTGCCGCTCGCGCAGAAAGGCGCGAAGCCGGGCCGCGATCACAACCCGCACGCGTTCACGACCTGGCTGGCGGGTGGGGGCGTGAAAGGCGGCGTGCATTACGGCGAGACGGACGAAGTCGGACACAAGGCGACGGTGAACAAGGTGAGCGTGAACGATCTGCACGCGACGATCCTCGCGCTGCTCGGCCTCGATCATGAGAAGCTGACGTATCGCTTCAATGGGCGGAATTTCCGGCTGACGGATGTCGCGGGAAATGTGATGGAGGAAGTAATCGCGTAGCGGCGATGGAAAACCCTGCCGTCATCCTGAACGGAGTTTCGCCTTTGTCGCAAAGCCTCCAAAGGCTGCGTTCAGAATGACGGCGGATTTTTCGATCGCTGCCGCGTAGCGGCGACGTTGGGTGTTTGACGATTCTTCCGCCATTGCGCGCGGCGGGGAATTCGCTTGAATCATCGGCATCATGAAATCCTCCATCGCTCTCCTCGCCGCCGCCGCCTTTCTCGCCAGCCCGGTTTTTGCCGAAGACGCCAAGCCGGTCGCAGCCGCAGCGACTGCCGCCGTTTCCAAAAATGTTTCACCAGACGAGGCGCAGACGCTTTTGAAGGACAACCCGAAGGTCGTCGTGCTCGATGTGCGGACGCCGGAGGAATATGCCGCGGGCCATATCGCGGGGGCGAAAAATGTGGATTTCACAGCGCCGGACTTTGCCGCAAAAATGGCCGCGCTCGAGAAGACGGCGCCGTACCTCGTGCATTGCGCTGGCGGTGGCCGGAGCGGGAAGACGCTCGATCTGATCAAGGACAAGGGGTTTGTGGCGATCTATCACCTCAACGAGGGATTCAAGGGATGGGAGAAAGCGGGGAAACCGGTGGAGAAGTAGGGCGCGTCTCCGAATCAGCCAGCATTGAGAGCCATGAAAATTCCCAAAATCTTTCTCATCGTCACCCTTTCCTTAACCGTCGCTGCGGCGGCTGCGGATCAAGTGCTAATCGAAGCGGAGAGTTTTCGCGAACCCGGCGGCTGGGCGCTCGATACGCAGTTCATCCAGATCATGGGCTCGCCCTATCTGCTCGCGCACGGGCTGGGCGAGCCGGTGAAGGACGCGACGACGACGGTGAAGTTTCCGAGCACGGGGAAGTACCGAGTTTTCGTGCGGACAAAGGACTGGGTGGCCAAATGGAAGGCGCCGGGGACGCCGGGGAAGTTCCAACTCCTGGTCGATGGGCAGCCGCTGGCGGAGAGCTTCGGGACGAAAGGCGCGGAATGGTTCTGGCAGGACGGCGGCATGGTCGAAATCACGAAGCCGGAGACGGCCGTCGCGCTGCACGACCTGACTGGTTTCGACGGGCGCTGCGACGCGATCTATTTCACGAAGGACGCCGCGGCCACGCCGCCGAATGAGGGCGAGGCGCTGGCGAAATGGCGGAGGACGACGCTCGGACTTTCGGAGAAGCCGACCGATGGCGGAAGTTACGACCTGGTGGTGGTCGGCGGCGGTTACGCCGGCATGGGCGCGGCGATCTCCGCGGCGCGCATGGGCTGCAAGGTGGCGCTGGTACAGGATCGGCCGGTACTGGGCGGCAATGGGTCGAGCGAGGTTCGCGTGTGGGCGATGGGCGGAATCCGGCGCGGGCTGTTTCCAAACATCGGGGAGATCGTGGAGGAATTCATGGACCGGGCGAAGTCGTCGCCGGGGACGTACGAGGAATTCGGCGACGCGAAAAAAGAGGCGCTCGTCCGTTCGGAAAAGAACATCGCCCTTTTCCTGAACAACCACGTCCTCGCGCTGGAAAAAAGCGGCGCGCGGATCGTGGCGGTGACGGCGCTCGACACGAAGACGAGCGAGCAGCGGCGGTTCACGGGGAAGTTTTTTGTCGATTGCACCGGGCACGGCACCGTTGGCGCGCTCGCCGGCGCGGAACTCACCGTGCGCGAGAAGGAGCATCTCGGCATGAGCAATATGTGGCGCTGGAAGAACGGCGACGCGCCGCAGGCCTTCCCCGAAACGCCGTGGGCGCTCGACCTGACCATGGACGACTTCCCCTATCCCAAGCGGAACGGTGAATGGTTCTGGGAGAGCGGCTTTGACAAGCATCCGCTCGATGGCCTGGAGGACATGCGCGACTGGAATCTGCGCGCGGTTTTCGGCGCGTTCAACGCGATGAAAAACCGGGACGGCAAGGACCAGCATGCGAATGCGCGGCTGGAGTGGGTGGCCTACATCGGCGGCACGCGCGAGTCGCGGCAACTCATCGGGGATGTCGTGCTCACGGAGGACGACATCGTGAAAAAGAAAGTCTATCCCGACGGCACCGTGCCGACGACGTGGGACATCGACCTGCATTACCCGAAGGAGCAGTACGCGAAGAAGTTTCCCGACGATCCGTTCATCTCAAAGGCCGTCTTTGGCAAAGGCGTGGACCGGCAGCACGGCTACCCGGTGCCCTACCGCTGCATGTATTCAAAGAACATCGAGAATCTCTTCATGGCGGGCCGCAATGTCAGCGTGACCCACGAGGCGCTCGGCACGGTGCGCGTGATGAAGACCGGCGGGATGATCGGCGAGGTCGTCGGCAAGGCGGCGTCGATTTGCCTGAAAAACGATTGCACGCCGCGCGCGGTGTATGAGCGCTATCTGGAGGAGTTAAAGGGGTTGCTCGCACTCCGCGGCGCCGCGCGGCGCGAAACCGTGGACGCGCCGATCGTGATGCCGGAGAACTTTGTCCCGCCCGCAGCGCAGACTGGACCCAAACCAGCGGGGGAAGCCGGCATCGACGCCGCGAAACTGCCGGGCCTCGTTCTCGACGACTCGCAGGCGAAGCTGACCGGTGCATGGTCGAAGAGCGGGGGGACTGGTTTGAAAGGCTACGTCGGCGCGGGCTATATTTATGCAGCGGCCAAGCAGGAGGCGGCGGCGCGCTATGAGTTCCAGATCGAAAAGGCCGGGCGCTACGAGGTGCGCATCAGCTATGGCATGCACGAGAACCGGGCGACGAATGCCGAGGTGACCATCGAGAGCGCGGAGGGCGTGAAAACGGCAAGCGTGAATGAGCGCGTGGCCCCGCCGCTGGCGCAGGGCTTCGTCTCGCTCGGCGCGTGGCGCTTCGGGCCGGGCAAGCCCGCTGCGGTGACGATTTCCGCGGGGAAAGCGGATGGCACCGTGCACGCGGATGCGGTGCAATTGCTACCGGTGCCTTAGCCGCGGCGGCGCACGCTTTGAAATCCGCGGCGCTTCAACTTTACCGGCTCGCGGTGCTGGCGGTCATCGTGTGGATCATCCGGGCGCACGCGGTGCGGCTGCGAGTGGAAGGCCATGCGCCGATCACGGTCGGGGAAGTGCGCGAGATTTTTCCGCAGGCTGAGAGCATCCATGACGATGCGGGGCCGCGCGGCGGAGCGTCGGTGCGCGATGCCGGCGGGACCCAGGTCGGCTATGTGGTGCGGACTTCGCCGCACACGGACGCGATCATCGGTTACCGCGGCTGGACGGACACGCTCATTGCTTTCGACCAGGAACTGCGGGTCGCGGGTGTCCGCATCCGCTCCTCGCAGGACACGCGGGACCATGTGGGTGATGTGCGGGAGGACCGGCACTTTCTGAAAACGTGGAACGGCAAGCCCTGGGAGGATGTGGCGCGGGTGACGCCGGAGGACGCGGGCATTGAGGGCGTGTCCGGGGCGTCGATGACGAGCCTGGCGATGGCCGAGGCCATTCAGCGGCGGCTGCAAATGGCGGACGCCGCTTTGCAAATCGTGCCGCCGCCGTTGCGTGTGCGCGGGCATGATCTGGCGCTGGCGCTGACCGTGGTGCTGGGTGGTGTGCTCGGTTTCACGAAAAAGTCGGGGCGGCAATGGCTGCGACGCGGATTTCAGGTGTTCGTGATCGGGTATGTCGGTTTCGTCACCGGCGATCTGCTGGCGCAATCGCTCATCGCGGGCTGGGCGGCGAATGGCGTGCCGTGGCGCTCGGCGCCGGGGCTGGTGCTGCTGCTGGCCGCGGCGCTGGCGGTGCCGTGGGCGACGCGAAAGCCGCTCTACTGCCAGCAACTCTGCCCCCACGGCGCCGCGCAGGAGTTGCTGGGCCGCATCGCGCCAAAGCGCTGGCGCGTGGCGCTGCCAAAGGATTTCGCGCGCGGGCTGCGCTGGTTTCCGGCACTGCTGTTGGCGCTCGTCATCGCCATCACGATCCTGGTGCTGCCGATCGACCTCGCCAGCCTGGAACCGTTCGATGCCTACATCATTCAGTCCGCCGGATGGGCGACGATGGTGATCGCGGTCGCCGGGCTCGTCGCGTCGCTCTTCATCCCGATGGCCTACTGCCACTACGGCTGCCCCACCGGCGCGCTGCTGGAATTCCTGCGCACGCGCGGACCGACCGACCACTTTTGCCGCCGCGAT
>Ga0105044_10006660_pt1 | contig 15891 bp, 12 predicted proteins | sample MAT01_FD_78092 | JGI IMG/M metagenome (GOLD analysis project Ga0105044, IMG submission 78092) | Freshwater microbial communities from Lake Fryxell liftoff mats and glacier meltwater in Antarctica - MAT-01 | ecosystem: Environmental > Aquatic > Freshwater > Ice > Liftoff microbial mat | place... | reverse complement strand
CACAAACGCGAAAGTATCCGCGGCTAACTTGCCGTTTTTCGTGAGCATGGTGAAGCGAATGGCATTGGTGTTTTGCAGCGCGTCGCGCCAGGAAAGCTCTGCGGGTTGCGAGGCGACCATTGCGATGCGCAGCTCGTCGACCGATGCGTCGGCCTTGCGCGGCTTTGCTTCGACATAACCAATCGAGCCGCGCGACTCAAGCACTTTCAACTCGAACGCCTTTTCTGCCGCAGCGGGATCGAGCAGCAACGTCAGCGGCTGCTCGCTCAATGTGTCAGCCAGCTTTTTTGTTGTGACCTGATTCAGATCTTCGTCGTACAGCCACACCGTGACGCCGTCGCTCACGATCGTTTGCCTGTAAGGTTTCTCATAGACGAAACGGAATTTACCGGGGCGTGCGATGGCGAAGGTGCCTGCAGATTGACGGCTGACGCGACCGTTTTTATCGCGCACTTCCTGTGTGAAGGACCCTGACAGCGAGGTCAAGTCGCGGGTATACGAACGAAAATCCGTAAGGGGATTAGCGGGTGTTTGGGCAACGCTTGCGGCACATACTAGCGACGCACACCATGTAGCTGAACTCAATCTTAATTTCACTATTGCGTATCCCGTTTTTGTAGGAGCGGCTTGACCGACCCCACGTTTCATCGTGCAGACCGTGGTCGCGGCAAGCCGCTCCAAAAGGTCGTCATTCTTCGCGCTTCGGCACAATCACTTCGCGTTTGCCCATCGCATTCGGTCGCGTCACAATCCCTGCGTTTTCCATCGCTTCGATCAAGCGTGCTGCGCCGTTGTAACCAATACGCAACCGCCGCTGCACGTAGCTGATCGTTGGCTGTCGACTCTCCAGCACCGCCGCAACCGCCTCATCAAAACGTGGATCCTTTTCACCATCCTGTGACCCAGTGCCATTGACTTCGTTCAACGTGTCGGCGTCGGTGCCTTCGAGCACGCCTTCGATGTATTGCGGCGGCGCTTGTGCCTTCCAGTGCTCTACAACGCGGTGCACCTCATCATCGGTGACAAAGGCACCATGCACACGGTTCGGAATACCGGTGCCACCCAGCATATAGAGCATGTCGCCACGCCCAAGCAGCGCCTCAGCGCCCATCTGATCGAGGATGGTGCGTGAGTCGATCTTGCTCGCGACCTGAAACGCGATTCGGGTTGGCACGTTGGCTTTGATCAAACCAGTGATCACGTCGACGGACGGACGCTGCGTGGCCAAGATCAGGTGAATGCCCGCCGCGCGCGCCTTCTGCGCGAGCCGCGCAATCAACTCTTCAATTTTCTTGCCCGCTGTCATCATCAAATCAGCCAACTCGTCGATCACGACGACGATGAACGGCATTTCCTCGATGGGTTCGGGCTCGTCAGGTGTCAGCGAAAACGGATTGGTAAGGGGCGTGCCTCTGGCCTGCGCTTCACGTACCTTCTGGTTGAAACTGGAGAGCTGGCGCACGCCGGTGTGCGACAGCAGACGATAGCGCCGCTCCATCTCGTTCACGCACCAGTTCAATCCGTTTGCAGCGAGCCTCATGTCGGTCACGACCGGACACAACAGATGCGGAATGCCATCGTAAATCGACAGCTCCAGCATCTTCGGATCGATCAGCAACAGGCGCACCTGCTTGGGCTCGGCTTTGTACAGCAGCGACAGGATCATCTGGTTTATGCCGACCGACTTGCCGGAGCCCGTCGTGCCCGCAACCAGACAATGCGGCATACGACCAAGATCGCTCACCACCGGTCGTCCCGCGATGTCTTTTCCCAACGCCATCGTGAGCAAACTTGATGAATCGTTGTACACCGCGCTGCCAAGAATCTCGATCAGCGCCACACTTTGCCGCTGCGGGTTTGGCACCTCGAGGCCCATGCACGATTTGCCGGGAATCGTCTCCACCACGCGGATACTCATGACGCTCATCGCGCGTGCCAAATCCTTGGCCAGATTGACAATCGAATTGCCCTTGACACCCACGTCCGGCTCAATTTCATAGCGTGTAATCACGGGGCCCGGATACGCTGCAAGCACCTTTACTGGCACGTTGAATTCCGCGAGTTTTCGCTCGATCAGACGCGACGTAAATTCTAGTGTTTCACCAGACACAACAGGCTGATCTTTTGGCAGCGGTTCCAGCAACGAGAGTTGCGGCAACACCGAATCGGGAATATCAGAAAACAGCGTCGTCTGCTTTTCACGCTCAACCCGCTCAGACAAAACGATGGGCTCAAATGTCTCAACAATCCGGATCGGTTCGTGCGCTTCGACGCGCTTCGTTTCCTCGCGAACATAGAGTTCGCGAAGCTCAACTTCTGGCGCGGCGATGTCATGGTCGCGCTGAATTTCACGCACTTCTTCGCGTTTTTCACGCCAGCTTGAAAAGCCGTCCAGCAACAGCGAGCCGATCCATTCGCTCACGCGCAGCCATGGGATCGCAAAGGCAACACTCAAACCCACGAAAAGCAAAATGATGAGCAACAAAGTGCTGGGCACGAATCCAATGAGGTTGAGCAGTGGAAATGCGAGCGTTTGTCCGAGCGCGCCGCCCGCACCTTGCGGCAGTCCGGCGAAGACTCGGTGCATGCCCAGCGCCTCCAGTGTGCCGCTGGCTAGCAGCAGGAGTGCCAGGCCAGCACCACGCGACGGCAGACCCAGGCTTGCCGTCCGATCCGAGTTCTCGTCGTCGTGCTCAACCGGCGAACGGACGGCGGACTTCGGCATTGGCGGCATCGCCCGCCAAACCGCGAACGCCGCGAACACGACTAGCCACCAGACCGTCGCGCCGAACACAAAATAGCCAATATCGCTGAGCCAAGCGCCGGTGGAGCCGAGCCAGTTTTTAACGCGAAGAACCGTGCCCGTCGTCGACCACGCCGGGTCGGACGCGCTGAAACTCGCAAATGCGATCACCGCAAACAGAACAACAGCCACAGCGATCAACCACACGATCCAGCGGCGCAACGCCTCCAGCCGCGACGATGCGGGTGAACTCGCGCGTGCCGAGCGAACACGACGGTTGCCGGGGGGGCGAAAAATGAAACTCTTCATGCGCTCGATCATGCGGCTATTTTATTTCGACGCACAACAAAAAAGGCGCCGTGAATTCACAGGGCGCCTTTTTTTGAAAACCCTGGCTGAATCAATATTTGATGCTCAAGACGGATTTTTGCGACGCGTAATACGCAGCAAGGTTTTCGATGTCTTTCTTCGACAATGTGGCAGCGAAGCCTTTCATGATGGCGTTGTTGCGCTCGCCGGACTTGTAGTCACGCAGTGCTTTGGCGAGGTAGTCGGCATGTTGTCCAGCAAGGCGAGGATTGTTTACATCCGGGCTGTTGCCGTCGACACCGTGGCAGGCCGCACAGACTTCTTTAGCTTTGGCAGCGCCCGCAATGACATCAGCGGCAGTCGCGGCCCCCGTTAAAGCGACGCAAGCGAAAAGGGTCACTAACGCTTTCATTGCCTGGCCTCCGCGTAATAAGCGGCCAGATCGGCCATATCTTTGTCTGAAAGCGAGGCAGCGATGGCGCGCATGCTCGGGTGTTTGCGGTCACCCGATTTGTACGCCTTGAGCGCGCTCACGAAGTACGTAGCGTGTTGGCCGGCGATTTTGGGGACGCGATACACCTCCGGATAAGCAGTTCGCAACCCTGCGATGCCGTGGCAGCCCTGGCACATTTGAACTTTTTGAGCGCCGGCTTTAGCGTCTCCGGTGGGGGCCTGAGCCGATGCCGTCATGCCAGTGACAGAGGACAGGGCAATGAGGACAGCGGTGCTGAGAGCTTTTAACGCGTTGCGTTTCATGAGATCGGAATGCTGAAAGTTTCGGGGAAATCCAATCGATTATAAAGGGGACAGCGCTACATCGTGAGCCGATACCCCTTGAAACGGTCGGCCCGGACTTCAACTACTATTCGTATTCTTTGCCAGCCTTTTAGAGCATTCAGGAGCGAAAACCCTCATGAGCGACAACATCACTCACGTTACCGACGCCACATTTGACATGGACGTTTTGAAGTCCGACACGCCAGTGCTCGTGGACTTTTGGGCCGAATGGTGTGGCCCGTGCAAGATGATTGGCCCGATTCTGGAAGAAGTGGCTGTCAGCCATGCGGGTCGCGTCAAGATCGCTAAAGTGGACGTCGATGACAACCGCGAAATCGCTGCGAAGTATGGAATTCGTGGCATCCCGACGCTTATGCTATTCAAGAACGGCGAACTCGCCGCGCAAAAAGTGGGCGCTTTGTCGAAAGCCCAATTGACGGCCTTTGTTGACAGCAACGTCTAACAGCGTCACAATTCGTCTCTGTTGCAGCCCCGCCGTCCTGGTGGGACTTAAATCTCCCTAAAAAACTTTAGAAATCATCGCGCACTTTTCCTACGTTTAGGGCGCAACTGAACTTTCACATTTTCGCGTGCCTGCTCCGATTTTTTCGTTGAGCGGCTCGCTCCCCGTCGCCGCTTCGGGAATCTTCAAGCGACACCCCCCACCTTTAACAGCATGAACATAGCTGAACTCAAAACAAAATCTGCCGCAGAACTCCTCGAAATCGCACTCGCCAATGAGCTTGAGAACGCGAATCGACTCCGTAAACATGACCTGATCTTCGCGCTGTTAAAGCAGCAGGCGAAAAAGGGCGAAGCCATCGTTGGCGCTGGCGTGCTGGAGGTTTTGCCTGACGGCTTCGGCTTCCTGCGCTCGCCGGAAGCGAGCTATCTCGCAGGCACCGACGACATCTACATTTCGCCGTCGCAAATTCGCCGTTTCAACCTGCACACGGGTGATTCGATTGAAGGCGAAGTGCGCACGCCGAAAGAGGGCGAGCGCTACTTTGCGCTGACCAAGCTGGACTCAGTGAACGGTTTCCCGCCAGATGCGGGCAAGAACAAGGTGCTGTTCGAGAACCTGACGCCACTCTTCCCCGACAAAGTGCTCAAACTTGAGCGCGATATCAAGGCAGAAGAAAACATTACCGGTCGCGTGATTGACATCGTTGCGCCGATTGGCAAAGGCCAGCGCGGTCTCCTGGTCGCGCCGCCGAAATCCGGCAAAACCGTGATGCTCCAGCACATCGCCCACGCGATTGCCAGCAACCACCCGGATGTCGTTTTGATCGTCCTGCTGATCGACGAACGACCAGAAGAAGTTACCGACATGCAGCGCACGGTGCGCGGCGAAGTCGTTGCCTCAACGTTCGACGAACCGGCCACCCGCCACGTTCAGGTCGCCGAAATGGTGATCGAAAAAGCCAAGCGCCTGGTTGAACACAAAAAAGACGTGGTGATCCTGCTCGACTCGATTACCCGGTTAGCACGCGCTTACAACACGGTGATGCCTTCATCTGGCAAAGTGCTCACCGGCGGCGTCGAAGCCAACGCATTGCAACGTCCGAAACGCTTCTTCGGCGCGGCTCGCAACATCGAAGAGGGTGGCTCGCTCACCATCATCGCCACCGCGTTGATCGACACCGGCAGCCGCATGGATGACGTGATCTACGAAGAATTCAAAGGCACCGGCAACATGGAGATCCACATGGATCGTCGCATGGCCGAAAAGCGCGTCTATCCGGCCATCAACATCGGCCGTTCGGGCACGCGTCGCGAAGAACTTTTGCTTGAGCCCAGCGTCCTGCAGAAAACCTGGATCCTGCGCAAACTCTTCTCCGAAATGGACGAGATCGAAGCGATGGAAAAACTGCAAAAGCATATGCGCGATACGAAGAACAACAAAGAGTTCTTTGAGGCAATGACGCGGGCGCGGTAGCGCAAAAGGCAGGAGCGGCGCGAGCCGCAAATCACCGATGTTCGCGGCAGGCACCTTTTCGTTGGCGCCCTGCACCGCGCAGGCGACGCAACATGTGTTGAGCAATCGCACGACGGACGCTGTGCAAAAACGGTTGCATCTGGACGGTATCCTAGAGACCCTGGTGTTTGAACCGGGCACGCCGGTTTGCTCGATGTTCAGGTCATTGCTTCCGCCGAGGGAACTGGCTTTTCAGCGAGTTACGCGTTCAGATGCCACTACTCATTTGTTGTGGGCGGGGCTGCGCTTCTGCCAGTTGGATGCGACAAAACGGTGGTTTACGACAGCGAAGCTTCATGGGATGCAAACGTCACCTTTGCGCCGGGCAACACCAGCGCATTCGGTATTTACGTGATCGGACTCGCCGGTCGCAACATTCGCTGGGTCGCTACCGTGCGTGCGACTGAGGTGAGTACCTTGTAGCGTCAAGCGAACCGTTGCAGTCGACGCTGCGGCGGCATTTGCTGCCGACGCGCGACGGTTCGGGACGCGATCAAAGCCGTTGCCGGTATATCCCGATAACGCTTATCGCAGTTGCACCCGTGATAGTCGGGCAATTTCTCTCTCTGCTCGCGCGATCGCCGTACGCGTTACATCCAGCGCCTTCGCCTCTTCGTCCTGAAACAGCGTATTGATCGATAGTTGCGTTTCAAGACCGGCCGTCAAATTCTTCAGCGCATCCCCCCAATATGCCAGCCGCGCGGCGTCCAATTGTTGCTCGCGCTCGGCCAATGCGGCCTGCGCGCGCCCAAGCGTGATCAGCACGCTACCGCGGATGTTTTTTCCCTGTATTTGCTCGCGAACCTGTTCCGGAAGTTGCGCAAACCTCGCAAGCACCTCAGTGGCTAAGGTCACCACCTGTCCGATTTGCGTTTCGTCGTAAAGCGCTTCCAGCATGACGGTGTTCGCGCTGAGTCGCACCAGTTGCCCGTGCATGTCCGCTGGATCGGCGTCGACCAGCTCCGCGCCATATCGCTCGGCCAGCCGCAAACTGTCCAGCCGTTCACTCGCCCGTCCCAAGCGTTGCAGCACGACGGCGAGCCGGATATGCGCGAGCGCGAGACTCTTTTTTTCGCGCACTGCGGCGCTGCCAACTTTGATGTTGCGAATGCGCTCAGTGTGTCCCGCCACAGCCCGCTGGATCGCTTCGTAAGCCGCGTTTAACCCTGCGCCGTCGGGCTTTCCCATTTCAGCGCCGGACAGCGACACCGAGGTAATCAGCGACAGGCGCTGTGCCTCGTCAGCCAGAGGCGTCGCCGCTACATCCCTTTGAACCTCATCAAAAATCGTTCGGGCGTTGCTCAATGCAACGATTCGGCGATCCACAAGATTGGTCAGCGCAGTCGCTGTATTCAGGTTGAACCAGGCACGTCCCCGGGCCAGTTTCTGATCAACTGTCTGCAGCGGGGGGGCGAGTGCGGTGGAGAAAGCAATGGCCTTTTCAAGCATCGCCACCGCCTCATTGTCCTGGCGCAAACCGTCGAGAATTTGGCCCTGCCGCGCATAAGCCTGAGTGAGAGAGAGCGCGATGCCCGCGTTGTCCGGCCTTTCCGTAAACGCCTTCTCCAGCAGACTCAGCGAACGCCGGGAGTACTGATCGGCCGATTGATCTTGCAGGAGCATGTTTCCGTAGAGTTGCGCGAGCTTGCCGAAACCCACCCCCGCTTCGGCCAAAAGATCAGGATTGTCCACCGCGTCGCCCGCGAGACGATCCAGATACTCGGTGGCTTTTTTGAGCAGGCTTTGCTGCGCCTTCAGCGTGCCCGGCACCTCACGAATTTCATCAAAGAGCTCAAACAGCATCGTGTTCGAGATTTGCCGGATGTCGGTGAAATGGCGCTCGGCCTTTGCCTGCGCGTTGCGCGCGACGTCCGCCTGATGACTCGTGGCGACGATGCCTCCTATCAAGCCAAGCGCCGCCAGTGATGCAAACAAAACTGCCCAGCGATTGCGCTGCACAAACTTGCTGCCGCGATAGGCAAATGTGTCTGCACGGGCCGATACGGGAAGACTTTCAGTGTGACGCCGGACGTCTTCGGCCAGTTGCTGTACCGAGGCATAGCGACGCGCTGGCTCTTTGCGCAACGCCATCAGCACAATGTTGTCGAGATCGCCACGCAGGCCTTTCTGCAGGCGCTTGATCGCGGTTTCGTCCACTGGCGGCAGATCGGTGGTTTCGTTGCTGCTGCGGATTACCACTGTGCTCGGTCGCGCAGGCTCCTGCTCGCAGATTTCTTTCGCAAGTTCCAGGGGGTGCGTGGCTTTGGCTTTGTAAGGACTGTGCCCCGTGAGCAGTTCATAGAGGATCACACCGAGCGCGTAGACGTCGCTCGCGGTGGTGATTGTTTCTCCCTTCACCTGCTCGGGGCTGGCGTAGGCGGGCGTCATGGCGATGACGGTGGGCGCGGCGCTGGCCTGCTCAGGGGGCGTGGGCTCCAGCAATTTCGCGATTCCGAAATCGAGCAGTTTTACCTCGCCCGATTCCGTCACCAGAATGTTGCTCGGCTTCAGATCACGGTGGACGACCAGGCGCTGATGGGCGAATTGAACTGCGTCACAAACTGAGCGGAACAGCGAGAGTTTTTGCGCGATGCTTAACGTGTGCGTTTGCGCGTAAACATTGATCGGCTGCCCATCGACGTATTCCATAACCAGATATGGATGACCATCATCGCTGCTTCCACCGTCGATCAACCGTGCGATGCTCGGATGTTCTAGGCTGGCCAGAATTTGCCGCTCGGCACGAAAGCGGGCCGCGATGTCAGCGCTTTGCTGACCGCTCACCCCATCGCGGATCAACTTGATCGCAACCTCTTTGTTGAACGCTGCATCGGCACGAATCGCCTTGAATACAGCTCCCATGCCGCCGCGCGCAATTTCGCTGGTGATTTCGTAAGCACCAAGGCGACGCCCGATCCAGCTTCGCTCTGATGACGCGGCGCCTGCTCCGAGGGCGACACCGACGGCGCTTGCAACGCTTGTACGAGAAAGAACACCGCGTGCTTTGGCATTGCCATCGGCCTTCAGCAGCGAGCGCACCCGTTCGCGTAAAAACACATCGTCGCCACAGGCCGCAAGCAAATGGGCCTCACGCGCCGCCGCGTCAGCAATTTCCAGACAATCTGCCGCAATCTCGCTGATCTGATGCCAGCGTGCAGGGGTGAGCGTTTCAGTGTTCGCCATCAGTCGCGCCCATCACCTGCTGCAGGAAGAGTCGCGCGACCGACCAGTCCCGCTTGATCGTGGCGACCGATACGCCCAGAGCCGCGGCCGTCTGCTCAATCGAGAGATCGCTGAAAAATCGCAGATCCACGACCTCCGCTTGCCTCGGATTCAACACACGAAGTTGTTCCAGCGCGCTATCCAGCTCCAGAAAATCGATCTCCTGTTGAATGGCCGTTTCTTCGCTGTTCGCGTTGGTAAACAGCGCGTCGGCGCATCGGGTGTGAAACGCGAGTGCGGTGCGATCAAGGCTCGTGATGTTAGCCGCACCGCCGCGTTTAACGGCCTGTTTGGCTCGTGCATGATCGACCAGCACATTTCGCATCACGCGTGAGGCCAGACGCACGAAATGGACGTCGCTTTCCACGCGAACTTGAACTCCTTCGCACAGTCGGGCGTAGGCCTCGTGCACCACCCCAGTCGCTTGCAGCGTGTGCCCCGGCGCTTCCTTGCGCAAATGGCTCTGCGCGATGCGTCGCAGCTCGGCATACAGACTCGGCGTGAGCTCAGGCAGCACGGATTCATCGCCCGCCGCGAAGCGATTGACAAGTGTTATCAGCGTGTGCGTTGATGAAGAATCAGCGGCGACCATTGCTGCGGCAAGTCCATGACGATGTGCTGCCAGCAGTTTAGCGAGCCATCGACACTTCGCCAAATGAGTCTTTGCCGTGAGCCACATTTGCCCCGACGACGCTTTCACTGGTAACGCTAACGCTTTACGAGGTTTACCATGAAAAAACTGGCTCTGATCGCTCTCGCTCTGACTGCGCCGATTCATGCGCAGACACCCGCGACAAAAACGATGACTGAATATGTCGTGCCATCGCTCAACTATTACTTTCTGACCTCCCGCGACAACGAAAAGACTCTGCTAGACGCCAACCCCGCCTTCAGACGCACGGGCTACTCGTTTACGGTGCTGGCCACGCCTGTGGCGGGCAGCGCAGGAATCACCCGCTATTACTTCGACCAGATTGCGAAAGCGGGCACGCGCGGGTCGCATTTCTACACGCTGGTAGCCACCGAAGTTGCCGCGCTCAACGCACTTAATCCAGCCAATACGACGACACCCCGCCTGCCGCAAAATGAAGGCATCGATTCATATGCGTACCCGGCGGCAGAAGATGACCCGATCATATGCGACGTCGACAAAGAGCCGGTTTACCGCGTCTTTCGAGGCAATTCGCGCTTTCCCGACGACGCCAACCATCGCTTCACCACGGATCGGGCGCTGTACCTGCAACTACTCGCCGAGGGCTGGGAAGACGAAGGCGTGAAGTTTTGTGCGTTTGGTCGCACTCTCACCGTTCCGCCATCGAATGGCGACGGCGGCGACACTTACAAAGGCACGTTCAGAATCACCGGCAGCAACCCACCGGGGCAGCCGACGCCCTACGCAACCGCTACCGGTACTGTGACGTACAAACAGATCGGCCCCGACGACCCGTTCTACATTCCCGGCAACTGGGGCGTGAGATATTTCCGCCCAGTCGAAGGTTCGATCACACAGTCGGTCGACTACGGCCCCGAAGTTCCGTGCGGAACGACGACAAAAAGCATCGTGCCGACAACTTTGCCAGTCAAGACGGGATTTCTCGCGCCCTTCATGGAGTTGTTTGATGAAACCGGTGCCAACGGAATCGCGGCGCCTCGTGAGTACGACCTGGCAGCCGAGTTCGTAGGCCAGGTCTCCGTGGTCTACATCACAGCGGCGTGTGGCAGCAGCCCAAGAAAGGAGCTAGCGGGATCAACGGGGCCGCTCGGCTTCGTCACCGGCTGCAACGCCAGAAGTGGGCCAACCTACACCGATGTCTCACGACTCTCTGGGAGCGTTAATTGCGGCAACGGGAGAACGCTGAGTTGGGACTTTCAGCGGCAGTAGCGACACCCGACGCGATCGCCTTGAGCATGATGAGCCAGTTCGCAAGACTGTTTGACCACGGATGATTCTGAACCTCAGCTTTGCGCCGTAACGTATATTGCGTGAAGGCTGGGTGGTTAAATAGTGCAAAGTCGATAAATCGTAAATTAGCCATCTATCCCTGATAAAATAACGCGTTCATCGAAAAGCTGTTAATTATCCGGCATGCTGTGCGCCGGAAAATTCAGGCAACCATTCCGCCCAAAACGCGACGCAGGCCTTGATCTTCGGCAGGCGATGTCGCTCGGGAAGCATCACGGCGTAAATCGGCACGACCTGGTTATCGACAAACTTGGCGAGCACTTCAACTAGCTCGCCGCGCCGCACAAACGGCGCGGCGATCAGATCATGCACGCGACAAATGCCGAGTCCGGCGAGCACCATCGTTTGCGTAATCCCTGTCGAACTTGCACGCAACTGGCCGTGCATCGGGCGCGTAACCGACTTTCCGTCGATGATGAATGGCCAGTCGTTGAGTCGCGGCGCGGCGCTTGTGGTGATGATGCGATGTTTCGCGAGATCGTCGGGATGTTTCGGTGGGCCGTGCTGCTTCAGATATGCGGAGCTGGCGTAGAGCCGTCGACCGTGACTGCTGATCTGCCTTGCGACGACCTCATCGGTCTGGGTGCTACCCGTACGAATCGCGATGTCGATTCCATCGCGACTCATGTCAGCGAGCGCATCGTTCGCCAGCAAATCAATGGTCAAACCGGGATGACGCTTCAGGAGTTCTGACAGGCTCGGAACGATCACGTGATGCGCCATATTCGCGCTCACCGCCACCCGTACGATACCGCGCACGTCGCGCGCGCGTGATGAAAATTCGCCATCGAGCTCATCGAGCGTTTGCGTGATGCCACGACAGTAGCCGAGGAACACTTCGCCCTCGCCCGTCAACGACAAACCATGTGTCGTACGCCGCAATAGGCTCACCCCATAGCGCGCTTCTAGCTGACTCATGGCGCGTGAAATCTGGCTCACGGCGACGTCGCGTTCACGCGCAACCGCGGACAGCGTACCTAATTCAGCGACGCGCTCGAAGATTTTCAGATTATCAAGTTCCATCGCGGAAAGCCCAGTGGCTTTGCAGATTTTGCAAAAGCACATTGCATCACAGATTGTTTCCGAACGCGCGAATTTTTTCTAACGTACATCCATCGCGCCTGTCCCTCAGGCGCAACACTGGAGACACCTCATGCGCCCTCACCTTCCTCCGTACGCCGAACGTCGTGAATTTCATCGTCCGTTTTGGGAGATGCTGTCTGCTGCAATCGAGCGAACAAAAAAGCGAGTTTTCGCTCGCAGTTACCCTCGCCCCAAACCGCTCTCCGAGTTAGAAGGGGCGAAACCATGCCACTAGTCACGCTCACGGTTCGGAAGCCCAAATCCGCCGCATTCAAAACATCCGTGCTGGACGCGATCCACGCCGCGCTGATCGCTGTGGGCGTCCCCGAAACGGATCGGTTTCAACGCGTGATCGAACTCGATGCCGAAGACTTTCGCTTCGATACGAGCTACCCTGATGCCGCGTCTTCACGCACGGAAGACTTCGTGTTGATCGAAATTCTCTGGTCAGTCGGACGTAGCGTGAAGGTGAAGCGCAACCTGCTCGCGGCACTGATGACGGGCGTGGAAAGTACTGGCTTGAACCGCGAACACGTGATGGTTTGTTTCAAGGAAACGGCGTGGGAGAACTGGTCATTCGCGGGCGGGCGTCTGCCTCACGCTTAACTTCGAATTTGCAAAAAGCCACGTCCCGCGAAAAATGAAATGCCGCGAGTAGCTCCTAGGTGGTTCTCCGTGCGGGTCAAGGGTTTTTACCGAATCAAGTTTAGTCGTCCGCTGAAATACTTATGGCACACCAGTTCATCCTGCGCATCCTCCCAGGGTGAGTCGAGATTTGCAAAATTCACAAGGAAAATTCATGAAACTACGCCTAGTCGCGTCAACCGTTGCCGTCGGCGTGTTTGCCGCACTCTCGTCATCCGCGTTCGCGCAACAGTCGATGAAAATCAGCATCTCGATTGCACAAAATTCGCATCAGGGTATCGGCATCGACACCTTTGCCAAAGAGGTCGAGAAACGCACCAATGGTCGCATCAAAATTCAGCCCTTCTACTCCGGCTCGCTCGGTGGTGAACGCGAATCGATTGAAGCCGTGCAACTCGGCACGCAAGAGCTGACGCTTACTTCCAGCGGCCCGGTGCCGAACTTCGTTCCCGAAACGCGCATCCTCGACATTCCGTTTTTGTTCCGTGACAAAGCGCATGCCCATGCGGTGCTCGACGGCCCAATCGGACAGGAGCTGCTGACCAAATTCGACGCTAAAGGCATGAAGGCTCTGGCCTGGGCCGAGAACGGCGTGCGCCACATGACCAACAATCGCCGGGTGGTGAATGCGCCGGAAGATTTGAAAGGCCTGAAGATGCGCACCATGGAAAATCCGGTGCACATCGCGGCATATAAAGGCTTCGGTATCATCACGACACCGATGGCGTTCCCCGAGGTGTTCACTGCGCTGCAACAGGGCACTGTCGATGGTCAGGAAAATCCGTTGTCGGTCATCATGTCGGCGAAGTTTGATCAGGTACAAAAGTACATGTCGTTGACTGGGCATGTGTATTCGCCAGCCGTGATCCTGATGAACAAAGCTGCGTTCGACAAACTCTCGGCAGCGGACAAACAGGTGTTCATGGACGCTGCGAAAGAAGCGGTGAAAGCCAACCGTGCTCGCGTGGCCGAGGATGATGCCAAAGGCGTGACTGAGTTGCGCGCCAAAGGTATGCAAATCGTTGAAGTAGACAAGGCGAAATTCGTAGCTGCTCTGACCGCAGTGAATGCTGACTTTGAGAAGCAGTTTGGCAAGGCCAACATTGACAAGATTCGTGCGGTGAAATAGCGAGGTTGTGCTTGTAGGAGCGGCGAAAGCCGCGAAAAAGCGATCATAGTCGCGCCGTTTCGCAGCTTTCGCCGCTCCTACAAATGGCGTGAGATGGCCCGCTACGTGCGGGTTTTTTTCTGCCTACAATCAGTCTATAAACGGGGGCGCCAATGAAAAAGACATTCCTGCGCATAGAGCGCATCACCACGCACGCGTCCATGCTGTTTGCCTGCGCGATGCTGGCCGCCGCCGCCGGCCTTGGCGTGTTTCAAATCCTCACCCGATTCGTTTTGGAAAAGCCCGCGGAATGGACCGAAGTGTTGATTCGCTTCACGCTGATCTGGATGGTTTTTATGGGCATTCCGATGGCGTTTCGTCAGGGCGCGATGGTCAGCGTTGATGTTCTGTATCGCTGGGCGAAGCCGCGAATGCAACGCGTGCTCGACGTGGTTGTAATGGTCGCGAGTCTGACGCTGATCGCGATCATCATCGTGGTCGGGTGGGACTACGCGCAGCGTGGTCGCGTACAGACGATCATCGGGCTTGAAGAATATTCAATGTTCTGGGCGTACATCTCGATGCCGGTCGGCGGACTGTTTGCGGTGATGGGGATCATCGGGAATTTCTTCGATCCGAAACGGCTTGAACTGGAGAACGCGCAATGATGGCCGTCGGCAGCAACACCTGATGTCTACGGTCATGCTTTTCACGATGGTGCTGTGCTTCGCGCTCACCATTTCGGTCGCCGTGTCCATTGGGCTCGCGGCTGTATTCGGCATTTACATCGGCAATGTGAACATGCTGGTGTCGGTGAAGGAGATGTTTTCTTCCATCAATAAATTTCCGTTGGCTGCGATTCCGTTCTTCATCCTCGCAGGCAATTTGATGGAGACGGGAGGCATTTCGCGGCGCCTGGTTGACTTCGCGAAGAGCCTCGTCGGTGGCGTGCAGGGCGGCTTGCCGATGACCTGCGTGTTGACCTGCATGATTTTCGCGGCGGTGTCGGGCTCGTCGGTGGCGACGACGTTTGCCATCGGCGCGATCCTGATTCCTGCGCTGATCAAACACGGTTATCCCACGCCCTGGGCCGCCGCGCTTCAGGCGACGAGCGCTGAATTGGGCGTCATCATTCCGCCGTCGATTCCGCTGATTTTGTACGGCGTTTCGGCCGAAGTTTCGATCGGAGAATTGTTCATCGCAGGCTTTGGGCCGGGGCTCCTGATTGGTCTCGGGTTGATGCTGTTCGTTTATCTGATTTGCAAAAAGCGCGGTTGGGGCAAAAACGATGGCGATGGACGATTACCGCTGTGGACGGCCTTTGCCGATCTTGGGATCATTTTTGGCGCAGTGGGACTGTTGATCGTAGGCAGTCGCTACATCGCGCCTGCCGTGCTCGACAGGGGGCTCAGCGAGCAGACGATGGAGCGCTATTCGCACCTGATTGGCGTCACGCTATTCGCGGCCTATTTCATCGTGCTCTCGTGTATCCCCAAGTTGCGCGCCTCGCTCAACGGACGTGCCGCGTATGCGCTCATGATGCCCGTGATCATTCTCGGTGGTATTTACGGTGGCGTGTTTACGCCGACCGAAGCGTCTGCCGTCGCGGTGATTTATGCGCTCTTCGTGGGTGGGGTGGTGTATCGTGAAATCGGACTCAAACACTTGCTGCCGATCTTCAAAAAAAGTACGTTGTCTTCAGCGGTGATCATGTTCATCATCGCCAACGCCGGGCTCTTTGCCTACCTCATCACGCGCGCCGGTGTACCCGATGCGATCGGGATATTTTTGAAGGAATGGCTGCAAAGCCCGATACTGTTTTTGCTCGGCGTAAATGCAGCGCTATTCATCATTGGCATGTTCATCGAAACGAGCGCGTCTATCATCGTGCTCGCGCCAATCCTCGCGCCGGTCGCGATTCACTTCGGCATTGACCCGGTGCACTTCGGCATCATCATGGTGGTGAACCTGGCGCTCGGCATGATCACGCCACCGTTCGGAGTGAATCTGTTCGCAGCGTGTACGGTCGCGAAAATCTCGCTGGATCGGATCGTGACGCAGCT
>Ga0105044_10006656_pt1 | contig 15894 bp, 13 predicted proteins | sample MAT01_FD_78092 | JGI IMG/M metagenome (GOLD analysis project Ga0105044, IMG submission 78092) | Freshwater microbial communities from Lake Fryxell liftoff mats and glacier meltwater in Antarctica - MAT-01 | ecosystem: Environmental > Aquatic > Freshwater > Ice > Liftoff microbial mat | place... | reverse complement strand
TGCCACTCTGCATCGCTGCCCAAAGCAATCGGGCCGAAGGGGATGGCCGCCCCTTCCACTTGCACGGCACCTCGCCACGGTTCGCCCTGGCGCAGGCTGCGACGGGCGCTGTAATGTCCGGGGGCGAGGCGTTGCCAAACTTCATGGATCCTTTCGCCGTTCCCAAAGCCCTGGGTCATGACGATCCCCGGCGGGCGGTTCGCCAATTTTCCCGACCACTCGGTGGGATCGTAAAAAAGATCGAGGGTCAGATCGGTCCCACGCAACTCGTGACGCAGCCCGAGGCCGGATGGTATGTCATCACCGACGAGCCAGCGAGCGAGGGTCTGGCTGAAGTCTCCGACCTGCTCCCACGCCCGCGAGGAACTGGAAAATTCGCCCCCGAGCGGAAAGGTCACCGCCGCAGTTTTGCCGAGTCCGCGTCGCCCGAAAGCCACGAGCGGCGCGGCGTAACTGTCTTTGGAAAGGAGAGCCGCTTCGTCGTTGTCACGCAGGTAGCTGAGATTGTAGCCGTCGGCTTGGGCCAGCCAGGTGAGATCGCGGCTGGCGAGTTCGAGCCACCGACCCGTCGATTGGGTTGGGATGCTTTCTTCGAGAAAGGCCGAGCGAGCCACAGTGACGGTCTCTTGAGCGAAGATGCTGGGGAGCTGGGATGCGACATCCGTGAAGAAGATGCGTCCGGCACCTTTTTTGGCGATGTCTTCGAGCAGCTTCGCATCGGGGTCGCTGCGGGTGCCCAGTCCGATCACACTGACGGTGGCTCCTTCCGCCCGCATTTCTTTGAGCAAATTCAAATAGTCACCGGGTTCCTCCGAGTCGCCGGCATCGCTGAAAAGGATCAGGTGACGCTGTTCGACATCAGCCTTTTTGAGTTCCTCCCAGGCGGCTTTCATTCCGGTATAGACATAGATGCCGCCGCCGGTGGATTCGATTCGCCGAATCCGGTTGACCAGCTCGCCGCGGCTGGTGCCGACGTTGAGTAGTTTGCAAATTTGGTGAGCTTCGCTATCGACGGCATAGACCGTCACCGCATCGCCATCGCCGAGCAGCTCCACGGCGCGGGCAGCTCCCTCGTTGGCGAGGTGCATCTTTGTGTGGCCGCTCGGAGTGGTGGCAGCCATGGAACCGGAGCGATCCATCACGATAGCCATGGCCACGGACAGTTTGCGGTGTTCGCTTTTTAACTCCATCGAGACGGGCAGGAGCGGATCGATGGCGGATTCAAAATAGCCGCCGGAACCGAAGCTGTGTTTTCCGCCGATCATCGCCAGACCGCCGCCTTGTTCTTCGACGAAAAAGGGCAGGGCATTCAAAAAATCGGAGCTCACTTCGTAGGAGGCGACGTTGTGGAAAACGACGGCGCGCGCTCCGCTGAGGGTACCGGGAGAAAGGGTGAGCGGTTCGGTGATAACCTCCACCGAGAAGCCCTGCGCCTGCAGAAGGGTGGCCACCGGATCGTCGGGATAGGCCGTCAGCAGGAGCAAGCGAGGACCAGCCGCGACCTCGATCCAACGTTCCGCGAGATTGTTTCCGGTGGCGGCGTCCTGTGCAGGTGAAATCAGGGCCTCGTAATGGTGCGATCCCGGCTGCACGATCCGGTCCGTCAGGCGCAAGCGACCGACGCCGTTCTCAATGGTGACTTCGCGGGTGAAAAGATCTTTGCCTCCGCGCGAGAGTGTCAGTGGCACGGACACCGGGGGCGCGGCCGGGGTCGTGCTGGCCAGGAGTAGTTCGACCATGTAGGGCTCGCCCACCTGGACGCGTTCCGGGGCGGTGATGCTGACGACCCGATAGTCAGCCCCGCCTTCGCGGCGCAATTCGCGGTAGTCGAGGGGCACTTGCGCGGCGAGCAAACTCTCGGCGATGCCGTCGAGCGGCTCGGTGCTGTATCCGTCGGTGAAGACCAGCAGCCGATGGTGCTCCCGCTGATCGGTCCGGGCGAGGGTATCGCGGATCGCCAGAGCGGTGCGAGTCAGGCCCCCCTCAAGCGTCGAGACCGGTTGATCGGAGGCTCCCTGGGGAATGACCTCGGTCGCGTAGTCGACCCAACGCACCTGGTCGTGCGAGGTGGGGCGGCTGCGCTCCAGCAGGCTGCGCCACTCTTCGATGCGGGGCTCGACCAGATCACGGGCCGAGGCCGAGCGATCCACTAGCACCCAGAGATTCATCGATCCGGAGCGGAGCGGAAGATAAGGATCCGCCAAAGCGAAAACAAGCAGGAGCAGCAAAACGGCCCGGAGCGGGCGATGCAATCCGAGCGAACGGTGGAACCAGCCCAACAGCGCGAGGGGAAGCAGGAGGAAGAAGAACTGGGGTGAAGCAAATCCCATGAGCGGGCGGACGGGCGGGGTGACGCCAGTGTAGGGAAAAGGACGGGCGGGGAAAGACGAAAGTTTGAATGGTGACAGCGTTGATCGAACCTTCCGGCAAGAAGCTGAGCAGTCCGTTTCACCGTGCCACAACTCAGGGTGAGAAAATCACATTTCTTTTTCCCTGAACTTGACGATTCATCCGTCCTAGCGCTGAATCCAACATTGCACCGTTCGACCTGCGTTATGAAAAATATCTTTCCCGTTCTGCGTCGTCTTTTTTTCGTTGCCACCGCCTGCATGGCTTCATGGCAGCCCCTTCAGGCCGCGCCGGAACCAGCTCGGGTTATCATCGTTTTTGATGCCTCCGGCAGTATGGCGGCCCAACTGGACGGGCGAGCCAAAATAGACATCGCCAAGGAGGTCGTTTCAAGCATCGTCGGTGGGATCGATCCGTCGGTGGAGCTGGGTCTAGTCGCCTATGGGCATCGGCGCAAAGGGGATTGTGAAGACATCGAGCTGCTCGTGCCTCCGGGACCGGGAACGAGTGGAGCAATCCTCTCCGCCGTCCAGGCGATCCAGCCGATCGGCAAGACTCCGCTAACGGCGGCGGTGATCCAGGCGGCGGGCTACCTGCGCTACACGGAGGCCAAGGCCTCGGTCATTCTCGTGAGCGACGGGGAGGAAACCTGCGATCAGGATCCTTGTCGGGTCGCCGGGGAGCTGGAGGCGGCAGGGCTGGACTTCACCTGTCACGTGGTCGGCTTTGCGCTCGGTGCCGGTCAATCGATCGGGCTGGAATGTCTCGCCAAACAAACCGGCGGACTCTATTTGGCTGCCGACAGCGCGGTGGACCTGTTCAATGCCCTGCAAGAGGCCGTCAAGCAAGTGATGGCTCCGAAGGAAACGCTCGTCGTCGAGCCGAAGCTGGCTTCCGGTGGAGTGATCATTGATGGGGTCACCTTTGGACTCTATACCCCACAGGAAACACCGGTGGGTTCGGGCGGAGGTGGCCGGTGGAGCGCGGAATTGCCGCAGCCCGGTCAGTATGTCCTTATGGCCCAACGCGAGGGGAAAACAATTCGCCTTGAAGTCGAAGTCGCGACCGGCGAGACCCGCACGGTCGAGGCGATTTTCACCGATACGGGCGTGAAGGCGGTCGCCTACGACAAGCCCAACGGCACCGCTTACGATTCCGGGGTGGCCTGGACGCTGTATGGTGCTCCAGATGCGGCGGGGGATCGCCCAACGGTTGGCTACAGTTATGATGCGATTCCTTTCATCCGGGTCGATCCCGGCAATTACACTCTTCGAGCGGAACGAGGCAGTGCCCGGGCCGAGGTGGCGGTGATGGTGGAAAATGGCCCGCCCACCGAGGTTGCGGTGGTGCTCGGCAGCGGCACGCTCAAACTCAGTGCGGTGAGCAAAGCAGGCGACCCTCCGCTTTCCAAAGACGTGGCTTGGGACATCCTCGGTCAGCCGGATGTGGAGGGTGATCGGAAAAGTGTGAGCTACAGCTACGATGCTCAGCCATCCATGACATTGCCCGCAGGCCAATTTCTCGTGAAGGTCACCTATGGCAATGCCTTCGGTTCGGCCCCAGTGGAAATCAGAGCGGGCGAAGTCACCGAGGTGGTCATCTCGCTGGAAAGTGGAACCATTAAAGCAATGGCGATGCTGGAAGAGGGCGGCGAGCCCATCGCGAAAGATCTCGGGTGGGACGTTCTCGGTATGCCCGATCTGGAAGGCAATCGCAAGTCGATCGGCTTTAGCTACGATGCCCAGCCAACCTTTTTACTGCCCGCCGGCCCCTGTCAGATTACGGTGACTTATGGCAGCGCCAAAGCTTCCGTCGATGTGGTGGTAAGCGCCGGGCAAATACAGGAACTGGCGATCGTGCTCGGGGCCGGCCGATTGAAGCTCTCCGCCCTGCCCGCGCCTGGAGCAGCGGCGCTGGTGAACGATGTCGTTTGGGACGTGCTCGGCCCGCCCAGCCTCGAGGGTGCCCGTGCTTCCGTTGGCTTTTCGTATGAGAACGAGCCTACCCTGAGCCTGCCGGCCGGTGCTTACACCGTGGTGACGACATGGGGAGAGTCCAAAGCATCCACCGATGTCGTGGTCGAAGCAGGCAAGCTGTCGAATTACGCAGTGGTGATCAATGCAGGGGTCGCCAAGTTCAATGCCGCGATGGCGGCCGGAGGTGACCCCGTAGTCTCGAATGGAGCAACGGGTTTATTCTGGAGAATTTTTGGAGCACCCGACATTGAGGGCCATCGCCCCGAGGTGGCTTATGGCAATCAGGACAACGCGCTCTTCCGCCTCAACGTTGGAAACTACCTTGCCGAAGTGACCCGCGGAGAGGTGGTGGTGAAAAGCGATTTTGTTGTTAATGCCAACCAGCAAACCGCCATTACCCTCGTTCTCAATGCCGGAATTCTGAAAGTCAGCTCCAGCTCCCAAGTCGAATGGCATATTTTTCGCGTTCCAGAAAATGGAGAAGGAGATTTGCAGGAGTTGGCCTACAGATTCGACCCTTCGGCCACCTTTTATCTTCCGGCGGGCAAAGTTCTGGTTCGGATGACGAAGGATGATGTAAAGACCGATAAGGAAGTGATGATTGAAGCGGGCAAGCTCGTGGAAGTCGGATTCTGAATGGAGCAGCGCGGGAACGAGGGAGAGAATGTCTCTCTTTCACTCTCCCCCCGTAAACTTACACGAGAGTCATCGGGGATCGGTCTTTAGTGCAGCAGCGGACCCCATGGCAACGGGAGTAAAGACGGACTTTAGCGGGAGTGCAGCTGACAGGTCAGGAGTGTAGCCGGATTTGCCAAAAATTCGGCCGGGTCGTTCAATGGCGATGTAGAGTTCGCTAAAATTCCGCGTTTTCTTTTGGCCGGTCACGACGTTTGAAAGCGGTGCCATTCGAGGCAGGCATAAAAAAACCAGCCGGGCGGACCCCGGCTGGTTTTTTGTTTTCAAGCGTTCTGAATCGGGAAGGTCCGATCACTCGGGCTTGTGATCGTTGTGGCAGGCTTTGCAGTTGGTCGCCTCCTTGAGTCGAGCAATGGCGGCTTCGCCCTTGTCACCACCGGCGACGGCGGCGAGAGCTTCGATGACTTCCTTGGTCTTCGCATCGTAGGCAGCCTGGTCACCACGAGGGGCTTTGGTGCCTTCAAGAGTTTTCGCCAAGGCGGCGAGTTCGGCGGTGGCTTCTGGAGTGGCGGTAGCGGCGAGCACGGCTTTGATCGGGCTGGTGTCACCTTTGAATCCTTCTTTCATCACCTTGGAGATGACTTCATCATCCGAGATGGCGAGGGTGGCGATGGAACTAAGGGCGACGACGGCGAAGAGAGATGCGAATTTCATAAGTTTGGTGAGCGGAGCATAGGTAGAAATGGCAGGACAACGCAAGCGTCTGTTTTGTTGTTTTGCGATAAATTTTCAACGGTATATTGAGACGGGATTGCAATAGCGCGGCTTTCCCTGTTTCAGGGCCTTGCAGACCATGCTTGAGTCGAGCGCACCCCCGGCTTTTGTTCTCCGCCTGGAATGACAAAACGTCCCTGCCATAAAACTAGTGGAGTCGTGACCAGCCCCAGCGGAAGCGTGCCCGCGCTAGTCCAGCGATCCTCTTTGGGATGATAGCGGCGAATGGCCCGGGGAAAGCCGGGATGATCAGTCGGGGCGGTCTGCGCTTGGGAACCGTCGTCCCCGCCGAGTAAAAGGATCGATCCATCCGCGAGGGTGGGCAGAGGACTGGGGGCGGCCACGGAAATCTCGGGAGCGTCGTCAAGCCTTCGCCATCCGGCTTTCGGGTCATAGGCATAGGCGTCGCGGAGCCAGATGCGTTCGGGTGAGCCATCGGCAGCCGACTTCAGCCCCGCTCCGCCGATTAGAAAAAACGTGTCCCCGCTGGCTCCTGCGGCGGCGAGCATGCGGGCGGGTCCGGGGCATGAGGGTAGCGATTGCCACCCGGATTCCAAAGCCTGGAGATCAAGCCTCCAGAAGCTAGATGAGGCTTCGGTGGACTGCGCCGTCGGGATGCCGCCGCACACATACACGAAATGGTCGATCTTGACTCCGCAGGCGTTCGCGCACGGTGCGGGCAGGGGAGGATAGGGAAGGCACTTCAGAGAATCGTCCCGCCATTGGAGAAGCCAGACTTCCGCATGATGCGATGTCGCATCACTTCCGCCGATGCAAAGCAAACCCTGGTCGGTGGTGACGGACACCCCATAGCCAAGCGGATGGGGCAACTGACCCGCTCGCTGCCATTCGCCTCCGGGAGACGCAAGCGACCAGATGGAGTCATACCACACTTTTCGACCGCCCTCCCAAGGTCGTCCTCCCGGGAAATTTGCGCCGCCCGCGACGATGAGCTGATCACTCACCACCCCCGCGAAGGATCCTGCGAAACCTTCCGCGTCGGGAATGGAAGGTAGCTTCTCCCAGGCGAGTGGAACAGATTCGTCGGCCCGGAGCGGAACAATCATGAGGATGGCGAGAGAAAAGTGAAGACCAAGGCAGGGGAGTTTCATGCGGCGGTGGGAGCGGTGCTTCAGCGTGGCTCTCACGGTTTTACCAGAACCGCGCAGCTTCTGCATGCCGTCATTGCGGACCATACCCTGTCAGGTCGCTGGCCATACCGCAGAACGCCCCGCTTGGCGAGGAGATCAACAAGATTGCGGACCATACCCTGTCAGGTCGCTGGCCATACCCTATTGAATCGACGACCATACCCTATTGAGTTTCAGTTACTGGCGAAGTTTTCCGGTGCGGATGGTTCCTGAAGGGCGACAGTCGCGTATGAAACGCGTGCGAAACGCGTGCTCATCCTTCTTCTGTGTGTCCTGGGGTTGCCTTTGCTGGGAGGGCTGGGAGCGGTCTTCACTGGTGACTCGTTGCGGGAGTGGTATCAAACCTTGCAGAAGCCGCCGGGCGTGCCGCCAAATGCGGTATTCGGGCCGGTCTGGAGTGTGCTCTATTTGATGATGGGACTCTCCCTCGCGCGGGTGATACTGCGAGCCAGACCGGGTCGAGACAAACGGGTGGCTCTGGGGGCCTTTGCCATTCAGTTGGTCTTGAACCTCGCGTGGACTCCCGTGTTCTTCGGCGCTCACCAAATCTTCGCGGGTCTCGCGATTATCGTGTGTTTGTGGTTTGGAATTCTACTGACGATTCGGCTGTTCTTTCCGCTTGATCGCCCAGCTGCCTGGCTCCTGTTCCCGTATGCGGTATGGGTCGGCTACGCGACGTATCTGAATGCGGGGTATTGGTGGTTGAATCGTTGATCTCCGGAGGGAATTTTTCAGGGGAGGTGTGCTTTTTCAACCCTTCTGCTTTCTCGTCACCGTCGATTTGTTCACAATGCTGTTGTGCATCATAGCGGAGCATTTCAACGTGCAGATTGGTTGAGGCGAGGGTTTCGCGGGGAGGGGAATTTGAGTGGGACCGCCATCCCTCGACGATTCTGGTTTCCAGAGAACTCAGTAAACATCAGGCTTGATTCTAAACCGATCCCTTTGATTTCTTTAAGCAGGGAGTATTTCCGCCTTGATAGGGATACACCCCATAGCAGCGCGGCCCAAACTGCGATTCATTGGGGGGAAGAATGCACCCAAACTCACGCTTGAATTGGAAACATGGGCTCCGGCACGGTGCATTTTTGACTAGCAGCCTGTCGGACTTATCCTGACCGGCTGCGAAAATCGGGGATTCGGCCCGAATTCCCCCTCATCTTCGTCATTTGTGTTCACACAAACTCCTCAAACTCATGAAAATTCTGACTCGAACCCCAATTCCCTCGCTCAGACGCTCCAAGTCCGACAGGCTCCTAGCCAAAACACTTTAATCTTCACCCTGCCCGCAAGATCCGCCCCGGACTGCACAAGTGCTGCGTAGCGAACTGAATCCGCGCTTCGACCATCGCAGCATACCCCAAATAGCCAACGCTCCGCCATGGAAACCATGCTAGCCACCGTGTTTCACGGCATCAACGACATCCGTGTGGATACCGTGCCCAAGCCCTCTGCAGGCCCAGGCGAAGCGGTTATCCGAATCACCGCCACGACCATTTGCGGGACCGACCTCCATATTGTGCGCGGGGAGTATGCGGTGAAGCCGGGACTCATCATCGGCCACGAACCGGTGGGGGTGATCGAAGAACTCGGCGAGGGAGTTACTGGCTACCACATCGGCGAGCGGGTGCTTGTCGGGGCAATCACGCCCTGCGGACACTGCCGGGCCTGCCTGTCGGGTCAGCACTCGCAGTGCGGCCACGGATTCGGTTGCGAGGCGATGGGTGGCTGGCGGTTTGGAAACACGATCAACGGTGCGCAGGCGGAATACCTTCTCGTCCCCAACGCGCAGGGGAACATGGCGAAGATTCCCGATGGCGTGACCGATGAGCAGGTGGTGCTGCTGGCGGACATCGCTTCCACCGGTTTCGGCGGGGCGGAAAGCGGCGGCGTCAAGATCGGGGATACCGTAGTCGTATTTGCGCAAGGCCCCATCGGGCTGTGCGCCACAGTAGGGGCCAAGTTGATGGGCGCGACTTTGATCATCGGTGTGGATGGTGACGAGCACCGGTTGGCGATGGCGCGGGAGATGGGTGCTGATGTCACGCTCAACTACCTTGAATGCAACGTCGTCGAGGAGGTGCTGAAGCTGACCGGCGGGGGAGTGGACGTGGCCATCGAGGCACTCGGCACGCCGGAGACTTTTGAATCCTGCCTGCGCTGTCTGCGTCCGGGCGGAACCTTGTCGAGCCTCGGCGTTTATTCGGGTAAGCTGCAGATTCCGTATGAAGCCTTTGCTGCGGGACTGGGCGACCATCGCATCGTGACCACGCTCTGCCCCGGAGGTAAGGAGCGCATGAGGAGGCTCATGAATGTGGTGCAGTCAGGGCGGTTCGATCCGACGATGCTTATCACACACCACTTCCCGCTGTCTGAAATTAAACAAGGCTACGAGCTCTTCGGGCAACGGTCTGGAGGCGTGCTCAAGGTGCTTATCACGCCCTGACAGTTTCCGCCTCATTTCGCATGATCCACTCTCTCGATTCGAAACCTGACATCCATCACGTCAGTGTTCTTGGAGCGACGAGCTTCTTGGAGGCGGATACGGAGCAGGGTCTGACCTTTGACGAAGTGGCGAGTCGGCAACGGAAGTTTGGGCCGAATCGTATGGCGGTGCGGTGCGGGGGGCGAGCGGTTTGGTGGCTTCTTGGTTCTGACGGAGAATTATTCGGGACAGGTTAGTTATTATCCATCATCGAGTTTCTTTGCGACTGGAGCGAAAGCAGAAATCTCCGACAACAGCCTCGCGCTTTGCCTTCAAATTCGCGACGAGTGACCCCAAATTCATGAAGGCACTTTCCATGATCTGCCCAAACCACGACTTCGGTTGCAGCAAAGATCGCTTGAAACTGAAGCGCCCAGATGGCGGTCGTGATCGGAAGCCGACCCCCATGCACCTCACGAAAGAAATCCCGGTGAAAGGCGACGTGCTGAATCTCGTCCCGGAGGATTTCTCCGCAGAGAGAGCGAATTGGATGGTCGGGAACATTCTGGTAGAGAAGCCCGTAGTAAGCCTCGGCAATCAGTTCCGCGATGAGCAGCACCTGGATGTTGAACTCGGCATTCACGCGCGAGCGGACTCCGCGAAAGATGCTGTTGATCCAGTGTTTCGTTTTCAGTTCGCCTCCCAGATAGTGCACGGCTCGGGCGAGAAGTTTCGCGTGTCGCTGTTCTTCGGCGATGAAGAGATCGATTGCTTTCAGGTAGTTGGACGAGTTATTTCGTGTGGACACATGGGTCTCGACGAAACGACGGAGCCGTGTCCCACCGCCGCTTTCCCCCAGCTGAAACGTAGCAAGTGATTCGATCAGCAGGAGGCGGGCGGCGTCATTGAGTTCACACCTGAGTTGACCCCACATCGGCTCGTCCCAGCGGGAGTGATTGCGGTTTTGTTCAAAGCGTTCGATCCAGTGGGCAGCATTCATTGCAGAAGATATACCGGGTCAGGTGCGGCGATCTTTCAGCTTCCGGATTTACGAGCATTTCTTGCGGCCGTCACGTTCGACATTCGTGATGGAGAGCGGGGGAACAAACGGATCGAGGTAAGGACAACGTAGATTCTCGCCGCTGCGCCTTGGAAAGGTTCAATGAAGGGGAGAAGGCGATCCCTCCTACCGGGTCCTGCTCCATGTGCCAACGACGGGCGCTCAACGAGGCCGTGGTGTGTTCCAAGCGGGGTACACAGTGGCCGGACAAAGTTCGATGTACTGCTGGAGTCGGACGCATGGGGCACACGCCTCTGGGGGGACTGTTGAAAAACCCGTGATGGAAAACTGCGAGAACGCGCCATTTAGGGCCAAACCAACAATTTGTTCAGGGCCAAACCAACAATTTGTTTCGAAATAAGTTTCAGGATTGCTTTCGGTGTTCTTTTTCTAGCATCATGCTTGTCATGAATCCCCGTTCCCTCATCTTCCTCTGCGCCGTTTCTGTCATGACCGCCCGAGCTGAGACGATTCCACTTTGGCCTGACCTTGCACCCGGAGAAACCACTTCCGAGACCGGCACCACCCTGCCTCCGCGCGAAGCCGATCAGCCGACCATCACCCGGGTGGAAAACATCACTGCCCCGACCCTCGATCTCTTTCCCGCCCCGGCGGACAAGGCGAACGGTGTCGGGGTATTGATTTTGCCGGGAGGAGGTTTCGCCAAAGTCGTGCCTGATCTGGAGGGATCTGAAGCAGCGGCTTGGCTCAACACACTCGGTATCAGCGCCTGGGTGCTGAACTATCGGACCACCACGGGAACCACTCCTGAGCGAGGCACCCCTCCGTGGCAGCGTCCCCTCGAAGACTCACAGCGGGCCATCCGTTTTTTTCGGCAGAATGCGGAAACCTATCGCGTGGCCCCTGACAAAATCGGGTTGCTGGGATTCTCCGCCGGGGGGCAGGTCGCCGCGATCCATGCCACCCGCACCGATGCCGCCTACGCCTCCATCGACGAAACCGATGAAGTGAGCTCCCGCCCCGATTTTCTCCTGCTCGTTTATCCCTGGCAAGTTTCGGATACTGCAACTGGACAGCTCATCGAACCGATCAAACCATCGGCGGCGATGCCTCCCAGCTTCATCGTTCACACGCACGATGACAAATCTTCCTCCCTCGGCGCGGCGCTCTTCTATCTCGGTCTGAAACAATACGACGTGGCCGGCGAGCTCCACGTCTATCAGAACGGCGGCCACGGCTACGGCACCCGCGATCGCCCGGATTCTGCCATCGGCACCTGGACTGACCGGGCGACGGATTGGCTGCGCTTGCGGGGATTGGCGGGATTGGCGGGATTGTGAGAGGTCAGTCCTCCGCCTCAGCCGCCCACCGGGATCGTCAGAACCGGGGCCGATTTGCTCACGTCGCCCGCCAGTAAGTTGAAGAGCTGGTTGAGCAGCATGAAGGTCGATTTCGAATCGAGATCGTTGTCGGCGATATAGAAATAATGTCCCCGGTAGTGCACTGTCACGAAGTCCCCTCGCGGCGGCGTCACCGAGGAGTGGACCCGCAGCAAGTCTCCCGAAACCCGATTCCAGTCAAAGGGGCTGCCATCTTCGCACAAGGTCGTGGTGACGAGTCCGTCCCGCTGATGCGATGCCGGAACATCGATGTTGTGCGAAAGAAAGAACAGCGCCCCGGCGAGGGAGCGCGTTTGCAGGAACAGCTCGTTGCCACTGCGGGTTCGCTGCGGGCGCACTGCCAGGGTGATGCATTCACCAGTAGGATGCAGCCCGAGTCCACTGCGCAGCGCCCGCGTCTCCGCCGAGCTGATTCGGGTGGGATCAAAGGTCATGGCGATCGAGTTTCCCTCCAATACCAAGTCGATCCCCTGGGTTTGTTGCAGGCGGCGCAACTCCAGAGCCATGGCCAAAAAGGGTTCGAACTCCGGCTCTTTCGCCGGGGTTGGTCCCGAGGCGGTCTCGGCATTGTGGAGATGATTGGCCTGCTCGACCGCAATCCGCAACACCCGGCTGATGCTCCATCCCGACTGACTCAGTTGCATGAGCGCCTCCATCGGGATCGGAGCCATCACTTTTTGGATGAACGCCTCTCCCTGGAGCGGCTGGTAACTCACCACCGGGTTGTCCGCATAAAACGCGCTGGCTGCCGGAGCGAGACTGCCGGCGCGGGCGCCCCGGAAGGGAAAAAATCCCCCAACCCCAACCGTTCCCTCGAAAGAGCTTTGCGACGTGATGCTACTGACTTCGATGAAATACGGATTATCGCGATACTTCAGCCGCACTAAGTTGAGGAGTAGTTGTTCGTTGAGCGTTTCAACCACCGAGTCATTGTAAGGCCGATGGGAACTGCGGATGGATTGAGGACCGAGATGGGCGGCGCATCCGGTGAGACTGACAAGGACGATGAACGTTGCGAAACGAATCCAAGGTTTCATTCTTGAAAATTAATTCGGTATGTCAATTATCAAAATTATCTTTATTTTATTATTTTTTGAAAAATTCCATTCATCCCGACGGATTCTAAGAACTCCCGGATGCTCTTCACCCAGCACGGGGAGCGAGCATCACTTCCCGCCATCGCTTTGGGGTCTGTCCGGTTTGTTTGCGAAACCATCGAGCGAAGTAGTTCTGGTCGTCGAAGCCCACGGCAGCTCCGACCTCACCAATGAGCAAGTCCGTGCGGCGTAGCAGGTCCTCGCACCGTTCCCGTCTCGCTCGATGAATGGCCCCACCCACCGTCAATCCTGCTTCGGCGCGAAGTTGGCGGTTGAGGTGGTCGAGAGTGCGGCCCATTGAAGCGGCGACCGCGGAGGGGACAAGATTCGCAGTCAGTCCCGTCGCTTCAATCACGCCTCGCACCGATTGTTCGATCGGTCCGGGACGAATGGCGGCGTTCGGCGTTTGCGTCACATAGCCCCGCACCAAATTCATCAGGCGAAGCAATAAGGACGCCACCGGAATCGCCTGTTCGCCGGGGGTAGATCGGACCGGACCGAGCTGATGAAGCGCGACAAGCCATCGCTCGACCCGGGCCAGATCGCGACCCGTCATCGAAGTGCTTCGCCACAGGAGAGGCTGATCGGATTCAAAATCGATCACGAGACAGACCGGACGAAGCCCGGCCGACTTTTCAAAGCGATGGGCCTGCTCCGGAGGAATGACCAGGAGACTGCCGCGACCGACCGGAACGGAAGATCCCCCGAAGTGCTGGAGGCCGCGGCCACGCAAGTAAAGGAGCACCTGATAGCAGTCGTGGACGTGCTCGCCGAAGCGCTCGACCCGCGGCATGTGCTGATTGAGGGCAACCCGCCGAATCCGGAATCCCGGCCAGCGGATTTCCAAATCTTCGAGAAGAACGGGGCGGAATTCGGGCGGCTCGTCCGGCATGACGAAATCGACATCGGTTTTGTGCTAATGCAATCGGTTTTGTTCTCACGAAGATTGGTTGAATCGGGTAATCTAGAATCACGATGATCGCCGATCCCACCCAACTTACTCCCGCCACGACCTGGTCCGAAACTGTTTGGTCCCGGGCCTCCGAGGAGTCGCTCGCGGATCATGTTGCGAAGCCCCGACTGTGCGTAGCGACTCTCTTGCCTTTCCTCGACGGCCAGCCGGACTGGGAAGGATTCGAGCGCAGCGTTCGCTGGATGCTGAGCTGCGCGGAAGCTTTCGGAGTGGAGATCGCTTTCGTCCTGAATGCCGATACTGGATACATTTTTCAACTGAGCGAGGAACTCTACGCAGAGGTGATCCGGCGTTTCCGCGCTGCGTTTCCCGAACCGACTATTATCTGCGGAACCACGGCGGTCGGAGCAAATGGAACGACTTTTCGTCCCGAGTGGTATCGGCCTCATCTTGGGATCGCCCAGAGTTTCTCGAACGTCGAAGTCATGATCATGACCTCACGGCTGCTCAATGAGCTCGGCGACGAAGCGCGTCGCGATGCCTATTTCGAAATCGCGGAGATGATCACCGTTCCCGGTATCGTCCATGCGCTTGAGCCGGCCTTTGTGCCTTGGGCGACGCCTTACGGGCCGTGGCTGTTGCACGAGTTGGCGCAGCATCCCAAATTCATCGGAGGAAAAATTTCCACCCTCGACGAACCACATTTTCTCTATTGGGCGGCGATGTGTCGCGATTTGGGTTTGCCCTTTGCTCCGCACAGTGGCGATGACTTCGGGATCGCGTCGGCAATCAAGATGGGGTTGCCCCTGCTTATTGGTGCCGGAGTTTCTGCTTGTCCGCTGATCTGTGCAGCCAAGCTCATGTGGCAAACGGCTCCCCTCGACACGCGGGTCTATAAGGTCTTCGAAGCATTCCAATCATTGGAGGATGCCGTCTTCCGGCTCGACTCGAAAGGCAGTGCGGCGGCTTACAAACACAGCACTGCTCACGTGCTCAAGCTGCTCGGGTTGATCGAATCCGCGGAGATCCATCCAGACTGCACCGATCGTCGCCCCGATGATGAAGCGGAGCGTATGAAGGAGGCCCTCGCCCGCCCCCTCCGCATCGCAGAGCGTCTCGGCATCAAGAATTTTCGTCTCGCCTGAAATTCCTTTTATCATGTCATCTCCCGAACCCGCTCGGCTTTGCCTCCATACCATCACGACCAAAACGTGGGCCATCGAGGAAGCCATGGACAAATACGCTGCCGCCGGGATCGGCGGGATCACGGTGTGGCGCCAGGCTCTGGCTGGTCGGGATGTCAAAAAGATCGGGGGGCAGCTCAGGGAACGTGGTCTCGAAGTCGTCTCGCTCTGCCGCGGCGGATTTTTTCCCGCCCGCACCGAGTCCGAGCGCGAGGCGGCCATCGAGGACAATCGTCTCGCGATTCGAGAGGCGGTCGGCCTCGGTGCTCCCATGATCGTGCTGGTGTGCGGTGCGGTGCCCGGGCAGTCGCTCGCGGATTCCCGGACGCAAATCGCCGAAGGTATCGCCGCTGTCCTCCCGCTCGCGGAAGAGCACGGGATCCGTCTCGCCATCGAGCCGCTTCATCCCATGTATGCCGATGATCGCAGTGCGATCAATACGATGGCTTCGGCCAATGCGGTATGTGATCTTCTCGACCACCCGCTCGTCGGCATCGCCGCCGATGTCTATCACATTTGGTGGGATCCCGATCTTGCCGCACAGATCCGCTTGACCGGTGAAAAGAAGCGTCTCTTCGCCTTCCATCTTTGCGATTGGATGACGCCCACCACCGATCTGCTCAACGACCGCGGACTCATGGGCGAAGGCTGCATCGATCTCCCCGGCATCCGCGCCATGGTCGAGGGCGCTGGATTCAGCGGTTGGAACGAAGTTGAGATTTTCTCCAACCGATGGTGGGCCTCCGATCCCGACGACTTTCTCGCTCGTATCGTCGGTGCGTATGGCGAACATTGCTAGGGAGAGCTGGGAGAAGCTGTTTAGCCGGTAGCAGTTTAGCTGTTTAGCCAGAACCGAAGACCTACTTACCTACTTACCTACTTACCTACTTACCTACTTACCTACTTACCTACTTACCTACTTACCTACTTACCTACTTACCTACTTACCTACTTACCTACTTACCTAC
>Ga0105044_10006651_pt1 | contig 15898 bp, 6 predicted proteins | sample MAT01_FD_78092 | JGI IMG/M metagenome (GOLD analysis project Ga0105044, IMG submission 78092) | Freshwater microbial communities from Lake Fryxell liftoff mats and glacier meltwater in Antarctica - MAT-01 | ecosystem: Environmental > Aquatic > Freshwater > Ice > Liftoff microbial mat | place... | reverse complement strand
TGGCCGCCTCCCGGCGGGCGCGGCCGGCCTCGGTCAGCATCACGCGCTTGGCGCGGGCATCCTCCGGGTCGGGGTCCAGCCGGATGAAGCCGCGCTCCTCCAGCCGTTGCAGCGTATTGGTCATGGTGGCCTTCGTCACCTCGAAGGCACGGGCGATCTGCGCTGGGCCGCGCCCATCGCCCAGCCGGGCCAGATGGTTCAGCACGGTAAATTGCGGCAGGCGGAGGCCATCCGCCTGCGCACGCTCGAACCGGTTGCGCGCGAGTTGTTCGATGATGCCAATCTCATTCAGCACGGCAAAGAGGGGGGAGTCGGAGGCCTTCATCCCCTCACAATACGCGATTCCGCAGGCCAGCGCGGAGTGGGGGCGGCGGGGCGTGTCGGATGGCCCAGCCGGCCGAGCATCTGCACCTGTCCACCGATGGGGCCATCTGCCCCCAGCAGCTCAGCCAGGGCGGCGCGTGGGCCGTCCATCTCCGGATATTCCGGCAAGGCCTGGCTTACCGGATGCAGCGCGAGGCCGGACGCGGTTGCGGTCAGGTACAGCCGCACCCAGTCACGACCGGCGGCGAATTGCTCGGCACGGGAATTGCCCGGCGTGGTCAGCCAGACATAGGCATTGGTCGCGCTCAGCATGGCGCGGTACATGCCAGTCATCATGCCATAGCCCTCGCCGCCCTGCAGCATGGCCGCGTGGGTGATGGCGCCCTGGGCCACGGCTGGGTCAAATTGTGGCCCCCATATGGAAATGCCATCGGGGTTGGTGGCCACGGCGGGGCTGCCCAGGCGCATGAGGTTCACGCTTTCCAGATGGGCGGCGGGCGTTTCGACTTCGATCATCCAGGCGCGCCAGACGAGGTCGCGAATGGCGGCTATATCGCCGGCGCGGGCGCCGAAGCCGACGGGGCTGAGCAGGGCCGAGCGCAGGGTGGCCAGCGCCTCCTGAGGCACCTCGCGCGCCAGGTCATAGGGCTGCTTGGACGAGCGGCGCTGCGGCACGGCGGCGAAGAGCGGATCGGCCGCCGCCCCCGGCCGCAATGTGATCCGGGCGATTGGCCGCGCATCCAAGCGAGGCTGGGGCTCGCCCTCGGGGAAAGGGATGATCTGCGCCTCCAGCCCTTGGGCACTGGCGGCGATGCGGAACTGCTCTGCAAAGCAGCCCAGGCCGATCAGGATCTGCCGGTCCAGCGGATCCGTCACAGGCAGGCGGCGATCGAGGTCCACATACAGCGTGAGGTTGTCCGACCCCTCAAGTCGCACCAGCCAGGGCTGGCGGTTGTGCGGGTTGGGAGCGAGCACGGTCCAGCCCATGGCATTCAGGCGCGGATCGCTGTTGGGTGCCACCGCCCAGGGCGCCAGAGGGCTGGTCTGCGCGCGAAGGGGCCGCAGCCAGTTGTTGGATAGGGCCAGGAATAGCCCGGCGGATTGGGTGGCGATGAGGGTGCGGCGAGAGAACATGACATCTCCATATGGTTTGACTTCAAACTTTATAGTTCGATATCAAGCCATATTCAAGAGTTAAAGATGTTGCTGAATGACCAAGCGATGTGAGGTTGGAAGGTCTCTGCGCTCTGGAACATAATCCCAAGATGTAGCCCGCGGGCTATCGGCGAATGAAGTGATGGCCGGGGTAACGGAGATTAGTCTCTGCTGCCGCTCCCGGTGCCCAGCGCAGGTTGGATTCCGGTTGCTACCGCTGCAGCAATGGGAACCGGAATCTAACCTTCGCTGGCGTCTGTGAGACGCGTCTCGTCTGCTGAGTCACCTTCGGTGCCTGAGCAGGGGCAGTGGCTCGGCCAGATGGTGCGCGGCTATCCCGCGTATCACGCGGTGCCCGCCAACTCGCAAGCGATCACGTCCTTCGTGCACTATGTCATCTGAGCGCATGAGCTCGGCCGTCCCGCGTCTGTCGGCGGTGGCGACGATCGCTCGCGTGCGGGCAGCGTGTTTCTGCTGGGTGTTGCAGTGCGCGGCGATCGTTTCGAGTGGAATGCGATCTTGTGGCATGACCGAGACGACGGTGCCCGCTCTCATTCCAGGAACTTGAACCAGCCTACCCGCTCAGGGGCGCCTTTGAATTGGGCACTCCACCTGGCCCTCGCGGTTACGCCGACTGTCCGTTCGGAATGGGGAGCGCTCCACCCTCGTTTAGCCTTGCGTTGACAGCTAGATGCCGTAAGGTTCGCCACCAGGAACGTAATTGCACATCGAGAAAAGTTCATGACGGCCAGCACTCAACAAAGAGCCGATCTCTTGCCGCTGCACAGCGCTTGCTGCGCAATGCGCTCCGCTGGCCAGTGGCACCGTGGCATGCGGGTCCAGCCCAGAACTGCCTCGCGATAGTGAACCGGACATGACGAAGTTCCCAGGCCGGGGTGAACCGCTGGACTCGCAAGGCGTTTCCGAAGCTGCGGAACTGCTTGGCATACCCGCCACCGTGCTTTGGGCGGTCGTAACGGTCGAGACCGCGGGATGCGGCTTCATCCAGGACCGACGGCCTGTCGTGCTATTTGAGCGGCACGAATTTCGCCGCCGTACCGCCGGACGCTTCGATGCCTCCCATCCCGATATCAGTGGGCCACCGGGAGGCTATGGCCCCGCTGGCAAGCACCAGCATGATCGCCTCGGGGTTGCCATCCAGCAGAACCGCAAGGCCGCGATCGAAAGCGCTTCATGGGGGTTGGGCCAAGTCATGGGGTACAACGCCGCGCTTGCTGGCTGCGTCGAGGCGGAAGCGATGGTGAGCGAGTTCTGCCGCAGTGAGAATTCGCAACTCATCGGGATGGCGCGCTTCATTCGTGCCCGGGGCCTCGACAAACATTTGAGACGGTCTGCCTGGGCCGATTTTGCGCGCGGATACAACGGCCCGGCCTACGCAATGAACCGCTACGACGCAAAGCTGGAGCAACAGGCGTTGCGGTTCGCGTCACAGCCGATGCCCAATCTCACCGTGCGGTCCATCCAGTTGCTGCTATCATATGAAGGGTTTGTGCCCGGTCCGGTGGATGGCTATCTCGGCGCGCAAACCAAACGCGCCATTGCGGGTTTTCGCGCCGCAAATCGCTTCGGCGAAGGAGAAGGCGCCGACGAGAAGCTAATGCGCGAGTTGCTGGCGCGGCTTCCCTCGGGTGAGGCTAATGATCCCTCCTTCCATGGGTAGCGCGTCGGGCGTGCCCACTCACGTGACGGCAGATTATTGCGTGCGTAAGGCACGCTCGGATCTCTCCAGCGGGACAAGAGGTGCGCTGCGTTTCTGCCCGGGTGACGGTGCAAACTGTGATCTGGGCCGAGAAACGCCCATCGGGGCCGCTCCGGACCGCGCTAGTGCAATGCCGTGATCGTTGCGGGGCATAGCTCTCGCGGAGGGGTAAGATGACCGCGCCCAGCCTCCTTGTCCCCGTCCACCTCGACGCGCTTGTGCTGACCGAGCCGGATCGGCTGGTCGGCCCCGCGGCGCATTTTTCTCGCCTGCCGCATGTGTGGAAGGGCGCCGACGTCAATCCCGACGTCCCGAACCTGGGCAAGTCGATCGTCGCCCCGCCCTTCCAGGACCGAAGCTTCCTCATGGACAGCGGCGTGCACCTGCACTGGGCGCTGCCAGATGGCCTGACCCGCGCGCAGCACCCGTCGCGCGAGGAGGCTGCCATGGGGACGGGTCCGGGGCGGGGGTCTTCGGCTTCGGGCGACGGCCTGTCGGGTGGCTTCCCGGCTGTGCCGAACCGCTGGCTCGTGGTGCGCCGCCGCAAGGCCGCGGAGGCGTGGATTCGCGAGACTGCGTGGGTGGTCGAGAGCGACTACCTCTGGCCTGACAGCCATGAGCCCGATGACGACGGGACGGTCCCGAGCGACGGGACCAATCCGGACCCAGCGCGTCCGGCCTGGCAGTCATGCGTGGTCGTCCCGAGCGACTGGACCAATCCGGACCCGGCGCATCTGGCAAAACGGCCATACCGGCGCATGGGCCGCTGGTTCCTCCTCGGCGAGCATCCCACGAAGGTTGAAGGTGGGGACTATCTCGAGCGGCCGCTCACGGCCATGGGCTACGGCGAGCCCAGCTTCGCCTCGGTCTACCAGAACTGCCACAGCGTCTTCGGCCTGCACGATCCCTGCGTGCCCACGGTCGAAACGCGCTACGACGTGTTCGGCTGGTACAGCGACCCGATGCGGGACCCCTTGCGCGCCGCCCTGCAAGGCGAGCAGAAAGACCGCACCCGCAAGGTCGAAACGCTGTTCGGTTGGAAGCTCGCCGACGCGCAAGACATCCCCGCTGAGACCCAGGCGATCTGCTTCGTCAGCATGAGGATCCCGGCCAAGCGCGAGACGAAGCCGCGCAGCAGGACGATCGAGCTTGCCATCGGCAACACCGGGACCGAGGCCCTGTCGGCCTACCTCGCCAACAGCATCGGCGGCCAAGCGGGGCCGGACAAGCTGGAGGATCAGCTCGAGTCGATCCTGCTTGACCCACGCCTGTCGGGCAAGCAGCTGGACCGGGCGGCCCGGCTGGCGGATGCCCGGCACGAGAAGGGGTTCGTCGCGACCTTCGGCGGTTGGATCTGGAGTGTGGCGCCGCAGGGCCTTCCCAGCAGCCGCCTGTCGGACGCCGGGACGCACCACGAGGAGCCCGTGCCGCTCGACGCCGAACTGGCGGCACGGCTCGCGCATCTCAACGATCTACAGCGACGGCAGGACCGCCTGGCGCGGGAGGTTGAGGCCGCGCGCGGCCAGCTCTTCGCCGATTGGTGCAAATACATGCACGTGGTTTACCCGTCGGACGCGACCGGGCAGGACAGCACGACCTTCGACGGCGACGAGGTGAGGGCGTTCATCGAGGAGCAGGCGGACGCCGTGGCCGCCCTCGTGCAGACGCTGGCGGGCCCAGCATCGGCTGGGCTTGAGTCGGCCCGGCAGGACGTCGCCGCGCGCCTCGAAGAGGTCAACAAGGGCCGCGCCAAGCCGCTCGTCCTGCAGCAGGGGCCGGGGCCCCGCTTCTACCGCCCGACGGAGCCAGTCCTCCTCATCCACGGCGACGCCGTGCGCCCCACCCATCGCCATGGGCAGGACGGGCGCGAGGACCCGGACCAGATGCTGCGCTGCCACCTCTCGATGGAGGCCCTGCTCTCGGAGAAACGCGTGCCGGACGCCGAGGCGCTCTGCAAGAAGGTCGACGGGCTGAGGGAGTCGGGCACGGACGGCATGCCGCCCGCCGACAGGATCGGCTTCTGCACCTGGGAACAGCCTTGGCACCCCATCCTCCTCGAATGGGAGGTCGAGCTCACGCCAATCGAGCGCGGCGCGGATGGGCGCTACCACCCGAAACACATCACGAGCCGCTACAACCTGGCGGTCAACGCGGTGGAACTGACCGCGAAGCATGCCATCCCTGCCGAGGCGCGAAGCGGACCGACCCTCACCGGCTCCTCGATCCTGACACCGCATGCGAGGCGCCAGCACCAGGCGGCCCTGGCCGGCTGCGTGTGCGCGCATTGCGGCTGCTCGCACGAGCATCTCATGGAGCATGGCGCGACGGTCGAGGCGGGCCGCCGCGCGGCGCTCTCCGCGGAGGACGGGGCGGAAAACGACCTCGTCTGCACGGCGCTCTGCGCCCTTCGCGAGATGGAAGACAAGGACTTCCTCTCGGTAGCGCTGACCGGCCTCAACGACGCGCTGCTCGGCCTGCATCAGAGCTACCAACTGCCGATCGCCGACCCCATCGGCTTCGCGTGCGAAAAGGCGCTGGCGCGGCGGGTGCGCGACCTCGTGCTCTCCTTCAACCGGAGCGCCCCCGATGACGCTGGTCGCTTCGAGCCGATCCGTGCTGGTCGGCTCAAGGTGAAGAACCTCCGGCTGGTGGACACCTTCGGCCAGATCGTCGATCTCCGTGTGAGCGACGCACCGACCGCCGTGGCCCGACCGCTCCGTGCGGAGAATGAACGCGGCGTGGCGGTGCTGCCGCCCCGCTTCGTGCAGCCTGCGCGCGTGAACCTGCGCTGGCTCCCGCATGCGGAGGGCAAGGCCGAGGCCGGCGCGGCGCCCGCGTCGACGCCGATCTGCGGCTGGCTGATCCTCGATACCCTCGACCAGAGCCTGCTGGTGCAGGACGTCGCCGGGCGCGCGCTGGGCGTGATTTCGAGCGGCAGCAAGACCGGCCCGTGGCGGGCAGGTTGGCAGGCCGCACCAGGCGACGACGCCGCCACGCGGGTCTGGCACATCGCGGACCCGCATCTGAGGCGACTGGCGACGTGGTTCGTCGACCAATCCGGGTCGACGGGATGGGAGCACATCCTGGAGAGCATCGACAGCGCCCTGAAGAACATCGCCCCGGAAGCCGCCGCGCATCATGAGGATCTTGCGGTCTTGATGGGACGGCCGCTGGCCGTCGTCCGCGCCGGTCTCAGCGTGTCATTGGCGGGCCCGCCGGCGGTCAATCAGGCCGAAGACGCGTTTTTTGCGGACCTCCAGGCGCGCGCCCGCAGGACCGACGGGTTCGAGCATATTCAAATCCCGGTCCGGCTGGGCGGGCATGAGCGCGCGAATGACGGGCTGGTCGCTTACTGGCGCGAAACCCCCGACGGGCTGGGGAAGGAGGCGCAGTGGCCGCAATCCTACGATGTCGACCCGATCTTCGTCGAACCCTCGTCGCACCTCACCCCGATCACCCTGACGATGCTGGTGGACCCGCTGGCGGAGGTGCACGCCACCTCGGGCATCCTGCCGACCAAGGCGATCACGATCCCCTCGGGCATGTACGCCGCCGAGTTGAAGCGGCTCGAGGTCTCCTTCCGCTCGCTTGGGCCGATCCTGACGCGGGCGGGCCGCCTCGACCTCGCGCTTCCCGACGAGCCCGGCTACGCCTGGTCGTGGATCGAGCGGGACGACCGCGGCTGGTCGGCGGTGGCATACGACGTCGGCGCGAGTGAGGATGACGGCGCCTTCTCGGGCCCGATCGTCGCGCGGGACGGCTGGATGCGGCTCACGAAGAGGGAGCCGCCGGAGCCTCGCTCCACCAATCCCACCGACACCGGTTCCACCGACGCGACCTCGAGGTCATCATGAAGCATCGCGCCCTGCCCCTAGACTTCAGCCTGCGCAACGGCAACGACGAGGCCGTCCTGTACCTCGACGGTCTGCAGGATCTGACGCTGACGCTCTACAACACCTCGCTGGTCCCGCTGGTCCTCAACGAATTGACGAAGGAGCATCACTTCAAGCTCCGCTTCAGGGCGGGCACGCTCCAGAATCACAAGCTCATCGGGCTGGACGATGCCGGACGCAAGCAGTGGCACCTCGACGTGAAGCTCGGCGCCAAGGATGTCGCTGACGATGCCGGGCGCGATGTCGTCATCGGCCTGCGCCACAAGGGCTCGGTGACCTGGCCGCCCGGCGGCACCTTGCGCGTCGTGCTCGAAGCGTTGCGCGGCCAGGTTGCCGGCGGCACGCGCGCGACGCGGGTCGAGCTTGACTACGACCATATCCGCCAGCAGGACGAGGGCCATCTGCTGCCCAGCAGCAAGCCACGGCACCACCAGATGGTGCTCACCATGGCCGCGCCGCGCCAACGGCGTGATCAACCCCTGCTCCAGGCCCACTTCGCGGGCGATGCGGGCAATTACGTCCTGAACGACGGCAGCAAGGAAGCGTCCCCGATCGTCCTGAGGCTGACGAACACCACGGCGCAACCGCTCGGCATCGGGCCTGGCACGGCGTTCCACCTGACCATCCCCTTCGGGCCGGAGGATAGGCCCGGGGCATTGGCGAGCAAGGAGGCGCTGCGGGGCTGCACTGTGGGTGCAAGCCTGCTGCCCGACGTATCGGTCGAGGATACCTCGATGTCCTTGCAGTGCAGCGACCTGGTCGAGACGGACGGCCAGACAAGCTGGAAGTTCTACCCGCCGGAAAACATCGGGCCTGACTTCCGGATCAATCCCGAGGGCAGCCTGGATATCCGGATCGAGGGGCTTGCGACGCGGCACCGGAACGGTCCCTCGCCGCTGCACGTCGATTGGGTGAACCTTGACCCGGACGGCCGCGACATGACCGAGGAGCTGGTCGCGACGCTGCAGAAATCGCCGATGGTCGTCCGGGGCCAGCGGCTGGGCATTGGGACGTCGCAGCCCAAGGCGGCGTTGGATGTGCGGGGGGACCTGCGCATCGACGGGCCCGTCACGTCACCCGGCCCGCTGAACTTCGACACTCCGGTAAACGCCAATGCGGGGCTTGTGGTCGAGGGCAGCCGGGTGGGCAGCGGGACGTCCCAACCGAAGCCGACGCTCGACGTGCGGGGGAACGTGACCATCGCGGGGCGCATCAGCTCGCCCGGCCCGCTGGAATTCGACACCCTGTTGAAGGCCGATGCGGGTCTGGCGCTCGGCGGCGTCCGTCTTGTTGCCCGGACGCTCCGGGATGAGCTCACCACGCGGACCGAGTTCCACCACGTCTACCCGTATAACCTCGAGTCGTTCTGGCGTTTCGACGACTGGCAACTCGACCTTGCAACGCTCGATCCGGGCAACGTTGTTCCCCCGTGGGGCCGACCGAAATCTCAGAGTGTGGCGCCGGTCTTCAGCCTGCCCCTGCCGGCCGATGCCATGCCGCCACTGGCCTTGCGCGGCGCGTTCCGGGTGCGGGTCTCGGCGGAAGCAAGCGACGGTTCCCTCTGCCCGGTCTCCTTCGCCGGGCCCACGATCCCGGTGACGGTCACATCCAGTGGCGGCGCCCTGACGGCAACCGTGGATATGGCTGGGGCCAGGCAATATCCTGTCCCCGAGGTGCCGGTGCCGCTTGGCGGGCCGATCCCCTCCGTCGCTTTCCACAGTTGGCTTGACGCGGGCTGCGCCGGTGATGTCTCGCGTCTGCGCGACATGCTGGCCGCCAAGAGCGTGCAGCTCCGAGACTGGGGGGCGTCCTTCGGAGAGAAAGGTGTCCACGTCCGCTGGACGGTCGAGGCGACCTGTACGGTGTCGGTGCTGCTTGCCGAAATCGGCGACCCGTCCTGATGCGGCGGCACGCGCTGCATCCCGCAAGCGTCTGAGAACAGGGTCGGCTGAGCATGAGCGGCATCCACGACGCGATCACCGCGCTGATCGACCAGGAGCACACGCTGCCCCTGACGCAGGAGACGACGCAGCCCTGGCCCTTCGTCCAGCGGCTCTTCGCGAAGGACGGCTACTTCCCCGGCGGCCTGACCATCACCGCGGCGAAGCTGACGTCACCCTCCGCCGACACGGCGACGGTGTCCGGCACGACCGTCATCGGTGCCATGGGCCTCTCGGTCGAGGCGACGTTCTCGGGCAGCGGCAACGCCGTCGATCTCGACCTGAGCCTGTGCATCACCCTGGCGAAGCTCACCGGCGACGGCTCCACGCTGCGGGTCGAGGCCGAGTGGCAGCCCAAGGTGACGTTCAAATCGAACGGCGGCGACCGAACGTTCGAACTGAATGTCGCGCGAGGCGTCCTGCACATCGGCAGCGTCGAGCTGACCGCCTCTCTTGAGATGCCCACGGCGGAGATCATGCCACGGCGGAAGCCCGGCACCCTCGGCCTCATGGACGGCGCCTGGCTGTCCGCGACGATGCCCGGCCCGCAGATCGTGGCGAAGGTCCGGCCGGACAAGCAGCTCCTGTCGACCGTCACCGACGCGCATGCGCTGGGCGAGGTGGGGGCGCTCAGCCTCGAGGAGATCCGCCTGACTGCCGATCCCTGGAGCGGCACCTATTCCCTGGCGGTCGAAGCTGGCGGGGACTGGGAGGTTCTTTCGAAATGCCACCTGACGGAGGTCTCGGCCCTTCTCGTCTATTCGAGTGAGGATGGCATCACCTCGGCCAGGCTTCATGCCGCGATCACGCTGGGCAAGGTCGCGCTGCTGGTCGCGGCAACCCACGACGCGGCGGCCTCGGGCTGGCATTTTGAAGGCAGCCTGGCACAGGACGCGGAGCTTGATGTCGGCACGTTCGTCGCCGATGTCATGAAGCAGCTCGACATCAAGGGCGAATGCCCCGAGGCACTGCGCGGGGCGATGATCACCCGCCTGTCCATCGCCCTCGGCACCGCGGCCAAGGACCTCGCCATCCGCTGCGAGGCGAGCATGCCGGTGCGCGGCGGCCGGCCGCTCGACATCACCCTCGACATCTATCTCGACGGCCTCAGCACGAATTTCCACGGAACCGTCCAACTCGGCTCCCTGCTCTTCGACCTGGTGTTCGATGCGGGGGAGGGGAGCCGGACGCTGCTGGCGAGCTACACCGACACCGAAGGGGGGGAGGTGACGCTCGGCGACTTGATCGCGCCCTTTCTCGACAAGAACGACACGACCGACCAGAGCCTCGTCAAGCTCACCGAAAATGCGTCCTTTTCCATCAAGGATGCGTTCTTCGCCTACGAAAGCCGCGGCGACGACCCCGCCCACTGGCTGCTTGCCGCCGATGTCGAGGCCGGCGTGGATTTCAGCGGCCTGCCGGTGGTCGGCGCGTCCTTCCCCCCCGGCCAGGGGGCGCGGCTGCTGTTCCAGCCATTGATCACCTCGGGCGGCATCAATTCGACCGGCCTCGAAAGCCTGGTGCAACGCGGCGGGCTGACCTTGCCGAGCCCCCTGCCCGGCAAGAAGGGCTTCTCCATCACGACCCGCGTGGCGCTCGCCGCGGAGGAGATCAGGCTCGGCCTGCCCGTGGGCATGAGCGACGGCAAGATGCAACACGAGCCGCAAGCCGAGGCGGAGCCGGCGCCGCCCGAGGTTGCCAGGGTCGATGACGTCAGCTGGATGGCGGTCCAGAAATCCTTCGGGCCGCTCGCGCTCGAGCGCCTCGGGGTCCGCTATCACGAAGGCACGCTGGGCTTCCTGCTCGACGCGCATCTCTCCGCGGCCGGCCTCTCGCTCGCCCTCCAAGGCTTCGGCGCCGAGGTGAACGTCGCCAATCCCAGACGCATCACCACCACGCTGGACGGCATCGCGCTCGATTTCAGCGCCCCGGGGATCGAGATCGGCGGCTCCCTGCTCCGCCAGAATGCGGGAGCCGACGCCGACAAGCCGGACGATGTCGAGTATCTCGGCACCGCCGTCATCAAGGCCGGCGCGCTCACCATCGACGCCATCGGCTCCTACCGGACGGTCGATGGCCACCCGTCGCTCTTTGTCTATGCGGCGCTGGACTACCCGATCGGCGGTCCTTCCTTCTTCTTCGTCACCGGCCTGGCCGCGGCCTTCGGCTACAACCGCGCATTCAAGCTTCCGCCGATCGAGAAGCTCGCCAGCTTCCCGCTGCTTGCCGACGGGGTGGGCAAGGGCGACGTGCGTTCGGCCAGTGCGCTGCGCGCGGCGAGCGTCGCGCTGCGTGAGTACATTCCGCCGGAACTCGGCGCGGTCTTCCTCGGCGTTGGCATCAAGTTCAGCTCCTTCCAGACGATCTCCTCCTCCGCGCTGCTGACGGCCTCCTTCGGCAAGGAGGTGGCGATCAGCCTCATCGGGCGTTCCGAGCTCGTCATGCCGGCGGGCGTGACGCGGGATGAGGCCGTGGCCGTCGTCGAAATGGCCTGGCTGGCGTCCTACCGGCCGGATGACGGCCTGCTGGCGCTGCGCGCGCAGCTCTCGCCGGGGTCCTACATCTTCTCCCGCGACTGCCAGCTGGCGGGGGGCTTCGCCTTCCATTCCTGGTTCTCGGGCAAGCATGAAGGGCAGTTCGTGCTCACACTGGGCGGCTACCACCCGGAGTTCGACCTGGCGAGCCGCCCGCATTTCCCGAAGGTGCCGCGCGTCAGCATCGCCTGGCACAAGGACGCCGTCAGCATCAAGGGGGACGCCTACTACGCGCTCACCTCCTCAGCCGCGATGTTGGGCGGCCACCTGGAAATCCTGTGGGAGAAGCACCCCTACAAGGCGTGGCTCAAGGCCGGGATCGACTGCCTCTTCGAATGGCAGCCGCTGCACTACAAGGGCGAGGCCTATGTCGAGCTCGGCGCGTCCTACACCTTCGAGCTCGCCGGTACGCGCCACATCACCATCGAGATCGGCGCGAACCTCACGGTGTGGGGCCCGCCCTTCTCCGGCCGCGCCCGGGTGAACCTCGTGCTCTTCTCCTTCGACGTCGCGTTCGGCAGCGCCGCGGCCGAGCCGCCGCCCGTGCACCTGTTCCACGATGACGAAGGCGGCAATGGGAGGGGCTTCAGCGCGCTGCTGCCGGAAGCCGGCAAGTGCTGCACCGTGTCCGTCAAGGGCGGCCTCTCCCGCTTCGTGGAAGCGGACAAGGTGTGGGTGGTCGATCCGAAGGCGCTTTGTCTCGTCGTCGACTCCGTCATTCCCGCCAAGCGGATCCATGCCGAAGCCATGCCGCCCGGGGCGGACCCAGGGCCGGACGCCGGTGCATTGTCCCGCTTCGGCATAGCGCCGATGCAGGCTGACCACGACGACGTCGTCTCGGAGACGACGATCATCGTCACGAAGCTCGGCGGCACGGCTTGGCAGCCGAAGGATCTCTGCTACCGGCGGCTGACGAAGGGATACCCGGCCGCGCTGTGGGGCGAGCGCAAGCCGCAGGGGGTCAGGGGGAAGGCCGGGGCTGCCGACGAGACACTCGTCCAGGCCCTGGCCGGGGTGGAGATCCGGCCAGGCGAGGTGAAGGACACTGGCGCGTCGCGCCCCCACGCCGGGGCCGAACTGCACGAGCGGCACCGTCCGGCGCTTAGCGAAGGGGTCTACGACATTCAGGTGACGCAGCGGTTGGGCACGAAGCCCGGCACCCATGCGCATGCCGACGACGCCTCCCGGCAGCTGGTAGCGAAGGCGTCGCTCCGCTTCGAGGTGCCTGGCGAGCACACCAGCCTGCCCGCGTCCTGCATCCACGGGGTGTTCCCACCGCAGGGGAGCCTTGGCGACCACGCGACAAGCCTGCCGCAGATCATCCTCGAGCGCAGCACGCTGCCTTGGGAATGTCAGGCGGAGGTCGAGGGCGCGGACGAAAACACGCCCTGGCTCGCCCTCCTCGTGTTCGATGGCGAGAAGAAGGCGGTGGCGGATGAGAAGGCGACGCAGGACGCGATGCCGGGGCCGGCCAGGATCACCGTGAGCGCGGCGGAAATCCCCACGGCGCTCGAACTCAAGCGGCTCTGCCATGTGCGCGTCACGAAAGGCCCTGGGGGCGCCGAGCGTGCGGTCGTCGTCGCGCGGCGCCCTGCTTCCCTCGGCAGGCTGAGCACTGCGCATCTTGTCTCGCTGCGGGGCATGAAGGTGACCGGGACGACCTGCGAACTGATCAGCCTGCACAGCTGGAGCTTCTCCTGCCCCGCCGGCGGGGCTGGCTTCAGGTCCCTGGTCGAGAGCGTGGCGAAAGCCTGCATCCTGGGCACGACCGAGCGCCTCGGTTACGCCTCGCCGGATGGGCAACGCACGGTGGCGGATTACCGCGGTCCGCTCGTGCCGATCTCGTCCTCCGCGGCCGGGAGGTTGGCCAAGGGCGCCGCGTCGTCGGGCAGGCCCGATATCTCGCATGCCGCGGCCCAGGAAATAGGCCGGCTGCTCGCCCTGGAGAACAAGTCGGTCTCCGTCGGGCTGCTGCGGCTGAAGCGCAGTCTTGCCCAGGCTGCACGGCACGAGAGCCAGGCGAGGGCGGCCGAACACCTGCATCCGCGCCGGCCGACGGGGGCGACCACCGGTGCGCCGCTGTCCGGGCGGCTGTTGCCGACCGGGCTTCGCCGGCTGCTGACGCCCGAGCTCGCCGCCTGGACCGAAGGGCTGCTCAAGCTCGAAGGTGTTCCGTTCCGCTACCTGCTGCCCGACGAGCGCCAGTTGCCGAAGGAATCGCTGCGATCCTTCGCGCTGGACGAACGGTGGCTCGCCAACCTTCTGGTGGGTGCGCTGGGCGTCGGCGGGACCTGGACGCTCGACGAGACGGCGACGGCCGACCTGCCCGGCTTCAAGCAGGCGATGCACGCCGGCGCCGACCCGGTGGGGGAGGGCGAGCGGCCCTTCGGCGCGCTGCCGCGGCTGACGGGCATCGTGCTGCGCTCCGAACTCGTATCCGGCTGGCCGGCGATGGGTGTCGTGGCCGACGACAATCTCGCACCGCTGGTTACCCGGCGCTGCTCGAAGAACATCCTGCTGGTTCTCTTTCAGGGTACGGTCAAGACTGTCAGCTTCCGGCTGCCGCCGGAGACGCTGCATTTCGAGGCGCGCGACCAGGGCAAGCCGGGCGAGGGCGTCCCCGGGGATTGGCTGAAGCATGCAACGAGTTCGGTGGACCTTGGGCCCTGCTTCGACCTCGCGAAGCAGGAGGAGGTTCCGTTCGAGATCTGATGCCTGCGCGCCAAGGCCGGGACGGGTCGGTCCGACGGGTCCTTGTCGCTGGGCCTCCGTCACGCGGCTTGCCCGCGGAACCGCCATCGGTCGCGCCATCCACTTGCCCGGGCCCAGGCGTGCCTCGCCGGCCGCTCTTGGCACTCTGCCCGCACGGCGCGGGGTGACGCCGCCCTGCCTGGCCTGTTTCCGAGCCGCCTGGGATGTAAGCATCCGCCCAGGGCCACAGCCGGCTGATCGTCAGGCGGCAGCGGCGTCTTTGGCCTGATCGCGCTTCCAGTTCCATGGCAGCAATTCTTGCAGGCGCGATGCCGGGTGGTCGGCGATCCTGGCCAGTACGTCGGCGAGCCACGCACGCGGATCGACGTCGTTCAGCTTGGCAGTGATGATGAGCGCGTACATCGCTGCAGCGCGCTCGCCACCCCGGTCCGACCCTGCGAACAGCCAAGATTTCCGCCCGAGCGCGATGCCTCGCAGCGCACGTTCCGCTGCGTTGTTGGTCAGGCAGATGCGGCCATCATGGAGAAACGCGGTGAACGCCTCCCAGCGCGTCAGCATGTAGTTCATCGCCTTCGCCACGTCGGCATGCCGCGACAGCGTGCCACGGGTTTGGCGCATCCAGTTTTCCAACTCGGCGACCAGCGGCGCGATGTGCTGCCGCCGCACCGCCAGGCGCTGCTCGGCGGGCAGGCCATTGATGGCGCGCTCTGCGTCGAATATCGCGTCGATGCGGCGCACTGCCTCGACCGCCAGCGGCGCGCGGGCCACCTCCGCCAGCTTGAACAGCTTGCGCCGGCCATGCGCCCAGCAGGCGGCCTCCGTCACTGGCCCTGGCCTGCGCCCGGCCATGTAGAGGTCGTTGAACCCGGCATAGGCGTCGGCCTGCAGGATGCCCTGGTAGCTCGCCAGGTGCCGCCTCGGGTGCTCTGCCGTGCGATCGCGCGAATAGCGGAACATCGCCGCCGGCGGCGCCGGGCCGGCGAATGGTCGATCGTCGCGGACATAGGTCCAGACCCGCGCCACGACGGTCCTGCCCTTGGCCAGTAGCGGCACCGTGGTGTCGTCGCCATGCAATCGCCCGGCCGCCAGCACATGGGCCTCGATCAGCGTTACCAGGGGTGCGAGCAGCGCCGTGCAGGTGCCGACCCAGTCGGCCAGCGTCGAGACGCTGAGGTCGGCGCCCTCCCGCCCGTAGCCCTCGCTCTGGCGGTTCAGCGGCAGATGCTGGCCGAACTTGGCCTCGAGTATCATGGCCAGCAGGTTTGGCCCGGCACGGCCGCGCGCGATGGGATGAAACGGCGCCGGCGGCTGCGTGATGCTCTCGCAGCTGCGGCAGCTGAACCGCTCGCGGACCGTCTGGATGACCTTCCACTGGCGCGGCACCACCTCCAAGGTTTCAGTAACATCCTCGCCGAGCTTGGCCAGCCTGCCGCCGCAGCAGGGACAGGCGGCGGGGGCGGCGATCACCACGCGCTCGCGCGGCAGATGCGCCGGCAGGGGCGCGCGCACGGGCTTGCGGCCGGGCGTGTCTGAACGGCCTCGCGTGGAGGTCCCGCCAGCCTTGGCCGCATCCTCGCTGGCGGCAGCCACCAGCTCGCCGAGCTCCAGCTCCAACTGGTC
>Ga0105044_10006647_pt1 | contig 15900 bp, 11 predicted proteins | sample MAT01_FD_78092 | JGI IMG/M metagenome (GOLD analysis project Ga0105044, IMG submission 78092) | Freshwater microbial communities from Lake Fryxell liftoff mats and glacier meltwater in Antarctica - MAT-01 | ecosystem: Environmental > Aquatic > Freshwater > Ice > Liftoff microbial mat | place... | reverse complement strand
GGTCGGGGTCGGGGTCGGGGTGAGCCTGGTTCAGGCCGCGATGTCGGGGGTGCCGGTGTCGTCGCTGGTCGTGCGGCCGAGGACGCTGATCGCCGCCTGGTAGACGCCGAACACGATGAGCACGAACGCGAGCTTCACCCAGGTGATGTCGATGAGGATGAGCCAGAGCATCGTTGCGATGACCCCACCGACCCGGAAGGCGCCGTGGTGCTGGCCGACGATCGGGAGGGGTGCCACCGAGCGGGTGCCGCCCTCGTGACCCACGCCCGACGATCCGGCGGCGCGGGCGTGGCGGGCGCCGCTCGACACCGCACGCCGCGTGCCGATCGCCGTGCGGCTGTCGCCCGCCAGGAACGCCCCGACCACGACGATCAGGCCGAGCCAGGCCAGGGCGGTGGTGCTGACCTCGAGGCTGCTCACCAGGCTGGCGATCGTCGTGGCAGCCGCCCGCCGCTGCACCTCACCGCCGACGAGGCCGACGACCTGGTCCTCGATCGCCGACACGGTCGCGTTGGCCACGACCATCGAGAGGGCGATCCCCAGGCCGAGGACGACCACGGTGCGGCGGCGGCGGTGGGACAGGACGAGGGAGGCGACGATCAGGATGAGGGTGAGGCCGATCAGCACGTAGACCAAGCGGTCGAACACCGTCACCGCCTGCTGCGCGGCGGCGAGCTGGTCGCTCTGGAACACCGTGAACACCCCGAAGTTCTCCGGGAGCGGACGTCCGAGCGCGGTCGTGAGCTCCTGACGAGCCTGGTCGACCGGGGTCTCCGCGGTGATCTCCGGAATGGGCTGATCGCCGAAGAGCCGGGGCGCCTTCGCGTCGATGAAGGTCATGGCCCGCGCGAGCAGGGGGAGCAGGTTGAGGGTCACGGTCCCGTCGGTCACGGTGAAGCCCGCCACCGGTTCGCCGCGGAGCAGCTGGACCGCTGCGGCGTGGGTGAGGCGGTTGGCCCGATCCCAGATCTGCCTGAACTGCTCGGTCTGGAGAAGTTCCTGCACCGCTTCGCTCAGGTATCCCTCGACGGCGTTGGTCAGCGGCACGGCCAGGAACTGGGCCCGTTCCGGGAGGGCTTCGGTGGCGAGCTGCTGCGCGTCGACCACCTCGAAGAGCTGGTCGGTGAGGGCCACGCCGACGGCGTCGGTGATGGCCGGGTCGTCGGCCAGCGGACCGACGATCTCCATCCACGCGTCGGTGTCGAAGAGGGTCTCGTGGGTCCAGACCGCCACGACGCTGACCAGCGTCGCCAGGCAGGCGAGCACGGCCAGGCCGTTGACCAGCACGCTGCGCAGACGACGCGACCGGCGGGTGGAGGCAACGGCGGTCGACGCCGGGTCGGCCCCAGCCGGGGCGACCGGGGAGCCCGAGTCGGCCGGGGTGCTGGGTGCCGTCGGGCCGTCCGGATCGGTGGGCGCGTCGGCCCCGGCGAGCGGTGGTGCGGTGGGCATCTCGGCGGCGTGCACCCGGTCGGTCGCCGACGGATCGGGTTGCGCGGCATCTCGGGGCTGATCCGCTGGTGTGCTGGCCATGAGTCGCGGCCCCTTCGCGCCGAGGTCCGTGCGGGTGGGGCGAGACTACAACCGGGTACAAGCGGACTCGTGGCACGTGGCACCGCGGCGGATCAGCGGACCAGGCCCGGTATCGTGCTCTGCAGTGAGGGGAGTATCCCTGCGCAGATGTGTCGTCAGCACGGCTTTCGAGCCCGGCGCACCTGGCTCCGACGGAGCGGGAGAGACCTCCGGTACGGACCTGGCTCGCCAGGTCGGCCGTACCCCCACGTCCACACACCGGAGGAACTCCATCGTGTCACCCCATCCCCCGACTGATCGCTCCTCGGCCGACGACGCCCGTCCGACCCGCCGTGGCCCCCGCCGCACCCGCCGGGCCGTTGACCGGCTCCGCCGAGCTCGTGCTGCCGTCGGCGCCTCGCTCCGCGACTTCGTCGATTCGCTGGCACCCGTTCCGGACCTGGTGCCCATCCCGGTGCGCATCCCCGCTGCGGAAGGCCAGCGGCGCGGAGGGGTCCGATGATCTGCCCCGTGGACAGCCAGTCCGTGCTCGTGATGACCGAACGTCAAGGCATCGAGATCGACTACTGCCCGAGCTGCCGCGGGGTGTGGCTCGATCGGGGCGAGCTCGACAAGATCATCGATCGCGTCGCGGCCGACGCGCCCGCGGCGGCCGACGCGCCCGCGGCGGCCGACGCGCCCGCGGCGGCCGCCGCGCCGCCGCCCGGTGCCGGGTCCCACCAGCCCCAACCGGCGCCGATGCAATCTGCGATGCCGCCACCCGACGTCCGCTCGTACCCGGCCCAGACCTGGGGCTCGAAACCGCCGCGCGGCCAGTACGGCTCCGAGCAGCAGCGGAAGAAGAAGAGTGGGTTCCTGGGCGAGCTGTTCGAGTTCTGATCGCGGCCGTCCGGCAGCCGACTGTTCACGGCCACCCTCCTTTGGAAGGCTGGCGCGATGCGTGCAGCACTCGAACCCCCGCACACGGCCGTCGTCGAGGCCGTCGGGCGCGCCCTCGCCGAGGATCTGACCCCGCTCGGTGATCTCACCTCGATGCTCCTACCCGACGATCTGTTGGCAACGGCGGCGTTCGTCGTGCGCGGCGACGGCGTGCTCGCGGGCACGGCGTGCGTCACCGAGACGTTCGCCCGGATCGACGCGACGGTGGAGTTGATGTGGTCGGCGGACGACGGCGACCACACCCCGCCGGGCACGACCGTCGCCACCGCCTCGGGGCGGCTGGCATCGATCCTCACCGCCGAGCGCACCGCATTGAACTTCCTCTGCCACCTGTCGGGAGTCGCCACCCTCACCAGCCGGTACGTCACCGCCGCGGCGGGCGGGGGAACCGCCCGGATCTGGGACACCCGCAAGACCACGCCCGGGCTGCGCAGCCTCGAGAAGGCGGCGGTCCGCGCCGGGGGTGGCGCCAACCACCGTGGCAACCTTTCGGACTGGATCCTGCTCAAGGACAACCACCTCGCGCTGATGGGCATAGCGGGAGCGGTCGAAGCCGCGCGGCTGCGCTGGCCGGGCCGCACCGTCCACGTCGAGTGCGACCGTCTGGACCAGGCCGTCGAGGCGGTTGCCGCCGGCGCTGACGCCCTCCTGCTCGACAACATGACACCCGACCAGGTGCGGGGCTGCATCGCGGCGGTGCACGAGCGGTGCCACGACGACCGGCGCCGCCCCCCGCTGCTCGAGGTGAGCGGCGAGGTCGATCTCGACACGGTGGCGTCGTTCGCCGGCACCGGCGTCGACCTCATCTCGGTGGGTGCCATCACCAAGTCGGCGCCGGTGCTCGACATCGGCCTCGACATCGCGACCTGAGCCTCTGCGCGGTCGCGGTCCGGACCGATCACCGAGGTGGCGGTCGCCCGGGCGGCGTCGCGCCGGCGCCGATGTCGGCCCCCCACCAGCCGGTCGGGTACCGTGAGGGTCCGCGTACGCCGAGCAGAGGCCGGCAAGCGCCCCTCGGTCGGCTCGTCCGGTCGTGGCACCGAACCTGCCGAAGGAGGATCATCGTGCTGCTCGCCATCGACGCCGGCAACACCCAGACCGTGGTCGGCCTCTACGAGCTCGACGACGATGGCGGCGTCCCGGACATCGAGCGCAAGCCCGACGACGGTCTTCTCGACCACTGGCGCATCGCGACCGAGGCGTCCCGCACCTCCGACGAGCTCGCGGTCATGCTCCAGGGCTTCTTGTCGTTCCGCTCGTTCAGTCTCGACGACATCGACGGCATCGCCGTGTCGTCCGGCGTCCCGCGCGTCACCTCGGGCCTGCGGGAGCTGGCCGAGCGCTACCTCGACTTCGACCCGGTGGTGATCGAGCCCGGGGTCCGCACCGGCATCGCCATCCTCGTCGAGAACCCCAAGGAGGTCGGGTCGGACCGCATCGCCAACGCGGTTGCGGCCTACGACGTGTATGGCGGGCCCACGATCATCGTGGACTTCGGCACCGCCACCACCTGCGACGCCGTGTCGGGCAACGGTGAGTACCTCGGTGGCGCCATCGCCCCCGGCATCGAGATCAGCATGGACGCCCTCGTCGGACGGGCTTCGGCCCTGCGGGCGGTCGAGATGAAGGAGCCCCGCCACGTGCTGGGCAAGAGCACCGTGGAGTGCATCCAGTCCGGCGCGGTGTACGGCTTCTCGGCGCAGGTCGATGGGCTGTGCACGCGCATCCAAGCCGAGCTGGGTCCGTGCACGGTGGTGTCCACCGGCGGCCTCGCCGACCTCATCACGCCGCTCTCCGCCCAGATCCAGCACACCGAGCCCTGGCTGACCCTCCACGGGTTGCGGTTGGTGTACGAGAAGAACGCCTGATGCGCGGGCACCGCGGCGTGCAGCGGGCAGGGGAGTGACGGTGCGCGTCCTGATAACGGGCATGGGTGGCGAGCTCGGGACCCGAGTGGCGAACCTCCTCGAGGCGGACCCCGAGGTCTCCGCCATCGCCGGGATCGACATCGATCCACCCCGCCGGCGCCTGCACCGGGCCGAGTTCTGGCGCGTCGACCCCCGCGACCGAGAGCGGGTCGCCGACATCGTCTCCACGCTGGCGCCGACGGTCGTGGTCCACCTCGGGACCTACGAGCCCTACGCCCGGTGCAGCCCCACCTCGGCCATCGCCCGCACCGCGTCGGGCACGATCGCCACGCTCCAGGCCGCAGCCTCGACCGGCTCGCTCGAACACATCGTCGTGCGCTCGGGCATCGAGGTCTACGGCCGACGACGGGGCGCGCCCGACGTGCCGACCGAGGACGATCGCACCGACCCCACGACGCCGTGGGGTCACTCGCTGCTCCACGCCGAACGCGTCGCCCGCGACGCCGCCGCGGCGGCCGGGGCCACCGTGTGCCTGCTGCGCAGCGCGCCCTTCGTCGGCCCCCACTTCCCGAGCCCCCTCGGCCGACTGCTCAGGCTCCCGGTGGTGCCCGTCGCCGCCCTGCGCGATCCGTCCTTCTCGGTCCTCCACCAGGAGGACGCGGCGGCGGCCTTCGTCGCTGCGGTCAAGCGGCGGGTCGACGGACCCGTGAACGTCCTCGGCGGGGGCACCATCAGCGCGTCGCGTGCGGCCGTCCTGGGGAGGCGCCTGCCCCTGATGGTCACCGGGCCCGGCTGGCGCCCCGCCCGAATCGCAGCCGAGCTCGCCGGGGCGCCGATACCCGCGCACGTGCACGAGCTGCTCACCCGTGGCCGCACCGCCGACGGCTCGCGAACCGGGGAGCTGCTCGGGATCACGCCGCTGCACCGCACGCCCGATGTCATCCGACAGCTCCACGCCTGGACCGAGGTCACGTACCTCCGGATCGCGGAGGAAGCGGCGTGATCCCGCCCGTCCTCGGGGTCCCGACACCGCCGATCACGAGGAGCGCCCGTGCCCATCGTTGAGGCCGCCGACGGCACCCGGCTGCACTACTCCGTCTCGGGTCGCCGCGACGGCGAGCCGGTCCTGATGATCCAGGGTCTCGGTGCGGACAGCCGCGGGTGGATCCGTCAACGGCTCGCGTTCGCCGCTCGCCACCGAGTCATCGTGTTCGACAACCGCGGGGTCGGCCGGTCCGACCGACCGCCCGGGCCCTACGACCTCGAGGTCATGGCCACCGACGCCCTCACCGTGCTCGACGCCGCCGGCTACGCCGACGCCCACATCATGGGTGCGTCCATGGGTGGGGTCATCAGCCAGATCATCGCCGTGCGCCACCCGGAGCGGGTGCGGTCGCTCATCCTCGCCTGCACCGCTTGCCGCCAGCTCCCGTGGCGCCGCGAGCTCCTCGCCGAGTGGGCCGACGTCGCCGATCGCGACGGCATGGGCGGGTTCACGACCTTCGCCGTCCGCTGGGTGATCGGACCCCGGTCGCTCCGCCGCTTCCTGCCGGCACTCGGTCTGATCGGGACGCTGGCCAAGAACCTCACCGCCGACTCGTTCCTGGCCCAGGTGCAGGCGATCCTCGCCACCGACGACGACGTCCGCTTCGAGCTGCGGGGCATCCGGGTGCCGACGCTCGTCCTCGTCGGATCGCAGGACATCCTCACCCCGCTCGGCGACTCCGAGGAGATCGCCGACCTCATCCCGGGGGCCGAACTCGCCGTCATCGGCGGTGGCGCCCACGGGTTCATGTTCGAACACGCCTCGGCGTTCAACCGCACCGCCCTGGATTTCCTGCGCCGCGTCGTCGACGAGCGGCTCGCCGCCGCCGAGCCGCTCGCGTCCTGAACCGGCCGCCCCGCCCAGGCAGGCCCGAGACTGCGGTCCAGCAGCCGCTCACGCACACGGGTGGCCGCAGTTCCTGGGGGTGATCCGTGAGGTGGTGCTCACCCGAACCGGGACCCGACCACGTCGACGAGGCGCCGCCCGGTCTCGAGCGGGTTGGTGTCGCGCCGCTCCATGACGATGCCGGCGGCCACGAGGACGGACCCACCGAGGGCGAGCCAGCCCCACGTGGGCACCTGACGGGTGACGGAGAGCGACTCGTGAAGCGTGACCGCGACGAGCAGCGCGGTCCCGAGCAGCAGCGGCGCCGCCAGCCGCAGGGCGCCACCGGCAACCACCGCGATCGCTGCCACCCCGGCCGCGACGAGGGCGTGGACCCCGCCGCCGCCGTCGATGCGTTCGAGAAGCGCGCTGCCGCCGAGCAGGACGATCGCCGGCGCGTACGCCACCCACGAGCTGACCTGGTTGGATCGACGAGCGAGCGCGCCGGCGATCACGAGCACAGCCGCGACCGGCGCGGTGTACGCGTCGAACGCCTGGACGCCGCCGTCCTGCAGCAGTCCCCAGGTCGCCACGACCGCGGCGCCGGCGCTGATCCCCGCCCCCACGGCGGTGCGGTGGACGGCGGCGTAGGCGAGACCGATCCCGGCCAGCACGAGGACGGCAAGCCACCCGGTCCGGGACCCGGTCGCCGCCAACCCGAGGCCGGCGGTGCCGCTCGACACCATGACACCGAGCAGGGGCCACCCGCGCCGGTCGCCGAGCAGCAGGTGCGCGCCAGCCGCCACCGCGGCGAGCATGATCAGCGCAAGTCCCGTCTCGGCCGCAGTCAGTCCGAGCACGTCGGCACCGGCGCCGACGAGCACGGGGAGGGCGACGGCGAGTCCGAGCAACGGGACCTCCGAGTGCAGTCGGAGGGCGTCGAGGACGTAGGCCGCAGCGAGCGCGCCGGCGAGCACCATCGTGTCCCGGGGCCCGACCAGGCCGGCGCCGGTCAGGGCGAGCAGCGCTCCGAACCGACCGACCGAGCCCAGGGTGGCGATCCCGGGGGTGCCGGTACCGGCCCGATCCAGGACGAGGGCGACGGCCCATACCGAGGCGGCGGCGAGGAGCAAGAGCGCCAGGTCGGGAACGCGGTCGACGAGGACGACCGAGGCGAGCACGATCGGCGCGAGCGCGGCCGTCGCGAGCAGCCAGGCGAGGGGTTGGTTGTCGTTCCGGTCGGTGAGGCGGGCCCGCACCACAGCGGCGGCGGCGAGCACCAGGGCGCCGGTCAGGGCGATGACACCGATGGGTGCGACGGCGCGGAGCACCTCGTCGGTCCCGGTGGCGCCGAGCGCACCGGTCGAGCGGGAGCCGGCGCCGAACACGAGGTCGTAGCTTCCGAGCAGGGGAGCCAGGGTCGCCAGCACCACGGCGGTGGCGTGTCCCGCCGGTCGGCCGGTCACCACCAGCGCGGCCGCCAGCGCGACCATCGCGACCCCCACGGCCAGCGACGACCCGGTGGCGAGCCCGACGCCGACGAGGACGCCGGCGGTGATACCGAAGGTCGCCGGCCACCACCCGCTCCCGACGGCGACGGACCACCCCGTGCCCCGTCGGTTCGGGTCGCCGGCGATGCGGCGGAGGTCCCCGACCAGCCACGCCGCAGCGCTCAGCAGGGCGCTCCCTGCGATGGCCCGATGGGCGGGATCGTGGACCTGGCCGTCGGGGAACCACCAGGCGGTCGTCACGATGGCGCCGGGGACGGCGAGGGCGGCGAGCACCTCGGTGCTGATCGCGGTGATCCGGGCGGGCCCGCCCCAGAACGGGTCACGGCGCACGATCCGCGCGGCGATCTCGACGAGGAGGAAGATCGCAGCGGCGCCGAGGAGATCGACGTCACCCGACGGATCGACGACGGTCCAGGTCGCCGCGGCACCAACGAGGAACGAGACCGCTGCGGGCACGACGAGGACGGGTTCGCCCCGCCGGTGCGCCTCGCGGCCGATCACGATCGCGGCGAGCGTGCCGCTCACCATCCACGCAACGCCGGGTGCGGTCGGTGCGAGCCCCAGGGCATCGACGATCTCGGAACCGGCGAGCCGCGGATCGGTGAACACGAGCACCGGACCCAACCCGGCCGCCATCGCCCATCCGAGGGCAGGTACCGGCGCTCGCCGGAACTGGGCCAGGAGGGCGGCCCCGGCGAGCACCGCCGCCGTGGGCACGCCGGCGACCGACGCAGCACCCGCCGCGGCGAGGACGAAGGCGACGCCCGCACCCCAGCGGAGCACCGGTGACGGGTCGACGCGGTCGAGCAGGAACCAGGCCACGGTCGCCGTCACACCCTCGACGAGGAGGAACGGGCCCCCTGCCAGCTCGGCGTGGATGGCGAGCGTGGCGGTGTTGAACGGGATCAGCAGGGCGCCGAGGTGGAACAGGACGCTGCCCGTGGCCGGGATCTCGCGGCGCAGGCGGCGACCGGCGAGGAGGAAGCCGCCGGTGAGGGCGCCGAGGATCCCCAGCTTCACCTCGGCGCCGAGGTGCTCCCACTGGACCGCGACGAACACCGCGGCGGCGGCGAGGAGCAGGAAGGCACCGGCACCGGTGACCCACACGGCTCCGGTCCTCGAGCGGTCCGGCCCGTCGTCAGGATCGGGCTCGCCGCCGCCGCCGCCGCCGCCGCCGGCGGGCGGGGCTGGGCTCGGCGGCCGGGGAGCGGCGACCCCCGGGGTGAACCACCCCGACGGTGGGTGCCCCGCCGGCGCGGGGCCGGCCGGCCGGGCGAACGGGGGCGGGGGAGAGGAAGTCGGAGGGGGAGGGGGCAGCGTGGGGTCCATGGTTCCACCGTGGACCCGTGCCCGTCGCCGTCCCATCGGGCGCATCCCCCAAGAACGCCTGGGCGCCGCTACGGGTGGACGGCCTCTCGGCCGAGCGACGCCGAACGGCGGCCCGACGCGACGAACGGGCCGCCGCGAGAGCGGCGACCCGTTCGGGAGAGCTCGGGTGGACGGCCGCTTGCCGTCCGCTCGATGAGATCAGCCCCAGGAGGCTGATGCCGAACACGCCGGCGCCAGGACGACGATGCATCCCGCCACGCTGTCCTCCGATGTCGCAACTCCGACCCGAGCAGGGGAACCGGGGTTCGGGTGACGGGCGCCTCGCCGCCCTGGCCACCGGGCAGCTCGACACCAGCCCCTCAGGCCTTGACCCAAACGTCGCCCCAGTACGGCTTGGGCAGGAAGTTGCCGAACGGCCGGGTGCGGAAGTCGTTGAGCCCCCGCACCTGGGAGTTGGCGATCAGCGAGTGCGGCGTGTCGAACAGCCAGATGTTCAGCGCGTTCTCGTTGACCTCCCTGATCACCTTGTCGTTCGCGGCCTTGCGGGTGGCGAAGTCGTTGGTGGCCCGTCCCGCCTCGAGGTTGGCCTGCATCTCCGGTGTCGTGTACTGGGTGAAGTTGATGTACACGGGACCCTGCGCCGTGTCGAACGCGTTGTACACGTAGTTGGCGTCGGGGTCGGGGTAGCCGTACCACCGGAACCACGCCGCCTGGAAGTTGCCCAGGGCGATGGTGGAGATGTACTTCACCTGATCGACCTGCTCGATCTCCGCCTCGATCCCGGAGTCCTTCCACTGCTGCTGCAACGCCTGCATCAGCGAGGTGGTCTCCAGGCTGGGGAGGCCGCTCAGCGTGAACGCGAGGCTCGACGCGCCGGTGGCGGCCTTGTAGAGCTCGATCTCCTCCTTGGCCTTCGCCGGGTCGTATTGGTAGTAGCCCGTCTCGTCCTCGGGGACGTGCCACTTCGAGTCGGGGCGGTAGCCCTGGGTGGTGATCTGCACGCCCGTGCCGACGAGATCGGCGATCTGCTCACGGTCCGTCGCGTAGGCCACCGCCCTGCGGGCGTGGACGTTGCCGAACGGGTTGGGGGAGTTCGTGTCGTTCTCGCCCGTGTTGAGCATCACGAACGTGCGCTCGCTCGTGTAGTCCCGGATGGTCGTGTAGTCGGGGCTGATCCGCTCGGCGACCTGGGCCGAGGTCGCGTACGCGACGTCGACGTCGTTGGTGCCGAGCGCTCGCTCCTTCGCGTCGTCGTCGATGATCGGGCGGAACTCGATCTCGTCCAGGTACGGGAGCTGGGCGCCGGTCGGGCTCTTGCGCCAGTACCGGTCGAACTTCGTCGCTCGGAACAGGTCGTTCTGGCGCCACTGCTGGAACTCGAACGGCCCGGTGCCGACCGGCTCGAGCACACCACCGTCTTTGACGCCCTCGTCGTTGACGTGGTTGATCATGGAGGGAGCGAGCATCCACCCGGCGCCCGCGAGCGCCTGGGGGTACTGCGCCCAGGTCTTCTGGAGGAACACCCGCACCGACAGCGGGCCCGTCACCTCGACGCGGTTGTACATCGGAGCCATGGCGATCTGGGTCAGGCCCGTCGTGAAGGTGGCGTCGAGGCTGAGCTTCACCGCTTCGGCGTCGAGCGGGGTCTCGTCGTGGAACACGATGTCGGGCTTGACCGTGACGTCCCACTCCTTGAAGTCGGTGCCCTCGACGGGTGTCACCGACTCGGCCAGGAACATCTCGGGGTTGCCGTCCTTGTCGAGGATCACGAGCGGCTCGATGACCGAGGAGCCGACCATCGTGCCGGCCTCGGCCCACTGGTTGATCGACGGGTTCCAGCCGTTGGTCTCGGCCGGCACCGCGATGACGAGCTTTCCGCCGGCCTGCGGTGTCTCCTCGGCCTCCAGTTCGTTCGGGATGCTGCCCGGCGCGATCCCTTCGTCGGCGGAGTTGGTGCCGGTACCGCAGGCCCCCAGCACCAGCGCCATCGTCGAGGCAGCGGCGATGGTGGCGACGGCCACCCGACGTCGCCGTTGTCTGCTCGTCGGTTCCTGACTCGGGTCCTTCATGATGTCCCTCTCCGTTGTCGGGCCGGCGCGGATCGTCCTTGCCGGTGCCGCCGTTCCCCATGGTGCGCAAGCGCACCCGAAACCCTGTCTCCCCGCACCGGATCGTGGTGCCCGATGTCACTACGTTGGTTCCTGTCGGTACTTCCGCCGCCGATGTGAGGGACCCGACTGCACCTGACGAGGCGTCAGATTCACGGGACCGTAGCGGTCCCGTCCGGGCTGCGCCCGCGATCACCCGGCGGGTCCGACGCTCGCGGACGGCGGGGCGGGTGCCCGCTACTCGATGCCGTGGTCGAGCGCGTAGCGGATCAGTTCCTGCTTGCGGTTGAGGTGGAGCTTCTGGAGGATGTTGCGGACGTGGTTCTCGACCGTCTTGTCGGCGATGAACAGGGTCTCGCCGATCTCCTTGTACGTGTGGCCGCGGGCGACGTACTGCAGGACCTCGCGCTCGCGGTCCGACAGGGGCCGGACCGGGCCCGATGCCTTCGCCATGCGCCGGAACTCGCCGAGCACGAGCGCGGCGAGGGCGGGTGAGAACACCGGCTCGCCCTGCGCGGCACGCCAGAGGGCGTTGCGCAGCTCGTCGGGCGGTGTCGACTTCACCAGGTAGCCCACGGCGCCGGCCGCAACCGCGTCGAGCAGGTCGCGCTCGGCCCCGGAGACCGTCAGCATCACGATGCGGGTGGACCCGCCGCAGGTCTTGGCGACCTTGATGCCGCCTCCGCCCGGCATGTGCAGGTCGCACACCACCAGATCGGGTGCGGTGGATCGGATGAGGGCGATCGACTCGTCTGCATCCCCGGCCTCGCCGACGACGTGGAAGTTCTCGCCCAGATCGGCCCGAACACCTCGACGCCAGATGGGGTGGTCGTCGCACAGCACGACGCGCACGGCGCTGAGGTTGCTCATGGTGCTGATCCTCCCACCCGCGCCGGCGTCGGTGCCGGTTCCTCCGGAGACGCCGCCGGTTCGTGCGACCCTCGGGCCCGCCACCACGCGACGAGGCGGGCGCCGACCCGGGTCAGGAACCAGGTGAGGGCGACGAACGTGATGGGCTCGACCATGAACCGGAACCGGTTGTTCTCGCCGATCTCGAAGAGGTTGCCCACAACCGTGACGCTGACCACGGTGATCCCGATCACCGCGAGCGCGGCATCGGTGGCCGTCGCTCGCCGGCGGGCGACGCGGACGACGCCGCGGATCCCGGCGACGGCCGCGATGGCGGTGGCGACGATGACGGTGATGCTGAAGCGCCACCGCCCACCGGGTGTGCCGATCGGGATCCACCACCCGGCGTTGGTCCTCACCGGCGGGTCGTACGGGACGTCGAGCAGGACGATCTGGCGGTAGACGGTGTCCGCACCGTCGATCTTCAGCCGGTTGTCGTAGACGAACGCGTACTGCGACGAGGACTCCGACCAGATCTGCATCGAGCCGAACACCGCCCGCGCCGCGGATCCTGGCTCGGCCCACCCCGCGGCCAGGGCGTTGTCGAGGCTCTCGCGGTAGATGGGCAGGAAGCACTCGTCGTTGAAGTTCTCGCGTCCGGTGGTGGGCTTGGTCGGGTCCGCGAGCACGGGGATGTCGGGGTGCTCGCGCTCGCACGGTGCGACCACGTCGGCGTAGGTGTCGGTGGGCAGGAACACGGGATAGGTGGCGAGCGGCGTGAGCACCCCCTCGTCCACCAGGCGCTGGCGGGTCTCGGTCGGCAGCTCGTCGATCGTGACCCGCTGCAGGTTCCAACCGAGCCAGGAACTGAACGACGGCGATCCGAACAGCACCTGGTTCTTGGCCATGAGCGCCACGATCACCAGCGTCGGTATGCCGATGGCGAGGAGCGCCGGCCGCCACCTCCCGACCGGCCGGCGAGCCACGATGACGACCGCAAGGACGCCGACGAACCAGAGCGGGTTGAGGAGCGCGCGCGTGAGCACGCAGCCCGCGGCGAGCAGGGCGATCGCCATCAACCAGCGCAGGCCCCCGGTGCGGACCCACCGGATGCTCGCCAGAGCGATCGCCGTGATCGCCACCGTGAGCGGGTACTCGTAGGACAGCCAGCTCTCGTAGAGGATGACCGTGGGGCTGCAGGTGATGATCAGGGTGGCCACCAGCGCCGGCACCCGGCCCACGCGCAGCCCGATGAGCAGCCGGTAGGTGACGGCGACGAGCACCAGGCCGAGCAGCAGCCACAGCAGGTGGAAGGTGCGCTCGGGGCTGATGGGCGACAGCTTCAGCACCAGTCCGATCAGCAGGTTGAACAGCGGCGGCTGGGTGTGCTGGAACCAGAGCGACTCGATCAGGCGGTCCTCGAGCAGGCCGGGGTCGAGGTGCTGGAGCGAGACGGCGAGGAGGCTGGCGTCGTAGCGGACGCCGGCCAGGTGGGCGGCGAGCCGGCTGACCACGAAGCCGCCGGCGAGCACGACGAACGCCACGCGGTCGACCGCGGCCGCACGGGTGCGCACGCGTCCGCCGATCGACGAGCCGGTGGTGGTCATCAGGCGGGGATCCGGATCCGGACCTCGGTGCCCCGTCCGGGGCGCCCGTCCACCTCGACCGAGCCGCCGATGTCGTCGATGCGACCTCGGATCGACCGCGCGATGCCGATCCCCTCGGCGTGCTCGTCAGGGTCGAATCCCGTGCCGTCGTCCTTCACCGAGCAGAACAGGCCGTCGTCGGGATCGAGCTCGACGAACACGGTGGCGTGGGTCGCTCGGCCGTGCTTGGCCGCGTTCACGAGGGACTCACCGACTGCGCCGCGCAGGGCATCGGCGACGGCGACCGGGACCGGCGGAAGCTCGTCGGTGAGGACGACGTCGGTGCGCAGCGACTGACGCCGCTCGATGTCGGCCGCGGTGTCGCGCAGCGCCGCGGCGAGGTCTGTCGTGCCGGCGTGGTCGCGGAGCGAGGCACCAGTCGATCCCGGTCGCGTCCCGAACAGGTACTGGCGCAGCTCGACCTCCTGCTCGCGGGCGAGCGCGCCCAGCTCGGTGTCGTCGGTGCGGCGCTGCACCACCGCCAGGGTCTGCAGCACGCCGTCGTGGAGCGTGCGGGCGACCTCCTCCCGGGCGCGGGCGACCGCCACCTCGCGCTCGGCGGCCCGCAGCTTGGTGGTCACCAGACCGGCCAGACCGCCGGCGAGGGCGTACATGACGATCGTGCCGACGGCGGCGAGCTGGTTGTCGCCGTGGCTGAGCGGCGGGTCGGCCTCATCGGTCCAGAACACGAGCTGCCCGACCAGGCGGACGAGTCCGAGTGCGGCGCCGGCCAGCACGCCGCGCCCGGCTCCGTAGGCGACCCCGATGCTGAGGACGGCGGCCGCGGGCCAGGCGACGCCGAGCGACTGCCCGTGCGCGCTCCAGATGCCGCCGACCTGGCCATAGACCCACCAGTCGGCGAACACCAGGGCCATGGCGATCGCGAGCTCGATCGCGAGCGCGGCCCGGGTGAGCAGCCGAGCCGGCGCGATCCGGACCACGACGCTGGCGAGCCCGGTCCACGCAAGGGTGATGCCGATCGCCACGGCCGCGACCCCGGGCCGCTCGAGCGACGAGCTGCGGGCGTCGAACGCCAGGACGATGGCCATCCACACCCACATGACCCAGCGGAACGCAGCGATCCCGGTGAGGAGGTCCCGCTCGAGGGCGACCTCCTCGGCCGGCTTGACCCCGTCGGTCACCCACCGGTCCGTGGCGGTCCGCACCGAGGTCCGAGCGGGGGACACCATGGCCGTGACGGTACTCGTCGGACCGGGTGCGGCCGCGAGCACGGCCACCGGGATGGGCACGAGGGGCGAGGTCGACGACCGGTCACGTCGGTGGGTCGAGGGCGACGACACCGGCGGGGGACGAGGGCGACCACGTTGCGCGATGTTCACCTGCCCGACACCGGGCGTCTTGCCGACCGGATCCGCGGGTACGGGGTGCTCGGGTCGGTCCTCCGCTTCTGCGGTGGCCCCGGTGGGAGGTTGCCAGCCTACCTACCAGTAGGTAGGCTGGCGAGAGGTTCTCCGGGACCCCCTTTTCGGCAGTCCGACCCCATCCACGGATCGAGGTGCACCCCATGTCCCTGCTCGACGCTCCGGCGTCCACCGCCCCCCTCGCCGATGCCGATGGCGACACCCGGGAGAAGCCCGGTTCGCTGCTGCCGGTCATCCGCGTGATCCCCGCCGCCGCCTACGAGAACCCGACGTGGAAGGGCATGGCGTACTTCGGGCGCGATCTGCTCGCGTACGCGCTGGTGCTCGCCGGCCTGTTCCTCTTCGACAACCCGGTCGTCGTCGTGGCGCTGTGGGTCGTGTCATCGCTCGTGATCTCGTCGTTGTTCATCGTCGGCCACGACGCTGCGCACGAGGCCCTCTTCCGATCCAAGAAGCTCAACTCGGTGGTCGGCCACCTGGCGATGCTGCCCTCGTGGCACGTGTTCGAGGGCTGGGTGCTCGGTCACAACCGCGTCCATCACAAGTACACCGTGCGCCAGGGCATGGACTTCGTGTGGCACCCGGTCACCCCGGCCGAGTTCGCGGCCATGAGCGGCTTCGCCAAGCTCCGCCACAAGCTCGAGTGGTCGTGGCTCGGCGCCGGCGCCTACTACGTCCGCGAGATCTGGTGGCACAAGATGATGGTGGGCAAGCCGCCGGCCCGCTGGGCCAAGGCCATCCGCCGCGACCGCTGGATCATCCTCGCCTGGATCGTCGCCACCTGTGGCGCCGCTGCGGTGGCCGGCTTCGCCCGCTACGGCACGGTCCTCGGCGCCGTCTGGCTCCCGGTCAAGATGCTCGTGGT
>Ga0105044_10006643_pt1 | contig 15908 bp, 18 predicted proteins | sample MAT01_FD_78092 | JGI IMG/M metagenome (GOLD analysis project Ga0105044, IMG submission 78092) | Freshwater microbial communities from Lake Fryxell liftoff mats and glacier meltwater in Antarctica - MAT-01 | ecosystem: Environmental > Aquatic > Freshwater > Ice > Liftoff microbial mat | place... | reverse complement strand
TTTCTTTGTCACCCATGCGAATGTCAACGGGTCCGGTGGCGTAAGCCCAAACGGTGCCATCCGGCGGTGAAGGCTGGCCCAGGGGGCCGTTACCTGAATAGCCAGCCCCGTTCACAATGACGTCCCCTCGTCCGATCGTCACGAGGCGAGTCCCATCGCTCAAGGCGTCGTACAGATTCACCCAACGCTCCACAAGAGCCGGGGTGGCATGGATCATACCGCGCCCACCAGCAGAACAATTGGCCAGCGCCTGAGCCAAGAAGGAAAGCGCCAGAGCCGGAGCAACGGGCGTGGGGGCAGCGGCACCTCCGGGGTTCAAGATGTGGAGATCATCATTGGGAGTAGTGCGGACAAGACTGGGGTTCGTGGGGTCAGCGTTGCCGTTCCACAGTTCATACTCCAGCGCCTTGTATTGGACTGAATCCAGACGATCCATCGCTATGGCCTGATAGTCCATCCCCATCATGCCAAAGGTACTACATTGGAAGGGCACGACGATTTGGTATGGGCTGTAGTCCACATGAAACTGACTGCCATCATCGTCCTTCTTGGGGATCTTGGCGTCAAATGCCACAAGCGGGGCCACTGTGGAGATGCCATTTCCCACCCCCGCCAGGGAGATGTCGGTCGTGGTGAAGTTGACCGCCCCCACTGGGGATTCGGCATAAGCCCCGATCCAAGTAAAGTCTAGAACGGAAGTGGTGGTGAGGCCGGAAATGGTGGAGAAGCCCGTGACGAGAACGTCTCCGGGGTCCACGTTCGATAGGGCCTCTAGGGCAAATTGAATGTCCCCGGAGGTGGCGTTGTACGCCAGGGGAGCGGTTGTCTGGCCGAAGAAAGTGATAGACCAGGTCCCCGAATCCGCCACAACAGTGGCGCGGTCAACTTCTCCAGGAGCCCCGCAGGGCCTTGATGCCTCTCCCTGGACGCAATTGTAGCTATGGAAGGTAAACCCACCCTCCCAGCGCCCGTCCCCCTGGTCTTCGGGCCAATAGCCCGAGTCCATCAGGTTGTGCTTGGGTGGGATGAACCCTGGCGGGCTCACGACATACTGGGGGCTAATGGACATGTGGTCCTCTCTAACGGGTCGATACGGCCGAAGGGCCGGACAGCCAAGCTGCCCGGCCCTCGCCAAAGTTTGGGCGTTATGCCAGGCCCGTAAGAGTCTAGCTCACTCCACCGGGACAGGTGAAGGGTGGGACGGGCTCGGGGGCCGTACCGTTGGGGCACAGGGTGTGCTCGATGCGGAGCGACTCAAGACCAACCATGCAGACCTGGACCCACTGCTCAGCAAAGAGCTGGAGATCGTTGGTGCTGTTCAAAAGGGAGTCCCTAACCAGCCCGACATCAAGAGTTCCTGCATCCAGACGGACGAAGGTGCCGGGAGCGAACAAGTACGACACAACCGTGTCGGGCCATTCGTTCATGGCTCCAGGGGCCTGAATATCGTTGAAGGCCTGACCGGCGCCAGTGGCGCTGTCATAGTACCAGCAAACGTTCAGGTTGGCCTGAGCGAAGAACTGGTTGATGGCGGACATATCGGCGCCGAGGAAGTTGAGCCCCAGGGCATGGTCGTTGACCATGTCCACCTTGAGGAAGTCCGGCACCCACGAGGGGAGAAGAACATCAAGGGTGGCGTCGGGGTTCATGTGATGACGACGACGGTAGTTGGCCGCAGCCGCAAGAAGGTCGTAGACGATCGAGCGGGTGGCGCCGTACACGGCCCCGTGGGTAACGGCCGTGGAGGCGGCGTCGATGGCATCCAGGTAGAAGATTTCCTTGGTCTCCGTGAAGATCACGGAGAGGTCAGCAAGGAAGGCTTCGACCTGCTCGGGGAAGACCCGATAGTTCAAGTTGCCGAAGGTCACACAGCGAGACACCGCATCAACACGGCACTCCTGGATGGGGGGGCAAACAACGGCCGTACAGGGCTTGTTGGGGGTAGGTCCACCCTGGCTGACGTAGCCAGCAGCGTCTTCCGCTTCCGTGGTGATGCGAACGCCCGGGGCGGCATCGCGGAAGTCGGGAGGCTGGATGTAGCGGATCCCACCACGAGGCGCCTGAGCCACGGGGAGGCATCGCTCCACGGGGTTCAGTTCATCCGCAAGGCGGAAGAAGCTGTAGTCGGGCTCAAGTGGGGCGCAAACCCCACCGGATGCCACGAGGGCGTTGGCCTCATCGGCCTCGTCGGAGCGAGCGGCCTGAAGGGACGAAAGGACGCTGAAGTTGTCCTCCGCCCCAGTGTTCAGGCTGAACTCATGATCCGCCACGGCAGACGCAAGCGTCACGAACTCGAAGGTACCCGTTGGCACGTTGCCCATGCCAATGCGACGGTCCACGATGGCCTTCGCCAGGGTAGAGATGTCGATGGACTGGCCCTCCGAAAGGGAGCTAATGCCACGAGCCTTGAAAGCCGCTCCAGAAGGGGCGGTTGCCTGAGGGGCAAGCGCATCGGGGCGAGCCTCGTTCAGGTTGGAAATGGCGGTATCTTCCACCGTGGTACCCTCCTGGGGTGTTGGACCTTGGATCGAAGCCTCTACGGGGGCCTCTGCCGATAGCTGAACTGGATCTGATTCCGAAAGGGTTTCGGTCTCAACTACTTCCTCGGCAGGTGCCTCGGTGGACATCTCAGCCGTAGCGGATTCCTCTACGGCCAATTCCTCCACGGAATCCGTGGCGGCTTCCGCTCCCGTCTCTTGAGCAAACTCAGTTACGGGTTCCTCGGCGGCCTCTTCGGCATGAGCCGAAAGGGCAGCGCTGGAAAGAGCGGCAGAAACTGCTGTTTCTACGGCTGCCTCTACGACAGCCGAGACCTGGTCAAGAGAATCGGCAAAGGTGGTGGCTAGGCTGATCTCAACGGGGACTTCCACCACGGGGGCCTCTAGGGCCGCCTCGGTGGGGGCCTCTAGTGCTGCCTCAACCTCCACGACTACGCCTTCCTCTTCCTCCGCCGCATCTTCGGCTGGCGCATCAGCGCCTTCCTCGGGTGCGAAGCGCCCGAGGGCGTCAGCAAGACGCACCTGACGGGCTTCAGAAGCTTCGGCGCGTGCCGCCCCTTCTGCTTGAACGACATCGTAGGAACCAATGAGGGTTTCTACCTGAGCAAGGGTCTCGTCAGAATCGCGGGCCGCGTCGGCCAGGCCTTCTACTTGAGCCCTGATGTTTGTACCAAGATCCGAAAGTTCCTCATCCGATAGGGAGCTGAGGTCCTCGGGAACCATGACTGGTTCTTCCACTTGGATTCCTCCAGGGTTAGTCCGTCTGGCGAAATTGCGCCTAAATGATCTGGCGATCATCCATATGTTTTAGAATACGTCAAAAGACACTCTCAGGTGTTGAATGGGACACGGATTTCTGCCCAAAAATGCAACAAGGCCACCCCGCAGGGTGACCTTGTTGCATTTAACGAACTTATTGGTCTAGATGTCCATGCGGAGCGCCCCGTGCGACCTTTCCCATGTGGTCAAGGCGTGCACAAGAGAATCATCCCACGAGGTGGAACTGGTTCTGGCCATCTGGGACTGAACGAATTGCATGCATTCAAGTCCATAGGTATCCTTTACTTGTGAAAGCATGTCCTGGACAACCAGTGCTTCCTGAAGGGTTGAGTTCATGGGGAACCTCCTTACTTGCTAGTATTATAGTCCATGGGGGGCCACAGATCAACTCTCAGGTGTTTCCATACCCTCTAGGGTGCCGTCAGGGACTTCCAAGTCCACATCTTCTGGAGGGACTGGCTTGGGGGCTCCGGGGTGAGGCTTGGGGCGCTCCCCCGTGTTGGTCTTAACGAATCGCATTCCCCCCCGAGATTGAGGCCCTGGCTGCGGTACCCTCGTCTTAAGTTCTTCCAAAATTTCCTGAGGTCCGCGAGACTCCCAATCCGCCAGCACCGCAATCCCGCCCCCAATCCATTCAGAAATGGAACCGGCCCTGTCGTGTGCACCATCATCAATGGCCTGGAGCATGCAACGACGAGCGTCCTCTAGCCGCACCCATGCGATCTCAGTCTTGCTGTCGGAGATCCCGTATGGATAGGTCGAGTGCTTTCGCCAAACGAGCCACGACCCCAGGAGAGCCGCCGCGCAAGTTGCGCTCAAGCAGAGATAGGTACGATTTGGAAATTTGGGCAACATCGGCCAGTTCCTTTTGGTTGAGTCCGGCACATTCTCGTTCCAATCGTATCCGCTCGCCATTGGTTCTCATCGCTTTCTCCAAAAAGAACAAAGGAGCGCACTAGGCGCCCCCTTGTGGGTGTAAATCGTCTTACTCCCATGGCCAAGACTGGTCGAAACCTGCCTCCAGGAGGGGGATCATCTTGAAGCACTGGTCCGTAAAGCCTGCGAACAAGTAGCGACCGGGCTGATTCGTATCCAAGTTGGCCCGGCCCGCTCCGCTGAGATCCCAAACGTAAATGGGACCGGCGTAGTCGAGATGCTTGGCTTTGATGGCGGGATGATCCTGCATGTCCGTCAGGACGATGATGCGATCGTGGGGGCCGTAGTCCTCAAGGGCCGTTCGGATGCAAACCCACGTGTTGGTCCCGCTCCCCACTGAGCCAATCTGGTGATTCAGGGACTCCACTCCCCTCAGGACGCTCGCTGGGAGGTGAAGTGCCTTCTGGCTGGTGGCATACTGCACAACCGTGCAGTTCCCTGCGTTCCTGGCGTTGATGGCACAACCGAAGAGGGCGGCGAGATCAACTGGTCGCATGCTAGAGCGAGCTGAAACTGAACCCCAAGTCATTGAACCAGACGTGTCAATCATCACGAGGGTCTTGCCGGGAAGTCGGGGAATGTTGTTCAGCGATGCGACAAGCGCTGCCTCTAGGGCGGGCCCAAATACGATGGACCCAGAAGCCTTCCATGCCGAATAGAACCGATAGGGGAACTGACGGCTCTTGGCTACTCGTTCGGGATCGGCCAGGTAATCAGCGATCTCCTTGAGGATGCCAGGGGAAACCCCCGCCTGTTCGAAGTTGCGGATGTTCCTCAGGCGAGCCATGTAGCCCATCTGGGCAATGATGGCCTCCCATGCGGCAGCATCCATGCCGCCGTCGATCCAGCCGCCCATGCGCTCCCAGGTGAACCCCGCTTCCGCCAAAACGGATCCGGGGTCCTCTTGAGAGAGGAGCCATTCGCGACGTTCTCCCTGAGGGATGAGGTTCAGTCGATGGGCCTGCGCTAGCCGGGGATACCCCTTGGCCTCCAAGACCTGGAGATTCTCTGGCGTTGGCTCAAAGTGACCATGTCGGCGTTCCAGCAGGTGGCGGAAAAGGGTGGACTGATCCCCCTTGGGGCGAGGGTGCGTCAAGTTCACCACGTCCCCCATCCGAACCGAGTGGGACTCTCCGTCATACTTCAGGACGGAGAACTCGTCATATAGGCGAACGGCCGCATCAGCGATGCCGCGCTTGATGGCGGGAGGGATGGGGCGTCCATGATGAGACAGCCAGTATCCAAGAGCCTCGGCGGGCTCGTCGGGCCGATCTAGCCCCGACGACACCATCTGGCGCACGTTGGGGCCCTCTAGCGAGGGATCCGCCGCACGTGCGCTCAGAATGGCCTTGGCGGCCTCCATGGCCACCACGAGGGCAGCGGAGCGCATGTTGCACTCACGGCGGAGGAAGGGGACGAACTCCGCCATCCATGCTGGGTCCTTTAGTGCGACCTTGTGGACCAGGGTGACGAAGCGGCTATCACGGTCCCCAGGGGACTCGTAGAAGGTGGGCTCTCCGACCATGTTGGACACTGCCAGCATGTAAAGTTCCGACTTGGCCGACAGGGTCAGCCCCTCGGCTCCCTCGTGAGTCGGAATGGCCTTGCTCGACTTGCGGACAACAATGGGCCCCCTGGCTACTAGGCGCGGCTTTGACGCTACGGTGACGTTGGAGAACTTAGCCATCGTGATCCTTTCGGTTTGGAGCTGCGAGAACTGAGCGACTCGGGTGGGTTTCTGCAAAAGGAAGTAACCCGAATCTTCACAACGCAACAAGAGAATGAACGGACAACAAGTCGCATCAAGTGCTTTAACCAGGTGCGTTACCACTTCGCCACGGACGACTAGGTCGTCCGGAGGGATTCGAACCCCCGATGCCAGGTTGCTAAGAAGTATCTCGACACTACAGAACCGTTCAGATTTGAAGGCGGACAAATGAGTGCGTCAGGAGAGTGTGTGCCTTACACGAGGGACAAGGCCCCCATGGGAATCGAACCCATTAACTTTCTTGGAAGGAAGTATCCCGATGCGTCAGAACCGCCTGACGGGAGTCAACTTGCGTCAACCCCTGTCAACAAGAATTACTCTATCAGGCAGGCTCTCGGTTGGCAAGCCTTTCGGCCGAATTCTCCAGAAATGTTTCCCACATGTCCCGAATCACCCGATCGGGCACCCGCTCCACTCCCTCCCGCAGGGCATTGCGCTCCAGGCAAACCTCCAGAGGGATGTGGCGCATGTCTAGGGTGTAGTCGTCCAGGAGGGCGTCAGCCTGGAGGGCCACCTGCCCCCATCTGGTGCGGATGGACGTGGAAAAGTTCGTGTCCGCCACAATGACGCTGAAGTCACGACGAAGGGCATGGCGAATGGCACTCTCCTCCACCTCCAGTACCAACTTTTCGTTAAGGCGGCTCCATTCCGACTGGTCCAACATGGCCCGCAAGTCGTCCCGACAAACCACCTTAACCTGGTGGGTCCCGAGGGCGTCCTGAAGTTCTCGCGCTGCCGTGGACTTGCCCGAACCGGGCAGTCCGATGGCGAGGTAGAGTGTCTTCTGCATTAGGAAATGTCCCTTTCGTCTGTCCACTCCTGGTGGATGATTCCGTGATGGAACTCCGTGATCTCGGAGAACTCGGGAGACGTCCAGATGATGGTCGTATCAGTCCAGTTAGGTCCCAAATCCTCTTTGTCGGCAGGGTCATCCGTTGTTATGTCCACGGCCCACTGACGTGCCTCTTCCTCGCTCTCCGCCATAACCCACACGGTGTGGGGAATGTCGTACAACGTCACTGGATTTGTCTGCTCCGCCCACGAACCCGTGAGTTCCAAGCGAAACACCCTGGGCTCAATCGAGGTATTCACGGGGGCCATCCTCTACTCCAGGAATTCGTACCCAGCTCCATCCAGAACCCAAGTCCTTGCGGTCCATCTGCACTTCCTTCGACATGGCCAACAGATCCAACTGGGGGACCAAAACGGTCGGGACGATCCTGTCCCAAACGATGCCCACTTGAAGCAAATGAAGGACAGCGCAGGCCTCTCCGAAGTAGACCCCAGCGGCAAAGGCGTCGTCCGCAAGGGGTCCCCCTTGGGACTCACACACCACGAAGGGCATCGCTACTTGGAATCCAGCATCCTGGTGTTCATTCGTTGATTCGCTCATGGGCCAACCTTATCGGCCGGACTCTCAGACGCCCGCCCCGCCGGAAACTAAACGTCAGGCTCCTGGAAGGGGAGGTCCGCCGGGGGTTCCAGCGCTCGCCAAATGGCCGGACGGATGTCCCCCTGGTCCAGCAAGGTGAACAGCATGGAGCGGTCGGGATGGCTGGACACGTGCGCAGCAAACTGGCCCCTCAGGAGATGCCTGCCCGCATGGTCCCTCAGTCCCTGACGGTAGCGGGTGTCCAATAGGGCCGTTTGGAACTCCAGCCAAACCCGATTCAACTCCGATTCCGCCCGATCTTCCAAATCCTCACGGATGGTCTTCACCCAAAGGGCAAATTCGTCCGGGACGGACTCCAGGAGAGTTGCCATGGCATCCGGGCTCTCCAGCATGGAGGCCGCCGCAGCGGGAGACATCCCCAAGGCCTTGGCAATGGTGGCAGGGCCCTTGATCCATGGGCGCAAGGCCTCTACCCCCACGTGGCGCCAAACGGTTTTGGCACTGACGTTTGTCAGGATGGCATGCAGTCGCACGTACTCCCCAGACTTGACCTTGACCTTGAAGTCAGGCCCTCTCTCGCTGGGCCAAGAGAGCACCACGCCCTCAAGGTGGCGGCGCTGGGGCGATTCCACGAAAGCGAGAATGTCGTCTGGGGTGGAGAGGTGGTCGTACTGTCCGGCACGGCTACCCGCCCACCAGTCGCACTCCTCAATGGGGACGTCTGCCCCAGAACGAATGTGGGTGGCCCCCAAGAGGACAAGGCCGCTGTAGTGATAATGAACTACGATGCGATTCTCCGGGTAGATGATTTCCCACAAGGGGGTCAGGCCGTCCGGGACCTCAAGGTCGGGGTAGTGCGCATGGAGCCACTCGTTGGCCCAGATGGCCTGATCGGACGTGAAGGAACCTCGGGTGGCAATGCGGACCTCACTCCCTACTCGGTACCCCACCCCCAGGGACCCGTCCATCTTTTCCGACACCCGAGGTAACCCAGCGGGGATCTCGTGGGACTCATGCTGGGATAGGTTCAAAAACTTCGGCCACGGGCGCGCCACAATCTGGCCTCCGTGCCCAAGAATCAGTCCCCGACACGCTCGGGTGATGTTGTCCCAATGTCCCTCATGCTGAGTCTTGGCGGTGTAGTTGTAGAGGGTCAGGGGGGCGGATTCGTGGCTTACCTGACGAACCCACCCATCCGCAACGGCATTATGGAGGTCTACCTCATGAAACAGCTCTTGAATTCGCATGCAAGCATGCTATCGGGAGCACTCTGGTTTAGTAGGGGTAGTGGGACTCGAACCCACGATGGTCTTTCGACTTCGGATTAAAAGTCCGGTTCCTTCGCCGCTCGGTCATACCCCCGTGAATCTCACGGACTGCATTGCGTCATTGCTCCTGATTGGTCCCCTCAGAGCGACTCGAACGCTCCTGTCCCGATTAAGAGTCGGGTACCTCGCCATCTAGGTGTTGAGGGGTCATGTGTCTGGGCTCCAGCACCTCGACTCGAACGAGGAACTTTTTATTAACAGTAAAACGTGATTCCAATTTCACCATGCTGGAATGTACTGATTTGGGGAGATCGGAGGTACTCGAAACCTCATCGCGCCAGGATCACAACCTAGTGCTCTTCCTCTTGAGCTACGACCTCAGCTTCCCCTCTAGGACTCGAACCCAGAACCTTTGGACCAAAACCAAACGTGTTTCCAATTACACCAAGGGGAAATGACGCTCGTCCTCCAGGGCTCGAACCTGGAACTTTGGATTCAGAATCCAAGGTGTTTCCAATTACACCAAAGACGAAAGTCTTGCAGTCGGGAACCCCGGTGTCGAACCGAGCGCCTTCTGGCCCCAAACCAGACGTCGCACCCCGCGACTCGTTCCCGTTGAGCGAGAGACCGGGCCGTTACCTCCGGACTAAGGGCCCCAGCGGCCCACGTGCACATTTACACCACCTCTTGCAGTCGAGATGGCGGGATTCGAACCCACGATCTTTGGTCCCCCAGACCAACGCTTTAGCCAAACTAAGCTACATCTCGCTGGTGGGCACCCGGGGAGTTGAACCCCGATTCGGATGGGTTTAAAGCACCCCGCTTTACCAAATTAGCGCAGGTACCCACGATCTAAATTTTCAATGTTCGGTGCCGATGGCGGGATTCGAACCCACACCTTAACGCCGTTTGAAAGCGCTGTCTCTACCACTTGGACTACATCGACTTGTGTCGTGGGGGTGACAAGACTCGAACTTGCACTGAACTGGCCCTAAACCAGTTGCCTCCTGCCAATTGGGCTACACCCCCATGATAACTACAGTCCCCCAGGCGGGATTCGAACCCGCACCACTTGCGCTCTCGACGCAAGGCCTCTGCCATTTGGGCTACCGGGGGGAGCAACTCAACCCCCGAGGGGGCTAGGCGAGGTTAAACGGCAAACGATTAGGTCGCTGATGGCCCCGTTGGGGCTGCGGCTTCAGGTGTTTGCGGAACATGTCTCCATCGTAGCACCCTGGGTGGCGGATGGCAACCGATTTGGAGAACTTCCAAAGAAAAACCCTACAGGCTCCGTAGTACCCACCTCTCGATTTCCACCGCCAACTCCTCAAGGCTCTCCCCTACCCTCAAGCGAGGCTTTCGCAGTGCCATCTGGGAAACAACGTCAAGCCTTCGGGCGTAGAGGGGGTGAGTGGCAACGCAGATGGGGGTTGCGAGTCGATCCGAAAGGGTGCCCAACTCAAAGAGCGTGATGGGACACAGGGTCTCATCAGGAAACCAGAAGGACACCAAGTCGGAACGCATCAACCATGCATGTTCCCACGCACTCTGCGCCTCGGCGGCGTTCTCATCGCTCATGTCCCAATTGTCTCGCCTTGGGTTGACCAAGTAGGCGGAGATGCCCTCTAGTCTTGAGATGAGTTCCGCCTGCCAATCCCCGCATGACGTGATTCCGCCTGCCAAGAATACCACCGGGATGGTGGCATCTGTCGCCATGGCGGAACTGGGGGCCGTTATGATGGTGGTGGGCATGGGACCTCTTCGGAGTCGATGGCGAGTCTGAGGGATTCTTCGAAATTCATCCTAGTGGCCGTAACCCTACAGGCCTCCAGGCTTTGATCCACCAGGAAGGCTTTCCGGCCCGTCCTCATGGCCGCCACGCCCGTAGTGCCGCTCCCGCAGCAGGGGTCCAGGACCCAATCGCCCGTGTTGCTCCATGTCCGTACGACTCGATCCAGCAGCGTGAGTGGCTTCTGAGTGGGGTAATGGACCCTCTCTCGCGAGGTGGTGGAAAGAATGCTGATGGCCCAAACGTCCGTCATCATGCGGCCATCTGGATGAAACCCCTTCCGACCCTCCACGTTGGGAGTGGCGTAGGGTTCCCTCAGGACGTTGAAGGTCCACTCGGGTCCCTTGCTCCACCACATGAGAACGTCATGCTTGCGTGCCAACTCTCGCTGTCCCGCCCCTCCTGAGTTGTAGGACCAGATGACGTCATTGTGCCAAACCGCATCCGCATGATCCTGCTCCATTCGCACACGGAACCAAGGGGCGGAACGTGGATCAAGATGGAGGATCAGGTTGCCGCCTGGCTCCAGAACCTCCCAGCAACACCCCACCCACGACATGATGGTGTCCACAAACTCAGCTCGGCTACTCCAACGATCATCGAAGGCTCCGTGACTCTTCTGAGTCATGAAGGGGGGGTCCATGTAGACCAGCCGAAGAGGAGGCATCCCCTCTTCCAGAGCATCCTCAAGGGGTTCGTTTACCAGATTCCAATTCAAGGTTTCTCCAATACCCAGTCGGGGCTTCGTAGGGAGCGGGGGCCACGTTGATCCCAGTCGAGGTGCAGCCACCCCAGCCCCCGTGGGGGATCATGGAGCCAAACTGTACCACAATCACATTTCCAAAGATCGCCAATGTTGCCCCATGGGGGCTGGCAAGCGTGTCGTCGCCTCAAGCTTGGCCCTCAGGAAAACCGCACCGTCGGCTCGCTGGCGTGGATATTGCGTTCATGCCAATAAGCTATCGGCCGGACCCCTGAATGGACTCCACTAGTACTCCACCTTGGGCCACTTCCCGATTTCGGCCTTTAGGGTGTAGACGGTTGCTTCCGAAAGACATGCGTGCAGTAACGCCTCCACCTCGCCCCAGTCGGCGCCCCCAAGCCCAGCGCCAATGCGAGGCAGGTGGACGGTGGCCTGGAGGGCCTCCGCTACCGTATTGAGGCGCTTGAGGCATTCTTCCGCCGCAACCATCCGAAAGGGCTGGGGGTCCTGTCGCGAGGCGTACCCCGCCTGGGCCACCATATTGGCCACGTAGAGATTGGGCGCCACCGGGACCACCTGAATGGAGCCGAGACGATAGCCCCCCATCTTGCTTCCCCACGCCCTATAGGCTCTTTCGGGTTCCGCCCATTTGCGGGACAGTGCCATCACGAACCCAGCCCCCCAACCCCCTCGATCGTTGACCACGTGGGCGATGATGATTGGCGCCAGATGAGATGGCTCCAGCTCGGTAACGTTCCCGACGCAGTGATGGATCACGAATCAACCTTTGGGATCATTCCATCAAAGGAACGGACTGCCCCACGAGCACTACTGCCCCACGCACCTGAAGGAAGGTGCGACAAGAGTTCCTCGGCCCCCACGGGGGCATAATCGTGGGCGTCCACTCCCACATGAAGGCTTCGAGGGCCCGAAAGAACCTCGGCCTGGTGAGTGTGGCCATGCAGGAGGATCATGCCATCATCGCTAGGCCTGCGAGAGCGGTAGCGGTCCTCGTCGTGGGAATCCCCCCGGTAGGGGAAGTGACACAAGCGGACCCGATGGCCCAACAAATCCATCTCCACCTCCTCAAGGATGTGGAGGAACCCCACTTCGTGGTACTTGGCCCTCCACTCCGTTGCCTTTCGGGCTCCGGTCCAGCAGCGATCATGATTGCCCGCCACCAGCACCTTGACTCCATTCAACTGAGAGATCAGGGGCAAAGAATCCTTGATGGACCCCATGGCCACATCTCCCAGGTGGAACACCAGATCGTCGGGCCGAACCCGCTGGTTCCAGCGGTCAATGAGGGTAGCGTTCATCTCCTCCAGGGAGGAGAAAGGTCGTGCCGCCAGGTCGATGATGTTGACGTGACCGTAGTGGGTGTCGGAAGTGAACCAAATGCTCATACCTGTACCCTACTGATCGGTAGCTGAAAGAACGACAAGATGTCCGCCGAGTTTGCGAGCGTTGGCATCTACTCGCTTCACTCTGCCCCCGAAATCCTCCAGGGTCCAATGGGACCGATGGGACTCCGTCAGCCAACCCTCGTGGGCTTCCGGATTCTCAAACCAGATCACAGGCGTGCAGATGATGACGGCCCCTCGGATGCGATCGAGCAGGTCAAGGCCCTGCTGCTTCTCCATGTGTTCAATCACGTCCACCATCAAGATGACGTCGTAAACATCGAGCTGCTCCTTGGTGAGGGTCGTGGCGTCTTGCTCAAAAACGTGATCATAGATGGATTTGACCCATGGGAACATCTCAAGGTAACGAGGTTCCGCCTCTACGCCGTCCAGGACATCCTGGTCCTCCAGGTACTCCCTCACCATGAGGCCATACTTCCCGTGGCCAACCCCGACGTCCAAGATGCGCTTGGGCTTCTCCATCCATGCCCAATGGGTCACGGTTCCAACGATGTCGATCGAGCTTGTAGGCATGTCCAAGTCTACCAGAGCCTCCGGAGGGAATCGAACCCTCGTCTCCTGCTTACAAGGCAGGCGCTGTACCACTAAGCCACGGAGGCATGTTGGAGTTGGTATCACGGCCTCCTCATGGGAGGAGACCGTTCCGCCCGGCTTGCGCTTGAGGCACTCCAGCGAGCCCTGTGGGGGAATCGAACCCCCTCGATGGCAGTACGAAAGCCATCTCGGTCCAACCGACAGGGCATTGTGTGGCGGACGGGATTCGAACCCGCATCCCAAGCATTATGAGTACCCTGCTCAACCGTTGAGCTACCGCCACATGCGTTGTCGTGGCGACGGCGGGATTCGAACCCGCTACCTCCGGCTTATGAGACCGGCGCTCATCCAAATGAGCTTCGTCGCCCTGGTGGGCCAGGCGGGACTTGAACCCGCATCCTCCTCCGTATCAGGAAGGCGCTTGCACCAATTCAGCTACTGGCCCTAGATCACTACTGCCGTCATGCTACCAGGAGCCACCTCAGTTGGCCCCGCATCTCGAACGCGGGGATGCCCTCCCTTGAATTCCATAGAGCCCCCAGGGGGAATCGAACCCCCACCTCCGTCGTACCGGGACGGTATGCACCCATTTGCACCTTAGGGGCCTAGAGCCAAATTCCGGAATCGAACCGGATTATACGCTTTTGCAGAGCGCCGCCTATCCAACCGGCCCATTTGGCTTGTCTTCCTTAACCCACTTGCCCTCCTCGTCCTTCACCTCCGTCAAGATGTTCCCAGGGCGCATCAACCTTCGGACCTCTTCCTCGATGGCCGCATCCATGCCGTTTGCCTTAGCGAGTTCCATGCGGATCCATTTGGCCATCTCGGGCGAACGTGCCATCTTGCCGAAAGCCCGCTTCTTGTTGGCCAACTGAGACCGCTCTTCCCTGCATTCCGCCACAGCCCCGCTGGGGCGATGGCGAATGCGAACGGCCGAATCGGTCTTATTCTGGTGTTGCCCTCCCTTCCCTCCGGCCCGAAAGGTCTCAACCTCGCAGTCCTTCAGGGACACCGAGAAGGCTAATTGCTTGTTTCTCATGGTCAGCCCGGAGGGAATCGAACCCCCGTATCCTCCGTGTAAAAGAGGTGCTAATCCCCTCAGCTACGGGCCGTTGTTAGCAATCTTTGATTGTCGTTTCGTGGTCCCCCCGGGGCTCGAACCCGGATATTCGCGGCTTCAATGCGATGCTCTACCTCTTGAGCTAAAGAACCTGGTGAGAACGTACCGGGCTTAAGGAGCGCACTCCATGTTGGTTATGGCCTTCACGACCCCCTTCCCGGCGGGCCGACTCCAGGTTGCCCTGGGGTTGAGCCGTGCGGGGGATTCGAACCCCCTCCGCCTGAGTGGAAGTCAGGAGTGCAGCCATAAACACCTGCACGGCATGTGGAGTCGCCAAGGGGACTTGAACCCCTCTCTCAACCTTGGCAAGGTTGTGTCTCGCCCATCTAGACCTTGACGACTTGATTTCTAAATTTCACTTATGGTGGATCTGGAGGGACTCGAACCCTCCTGGCCGTCTGCTTGCAAAGCAAACCCGCTTACCCTGAGCCAGACCCATGGGGTTCCCGCTGGGCTCAAGTGAACTTGCGTTCACCCTCCCAGTCGGGACCCTGGTGGCGGGTGAGGGACTCGAACCCCCCTTCCCCAGGATATGAGCCTGGGAGGCGCACCTGCTCCTCTACCCGCAAACCTTGGCTAGAAAGTTCGCATAAATCGACAGCCGCCGGTGGCCCCGACCTCAATCTGTATTTGGGTTGTCATGGCGCCACCTCCTGTGGGCTTGTCCGATCTTGGATCCAGTATATCAACTGGAGGTTTCAAACGCAACCACTAATCGAGAAGATCTCGATAGCGGATGCCCACAAGCCATTGCTCAACCGCATCGAAGTTGGGCTCAGGGGGCAGAATGCACGAGGTCTGGAGGTAGTCCGCCAAGAGCCGCTCTCCCTGGAGAATAAGGTCACGTGGGGGGAGTTCCTCAAAGGCCCTACAGGCTTCCACTTCAATTTGAGTCATGTGGACTCGCAGGCTCCCCGTTTCCTGAAGCTCCTTCCCCTGATGCAGAAGGCGCCACAGGTGACGGGCGTGCTTGCTGTACCGCTTGCGCGTGTCGGATCCGAAGCTTCCATCGTTCCGCGTCTGTAGGCGAAGAAACTGAGATTGGGCATAGCCCCCGTAGGTCTTCATAGCCCTGGCGCTGAGAAAGTGCTCTCGCATCTCAATTAGTTCTTCCCCCACTATCGAGATGGTTTCCCATCGAGGAAGCCAAAGCAACTCCATCACGGTGGGGTTGCACGCCAAACAAAGCCGCACAAACTTCCCCAGTTCATGGATGGTCTGGTCTTCTGGGTCCTTTGTCACGTAGGAGTCTCTACGCTGGGTTAGGCCAAGCATCTCATATGTGGGGCGGACGAACACGCCAAGACGGTCTTCGTCGGATTCGGGGGTGGCAAGGCCGCAGGCGGTAGAACCCACGACGCCCATGAGGGCGATGTTGTGTCCCACTGGGCCGGGACTCCCCATGAGGGCGATGTTGTGTGTCGTCATGCCGGGACTTCCTGGGGTTCAGGTTCGAGCGGAGCGGGGCTTGGGGGCGTTACCCTAGGGGACGGCTCGCGGACCGGCTCCGTCCTGATGGGGCCCGGGACCACTAGGGGTTCCGTTCTTTCTGGCTTTCCGATCTTTCCCATGTTGGATCTCCTTCAGTAAGTCTTGAGCCCTAGACCCTACCGCCCTCAGGGTCAATGCGGCCAATGCAACGCCAGTCCATACGATTTCCATAAAATCGAATGAAGAAAAAAGGGGGTGGGTGGC
>Ga0105044_10006642_pt1 | contig 15909 bp, 17 predicted proteins | sample MAT01_FD_78092 | JGI IMG/M metagenome (GOLD analysis project Ga0105044, IMG submission 78092) | Freshwater microbial communities from Lake Fryxell liftoff mats and glacier meltwater in Antarctica - MAT-01 | ecosystem: Environmental > Aquatic > Freshwater > Ice > Liftoff microbial mat | place... | reverse complement strand
TTCTCGTTACGGCCGCGCACTTTCGCGGTCATGCCCTGCCCCGGCTTTTCACTGACCTCATCCACTTCGTAGAGTTCCCCGGTCTTGCGCCCCGCCTCGACGATGGCTTCGGCGAGAGGATGTTTGGAATAGACCTCGGCACTGGCGATGAGCTTCAGCACTTCGTCCGCCTTGAATCCCGGAGCCGAAGAGCTATCCACCAGCTCGGGTTTTCCGTAGGTGAGGGTGCCGGTTTTGTCAAAAATGACCGACTCACAGGTATCAATCGTCTCAAGGATGCCGGGGTCGCGCACGATGATGGCCCGCTTCGCCGCGAGCGAGATCGAGCCGATGATGGCCACGGGAATGGCGATGAGGAGCGGGCACGGCGTCGCCACCACGAGCACCGCGAGGAAACGCACGGGGTCGCCGCTGATGATCCAGGCGAGGATCGCGATCACCACCGCGACGGGCGTGTAGACCGCCCCGAGCCGGTCGGCGAGACGACGCATCTTCGGCCGCTTCTCTTCAGAGTCGCGCATCACTTCCATGATCTTCGCATAGCGCGAGTCCACCGCGAGCCGGTCCGCCCGTATCGTGAGAGCGGTCTCCCCATTGAGAGCTCCCGAAATCACGGAAACGCCGGGCGTTTTAGATATCTGATAGGGTTCCCCCGTGAGATACGACTCGTCCATGACCCCGCGCCCCTCGACGACCGTGCCATCGACCGGACAGACTTCGTGAGGCAGCACTTCGAGGAGATCGCCGACCTCCACGGCATGGAGATCGATGTCTTCGAAAGAGGTGCCTTTGCGCAGGTGCGCGACCGAGGGCACCCGCTTCGCGAGCGCGGCGAGGACGGACGAAGCATGACGCACCGCAAAAGCCTCGATCGCCGCGCCGCCCGAGAGCATGAGAATGACGAGAGTCCCGGCGAGGTATTCCCCCAACAGGAGCGCCGTGACGATGGAGAGTCCGGCGAGGAGATCAGAGCCGAACTCGCGCCGCCAGAGCTTCACCAACAGCCCCCACACGAGCGGGATCCCCCCGAAAAGATACGCGCACCACAGGGGCACTTGCGCGGGCCCCGCCTCCATCCGCAGGCCATAACGCATCACGAGGTGGGTCGTGATCGCGAGGAGGCTGAGGGCGGCGATGCCCATCTGGAGCCGGTCTGACTTGGTCTTTTCCATGCGTAACGATTATTCCATGTAAAGCATCTCGCCGCGATCCATAAGACAGCCGCGATAGAGAGGCACGAACTCCTCTGTTTCCTCCCCGGCGATGACGGTCTCTACAAAAAGTCCCTGGCCGCGGATCCCACCGAAGAGCGAGGCAACCGCCGAGTCACTCGCGTCACGGCCCGTGGCAATGCGTATCATCCCGTTGAGGGGGGCCTTGCGGGTGCCGTCGACGACATACCAGACGCCTTTGACATAGACTTCGAAGACCGCGTGAAAGTCCTGCGGGAAAAGCTGGTAGGCATAGACCGTGACGTAGCGGGCCGGGATTGAACCCCTCCTTCCCCGGCCCAAGGGTGACAAGGATGCGGAAGGGATGAAAAAGCAAATTCCTAGCAGTAGTCGTCATCGTCATGAAGCCGGCGCCCACGAAGGCCCCCTTCCCTGCTGCGAGTCCCCAAGTCCCCGGCATGATCCGCGGATTGCCCTTCGACTCGGGCAGCTCGGTTTCGCCTTTGGTCAAATGACGCCAGTTCACTCCGTCTTCCGAAGCGAGCCAGTTCGTCGGCCCACCCCATCCGATTCCCACGACAAAAACGCCGTCGCCGTAGGTTGCCGTTTTCGTCGCCCACGCGCCGTGGTCGGCTCCGGGAACGCCGAAGAAGGTCTGCGTCCAGCTTTTGCCATCATCCTTCGAGACGATGATGCGTCCACCATGACCGACTACGACGAAGGCGGGGACCTTCGGATTCGGTGCGAAATCGCCCCCGAGGGGGACCTTCTCGCGGATCGCCTCCCCGCCGGATCGGGAGTCTCGGCGGCGAATGCGGCGGTTAAGGAAAGCAGGAGGAGAAGCAACTGGATGCGGTGGATGAGACGCTGGGGTAGGATTGAAGGGTTGCGGGTATAACGAATCACGGGACCAAAATCTGACTGCAATCTTGACGATGATTTTGAGTTTCGACCAGAAAAAATCGACGCCCGAACGTCGGAGGGAAGTCGCAACTCCCGCAGTCGCTCCGTTCTGGGATGTTTGCGGGGATACGCAATTCCATTGACGTTCCCCCTAAATTCCCGTTCGGTCTCGGCAGCCTCCGCAATGACTCCTCTCTTCCCCGATGCGATCAAGGGCTGTCCCTCCAACGGTCCCTTCAACGCGACACCTCCTCTGCTCAAATCCATGCGCCTGCTCATCATTCTGCTGACAATCCTAACTCCCCTCTCGCTTCACTCGGCTCCCGTGCCGGTGACGGTGGACGCACGGACGGGCATGACTCGCGGCGGAGAACCCTACTTTGTGAAGGGCGCTGGTGGCGAGACGCGACTGCCGGCTCTCGCGGAGCGCGGTGCAAACTCGCTGCGAACCTGGAGCACCGATAATTTGGCCAAAACTCTGGAGGAGGCGCAGGAGCTTGGTTTGACAGTCAGTGCAGGGATCTGGCTGGAGCCGGAATGCTCGTGGTTTTCGTATGGTGCCCCGGAAGATTGCGCAAAGCAGTCAGAGCGCGTGCGCCAGCAAGTGATGCAATATCGCGAACATCCCGCGCTATTGGCGTGGGGATTGGGCAATGAAGCAGAGGGCGATGGAACGAACGCGGCGTATTGGCAGCAGTTGGAAACATTAACCCAGATGGTGAAGCAGCTCGATCCCGCGCATCCGACCTTCACTGCGGTGGCCGGTCTAAGCGCGGAAAAGGCTCAGGGATTAAACGAGCACACTCCAAGTCTCGACTACGTGGGAGTAAACACCTACGGCGGGTTGTTCCGCCTGCGCGAGCATCTCGCCGAGATCGGCTGGGAACGACCCTGGCTCGTCACGGAATGGGGACCACATGGCTTTTGGGAGCGGCCCAAGAGCACCTCGGGCGCGCCCTTGGAACAGACGAGCACGGAGAAGGCTGCGATGATGCGGTCTGGCTACGAAGAAGTGATCGCACCCGGCGGTGCCTGTTTGGGGAGCTACGTATTCCTCTGGGACTGGAAGTTCGAAGCCACCTCGACATGGTTCGGACTCTTCACTCACGAGGGAGAGATGACCGAGTCAGTCGATGTGCTGGAAGAAAAATGGAGCGGCCAGAAACCAAGTAATCTCGCACCAAAGATCCAGCCGATGACCGATGTCCCGATTAAACCGATAGAACCAGGAGCCTCGTTCACTGCTCGTGCAGAAGCCACCGACCCCGATGGCGATGCCCTCGTCTGGCGTTGGTCGGTGCTGGCCGAAAAGACCACGCACGATGCGGGTCAACGCCCCAGAATGCCCGATGCGATCAAGGGCGCGATCGTCTCAACGGAGGATGACCGCGCCCAAATAAAAGCACCGAGCCGACCCGGTGTGTATCGCCTCCATGTCTGGATCAGCGATGGCCACGACCACGCCGCCACGGCGAATGTGCCGTTTGAAGTGAGGTGAATCGTTGAATAGGCCGCGCCATTGCCGACGACGATTCGTCACCGTCCTTTCGCTTTTTCCCTTTGCCGAAAGTCCCCCTCCGGAGGGTGGCTCAGGCACTTCGTCGCCTTGCCAAGCCTCTTCGACAGCGGCACGCATCGCAGCGATTGGCTCGGTCTGCGCGGGATCGGCGTCGAGGTTGGTCCATTCATCACGATCAGCCTTCAGGTCGAAAAGCTTTTCCTCTCCGTTGCTTGAGCGCGAGTAACGGTATTGGTCCGAGACCATTGCGCGGGCCTTGTCGGCGCAAATGAAGTCCCGGGGATCCCGAGCAATAGGGCCGCTGATCTGCCTTGGGGAAACACCCTCACGAAATATGATGGCAACGCCCAGATTGACAAACGCTGATTCGCCCCTCGCCGCCTGCCGTTTTGCGAAACAAACAAACCGTTGTCCCTCACTTTGTCAGTGACACAATGGGAGGCACTAAAAAAACGAGTAACTCGTTGATCCTCAAAAGCTCCCCCGGTAGGATTCGAACCTACGACCTAGTGGTTAACAGCCACCCGCTCTACCGCTGAGCTACAGAGGAATTTGAAGGGCCGCGAACATGCTTGCTAGCGGACTGGTTTTCAAGAAGAAAATCGGAGAATCTCGCGGGACAACGCTAGATCGGCTCTGGGACGGCAGTTTTTCCCATGACACCCCCTGGCCCGGCCTGTGAACATCCTCAAATCCTCTGCTAGTTTTGCCGATCTCATGGCTGAGCATCAGCCTCGCTTCAGTGTCGGCATCCGCTCGCTGGTGGGCGAGATACCCGCCAGCGAAGACGATCCCGCCGCTGCCGACGCGCTTTTGGTTGATGAAGTGAATCCAGGATTCCCGACGGGCTTTCTGATGCTGAGCTAGCCGGGGAGCGCCGTCATTAGACACCGAAGCCCAAACGGGCCATCGATCGGTTTTGCCAGGGGTGCCTCCGCAGATCGACTTGCGCGAGCGCAAAATGCGCACGCCGGGAAGTCGCTTTTCGGGTGAGCATCACTTCGTCAGGGCTACCTCGCGCGTGAGCTTCTCAAGACGAAGGTGATCGAGCTTGTCGAATGGCAGGCTACAGAAGAGTTCGACCCGGCGCTTCAGCACCACAGCGACCTGGAAAAAATAACGTTCCGTCTCCTCGGGAGTTCCCTCAAAGAGGACCGGATCGGGCGAGCTCCAGTGGGCCACGACTGGATCACCCGGCCACGCCGGACAAACTTCCCGGGAACTGTCGCAAAGCGTGATCACGAAATCAAAATCCTGACCGCCGAACTCCTCCCAGGATTTGCTGCGGGCCTCGCTCGGGGCGATCTGGTAGCGCTCCTCCAGCACCTTCCGCGCTACCGGGTTCACGCCACCCGCCGGTGCGGTTCCAGCGCTCGCAACAACAAAACGACTGCCTCCGATTTTGCGCATGAGGTATTCGGCTATGATGCTCCGCGCGCTGTTGCCAGAGCAGAGAAATAGAACGCGAAAGGGGCGGGGAATATGGGTGGATGTAGCAGTCATGGGGGATTTTCGTTGTGGCGTTTCTATTTTGGTATTTGGTCTAATAGGCAACCTGTGGATAAAAAACTGATGCTCAACAGCAATGGCTCAATTGTGACTCGGAATGGGTTCTGGCGATGCTATCGACACACTCGAAGAAACTCGTGAGACACGGACAAGTAAGTCGGTAAAACTGCTGCAATCCCCGCTTTTCCGATTCCACCAAGCCCACCTGTTTCATGATCGAGAGATGCTTGGAGATCGTCGAGATGTCCGCCCCGACGAGTTCCGTCAGGTCGCCTACTGGAAGCTCCCCATCGGCCAGCGCCTCTGCGATGAGCACGCGCGACGGATGAGCGAGAGCTTTGATCACCGAAGCCCGCAAGGCAGAACGGTCTCGTGCACTGGGAAGAATCATTATTTGGCAATATGGCCAAGCAAGCAACCCTGTCAATGAAACGTTCCGTGAAACGCCCCCCGAAACCACACTCCCCCAATCTCGCTACCCCTAAAAACCGCGCTTTTTCAGCACGATCCTCAGTTGATCCTGAAACGCGGCCGCTTCCTCCTCTTTCGGCTGGAAGGTAGGATCGAGCCGATCCATCCCAAGGCGACCGTGTTGATCCAGCCACCAAGACGTTGTGCCACCGGAGGCGAATGTCACTTTGCCGCTGACGAGAGCACCGGGCTTGAGAAGGGCGTCGATGGTGACGGTGGCTGGGGGATTCGCGACTTCGGTCGAGCCATCACCGTCTGCGGAATCCTCCTCCGGCTTTTTCTCCTCTTCAGGCTCGGGCACCGGGAGCAGCTCGATCTTCAAGTCCTCGAGGAGGAACCGCGTTTCGAGATAGGTCACCCGGATGCCCCACTCGGTCCCGAGGGCTTTTTGAATGTCTGAAAATCCGTCACCGCGTTCGGCCCAGGCTTTGATTGTGGCGATTTGCTCCGGGGTGAGGGATTTGGCGGTGCTCATGGCGGAGAAGCTGTCATGGTCTCGGCAAAGGTCCAGTGGCAATTCTCCCTGAGCGACCGATCTTCCCCAAGATGAGCACCGACTGGCAGCAGCACTATCTCGACGAACACACCCCGTGGGACAAGGGAGCTCCCGCTCCTCCTTTGCTGGAATGGCTGGAACGGCATCCCGACGAAATCACCGGGAACATCCTCGTGCCCGGCTGCGGTCTCGGCCACGATGTGCGCACCCTCGCTCGCGCAAGACCGGACAGCACCGTCCGGGGCCTCGACTTATCCGCCCGCGCCGTCGAACTGGCCGGCGAATTCCCGAGGGTCGGTCGGGAGCATTACACCGCCGGAGATTTTTTTGATCTGCCCGCGAAAGATTCACAGCGTTTCTCCTGGATCTGGGAGCACACCTGCTTCTGCGCGATCAATCCGGATTTGCGTGAGGCCTACGTAACCGCTGCGGCGAGAGCGCTTCGGCCCGGAGGATTCCTCCTCGGAGTCTTCTACCTCGATCCCTACGATGACGGGCACCGCCCCGGCGAAGGTCCTCCCCACGGAACGACCATGACCGAACTGGAGGAACGCTTCGTCGCCTCAGGAAGGTTCGAGCTGATCGATCAATATTCACCCGGGCGAGCCTATGAGGGCCGAGCCGGACTGGAACGGCTGGTGTGGTTCCGCAAAGTGGATCACGGCTGAACCGCCCACCAAGTCACAACGGCGCAAAAGTCGTCCCCGGGCCAGTTTCGGCCATTTCGATGATCGCTCCCTCCTCGTAACGCACGACACAGTTCGTGGCCGGGTTGGCAAAGCCGCGGAAAGTTCCCCCGCTCTTGATGCGATAAATGTTGCCCTCACCCGAGTGGGCCTCGAGCACGCCTCCCGCTTCGACTTCGTAGGTGCAGTTGATGCCGCCTGCTCCGATGATCTGCTGGCCGGCTCCGACCAAGTAACACAACCCGACTTCATCGGGATAAAACATCGTTCCTTCGATCCGAATTTTCGCCGCCTCAGCCACTTGTTCCGTTTCAAGGGATTCGCAACGCAGCAGCATAGCTCCACAACAAAGCGCGAGCATCGCCCGCAGATGGGAGGCGCTTCCGGCATGATGACGCGGCTGAGGAATTTTTTTCAAAGTGGACAGACAATCTGATTGGTGTATCTCTCCCCTTCAACTCCGATTTTTCATGAAAGCTCTCACCCTAACCGCCTACAACAAGTTCGAATTCGGCGATGCCCCCGACCCGGAGATCGGGGATCATGAAGTTCTCGTCGCAGCGCGGGCCTGCGGGATTTGTGGATCGGACATCCATGGGATGGACGGCAGCTCCGGGCGACGCATCCCACCGATCATCATGGGCCACGAGGCCGCGGGCGAGATCAAGGAGGTCGGAGCAGCGGTGCGCGGCTGGAAAGTTGGCGACCGGGTGACTTTCGACTCGACGGTCTATTGTGGCGACTGCGACGAGTGCCGTCGTGGCCAGGTCAATCTTTGCCCCAGTCGCAATGTCCTCGGTGTCTCCTGCGGCGACTATCGGCGCAACGGGGCCTTCGCGGAATACGTCCGGGTGCCGCAGCATATTCTTTATGCGATCCCCGACTCGGTATCTTACGAGCACGCCGCCTTCGCCGAGCCGATCTCGATCGCCCTCCACGCAGTCAACCGGGTTCCTTTGAAAAAGGGCGACTCGGCTGTGGTCGTCGGAGCAGGCCTGATCGGACTGCTCGTCATCCAGGCTCTCAAGGCCAAAGGCGCGGGTCTCGTCATCGCGGTCGACGTCGATGAGAAGCGGCTCGCCCTCGCCAAAACACTCGGCGCGGATTTCACTCTGCTTTCCGGCGAGGATACCCCGGCCCAAGTTCGCCAGCTTTGTGGAAATCCCGACGGGGCCGACATCGCCATGGAAGTGGTCGGATTCGGCCCAACCATCAAGATCGCGATCAAGTCGGTTCGCAAAGGAGGCAGCATCGGCTGCGTGGGCAATCTCAAAGCGGAAGTCCCCTTCCCTCTCCAAGCTGTCGTAACCCGCGAGCTGAGCGTGTTCGGAACTTGTGCTTCGGCGGGTGAATATGCGGAGGCGGTCGCGGCGGTTGCTTCCGGCTCGATCCAAGTCGAACCGCTGCTTTCCGCCGTGGCGGATCTGGCAGAGGGTGGCGATTGGTTCCATCGGCTTCATGCCAATACCGAAGGCTTGCTGAAAGTGATTCTGCGACCCTAACAAACAATAATTTGCCCAATGATTCTTCGATTTTTCATCCTTGCGATTCTTGGAGTGGGAGTCGCCCCAGCCTCCGAAGAGTGGACCTTCCTCGACAACGGGACACTGCGAATCGGGGTGAATCGCTCCGCTGGTGGGGCGGTCGGCTGGATTTCCGAAAGCGGGCGCAGCCTCAATTATCTCGACACTTACGACTTGGGCCGCTACCTGCAGCAGTCCTGGTATGGTCAAGAAGACGGCTCGACGTGGAACGGCCAACCGTGGCGATGGAATCCTGTCCAGGCCGGCGGCTGGGAAGGTGCTCCGGCCGAGTTGCTCGACTTTGCCGTGGAAGGAAATACGATTCGCTCAAGCTCGCATCCGCGGCATTGGGGATCCGGTGAGTTGCTACGCGAGGTCACGTTTTCCCAAATCCTGACGCTTGAGGACAATCTTCTCCACGTGCATTTCACGATGAGTTATGACGGAACCACGAGTCATCCCGCCCACCATCAGGAGTTGCCCGCGCTGTTCGTGCATCCCTCCTGTGCCGAACTTCATTTTGTGCCACAAGGGTCGAGCGAAGTGCGCGTGATCACTCCCGGATGGCCCAATGAAAACTACTCCCTCGCCGAACCCTGGCTCGCCTACCTCGACGGGAACGGACGAGGCATCGGACTTTGCGTGCCGGGCGTCGAGGCGATGACGTGCTATCGCTTCGTCGGAGATGTCGCGAATCGAGACAAAGCGGCTTGCTCCTACGTAGCTCCGTTGAAGACCATGGCCATCACCCCCGGCTTCACCTACACTTACGACGCCTACTTGACCCTGGGAACGCTGGAGGAAATCCGGGCTCGCCTCAAGCCATTTTCCACGAACATCCCATGAGTTCCCCCGCCCCCAGGCTCCCCAAAGTCCTCGTCACAATCAAGTCCCCACCTGAGCATCTCGCGCCGCTCGATGGATTGGCCGAGGTCGTCATGCCCGACTGGGGCGTGGCAGCGTGTCCCCGGTCGGAGGTCCTCTCGCTCATCGGCGATTGCGAAGCAGTGATTTCCCAAGGCGAGCTGCGGGTCGATGGCGAGTTGCTCGATGCCGCACCGCGCCTCCGCATGGTGGCCAATGCGGCGATGGGCATCGACAATCTCGACCTCGCCGAACTGGCCCGACGCGGCATCGCCGCCACCAATACCCCGGATGCCTTTGCCCTATCGACGGCCGATCATACGATGGGCTTGCTGCTCGCCCTGACCCGCCGCATCGCCGAGGGAGATCGCTACGTGCGCACCGGCGACTGGACCCGCGACGGGCGTCAACCGCTGCGATGGGAGAGCCGGCTTGCGGGAGCGATGACCGCAGGCCTGGTCGGATACGGACGCATCGCCAAACTGGTGGAAACGCGGGCGCGAGCTTTTGGCATGACCGTGCTCCATACTCGCGCGACCCCGAGCGATGATCCGAACTTCCGTCCGCTCGACGATCTTTTAAAAAGCAGCGACGTCGTGATCTTGCTGGTGCCGCTGAGCGAGCGCACCCGCAGCTTGATTGGCGCACCGCAACTGGCTAGCATGTCGCCCGGCTCGTTCCTGATCAATGTCGCCCGTGGACCGGTGGTCGATGAATCCGCGCTCATCGAAGCGCTCGCGAGCGGTCACCTCGGCGGCGCGGCCCTCGACGTTTTCGCCGAGGAGCCCGAAGTTCCCTCGGCCTTGCGCCAATTCCCCAACGTTGTCCTGACACCCCACACCGGCGGGGCGACCCGGGAAGAACGCCGCCGCGGAAGGCTTGAGGCAGCCGCCGAGGTAGCCCGATTTCTCAGCGGGGAGCCCTTGCTGAATCCCTGCTAAGGCTTACTTCGTGCTGCTATACACCACGTCGTCGAACGAGATCGACTCGCCTTTGACCACGAAGCGATAGCCATCTTTCTCCGCAGACACCTTGGGATCGCTGCCCTCGAGAGTCACGCCTCCGCAAGTCACCACCACTTTTTCACCTTCGACTTTGCAGGTCATCTCGACCCACTCGCCGGCGACGGGCTTGAGGTCATTTTTGGCCAACACGACTTGTTTGGAAGCGGGATCCTTTTTGTCCTTATCGAGCATCAGAACGAGACCGGCTTGATCGAAGTTGACCCGGAAGAGGTGTCCCTTCGCGTAGTTATAACTGAGGCTGAATCCTTTCGCCCCATCGAACTTGACCTTAAAAGAAATGCTGGAACTCTTGTGAGGATCGGGGATCGCCAGGACGGCGGGATGTTTGTCAGCGGCGAGCTCCTTGCCGACGAGGACTCCATCGACAACGGAGAAGTCGCCTTTCGCTGCCGTCCAGCCCTCGGGGAGAGCGGCGGTTTCGAAAGCGACCGATGCCTCAGCAGCGGAGGCGGGACTGAAAGTTGTGAAAAGAAGGACGAGCGAAAGCAGGATCAATGGGGTTCTCATAGAGGGAACGGGCGTGCATCCGGGACCCTTTGGCAAGGCGTGGACCGCTACGCAATCGAGGCTTCGGCCGCCTTCCCCCTCGCAAATTTTCCGTGCCCTCGTCCACTTTTTTCTCGCATCCTTCCCGAATCGGCGGCACAGAAACGCCATGTCTACCCCCAGCTATTTTGTCGTCTCCCGCTCGCAACATGAGTCCCTCGTCCAGGCCGCCTACCAGCATCGCGGTTACGGTGAAGCCGAAGCGGCTGCTGCAGCGAAGACCTGCTCGGAAGCTTCCTGGCACGGCATCCGCACCCACAACGCGCTGAAAGCCCTCCACCTCGACGAACTCTTCGGCAGCGGTAGCGGCGGCTGCGTGCCCGGTGCGGAAATCGAAGTGCTCCCCACCCGTTTTCCGGCGGTGCAAAAATGGAACGCTCATCGCAAACTCGGTCAAGCCGTGGCCACGGCGGCGATGGAGACTTGCATCGAATTGGCCGAGCAATACGGCTGCGGAACCGTCGCAGTGGACAATGCCTTCCATTATCTCTGGGGCGGCGGATACGTGATGGACGCCGCCAAGCGCGGCTATCTCGCCTACACGAACTGCACCTCGACTCTCGCGGAGGTGGTCCCCTTCGGCGGGAAATTCCCCACCCTGGGGACCAACCCCCACAGCTGGGGCTTCCCGACCACCGATGCCGTCGGGTATCCGGTCGTGATCGATTGGGCCACCTCGGAGATCGCCATGGGCAAGGTCGAGCAATACAAGCGGGAGAACAAAAAGCTCGAGTCCGCCTTCGGGGTTGATGCCGAGGGCAAAGCGACCGACGACCCTTTTGCGGTGAAGGCCCTCCTTCCCTTCGGGCGTCACAAAGGCTACGGCCTCGGCCTCCTGAACGAACTCTACGGAGCGGCCATCGGAGGATCACTGCCCACTCTGCGGGGCCGCGCCGCTCTCGCTGAAGGCACGGGTGAGAAGACGACTTGTGCCTTCTACTTTCAAGTGGTCCATCCCGAAGCCCTTGCCGGCAACGATTTCAGCCACGGTCGCAGCCAGGCGGAGAATATCGCCACCGTTATCGCCGACATCCTCGGTCACGGCAACGAGACCGCCATGCTCCCCGGCACGATCGAGGCCAACAGCGCGAAACTCAGCGAACGGGCCGGCGGACTGCTCTTCACCGCCGCCGAGGTCGATGGCTTCATCCACCTCGCCGAGGAGTGCGGTCTCGACGCCAGCGCCTGGGCGAAGGAAGGGCTGCCGGTGTTCGAGGGCTGAAGTGAGACTCCATCGCGCCGTCAATCTCCGTTGCGGGAACCCGACGCCTCGGCCACCTTGCCGCGATTTCTCCGAATTCCCGATCCTCGCTCATGCGCCCTTTCCTAGCCCTTTTATTCTTTTTTGTCATCCCCTTCCCCTCGACCGTCGTCCGCGCCGAGGAGGATCCCACCCTCGCGCTAGGACGGCAGACCTACCAGATCTGTGTAACCTGCCACGGTCCCGACGGCAAAGGCCTCATGCTCGGGGACCTGCTCGCCGCGCCTTCGCTGATTGACTCGCCCTTCGTCAAGGGCGACCACGCCGATCTGCTGGCCGCCATCCTCATGAAAGGCGTCGTCAAGGAGGACAACAAATACCTTCAGGCCATGCTCCCGCTCGAGGCCGTTTTCAACGACGAGCAGCTCGCTGCCGTGATCGCCTTCGTGACCTCCGAATTCGGCGGCAAGCGGCGTCCGGTGGGTGCCCCGAAAGTGGCCAAGTGGCGAAAAGATTTCGCCAACCAAACCAGCCCGTGGAAACGCGCCACGCTCCAGGAGATGCTCACGGCCGCCGACACTCCCCCTTTACTGTCGGATCTGACATACTCTCTCTACGAAGGCAAGTGGAACAAATTGCCCGACTTCTCCGCCCTGACACCCGTCGAAACGGGTGAGTTCGAGGACGATCTCATCTCGTTGGATCCCGCCGCAAAAACCAAAAAAGGCTTCGCGATGGTCTTCGAGGGACGCCTCACCATTCCTTACTCCGGCGACTACCAGTTCAGCCTCGCCTCCGACGACGGTTCCGCCCTTGTCATCGACGGCGAGACGGTGGTCGGCAACGACGGGATTCATCCTCTGAAAAGCGTCGGCATGAAGGAAACGCTCGAAGTCGGCGATCACCGGATCAAAGTCCTTTATTTCGATGGTGGCGGCCAGCGTGCCCTCGCTCTCTCAGTCAAACACGACAAGCTGGGAACTCTCCAGCTCTCCAAAGAGAAGATCGACGGAAAAAAGGAGAAAAGTTCCTACGCCCCCATTCTCCTGAAGCCGGAAAATCCCGGCGAAGCGATCGTCCACCGCGCCTTCCTGCCCGATTCTCATCCGCGCGCCATCGGAGTGGGCTATCCCGAAAGCCTTAATCTCGTCTGGGACGCCGACGTCCTCAACGTAGCCTACCTCTATCGCGGCGAGTTCATGAATGCAGCGAACCATTGGAACGGTCGCGGCTCGGCCAGTGATCCGGGAAGCGCCGAGCGGGCCAAAATCGCTCCCGGACTTCCCTTCCAGGTCCTCGCCAGCCTCGATCAGCCCTGGGTGGATGATGCCACGCTCAAAGTCCCCTACGAGCGAGACACCGCCGCGCCCACCAAGGAGATCACCATCATCGTCCGTCCCGAAGGTTATCAATTTGAAGGCTATCGCCTCGATGAAAACCGTTTCCCCACCTTCCGTTATCGCTTCGGTGAGATGGAGGTGACCGACCGCTTCGATCCGGCAACTTTCGGCGACAAAAAGGGATTCACTCGCACCCTGAAACTCACCGGGAAAGCCGAGGAGCATACCTATTACCGCCTCGCCAATACCGGTGGGCAAAGCACCGACGCCGACGGTTGGATCGCGATCGGCTCGGATCTGAGCCTGCGCATCGAAGGCGTCGAACCCATCACTCGCGTGATGCCCACCGGCAAAGAGACACTGCTTCCGATCAGCGGTGAAAGCGACGTGAAGATTTCCTATCGCTGGGATAAGTGAGAGACCATACCCTATTGAGTGTCCGACCGTACCCTATTGAACCATCAAGCGGCGGGACGCCGCTTCTACATTTCCAGCTAAACCGCTACCTGCTAAACAGCTTTCCCATGACTCGCCTCCTCACCTTCCTCCTCGCATTCACCACCCTGGCCCACGCAGCCCCACCGACCGAGGCCGACTACTACCCCATCACCGTCATTCCCACCCCGCCGGGCGAGAGTATCGAGGGCGGGGCCATCGAACTACTGCCCGACGGGACCCTCGCGGTTTGCACGAGGCGCGGGCAGATCTGGACGCTTAAAAACGCCGCCACCGCTTCCGAAAAGGCGGCCGAATGGACCCTCTTCGCCGAGTATCTTCACGAACCGCTCGGACTTGCCTGGAAAGACGGCTGGCTCTACGCCGTGCAGCGTCCCGAGGTGACCCGCATGAAAGACGAGAACGGCGATGGGCGGGCCGATGTCTTTGAGACCGTCAGCGACGGCTGGGGCGTGACCGGCAACTACCACGAATACACCTTCGGCTCGGTCTTCGACCAAAAGGGCGATCTCTGGTGCGCCCTCTGTTTAACCGGCTCGTTCACCTCCGAGACCCTTTTCCGCGGCTGGATCCTGAAGGTTTCCCCCGACGGCACCACCACCCCCATGGCCAGCGGGGTGCGCTCCCCCGGCGGAATCGGTTTTAATCCAGCCGGCGACGTCTTCTATACCGAGAACCAAGGTGCTTGGAACGGCTCCAGCTGCCTGAAATGGATCAAGCCGGGCTCGTTCCAGGGCAATCCGAACGGGAATATCTGGTATCCTTTCGCCGGAGCCGAAATGGGCGAGCGCCCCGCTGATCCACCTTATACCGAGAAGGGCAGTCGCCACCTCATCGAGCTCGAGAACATCCCTCAGCTCGTGCCCCCGGCCATCGTATTTCCCCACCAAAAAACCGGAAACTCCCCTACCGGCATCGCCGCTGACCTCAGCGCGGGCAAATTCGGCCCCTTCGCCGGGCAACTTTTTGTCGGCGAACAAACCCAATCCAAAATTCACCGCGTCTATCTCGAAAAGGTCAACGGACTTTACCAGGGTGCCCTGTTCCCCTTCCGCGAGGGTTTCGCGACCGGGAACATCGCAGTGCGCCTTTCTCCCGAAGGAGTCCTCTACACGAGTGGTTCAAATCGAGGCTGGGGAGCTCGGGGAGGCCTGCCCGATGGGTTCGAGCGCCTGGTTTGGTCCGGCAAGGTCCCCTTCGAGATCGCCGAGATGCGAGCCCGTCCCGACGGTTTCGAACTGACCTTTACCAAGCCGGTCGATCCCGCCAGTGCGGTGGCCGGGTCTTTCAACATGGAGGCCTACACCTACATTTACCAAAAAGCCTACGGCAGCCCCGAGGTCGATCAGGTCAAACCGGAGCTCAAGGTCGCCTCTGTCGCCAAAGACGGACTCAGCCTCGTCCTCACCGTCAGCCCCATGACCAAAGGCCACGTCCATGAACTCCATGCCCCCGGCCTGCGAGCGGCGGAGGAAAGCCTGCCGCTCCTCCACGACGTCGCTTACTACACGCTTAACGAGATTCCAAAGTGAGCCGCAGCGCTTGGCGGCAGGCGCGGGATCTGAATCTATTCGCATCGAATATCGGGGCAACCCGCGGATTCTTCCTATAATTATTAGTAATTACAAGAATTCACGCTACATTGTCGCCTTTTCTGCGAACCGTGAGCCTACTCGCCCCCTGCCCTGAAGCATCCGCCCAACGGAACCGGTCACTGCGTCTCGCGGTGATCACCTCGCTCGTGTGCAAAATAGGCACCGTGGCGCTGCGGCTGATTTCGATTCCCATCGCCATCCATCTGCTCGGCATGGAGCTTTTCGGAGTGTATGCGGCGATCACGATGGCGGTCGGCATGATCGACATGGGGCATATCGGTCTCGGTCCCGCCCTAATCAAAGAAATCTCCGCTGCCGTGGCCAAAGGTGATCGCGAACGTGAGACTTCGGTGTTTGCCACCAGCATCCTGATGAGCGGTGGCCTGACCATGATCGCCGCAACGGCGGCCCTTATCCTACTCCTCGCCGTGCCCATCCCCACCCTGTTTGGGGCAGACTTCGCATCCGTTGCCGGTCCGATGAAACAGGCCGCCATCCTCGGCCTGTTTATCATCCAGATCGAGATGCTGTGCATGCCCTTCGACATGGGGCGCGACGGCTACCAGGAGACGAGCATCACCAATACCTGGGGTGCCGTCGGGA